>VFSW01007283.1_pt1 | contig 16093 bp, 15 predicted proteins | sample 5358111 | NCBI WGS metagenome assembly VFSW01 (sample SAMN11554181, study PRJNA540505) | mine drainage metagenome | isolation source: sediment from site ElyBrook_90M | place: USA: Ely Copper Mine, Vershire, VT | collected 2017 | reverse complement strand
GCATTTCTCCCGGCCCGTCCCTCGATGTCAGCATCCTCGATCCTGATCGTTGTCTGCGGTACGCCGCCGCCGTGATCGACGGCGTGTCCGTCCGCCCGTCGCCCCTTGCCACACGCGTGCGGCTCCACCGTCTGGGTGTACGACCCATCAACGCCGTGGTCGATGTCACCAACCTGGTGATGCTCGCCTACGGTCAGCCCCTCCACGCTTTTGACGCTGATCTTCTCCGCGGGGGCCGTCTCGTCGTGCGCCGCGCGCAGACCGACGAGCCCATCGTGACCCTCGACGGCGTCACCCGAAATCTCACGGCCGACGATCTTGTCATTGCCGACAGTGAGGGTAGCGTCGCCATCGCGGGCGTCATGGGCGGCGACCGATCGGGCATCCAGCCAGGCACCCGCTCCGTGGTGATCGAATGCGCGGCGTTTGAGCCGCGTGGCGTTCGGCGCACGGCCCGGCGCCTCGGGCTGCACTCGGAGAGCTCCCATCGGTTTGAGCGAGGGACGGACACCGGGGCCGTGGGCGATCTTCTCCGCATCGCACTTGGCACGATGGTGTCCCACGCTGGCGGGCGCCCGGTGGGAGACCCCGTCGACGTGTACCCCACGCCTGCGCCTCGCCGGACGGTGACCCTTCGGGCGGTACGGGTTGCAGCCACCCTCGGCGTGGACATTCCCCAGGACCACGCGATTCGCTCGCTCCGGGCATTGGGCTGCGATGCAGCGCCGGGGGTCAGCGGGCTCGCGGTCACGGTGCCAACGCATCGCAATGATCTCACCCGCGAAATCGACTTGATCGAGGAGGTCGGGCGGGTTTGGGGCTTTGATCGGATTCCCGGCGCACTGCCACCGACGCGGAGTGCCCGGGCAGGAGCGCGGCGCGACTGGCACGCACGGCGACAGATCCGCGCGACGCTCTGTGCGTTGGGCCTGGACGAAGCCGTGTCGTACGTGTTTGTTTCTTCCCGAGAGATCGCCGCCCTCGGTCTGGATCCTGCCGAGGCCCTGCGACTGGCCAATCCGTTGAGTGAAGATCGGGCGTTGTTGCGACCGTCCCTGCTCCCAAGACTTGTGGGTGCGCTGGGGAGGGCCCGGCGGCACGGGGAGACCCGCGTACGGTTGTTTGAGATCGGGAGTGTCTTCGGTCGCGCACGCTCGGGAGAGGCGCTCCCGCAGGAGAATACCAAGGTGGCCATGGTGATGGCCGGGCCCCGGGATGGATGGTTGTCGCGAACCGACGACGTGGATTTTTATGACATCAAAGGGGTGGTCGAAGAGTTGGTGTTGCACGCCACGGGGGACGAAGCGGTGTTGGACCGTGATAGTCCGCCGCCGGCGTGGGCCCATCCCGGTGCGTATGCCTGGGTGCGCGCGGGGGACCGTTCGGTGGGTGTGATGGCCGTGTTGCACCCTGACGTGGTCGCCGCAGCGGAACTCGGTCGCACGGCGGTGGTTGCCGAACTCGATGCGGCGTGTCTCGGTGAGACCGTACGCACCCGGGTGGCGAAAGCACCGGGAAAGTTCCCTTCGATGCGAAGGGATGTCGCCCTGTTGGTGGCGGTCGGAGTGCCCGCGGGTGCGATCACCAAGAGAATCGAAGCGCTCGCAGGACCGCTTTGCGAATCTGTCACGCTCTTTGACCGGTACACGGGTAAAGAACTCCCCGAGGGTACGCACTCCTTGGCTTTTGCGCTGACTTTTCGAGCCGACGACCGGACGCTCCTCGACGCGGAGATCGACGCGATTGCCGACGCCGTGGTCCAGGGCGCCTGCGAGACTTTCGGCGCGGCCCGGCGCTGACGATCGAACAGAAGGTCAGCCCGGGCCCGCGTAGGTCGTTGCGCGGCAGTCGTTGCGCGGCAGTCGTTGCGCGGGCCATGGGGGTTGTGCTTGGATACACGGACGAGGCGACGAGATGACAAAGGCCGAGATCATCGAGCGGGTGTATGAAAAAGTCGGGGGCTTCTCGAAGAAAGAAGCATCGGACCTCGTCGAGGCGATCTTTGAGACCATGAAAGAGACCCTCGCTGCGGGGTACAAGATCAAGGTCTCGGGGTTTGGTAACTTCATCGTGCGGGACAAACGTGAGCGTCCGGGACTCAATCCCCGTACCCGTGTGCGCATCACCCTGCCGCCGCGGCGGGTCGTGCGCTTCAAGCCATCGCCCGTGCTCAAAGACCAGGTCAACGAGACCGACGCGCCCCCTCGTCGGAATGGGACCACGCCCTGAAGCGCGGTGGGCGACCGTGAGGTAGTTTTTTAACCGCACAGAACCCAAGGCGTCCACCGCGGGCGGATGGGCGCCTGGCACGATTGGGTGTGGCGATCGGCCCCGGGGCGGGTACACTCGCGGACCCGATGCCCGTGCAGCTCCCGCAGAAGATTTATTTTCGTATCGGTGAGGTCGCGCGGATTGTGGGCGTGGCCACGTACGTGATCCGGTTCTGGGAGACGGAGTTCAAGACTCTCCGCCCACAGAAGTCCCGGACGGGACAAAGGATCTACGCGCGCCGCGACGTCGAGCGGCTCGTGACCATCAAGCGCCTCCTCAAGGAAGAGCGGTACACCCTCGAGGGCGCGAGAAAGTACCTCCGGGACAAAGGCCTTGAGCCCGTCCCAGCCGAGGAAGAAGAACGTACGCTCACCCGCACCGAGTCCCTCCGCGACGCACTCGTTGCCGCACGCGAGCGGTTGCGCGCAGCGGCCGATGCGCTCGACGCCCGGTCCAGTATGGATCTCGGTGACGCCTCCGGGGTCATCGCCCGGTAGACACTTCATACAATCTCCGCGAAACCCCGTTGTTCGCCGCGCGGTGCAGGCTCGGTGGTTCTTCTTGCAATCACCATGGAGTGAGGTATGTTCCGCATCCCTTGCGGGAGACCGCAGTGGTGGTTCGGGGCGTAGCGCAGCCTGGTTAGCGCACTTGACTGGGGGTCAAGGGGTCGCTGGTTCGAATCCAGTCGCCCCGACCATTTCCCGGAACCGACGGCGAGGTGACCCACACGGTGATCCTCGTCGTCGGTGATCCCGGTACAGTCTCGTCCTCCGACGTACACTCCCGCGCCGTGACCTCCTCCGTACAACTCCCGCCTCTCATCGTCGTGACCAACGACGACGGCATCCACGCCGAGGGACTGTCCCGTCTCGCCGCTTCTCTCACCGCCCTCGGCGAAGTGTACGTCGTCGCCCCCGAGACCGATCAGTCCGCTGCAAGTCACGCCATCACCCTCGGCCGCCCGCTGCGCCTCCGCGAAATCTCCCCGCAGCGTTACGCCCTCGACGGTACCCCCGCGGACTGCATCTACGTCGCCATCCACCACGCCGATCTCCTCCCCCGCAAGCCGTCTCTTGTCGCCAGCGGGATCAACCACGGGCTCAATCTCGGGACAGACGTATTTTATTCGGGCACCGTTGCCGGCGCGCGTGAAGGTGCCTTGCGGGGGGTCTCTGCCATGGCTTTTTCCATGGCGCCCGATGCCGACGTACGCGCCGTCGCCCGCCGCGCGCAAACACTCGCAGCCCGGATGCTCCTCTGGCGCGACGCCCACCCCGACGCCCCACCTGCTCTGCTCAACGTAAACTTTCCTGCTGGATCCCTTCGCGGCGCGCGCGCCACCCGCCTCGGCAAGAGAATCTACGACGACGCCGTGGACCTTCGTCTCGACCCCCGCGGGCGGAGCTATCTCTGGCTCGGTGGCCACGGGGTGCATCACCCCGAGGTCTCCGGCAGCGACACCGAGGCCTACAGCCAGGGCTACGTCTCCGTCACCCCTCTGCGCATGGAGATCACCGAAGCCTCGCAGGCCTCGCTCGCGGGCTACGTCGCCCTTGGCCGTCGGGATCCTGCTGGTCAGCCGCGGTGAGACCGTGCTGTAGTCCCCCCTGGAGGATCCCACGTGACCGACCGCGCTGACTCCCTTCGGAGCCTCATCCGAGACGTCCCAGACTTTCCCCGTCCGGGCGTTGTTTTTAAAGACATCACCCCGCTGTTGGCGGATCCCCGAGGCTTCACCACCGTCCTGGACCTCATGGCCGAGCCCTTTGCCGGCCACGGCATCACCGCCATCCTTGCCATCGAGTCCCGTGGCTTCATCTTTGGCGCCGCCCTCGCGATGCGCATGGGCGCGAGCTTTGTCCCCGCACGCAAACCCGGCAAGCTCCCCGCGGCCACGGACAAAGTAACCTACGCCCTGGAGTACGGCACCGACGCTCTTGAGATTCACAAGTCCAGCTTTCACCGCGGGCAAAAAGTCTTGCTGGTTGACGACGTGATTGCGACGGGAGGCACCGCCGCCGCCGCCATCGAACTCGCGACGCTCCAGGGTGCCGAAGTCGTCGGCGCGACCTTTGCCATTGAGCTGACGTTTCTCTACGGCCGCCGACGGTTGCCCCCCCGCCTCGACACCCGCGCCGCGTTGGTTTACTAAGCTTTTCGGTCGACCCCCGCGGAGAGCACCTGGGCGACCGCCCGCAACGCCGCCAGACGCAAGCCCGCTCGCCCTCGCGCCCACGGAACCGTCATGGCGACACCCAACCGTTGGGGACAGTCCTCGAGCGCGCCCGCCCGAGAAGCAAGGTACACGGCCATCGCAGTGCGCAGATCCACCCTGGGTCCGAGGGGTACGCCCTGGCTGTCGAGCACGTCCGCGGCGTAGACCCCCCACGTACCCAGTACGTCACCGGGCTTTACAAACTGCGCCCACCGCATGCGCAGATCCTCCAGTGATTCGCCCGCCCGAGCGACCTCTGGTGGGATCCCCGTGTGGTGCTCAAAGCCTGCGCCAAGCGGGTATCTCGGCGCAACCATAGCCTCGAGTCGCTCGCCTGTGGTCAACCGCTCGGCGACCCAGTGGACGATCTCATGCGGCGGCGCGCCGGGCGCACCGTACGGCCACGCGTTGGCCTCGCCGTACACCAGCACCACGGAGTCTGGATGCTCGCGAAGCACCGCAGGCGTCGGTCGTCCGCGCGAAACACTCACCCGTCGCGTCCGCTTGCGACCGTTTCCCTCGCGGGCGGCGTAGGCAAGCTGTCGTTCGACCATTACGTCAAAGGGTTTGAGAAGGGCTTCGGCGACGCCGGTGTCCCCGTCAAGGAGGGTCAATGCTTCGGCAAGGGCTTCGATGGTGGCGACGCAGTGCTCCGCGGGCTCGCGGCGGATGCGGTATCTCCCAGGCTGCGACGGATTAAAACCATAGCGTGGGAGACCTGCCAGCGTGGGGTTGGACTTGAGAACCCGCTCGGCCTGCCACCAGGTTCCGTCGATGACGACGAGTGTAACGTCGCCCGTTGGCGGATCGTGGCGAAGATCGCGGGCGGCTTCGCCAGGAAACAACAGCACGGCGGGGCGTGCGTTGTCCGAAAGATGGCGTGCAACAACAAGGTCTTCGGCAAAGTCTACCCCCACGCGGACCGTGGCCGCGGGGAGGCACAGCGCCGCGATGCGCAGGGTATTCACCGGGACGCGGCGTTCGCGCGGGTGCTGGAGAAGCAGCAAGCGCGTACGGGTCTCTCGCGGCTCGACGTACGCGCAGAGGCACACGGACGTGGGTCGAAGACAAGTTGTACAGACCGACCTGGCAGACACACGGTACTTGTAACCCGACAAGACCCTGTCTGGAGAGGTACACGGTCGCCTGCAGGGACAATCAACCACCCCGCAGACAGTCGGCGCGCAGCCGACGGACCATGGCTTGAATCCATCTCTTTTTACAAGACAGGGCTTGCAGCGTGAGGGATCTTTGCTGGAATGGCACTCAAGGGCAAGCAGAAGCAACATCTTCGGGGACTAGGGCACGCCCTCGATGCCGTCGTTCAGGTCGGCAAGAATGGCCTCACCGACGCGCTCGCAAGCGCTCTCGATGACGCCCTCGCAACCCACGAACTCGTCAAGATACGGATGCACCCCGAAGGGCCCGAAGATCGAGACGAGACGGCCGCGGCCCTTGCCGCGCGGGTGCACGCCGAGGTCGTACAGATTCTTGGACGTACGGTGCTGTTGTACCGCAAGCATCCGACCAAGACCGTGGTCACCCTGCCACGGTAGGTCGTGATCGCGACGTGCTGCGGAGTCGGTCCATGACCAACCCGAGATCCGCTGGGAGCTCGGCGATAAAGGTAAGCCGAAGGCTCTCCCGGGGGTCGGTGAGTTCGACCCGCGCGAGATGGAGAAAGGTTCGGGTAAGGGTGTACTGCTCGGCCAGGTGCCGATTGGTCGGTGCGTGACCGTAGCGGGAATCTCCCACGACGGGATGCCCCGCGGAAGCCAGCAACCGCCGCACGGTACCCGCGTTGCAACCCTGTGCCGTCACCTCCAACAACGCTTGCCCACCCACGATCTCGTTGCGTACGTACGCAAGTTCGGACGCCCCGATCCCGGGTAGCGCCTTGCGCACGGTCGCCCGCGTCGGCGTCACACCCCGAACGAGCGTCGTCCAGACAGACTTTGTAGACGGTGCACGCACCGACGCTTCCCATGGCCGCTGGTCCCCCGGGCGAACGAGCACACAGATCCCGCTCGCGCCTTCGTCGGGAGACAGCACCGTGCGCACATCGCGCCATTCGGCCATGTGCTGCACCCGCGCGCGGAGGCTCCCCGGGAGTTCGGGACGTGGATCACAGGGTTCCCCGCCAGGCTTGTCCAACACAAGCGCCCCGCCACCCATCCACAAGACCCTCGGCGCGGGGACCGCCCCGCGCACAAGTCGGGCAACGCACTCCACTTCGGCCGTCAACGGAATCATGTCCAGCGGGGTGATCTCTTCGGTTGTGTAACCCAGGACATGGAGGTGATCGAGGTCGCGCGCGAGGGTCTCGGGATCGCAGGAGACGTACACCATGCGCTGCGGGTCGAGCTTTGCGAGGGCGCGACGGACGGCCATGTCGCAACCGCGCCGTGGTGGGTTGATGACGACGAGATCAAAACGCTCGCGCCGCGCCACGAGGGCCGCAAGCGCGGCGCCGGCGTCGGAGGCCACGACGTCGATGGCGACCCCGTTGCGTCGGGCGCTCTCGACGGCGTCGGCGACTGCTGGCGCGTATGACTCCACCAGGGTCACCCGCGCGCCGCGCGCCGCGAGGGCAACACCGATACCGCCCGCACCGCCGTAGACATCCAGCACGCGGGCTGTTGTACACGCAAGGCTCTGCAAGACCATGGAATGCACGGTCGCGGCTTGAGACCGATGGGATTGCACAAAGGCGCCCGGACTGACGACGTAGCGGGTCGAACCAAGGGTATCAACGAGGCGGGTCTGCCCGATGAGATGCGTCGGCTCGCCGCCCAGCAAGCGTGGTTGACCGTGCGCGTGCACCGAGACAAAAATCCCTGAAGTTTTACCGAACTCCCGGAGGAGAGAGCGTCCCAGCGCTTCGACCGCGGAGGCGGCCCCGGGGTCGACGACCAGGGTGAGAAGCACATCGTTGCTTTCGGATGTACCGCGAACGTCCACGGCACGGAGACCCGCCGTCGGAGGTCGACCGGGGAGTTCGGTGTGCACGGGTACTTCGCCCCGCACGACGGCTGACCGTACCCGCGCGATCGCCCGCGCAATCGACTCTGGAATCACTTTGCACTCGGGAATGTCCACCAGGATGTGCGTCCCAGGGCGGTAGAGCCCCACGGCGCCTTGGCCCACCACGAGTTTGCTGCGGGTGCGGTACGCGGTGAGCGTGCCCGCAGGGACGCACGGCGCGACGGGGACACCCGCGAGGCTCTCAAACCGACGAACGGCGGCGGTCACTCGGGCGGTCTTGCGCGCGAGTTGGTCGGGGTACGAAAAATGAATGTACGCGCAGGATCCGCAGGCGTCGGCGTGGGGACAATGTACCCCGTCGGTCACGACGGCCATTGGATGTTGAGGCGTTTCATTTTTCGCCAGAGCGTCGTCGGAGACAGTCCAAGGAGCTCTGCGGCGCGCTCGCGGTTGCCGTCAAACTCGCGCAGCGCGGCTTCGATGGACGCGCGCTCGGCGGCGTCCACGGAAGAGGCCAGCGAGCGGTCCCCCGGGCGATCGCGTGGGGCCGGCGGGAGATCTTGCGGAGCGATGTCTTCAAGCTGAACCACCCCGGTTGCCGCGGCGAGTGCAACGCCTTGCTCGATCATGTTTTCGAGCTCACGGATGTTGCCGGGGTATTCGTACGCCATGAGGTACTCCATCACACCATCGCCAAGCCGCACCCGGATGCCCATCTTTTTACAGTACTTTTCAAGAAAGAACGCCGCCAGGAGCGGGATGTCTTCTTTACGGTCACGCAGGGCAGGGAGCACAAAGCGGGCAACATTGAGGCGGTAGTAAAGGTCCTGCCGAAAGCGCTTTTCAGCGATGGCCTTATGGAGGTCCTGGTTGGTCGCAGCGATCACCCGGATATCCACGGGCATGGCCTTGTTGTCCCCCACGCGTCGGATCTCGCCCTCTTGCAGCGTCCGTAGAATCTTGGCTTGAAACGACGACGTGGTCTCGGCCATCTCGTCAAAAAAGAAGGTACCCCCACTGGCTTCTTCGATAAGCCCTTTGCGAGAGCTTACAGCGCCGGTAAATGCCCCGCGGACGTGGCCGAAGAGTTCACTCTCCAAGAGCGTCTCGGTGAGCGCCGCGCAGTTGACGGACACAAAGGGCAGGGAGGCCCGCTTGGAGTTGGCGTGGATGGCCTTGGCAACGAGTTCTTTACCCGTCCCGGACTCCCCGGTGATGAGCACCGTGGCATCCGTCGGCGCAATGCGTACGATTCGCCCGAGGACATCCCGCACCGCGGGGGATCGTCCAACGATGTTTTCAAAGCGGTACCGATCGCGAAACTCCTGTGCAAAGAGCGCCACGTGCGTCCCGAGTTGGCGCTTTTCAACAGCCTTCTTGATCTTGACCAGAAGTTCTTGCTCGGTAAAAGGCTTCTGGATGTAATCGTAGGCTCCGAGGCGCATGGCTTCGACCGCGCTCTCGATGGTGCCAAAGGCCGTCATCACAATGACTTCAGTAAGGGGCTGGTGTTCACGGGTACGCCGAAGCACGTCGATGCCGTCGCGCCCGCCCATGCGGAGGTCCGTGAGCACCAGGTCGTAGCCGTTGCGCGTGGCCAGTTCGACCGCGGTGTCCCCATCGCCAACTTCTTCGACCTCATGGCCCTCTGTGCGAAGCATGATCGCCAGGGTCGTGCGCATGTTGCGCTGGTCATCCACGACCAGGATCTTCGCCATGTAACTTATAGACTCCCCCGCGTGCGTCCCTGTGATGGGCGAGACGCGCCTCCCGGACCGACCGCGGACGACTGAATCTAGCCTGCCGTGAGAGAACTTACGAGACGCTTCTGCCTCCGGGCTGCCCGCACCCCCAGAGAGGTCAGTCCGTCCATGAGACTCACCGTCAGGGAGTTCCCGTGCCCGCGGTCTGGCCCGTCATCGACACGGATGAGTCGAGAGGGACGTATTGCCCGCTTCCACGGACAACCCGAAGATCAAAGGAATCGGACACGACCTGTCCGGTCAACACTCGCGGAAACCCGTAGTCCCTGCCATCGGTGGTGTTCGCGTACGTGGCCTGCACACGGTAAATCCCTTCTGGGGCGAAAGCCGTGCGCGGGCACCAGAATCCAGGCTGCACGGTCATGGCCACGCTCCCGTGCGGTGGGATCCGTCGCCAGACCTCGCGCGGGGGGTGACTGTGCCGGGTAAGCCCGGTACAAGCCCATGTGCGCCCGAGTGGATCATGGACGGTGAAGTCCAGGAGACCCGGCCGCCAGACAGCCCATAGAGGTTGCACGGACGGGTTGTTCAGCCGCACAGACACTTGCAGTCTGTCTCCCGTGGCGGCCTCCGCGTTCGCCACCACGAGTCTTGGACCGGGAGCCACAGAATCCGACGGTGGGACGGCGGTCGCCGGAGCTGGTGCGGTGGCCGTGGCCGTCACCGGGGCCGGGGCCGGGGCTGCGGAAATGGCAGGCGCAGGAGAGGGCCGTGGATCAACTGCGGCCGCGGGGCTTTCAGGCAGCGTGGGGTCAGGCACGGCGACCCGCGCGGTGAGGTCATCGACGACCGCGCCGTCTTCGGCAAAAACAATGGACCTTGTGGGCATCGGACGTGCGGCGGTGTGGCGGTGGACGACGGCGGTGTCAAAGCCATAGTGCAAAGACACGATGGTGCGGGGCGTGGCGGTCACGGGGACATGGAGGCGGCACAGGTCACGGAGGTCGACGAGTTCGGCGTAGCGCTCGCCGTGGGCGAGGGTGACCCGACGGACGAGGTCGTTGGTCGTCGGGTGGTCTTCGCGTACACACACAGACGAAGTGGCACGGGCGCGGTGTCGGGCGTGCGGGAGAGCGAGCGGGGGTGAAGCTTCGAGCCAGATGAGCCGACGGTCGGCGGCGACGGTGACCGGGGAATTGCTCACGTTGGTGAGGGACCAGCGCCAGCGGTGGGTGCCGCGCACGGGCTCGGCTGAGAACATCACGGGAGAGACAGGATGGACGGGGGAAGGTCGAATGCGTCGCGGAGGGACGGCATGGGCGATGGACGACAACGCGATGGCGATCGCGATGGCAAGGAGGGCGTGGCGGTTCATCGAGGGATCACGTCCGTGGGGGGGCTACGGCGAGAGGATGGCAAGGACCTTGTCGCGCACCTCGGGGGGAAACACCAGCCGTCGGCGCACGAAAGGCGCACCGTGCAGCCGCCCGATGAGAAACGAGGCAGACTCCAGGGGTCGCGGAGGACGTCGGTCGTCGACGACGTGGAGGACCTCGGAGATGTCTGGCGATCGCTCGTAGGGATACACCTCGGCGACGTCGAGAAAGGCGTGATAGCGCGGGTCAAAGCCATGGGCACGGACGATGTTCTGGACGGCGGAAAGGCGTTCATCGTCCAGGGCAGGGTCGGCATCGTCGAGGGAGGCGGTTTTGAAGAGCGCGCGGACGATGACCCGGCGGGCAAGGTTGGAGAGCACGGCGTCGGTGGAGGTAGACCATTGGTCCAGGGCCGCCCAGAGTGTGTTGTCGTCCATGGCTAGGTAGGTTCCGGTGGAGACGACGTCACCCCGGGCCATGGCCAGGAGCGCTGGGGAGGTCCCGAAAATGGGTACACCGTCTCGGACAAGGTCGGCCACCCGTGCGAAAACCGCGCGGATCATTACCTCGGCCGCCCGCGTGGCTTTGTGAAAATACACCTGCTGGTACATGAACATCCGCGCGAGAAAGTATCCCTCGACGGCGGGAAGCCCGCGAGAACCGTCGATGGCAAGGGAGAAACCGCGAGGCCCGGGCGCGAGTCGGAGGGACCGCAGGAGCCAGTCGAGGTCATAGAGACCGTAACGCACGCCGGACATGTACGAATCCCGGAGGAGGTAGTCACAACGGTCGACGTCGAAGGTGCCAGACACGGCGCGGGCGAGGTAGGTCACGGGGTGTACTCCGTGGACAAGACGTTCGACACGGGCGGGCATGTCATCGTCGATGGCGCGGAGCACGCGATGGACCTGGGTATCCGGGTCGAGAACCAGATCGCTGGTCCAGAGTTCGTGCGCACGAGCGTTGGGAAACACGTCTTCAAAAAGATGGGACAGGGGGCCGTGCCCGAGGTCGTGGACGAGCGCCGCGGCAAGAGCATCGGAAGCATCCGAGGGACGAAGGGACTGGTCGGCCCCGAGCGCCCGGGCCATCGGGGCCACGCGCGCAAGAAATCTCACCATGACGTGCGCCGCACCCACGGCGTGGGCAAACCGCGAGTGCTCGGCGCCGGGAAAGGCCAGGGAGGCAACGCCCAGGGCCCGGATGCGACGGAGCCGCTGGACCTCCGGGGTGTCCATCAGTGCAGGCACGACCTGCTCCTCGGGACGCTCAAAAGCCACGAGGCCATGGACGGGGTCGCGAAGGATCATCGGGTCACGGAGAGTATTGCCCGACGACTGAGATGGGGAAATGGCGATGGCCTCGCACACCCTGTCGACGAACGTACCGCCGGACCGTATCGGCAGCCATCGCCCCGTGGCGAAGCCCTCGGCAACGGCCGTCGACAGCAGCCACCCGCTTGCGCTTTCTTGGGAGCCCTCCCCCGGGTGTGGTACCGCCAGCCGCAATGGGTCTCCGTCTCCCGCTGTTTAGCGTCGCGTTCAACACCCTGTACTGGCTCGCGCGGCGGACGCTCGTGGCCACGCTCGCGGTTCACCTTGGCGGAGCTCTCTCGCTGGCCGTTGCGCTCGCGGCCCCCGCGGCGCTCCTTGCCATCGCGACGCGACTGCTTCCCCACCTGCGTGACCGACTGATCGCTGTGGCAGTCGTGTCGATTGCCACCACAGCGCTGCTCACGGGCTGAAGATCTGTTGATCCACAGATCTTGACTCCGACTGCACACGTTTACACCCGACGCCTCGACGCGGTACCACTGCGGGACGATGATTGATCTCCGTTCGGATACAGTCACCCGTCCCACGGCGGCCATGCGCGCAGCGATGGCCGCGGCCGAAGTAGGCGACGATGTCTTTGGCGAAGACCCCACCGTCCAACGCCTGCAGGAACGTATCGCACACACCCTTGGCAAGGACGCCGCACTCTTTGTCCCGTCGGGCACCATGGCCAACCAACTCGCGATTCTTGTCCATTGCCGCCCGGGGGACGAAGTCGTAGTGACGGAAGGTGCGCATTGTGCCTGGTACGAAGCCGGGGCCGGTGCCGCCCTTGCTGGCGTGCAATTCGTCCATGCCGGCAACGACGTGGCGATTTCTCCCCAGGCTCTCGACGCCGCGGTCAAACCCACCGCGTACTACTATCCCCGGACACGGCTCCTCGCCCTCGAAAACACCCACAATCGCAGTGGCGGCAGGGTAAGCTTGCCGTCCACCGTCAACGCCGTCGCCAGCCGTGCACGGGCTCTTGGCCTCGCCGTCCACATCGACGGCGCTCGGATTTTCAACGCTGCCGCGGCGTCCGGCTTTTCGGTCGCGACCCTCGCAGCCTCCGCAGACACCATCTCCGTATGTTTTTCAAAGGGTCTTGGCGCGCCCGTGGGATCCGCGCTTGTCGGCAACCGGGACACCATCCGAGATGCGTTGCGCCTCCGTAAGATGCTCGGCGGTGGCATGCGTCAGGCCGGCATTCTCGCCGCCGCAGCGCTTTACGCCCTCGACCACCATGTCGTTCGCCTCGCCGAAGATCATTCCAACGCCGCCCGCCTGGCCTTTCACCTTGCGAGCGTTCCCCGTCTCCGTGTTCTCACGCCCGAGACCAATATTGTCATGGTCGACGTCCCGGGAGATTCTAGCGATGCCCCCGCCGAGACCTTTGCATCCCGCGCGCGCGACGCAGGCGTCCTCGTCTCGGTCTTTGGTCCCAACCGTCTGCGGCTCGTCACGCACCTCGATGTTTCAAGCGAACAATGCACCCGTGCGTCCGAGATTCTCGCAGCCCTTGCCATGGAAATCCCAAGGGTGTGACCGCGCCCACCGCCAGACGCATCGTGGGTGTCTTCACCGCGTTCGCGTTTGGCTTTGCCTGCGCGGTGCAGCACCCGATGGCCTACCAATCTGCCATCGCCGTGGGCGACCGGGCGTACGCCGCAGGGCGGATGTCCGAAGCCTCGGAGGCTTTTGATCGGGCTGCCGTCTCCACCCAGAATGCGCGAGATCGCGACGAGGCGGTGTACCTCGCCGCGGGAGCTGCCTTTCGTGCGGGAGACATCGACCGCGCCCTCACACGGTACGACAGTCTCGCGAACGTCCGTCCCGCGGGCGAACGCGCACCCCGGGCCGCGCTTGAAGCGTCGCGCATTCGTCGCAGCCGCCACGAGACCGCGCGCGCCGACAACGAACTTCTCGAGGTCGTGCAAACCTTTCCTGCAACAGGGCCCGCGCGGCGCGCGCTCGATCTCCTCATGGACGACACCGACGCGGCCGACCCCACGCTCCGTCGATCCCTCACGCTGCTCGACCGTCTCGCCAACGATCGTTCTCTCCGCAGTTTGCAGGACGCCGTGCTGATGTACCGCGCCCAACGGCTCGAACGCTCGGGAGACCTCCCCAGCGCCATTGCGGGATACCGACAACTCCTCGACACCGTCGCTTATCCGTACAACACCCACTGGGACGATGGCGGCCTCGCCCTGGTGCGACTGCTCCAGGCGACGGGAGACCCCCGCGGAGCCGTCGAGGTCGCCGACCGCGTCCTCGCCGTGCGCGAAGTCTCGTACGGCAACGGCGACTACGAAGCGCCACACTTTGGCGACATCGCCATGCTCCGCGCGCGGATCTATCGTGACGATCTCCATAACCCGCCCGCAGCCGTGCGAGCTTTTCACTTTGTGTACAGTTCTTTCGTGAGTTCTCGCCTGCGGGACGACGCCCTCTGGGACGAAGCCACAACCCGCACGGCGATGGGTGACACCCCTGGCGCCTGCGGGGTCTATGTCACCCTGGCCCGGGAGTTTGCGTGCACCCACGCCGGGCGCGCGAGCATCCCACGGGTGCTCGCCTGCGGGCACACACCCACACAAAACCCCCACGCCTGCGACTGACGCGCGCCCATCCAGACACACCGCATGGAAACACCGGGCCCGCGGGTACCGAACCTTCAGTCGTCGTCGTCAGCAGGTTCGTCGTCGGCGTCGAAATCGTCGTCTTCATCGAAGTCCGCGGTATCGTCGTCTTCACCCGTCTCCACGGTTTCGTACTTTACCTCCACCCCGACGTCCGCCAGGTGGGACTCCAAGAGATCGAACAATTCGTCCACGTCCTCGCCGGACCATTCTTCCAGGGTGTCCCCGAGAAAGTCGTAGAAGTCCGTGTCAATCCGCCGTTCGATCTCTTCGGCCTGATCTTCGCTGAAAGAGTCCAGAATGTCATCCCGCAGGGTTTCGTTGTCCCCTTCATCAATCGCGTCCTGCGCCGATTGCCGGATCTGCTTGACCGCACGTTTGTCGAGAAGGATCTCCATCGCTCATCTGCCTTGTGCCGGATCCTCGTCGCGGGCTCTCCCGTCGCGGGCCTCCGCGTCCGTCATGTGCCGCACCCTCGAAACCCGATGTCCGTGAGAGCTTTGGGCGAGTAACCCATGCTCCCGTGGCTTGTCAACAAACACCCGCCATCACACAGACCTTCCGTCCCTGGCCGCGCGGGCCTATCGTGCGCCGCGTGCGCGCTTTTGCTCTCGGATGCCTCGCGATCCTGCTTGCGTCCATCCCTTCGCCGCCCGCCTGCGCACAATCTGCCACCCCGCCACAACTGACCGCGCCCGGGCCCGCACCAACGCCCTCTGCCCAGGTCCCCTTCGACTTTCGCCCCTACAATTTTTTTCTTGGCGCCATCGACGCGTCGGTGCTCCTCCTGGCTGATTCTCTCTGTCCGGCCAATTCCGCCACCATCTGCCCTTTTGGCAACGGCGGCGGCATCTTTGTCGCCTACGGTCGCCGGTACGCCCGCTCGCACGAGATCGTCGTGGGCTACGACCTCACGGTCCGCGACGCCCGCCAGTTGTTCTCGTCGGCTACACTCCAACAAATTCGGGCCGAGCACCGTTGGGTGTGGTCATCACCGCGCACCAACTTTGAGGGCATCGTCGGCGTCGGCGGCGGGGCCGTGATCTACGGCGAGCGCTTTGGGATCTCCGCCGGGGGGCTGGTACTCACGGGCTCCATCGGCGGCAACTATCACCTCAGCCCCTTTGTCTCCCTGGGCCTGCTCCTTCGCCTCGACGCCCTGCGGTTTTTTCCTTTCACCACCGACGATGGCGTACTTCGGGGCCAGGGGGGCATCGCGACGATCACCGCCGCGGCCTACCTCACGGTCACTTTTCTCGGTCACAACTAACACCCACACCGTCGGACCTTCATTCGTGAACGCCCTCTGTACGTCCCTTGAATCCGTGTTGGCACACACCTCCGTCTTGTTCATCGCTTGACGTTCTCCAGGGGCACAGTGTCCAATCCCCCCGCGATGAGCTGTGGCAACTGTGGGCGCCAGAATCCTCCCGGCGCTCTCTACTGCCTGGACTGCGGGCAAAAGCTACGGGACCCTGTTCTCTCCGTCCCCGTCCCCGCGGGCACAGCGTCCCTCCGTGCCGGGCCCTTTCCACTCGCTTCCTCCGCACCCACCGCCGTGCCAGCCCCCGCGGGAACATCC
>VFSW01007282.1_pt1 | contig 16094 bp, 12 predicted proteins | sample 5358111 | NCBI WGS metagenome assembly VFSW01 (sample SAMN11554181, study PRJNA540505) | mine drainage metagenome | isolation source: sediment from site ElyBrook_90M | place: USA: Ely Copper Mine, Vershire, VT | collected 2017 | reverse complement strand
CCTGCTCGAACGAGTTCGTTCGCACGCTGCCGGACGCCGAGATCGACGCGGTCCTGGACGGCCCGTGCCCGAAGTGCGGACAGCGCATGCTCACCGAAGGCACGCGCGAGGATTTGGTCGAGGGCCTCTACCGCCGCGCGGCGGATTCGGGAGCCGAGGTGCAACTCGTCTCCACGGAGAGCGAGGAAGGCGAGATGCTCGCGAAAGCGTTCGGAGGCGTCGCGGCGCTCCTGAGGTATCCGGTCGCCTCGGTCACACCCCGTCGTCCCCCGACGCAGGGGTAATGAAGCCCTTCTCGGCTAGTACGCGACGCCATGGCGAGTAGCGCTCCCGGCCCCGTGTCGGCAGTTCCGTCCGAGGACCCCACGATCCGTTCGCTTTTCGACCTTGCGCGACCCCTCGCGCTCGTTCTCGCGCTCGTCGCCGGTCTGCTGTTCCTCGTTTCGGCGATCTTCTTCGTCATCCGCACCGCCTTCGGGGTCTTTTCGTCGCCGTTCGGGGCGGTCTACTGGCTCCTCACCGCGATCGTGAACTACCTCATCTGGAAGGAGCTCCCGGCGCTCCAAGTGCTCGCCGCCCAGCGGCAGTACGCCGCCCTCAAGGACCGGATGCTCCTCTGGGCGATCCTGGGCGTCGTCTTCTTTCTCATCGAGGGAGTGCTGCTCCTCCTGGTCTACCTGAAGATCGAGACCTCTTCGTCCGGGCCGGTGTCGGGATCGCCGCCGGTAGAGAGTGGCGGGAGCTCGACGGCGCCCCCGGTCCCCCCGCCGGGGGCCAGCGGGGTCGCGAGTCCGCCGGTGGGGCCGTTCTGTTCCCAGTGCGGCGCACCGGCGACGTACGTGGACCCCGGTCGGTACTACTGCCCCCGCTGCTCCCGGTACCTCTAGCCGGGCCCCCGGCCCGCCTCGAGTCGAGCCGAGCGGTCACCAGAGGTGGCCGAGCGGGTCCTCGTCGGGCTCCGGTGGAGGGGCGTCCGGGGCCCGCCGCGCCGGGGCGCGCGGCGCCGTTCCCGCGGCTCCCGGCGGGTACAGGTTCGCGTTCGGGTACACGGGTGGGGGTACCCGACGCCGTTCGGCGACCACCGCGACCGCGCTCACCACGACCGCGGCCACGACCGCCGCAGCGATCCCGAGCACGATCAGCGGACGGAGGAGCTTCGCGGGAACCCCGGGGAGGCTCGGACAGCCGGTGCCGGCGGTGAGGCACGTCTGGTCGGTGGTCGCCTGCCCGACCGACGTCGGCGTCCCCTGGACCGTCGTCGCGGAGACCGGATACATCGAGGAGGCCGGATCCATCGAGGAGGCGGCGACGTCGAGCGCCGAGACTCCGCTCCCGCCGGCCGGGGCGACCTGGGCGACGTTCGCCGAGTTCGCGTTGACGACCCAGCTCGATGCGACGATGCCGACATGGCCGTTCTCGACAGCTTCCGCGTCGAGGGACGCCATCGTCGCGGTCGTCTCCCCCGACGCGTTGCTGTCCCACGGCTTTGCGGAGGACCCGAAGATGTCCGCGCCGGAGGGGACGAGAAGGAACCCCTCCCGGACCGTGAACGGTCCGCTGACGACGAGCTGGATCGCAGGGAACGTGACGCCGCCGAAAGTGATCGTGCGGCTGGGGGCGTACGACCCCGAGACCCCGACCTGACCGGACGGTTGGACCGTCGCCTGGCTTTCGAGGGGACCGAGCGTGATGTTGCCGGTCGGGGCCTCCGCGTGATAGTAGTACTCGAGTTGGGTCGATCCCGTCGCCGTGAAGCCGGATGCGCTCGACCAGTTCTGGGCGCTGGAGGGAGCGAACGCGAGAGGGAAAAGTCCGAGCGGGGTCGAGAAGTTGACCGCAGCCTGGCTCGCGATGCTCGCGCTCAGGTACCGTTCTCGAAGGACGTTGACGCCGTTCACGGGGAGGAAGGTGTGGACGATCTCGGTGACGTTCGCGGCCAGACGCGAGCTGGTGTTCTCCAGCGCGAGCGCGGTGGCGTTGGAGCCGCCGAGCGCGACCGAGCCATCGGTCGTCAGGTTCGCGAACGAATCAACGGTCTCCCACGCGGCGAAATTGAGCGTCGCGTACGAGGTGGTGCCGCCGCAGGAGTCGAGGCAGTACTCGACCGAGAAGCGGACGCCCATCGTTCGATGCACCGAGAGCTCGTACTGGCTGTCGGAGGTGTTCGTCTGGTTCAGGATGACCGAGTACCCGAGCGTGGCGTTCCCTTGGTAGACCCAGCGCATCTGGGCGTGCAGGGGCCCGACCGAAACCGTCTTGACGATCCCGTACGCCCAGAGGGGCGGAGGAGCGCTGGTCGGCGTCGGCTGCGCGGCGGCGGGACCGGCCGACAGGACAAATACCATGAGGACCGCCAGTACTGCGGAAGCGACCATGGTACCGCTCGCAAGACTCCGCCTCACTGGCCTTCGCTCCCGGATCTGGGGTCCTCGAGGAGATTCATGACGGCCCTCGCACTTAAACGGAGGTTTCTCGAGGGCCGACTGCGGTTGGACGCCGTGCTACGGTATAGCACTAGGGGGGTCCCGACCCGGTGCGCGCCCTGACCGACGCCGAGGCCCGCGTCATCGCGGTCCTCCTCGCCGCGCACCCGGACCGCGAACGGGACCGGCTCCACCAGGTCGGGGTCCCGCGATCGACGTACCACTCGGTCCGTCGGCGCGCGTACGACGAAGGCTGGCTGCGCGACCGGTACATTCCGCACCCCGTACCGCTCGGGCGGCCGTTCGTGACCACGATGGTGGCCCGGCCGTACGCCGACCGGCTCGAGGAGTTCGTCGGCACGATCTCGGCCGACCCCGGCAACGTCCTGGTCTGGACCGGCGTGCAGGTCGCGGTCGCGGTGTTCTTCCACTCGGCACCGGCGGACGCGAAGCGGATCGTGGAGCGCGTCGTCGCGCGCCGGCTCTCGGCGGCCCCCACGAGCGTCACCGTGTCGGCGGACGGCCCGACGATACCCGTCTACTTCGACTTCGAGGGTCTCTGGAGCCACTTGGCCGGCCTCGAGGGGACCCTCGCCTACCCCCACGGCCTCGGGGGAACGCTCGAGGAACTCCCGCCGGACGGTTCGACGATCACGTCGCATCAACGCTGGGCGGTGAGCGAGCTGCTGAGGCGCCCGTTTGCCGCGACCGAGCAAGGGCGAGGGAGCCATCTCGTCGGTCCCTTCGGCCTCCCCTTCTCGCAGCGTCGGGTGCTCGCGAGAGGGTGGGTCACCCACCGCACGCTCCTCGACCCGGCCCGACTTCCGCCGTTCCAGGGACGCTCGGCGGACCAGGTCGTTCTGATCTCGGGAACGCCCCGTGCGCAGGCCCGGCCCGAGCTCTTGTTCGCCACCCTGACGCGGGAGTCTCGAGTCTACCCGTTCCTCTTCACCGCCGGCTCCGACCGTTGGCTCCTGGGCGCCCTCGGCGGCTCCACTGGCCCGACCGTCGCTACGCCCCCGACGCGCAAGCCGGTTCTCCCCACGATCCGCGAGTATTTGGAAGGAATCGAGATCGTTCAGGAGACGGCGTCCGGCTTCTCCGCGCCCGTCGATCACCGGTACGACCGGTTGCTCGGGCCGGAGCCGAGCGCCTCCCCGGCGAAGGTCTGATATGTCCGGGCCGAGCGTACCGGCGGGGCGCGTAGCCTAGTCTGGATAGGGCACCGGGTTCCTAACCCGGCGGTCGAGGGTTCAAATCCCTCCGCGCCCGTGTCGTCACTTCTCCCGGTGTCGTTGTGTTCATCATGGCGCGTACGCCCAACCGGAGTACCGCCGTCGCGGTCGGTCGGCGTACTCGAGAGCTTCTGGGTGCGCTCAAGTCGGGAGAAGAGACCTACGACGACGACCGAATCATAACCGTACTTCCGCTAGAGGTCAGGAACCTCGAACTCCTCGGCGAGACGCGGCATTAGGGGATCTCGCCCGGACGCACCTGCATCCCGAGAAGGACGCCGATGGGACCCAACCTCCGATCGTCGTCTTGGGTTACCTACGATGCCCCCCAAGCCGGACCTGGCGACGTCGGGCCGAGATCCTTCGCTGGCGCGCCTTCTGATGTCGCTTCTTACCGGCCGGCGACGGACGCCGGATGGGGGACTTGGTCATGAGGGCCTCCTGGGGTCTCCGTTCGAGGGTCCAATGTGAAGAGAGTGATAACGTCCCGCTGGTGAACTCGGCCTCGGTTTCCTCACGCCCCAAACTTCGGAGACGGAGTCCGTGGGTTCGACTTGACCGAGAGTTCATCGCGGGTCCGCCCGGAACGTACGTCGCCACGGAGACGGATCCTCGGCGAGTTTTCGGAGGGACGAGACCGATGAGGCTTTGGGCGGCGGTATACGCGAGCATCTGGATCGTGTTCTTCGAGATCCTCCTCGGGATGTGGCCCAACCCCCCGGCCGTCGTTCCGTACGTGCATCTCCTTCTCGGGATCGCCATCGTCGGTGTCGTCTACAACAGCTTGCGGCAGCTCCGCGCCAGCCGGGTCCCGGGCCGAGTGAAGCGGGTCGCGAACGCCACTTTCGGGTTGTCGATCGTCCTGCTGGTGACGGGCCTGCTGCTCTGGGTCGATTTCGGGGGCGGCTGGGACGTACCGGGGCTCAACCTCTCGGCCTTCGACCTGGTCTTGATCTTGCACGCCGTCAACGCTCTCGCGATCATCACGCAGGCGGCAGCGACCGCGATCGCCTACGACATGTGGGAGGACCACGAGTTCGAGAAGGAGTCGTTGCCCGGCGAAATCCCCCCCGCCCCGCTACCGGGCAAGGCCTGAAGCTCCGGCCCGGACGTCCGAGCGTCTCTCCCGCGCCGGCGTCGGGAGGCGTTCACGGCAGGGCCGAGCGCCGGAGGTACACGTCGTGGGCGCGAAGGGGGAGTTCCGTCCAGTGCCGTCCGGTGTCGGTCTCGACGGCCCGAACCAGCGCGGGCGGGACTCCGACGGTGGGCGCCTCGCCGACGCCCTTGGCACCGTGCGGAAGACGGGACGGGTGCTCGGCGATCCCGACCTCCGTCGGCACTCCCGGCAGGGCGGAAGCGACGCCCGCGTCGCCCAGGGTCATCGTCCGGACCTGCCCGGCGTCGTCGTAGTCGATCTCTTCGCCGAGCGTTTGTCCGACCGCCTGAAGCGTGCCTCCCACGACCTGCGAGTCGATCGCCGCCCGGTTCAGCGCCCGACCGACGTCGTAGTACGCCCGGACCTCGCGAACCTCGATCGTACCGAAGGGGGTCGCGGCCGCCTTCACGAGATTCGCGCCGAGCGCGTTCGATTGACCGGTCTGAGGTTCGAACACCGTGATGTCCCCGTGGCCTTCGAGCAGGAACCGGGCGTCGTATCGTCCCTTCTCGGATTCGATCGAGGCGCGCAGCTTGCGGGCCGCGCCCAACACCGCCGCCGCTCCTACCATCGCCGAGCGACTCCCCCACGTTCCGACGCCTCGCTCGAGGGCGTCCGTGTCGCCCCTTTCGAGGACGATCGCCTCCTCGGGGACGTCGAGCTCGGAGGCGAGCAGTCCTCGCAGCCACCCATCGTGGTCCTGTCCGTGGTCGTGGGAGCCCACCCAGACGTGGAGCCGGCCCGCCTCTACCTTCAACCGTGCGCCCTCCCCCGGCCCGAACGCCGGGACGAGAACGAACCACGAGAAGCCGACCCCGGGTGCCGAGCGTCCATCGTACGCGAGGGCGGCGGCGGCCTCCTCGAGGAACGGCCGTGTCGCCTCCACCTCGAGGCCGAGCGGAGAGCGGAACGGCCCGGCGGTCGCGTTGCGGCGTCGGACCTCGAGCGCGTCGAGCCCGGTCTCGTCCGCGAGGCGGTCGAGCATCCGTTCGAGGAAGTACGCGGCCTCGGGTCGGCCGGCTCCCCGATAGGGTCCCAACGGGACTCGGTTGGTGTAGAACGCCTTCGCCCGGACGCGCGCCCGTTCGATCGCGTAGGGGCCGGTCAACTGGAAGCCGATGAACCGCGGCGTGAACGCGTTCAGCCCCGCGAAGTACGCGCCTCCGTCGACCGACACGTCGGCTTCGAGGGCCCGGATCGTCCCGTCCCTCTCGGCGTAGAGGCGCATTCGAGCCTCGGCGCCGCGCCCGTGCCGGGAGGAGGTGAGATGCTCCGTTCGCGTCTCGACCCACTTCACCGGTCGGCCGGTCTTCATCGCGACGTACGCGGCGATGACGTGCTCGGGATAGAGGGACCCTTTCGAGCCGAAGGCGCCCCCGGTGTCGGCTTCCATGACCCGGATGTTTTCGGGGGCGAGTCCGAGAGCGGTCGCGAGTCCGGCACGGACTGAGAAGACGGACTGGGTCGAGGCATGGACAGTCAGCCGGCCCGACTCGAATCGCGCTACCGCACCCCTCGGTTCGAGGGGGTTCGCGGCCACGCGGGCGATGCGGAACTCCTCTTCGAGAACGAGCGGTGCGGTCGGTGGCTCGAACGGTGGGCCGAGGGCGTACTCGGCCATCACGTTCGAAGCGAGGGAGGCGTGGATGGGAGGCGCGTTCCGAGCCGCGCGCAGGTCGGGCACGGGCGTCAACGGCTCGTAGTCGACTTCGACCGAGGCGAGCAGATCCTCCGCCCGTTCGACGGTGGGCGCGACGACCGCCCCGACCGCCTGTCCGACGTACTGGACCTCCCCTTGGGCGAGGGCTGGCTCGCCTACCCCGACGGGCCCGGTCCCGGCTCCCTCTCCGCTGGCGGGCAGGGTCGCCTTCAGCTCCTGGCCATCGATCGCTCCCCGGACCCGAAGAACCCGGGCCCGAGCGTAGACGCTGCGCACGATCCGAAGGTGGAGCATCTCGGGGAACCGGAGGTCGTCGACGTACCGACCCCGACCCCGCACGAACTCCCGGGCTCTTTCCGACATTGGACGACCACCGGATAGGCGAAAGCTCAGGGCCGCCTGTCGGATGAAGGTTGTCGGCCGATCGCGGATCGGGCTCGTGTTCCCGGTTCTTCTCCGGCGCCGTACCCCCTCAACTCTCGGACCGCGGAACGACCCCGGGGCTCCGGGTTCCTATATGGCGACGGCCCTCCGTCGAGCGTGGCGAGCCCCGCGGGCCGTACGAGCGACGCCGAGATCCTCATCGTGGGGGCGACGGGGTTTGTGGGACGGGCGCTCACGGAACGTCTGGTGCGCGAAGGGCATCGCGTCCGCGCGCTCGCGCGAGCGCTGGGTCGGGCTCGGCGGGAGTCCCCGACGGACGCGAAGTGGGTCGTCGGGGACCTGCTCGAACCCGCTAGCCTCCCGCCGGCGCTCCGGGGGATCCCGACCGTCTACTACCTCGCGCACGGCATGGGCTCCTCCGACCGAGCGGGGTCGTTCGCCGCCCGGGACCGGACCGCCGCCACGAACCTCGTGCGAGCGGCGGGCGAGGCCGGGGTCGAACGGATCGTCTACGTCGGGGGACTGGGCGACGACGCTCCGGCGAGGTCGCCGCACCTCGAAAGCCGACGGGAGGTCGCCCGGATCCTCGCCTCCGGCCGGCCCCGCCTCACGACGTTCCGAGCGGCGATCGTCGTCGGGGCCGGGGGAGCCTCGTTCGAGATGCTGGTCCAGTTGGTCGAGCGGTTGCCCGCGATGCTCTGCCCGAGGTGGATCCGGACCCGGTGCCAACCGATCGCGCTCGGCGACCTGGTCACGTACTTGGTCCGATCCCTCGAGGTTCCCGAGACGGTCGGTCGCTCGTTCGACGTCGGAGGACCGGACGTGCTGCCGTACTACGAGCTCCTGAACCGGGTCGGCGACCGGCTGGGCCGTCGCTCGCGCCTCGTGGTCCTGCCCTGGCTCTCGCCCGGGCTCTCGGCGCACTGGGTCGGGTTCATCACCGACGTGCCGGCGAACGTCGCCCGGTTCCTCGTCGAAGGCATGGCAACGGAGGTTGTCTGCCGGGAGAACGAGGTCCGTCGATGGATTCCGCTAAGCCTTCTCTCGTTCGACGAAGCCCTCGACCGGGCTCTCGCCGAACGCCCGCTTCGGCCCCTCGGGCTCCGTCAGGCGCTCGCTGGGGGATTGGGTACGAAGCCGCACCACGTCGCGACGGTGGACCTGACCCGCCTCCGGTGAGCCGGACCGAACGCTTCGGGGACCCGGGCGAGTCGCTGCCGAAGCCCGATGGAACCGCAGGACCCCCCGGTCGGGACCGAGGGACGCCGTCGCACGGAACTGTGGATTCGTCCGCGAGACATTATATCGAATTCGATACATAACCCGATAGTATGCCCGAACGTCCTACCCCCGGTCCGTCCCCCAGCCGGATCGTCGGGCTCTACGCCCTCGCCGTCATGGAACGAGAGGGCTCGCTCTACGGGTATCAGCTGGCAGAGCTCATCGCCCAGCGCACCGACGGTTCCTGGCGTCCCGGTGCGGGTGCGATCTACCCGGCGCTCGAGTCGCTTCGAGCCCGCCGTCTGGCCCTCCCGAGCGTCCAAGGGCGGCAACGCGTCTACCGCATCACCCGAGAGGGGCGGGCCTTCCTCGCCCGCGTACGCCGAGGGATCGGATGGCGGGCCCGGGGCGGGCCGGACATCGGCCCGCTGTGGTCCGAGATCGCGGGGCACGAGGATGCGGGAGCGTTCTTGCTCGAGCGATTGCAGCATCAGCTCGACGGGGTCGCTCGATTCCTTGCGCGGGAGGCGGCGGCCGGCCGCGGCCGCCGAGAGCTCCGCCGACAGCTCCGGACGGAACTCCGCCTGGCCGAGGAGAGGATCCTCCGCCCGGTTCGGCGACCGACGCGACCGACACCCCGCGCCGCCCGGCGGTCGCCATGACCGACCCGCCGGCGATCGAGCTCCGCGGGCTCTCGAAGCGGTACGGCTCGGGAGAGGGCAGCGTCCTCGCGCTCGACCGCGTGAGCCTGACGATCGCGAAAGGGACCGTCTTCGGCCTTCTCGGACCGAACGGGGCGGGGAAGACGACGCTCATCAAGGTCCTGACCGGCATCAGCGACATCACCGAAGGCGAGGGTTCGGTCGCCGGGTTCGACATCCGTCGCCAGTCCCTCGAAGTTCGGGCCCGTATCGGATGGGTGGCGGCCGAGGTGATCCTCGACGACGATTTCTCCGGCTGGGAGAACCTCTGGCTCCAGGCGAAGCTCCAGTCCCTCACGGGCTGGGAGGAGCGGGCGCACCAGCTCCTCGACTACTTCTCGCTCTCCGACCGCGCCAACGACAAGGTCGGCCACTACTCGACGGGAATGCGCAAGAAACTCGAGATCGCGCTGGCGCTCCTGCACCAGCCGAGCGTGATCTTCATGGACGAGCCGACGATCGGCCTCGACGTCGGCACGCGCCGGATGCTCTGGGACATCGTCACCGGCATCCACCGGGAGTTCGGGGTCACCGTCCTTCTCACCACCCACTACATCGAGGAGGCCGACGCGCTCTGCGACCGCGTCGCGATCATCGACGAGGGCCGGATCATCGCCGAAGGGAGCCCGTCGGAGCTCAAGGGTCGCGTGAAGGCCGACCTGGTGGAGCTCGAGACGTCCGACGGGGTTGACGTCCGGGCGCTCTCGGACCTTCCCGGCGTGCAGGAGGTGCGGTCGCAGGGGAACGAGTGGGTGATCCGGGTCGAGTCGTCGGAGGAGTTCCTGCCGCGCCTGTTCGCGCGCGTGCCGACCGACCGCATCCGTCGCATCAGTGTCGAGAAACCGAGCCTTGAGACCGTCTTCCTCGACCTCACCGGTCGCCGGATCGGACAGGACGAGCCGATGCGCGACGTGCGGAAGTTCTACATGCAGATGCGGAGGGCGCGACAGTGAGGAGCCAGTTCTGGGGCCTCTACGTCCGGGAGATCCTGCGGACGTTCCGCAACCCGTTCGTCCTGCTGATCACGGTCGTCCAACCGTTCATGTGGCTCGCGTTCTTCGGCTCGAGCTTCGGCAACGTGAGCCCGATCTACCTCAAGGGGCTCTTCGGGACGACGAACTACATCGAGTTCCTGCTGCCGGGCGTCCTCTCGACCTCGATGCTCTCGGTCGGGATGTTCGGGTCGATGAGCACGATCCAGGACAAGCGCTTCGGCTTCATGAAGCGGATCCTGATCACGCCGACGTCGAAGGGGATCATCTTCCTCTCGAAGGCGCTCGGGTCCGCGACGCGGGGGCTCGTCCAGATCCCCGTCATGGTCGCGGCCGCCGTCGCGTTCGGCGTGTCGTTCGGCCTCTCGCCCCTCGAGTGGGCGGCGTGGATCGTCGGCCTCTTCTGCCTCGCGATCGGTTTCTCGAGCCTCTTCCTGGCCATCACGGCCCCGTCGACCGACTGGCAGACGCCGGGCGTCGTCTCGAACTTCATCACGATGCCGCTCATGTTCGCGAGCGCTTCGTTGTTCTCCTCGAGCCAGTTCCCCGCGTGGATGCAGGCGATCTCGAACGTCAACCCGATCACGTTCAGCGCCCTCCTCGGGCGGAGCTTCGTGCTCGGGCGGGCGATCCCGTGGGAGTACCTCGGCTACCTCGCTCTCTTCGCGGTCGGGATGCTCGCGATCGGCTACTACGTCTCGGCGCGGTGGCTCAAGGTCGAGTGACGTCGCCCGGCGTCTCGGGAGGCTCGGTCCCGACCGTGGAATAGTCCCGGCCTTCCCAGCGGTCCGCGAGCGGCCAGAAGAACGTGAACGTCCACGACCGCCCGGCCGACCCGAGCGGAGAGAGGTCCGCGAAGTGGAGGCCCAGCGCCGTCTCGGTCGAGTCGATGTCGATCGCCCGGCGCCAGCCGTCGTCGCTCGCGTGCAGCCGGAACGGCTGGCCGGCGATCACCCTCAGGCCGGCTCCGGGGTCGACCGTGCGCGGCCGCCGGTTGAACTTCCAGACCTCGAGCGGCGGGCGCGCTTTGCGGTCGAGGACGTAGCGGTCGGTGACCTCGGGAATGCGGTCGAAGACCTTCCCGTCGGCGGCGGAGCGCAAGAGCGTCAGGTACTCCGCGTGCGCCCAAACGAGCGGCATCGCGGCCTCGGTCGGCCGGCCGAGCGCGAGGTGGAGCGCCGGACGGTCGTCCGCGTCCCACACCTGTTCGGTGAGGAGCCCGGTCGGGGTCGCGAACCGTTCGAGCGCTCGGAGGTACGGCCCCGGGTCCTGTCCGAGCGCGAGCTCGTACATCCCCCGTTCCCCGGTGAGGAGCGGCCAAGCCCGTCCGACGCCCCAGCGGCCGAACGGCCCCCCATCGTCCCGCTGGCCATACCCGTCGTGGTTGTACCGCCGCCAGACCGGCCCGAACGGCGTGTCGACCCGCAAAACCTCGTCGACCACCCGCACCGACGCCCGGACCAGGGGGTCGTCCGCCCGCCGGATCCCGTAGCGGACGAGGTCGAGGAATCCGCCGTCGACGATCTCGCTCGCGGGGAAGACGTTCGGCGACCCGGGCGGGAGGTTCGGGAGAGCGAGGAGGCCGAGGTCGGGGCCCTCGTCCGGCTCGGTGTCGTCGACGGAGACCGGACGTAGGCGCACGTAGTGCCGGGGCACCCCAGCGACCAGCGATCCGCGCGAGGTCGTGGTCCACGGGTCGACCTTGGCCTCGAGGAAGTCCGCGTACTCCTGGACGAACTCCGCGGTCGTCGCGTCGCCGCGCTCGCGCGCGAAGTGGGCGGCGACCGTGAGCGCGGCGATGCACGCCGCCAGCGTGGACGGCGAGTACCCCCCGACCTCCTCCCAACGGTCCTCCTGGGTCGCGGGGCCGTGCTCGACCAGGAAGCGCGCCGCTCGACGGACCATCGGGTGCGGGTCGAACTGCTCGAGCGCTCCCGCCGCGCGCAGGCGCGCCGCCAGGAGGATCGGGAGCGCGACCTCGTCGAGCTGGATCCCCTGCCAGTACGGCGTCCCGTCGACCCAGAAATTCTGAGGGAAGCCCCCGTCGGGCCGCTGGCGCGTGGCGAGGTAGACGAGCGCCCGAAGCGGGGCCTCGACGTTCCCCGACGCGAGGAGCGCGGTCGCGGTGTGGACGAGGTCCCGGGTCCAGACGAGGTGGTAGCCGCCCGAGTCCTCGTCTCCCTTCGAGGCGCCCCACGGGATCGAGAGCGATGCGATGAAGGCGCCCGGGAAGACCTTGTCCTCGTGGGCGAGGAGGATCGACCGGCTCGCCCGGTAGAGGCGCCCCCGGTCGTGCGCGGCGCGGTCGATCGGGAGCGCGTGCATCGCCGACCGGTTCCACTGTTCGACGAACCGGCGGTGGTGGACCTCGAACGGCGTGCTCAGCGACTGGAAGAGCGACGTTACGGCGGCCGGCACCGACTCGCCGAAGGCGAGCCCCAGCGTGAACGAGGAGCGTCCGTCGGGAGGGATCTCCCCGGTCAGCGCGACGTTGCCGTTCGGCGCCCGGTCGAACTCCCAGGTCAGCGACCGATGCTGGGCGAGGTCGGTCCACCCATCGCTCGCCCCGACGTAGCCGACCGAGGAGTGGACGAACGGACGCTGACTCGCGAGCGCGAGGGCGACGCCGTTGTGCTCGGCGGTGAGGACCGGCTGCCCGAGGATGTCGTAAACGGTCGCCGTGTTCCCCCATCCCGAGACGTCGAGGTGGGGGGCCGCCAGCACGAAGAGGCGCAGCGGGTGCTCGAGCTCGGGTCGCAGGACCTCGAAGCGCGTGTGCAACAAGAGACAGGGAAGGTGGGGGTCGCCGATTACCGACTTACGGAGGCGATAGCGACCCTCGGGGTCGTCCGCCCGGGTCTCGTACGCGAGGGCATGGTCGGCGAGCCGCTCGGTGACGGTCGGCAGGTGACGTTTCTCCTCGTGGAAGAACGTCTGCCCGTCGGTGACGAGGAACTCAAGGTCGCGCAGCTGGGGACGGTCGATCCGGGGAAAGTAGACCTCGGTGACGACCCCCCGCCAGACGGTGAACCAGAGTCGCGAGTCGGCGGAGTAGGCCGTGCCGACGCCCTCCTTGTTGCTGTGGGACCAGCGAGGAGGCATCCCGGGGGCCCCGAACGCGATCCGGTCGCCGCGAGGTTCCATGCGTTCGCCCTTCGGGCTCTCCCACGTGGGGGGATGCTTTGAAGTTTGGCGACGCCGGGGTCCGGGGGACCGACGGCCGAGCGGAACCCCCGGCCGAGTCCATCAAGCGGTCGTCTGAGCCTGCGCGACGGCCGCCCGGACGACCGTCAGCCCAAGGTCGGCGATCCGACGCGCGGTCGCCGGGTCCTTCGACTCGGCGAAGACGCGGAACAGCGGCTCGGTCCCCGAGGGTCGGATCAGGACCCAGCCCCCCTCGCGGAACGCCTTGACGCCGTCGATCGTGACGACCCGATCGCTGTCGCGCGCGAGCGCGCTCGCGACCCGGTCCTGGACGGCCGACCGTAGCGGGACGGGACAGGCGATCTTCTCCTTCACCAGCGTGTAGCGCGGAAGGTCCCGCAGGAGGTCGGCGAGCGAGGCCCGCCGGCGGGCCATCAGGTCGAGGACCGCGGCGGCCGTCATCGCGCCGTCGCGCGCGAGTTGGTGCCTTGGCAGGATGAGCCCGCCGTTCTCCTCGCCGCCGAGGACGGCGTGGTGTTCGAGCATCGCGCGCGTGACGGCCGGGGAGCCGACGCGCGTGTAGAGGACCGTCCCGTTGAGCGGAGCGATCGCGTCCTCGACGGCCTGCGACGCCGACACCGGGGTCACCACGACCCCGCCGTGCGCCCGCTCGACCGCGTCCCGGGCGAGCATCGTGAGGATCTCCTCGCCCGGAACGAAGCGTCCCCCCGCCTCGACGAAGACCGCTCGGTCGGCGTCCCCGTCGTGCGCGATGCCGAGGTCGGCCCCCACCGCGGGGACGATCCGCCGGAGGTCGACAAGGTTCGCTTCGGTCGGCTCGGAGAGATGGCCCGGGAACGTGCCGTCCGGCTGTGCGTTGAGCGATATGACGCGGCAGCCGAGCCGACGAAGCAGCGTCGGGCTCGTGACCGTCGACGCCCCGTTGCCGCAGTCGAGCACTACCGTGAGGCGCCGCGCCGCGATCCCCGAGGCATCGACCTGGCCCAGGATCGCGTCCACGTACCGGCCGGCGCCCGACGGGTCGCGGGTCACCTCACCGACCCGGTCGAACGGCACGGCCGGCGCCTTCCCCCGCTCGACGGCCGCCTCGATGGCCTCCTCGACCGACCGGGGGACCTCGAGACCGTCGGCGGCGATGCACTTCACTCCGTTGAACTCGGGCGGATTGTGGGAGGCCGTCAGGATGACGCCCAGATGCGCGCGGTGGTGGACGACCATCCACTGGATCGCGGGGGTCGGAAGGAGGCCGACGTCGACCACCCGGTGCCCTGCGAGCGCGAGCGTCGCGCACGCGATCTGGGCGAACGCCGCGCTCGAGGTCCGGGCGTCCCGCCCGACGACGATCGGGGCGCCGACCGGCGCCTGGGCGGCGATCGCCCCGACGACCCTCGTGACGAACGGGGCCGTGAGCGCCTCTCCGACTACCTCGCGGATCCCGTTCGTCCCGAAAAGCCGCACGTTCGTTCCTGCGGTCCGGCGAAGTGGCGGGACCCTATATGACAGCCAAGGGTAAATCCCGGGCCGGGGGTCGGCGGTCGTGGCGCCGTCCCGCTGGCTCGCCGACGAGATGGTGGGACGCCTCGCCCGCTACCTGAGGTTCGTCGGGCTCGATACGCTCTACGCGCGGGGACTCTCGGACGACGAGATCCTCCGCAGAGCCGCCGAGGAAGATCGCATCGTCGTGACGCGCGACCGGGCGCTCGCCCGCCGCGCTCCCCGGGCGGTCCTGCTCACGAGTCCCCGGCTTTTCGAGCAGTGGAGGCAACTCCGCGCCGCGCACCCCGAGGTTCCCTTCGAGGTTCGCTTCGACCGGTGCACCGAGTGCAACGGAGCTCTGCGGCTCGAGGACCCCGGGTCGTCTGCCTCGTGGCCCGACGGCGTGCCGCGCGACCGCGTGGCGAACGGACTCGCGATCTACCGGTGCGCGGCGTGCGGCCACCTCTACTGGGAGGGGACCCACACGGCCCGGATCCGCACCCAGCTCGCGGAGTGGGCCCGCGAGGCACGGGAATGAGCCGAGTGTACGTCGAGCCGTCGGGAGAGAGCCCGGCGTTGGCGGAGGCGGAGGCCGTCGCGGCGGCCGAGGCCCTCGGGGGTCGGGCCGCGGGGGCCGCGAGCGACGTGGAGGGTCTCGTCGCGGTCGAGCTCCCCGATGGGGTCTCGGCCGACCGGCTCGCGGACCGGCTCGCCCTCGCGCACCGATGCCTGGCCCGGGTCGACGCGACGGAGTCCGCCGCGCTCGCGGCGTCTCGCGAGGGAGCCCGTGGCGAGGCGGCTGCATTCCGTCGCCTCGGACGGCCGGGCGGCACGGCCGATACGGGGGTCCTCGCCGCCGGCCGGGCCTACAAGTCCGCCGGAGGCCGCATCGACCTCGAGGTCCCCCGGCGGCGGTTCTGGCTCGCCCGGGACGGGACCGGGGTCGACCGCCTGCTCGAGGAGGTCGGAACGATCGACCGAGCGGCGGCGTCCCGACGACGGATGCCGCTCCTCCCGTTCCGCCGCCCGGTGAGCCTCGCGCCGCGGCCCGCGCGAGCCGCGGCGAACCTCGCGCGCGTCCGGCCCGGGGACCGGGTGCTCGACCCGTTCCTGGGCACGGGCGCGCTGCTCGCCGAGGCGGGGCTGCTCGGCGGACGGCTCTACGGGATCGACCGCGATGCGGCGATGGTCCGGGGAGCCCTCCGAAACCTCGCGTATCTCGGTGTCTCGGCGGAGGAACTCGTCGTCGGCGACGCGGCGACGGTCGGATTCGCGTCCGCGACGGGTTCGTTCGCCGCCGTGCTCACCGACCCGCCGTACGGTCGTTCCTCGAGCACGGGCGCGGAGTCCCCCGACCGCCTGATCGCGAGGACGGTTCCTCGGTGGGGGGAGCGACTGAGCGCCGGCGGGCGCGTCGTCCTCATCGTCCCTTCCGGGGCCGAAGCGCTCTCGCCTCCGTTCGAACTGCGCCTCGTGGTCGCGGTCCGGGTCCACCGAAGCCTTACGCGCGAGTTCCGGGTCTACGAGCGGGCCCGCGGAGCCTGAGCCGCCCGGTCAGAGGAACAGCGGAGCGAACGACGCGCTCGCGGGCTGCGCGCCCGCCGGAGCGCAGAACTGGGTCGCCGTGAGGACGAGCGTCGCCTGGCGGGCGAGCTCGGTGTCGGAGAACTCGACCGCGATC
>VFSW01007281.1_pt1 | contig 16095 bp, 2 predicted proteins | sample 5358111 | NCBI WGS metagenome assembly VFSW01 (sample SAMN11554181, study PRJNA540505) | mine drainage metagenome | isolation source: sediment from site ElyBrook_90M | place: USA: Ely Copper Mine, Vershire, VT | collected 2017 | reverse complement strand
CATTTAGTAGTTCTACACCGTAGAGTGAAACTGCGGATGTCTTCATCAAGCCTGCATACTGCAACTGGGTTGTTAGTGCATCTTGAAGAACACTGAAGAAGATATTGTTGACATTCGTGTATCCAAACGTGTTATAAATCACGTCCATTGCCACAATAATATCTGTTGGAGTGTTGAAATCGTAGTCCGTAAAGAACTGGTCCAAATCCACTGGATAGAAGTTGTTTGCTGGGTCGTTCAAGTATGCAAGGACAGTTGCCAACGCAAGAGTACCATTCACAAATGTTTGATCTGGGCCAAGTCCATACTGAGTCGAAGCACTATAAGAAGCATCATATAGCTCACGATCAAGCGACGGAACACGGATATTTGGATTACTTGTTGTACCAGTAACTTGGTATCCAACAATTGAAGATGTGATCTTATCCCACAAGCCACGAGGAATATTTCCAAGTTGGTTCTGACGGAACATCAACCACTCTTGGTGTGTGTCCTTCAACTGAAGAGGAGTTGTTCCAAAGTTCAAGTTATCACGCAATGTAAAGTCACGCGTAAAGCGTAGAACGTAGCGATTATCGCTATCAACGTATCCACGCAATCCGTGGACAATACACTGAACGAATCGATCTGGTAGAGTGACTGACTGACCTGTTTGTGTGTTCGTTGTAACGACAGAAGGCGACAACTTGTTAAAGAACATCCAAGGAGCTGGTGGAACAGTCAAGTCTTGAACAGCGTTAATTGGTGGCTCACGAGTCGAATTTGTTGGAACAACTGAGACGTTTTCAACCCAGAAGTAATATGTGAACTGTTGTTCATTTGTCGTTGTGTCGATCGTCTGAACAGCATTGTAGTTTGTAATGTACTGCCACCATGTCGTAACTGTTCCATCATCTGAAACGGTAGGATTGAATGCCAAATCTGTTGCTGTTGGTGTATAAATTGGTAAAATAACCGTTACACGAGATGCTTCTGCCATAACCAGTGACAATGGCCATGGACTATCACCAACTGCTAGTGTATATGCTTGATTAAAGGCACCATCAACGTAAATGTTGACAGTATCACCTGCAACAAACAATGGTGATGCATAATCTTGAGTTGGGTCTACACAGTTTGCAAGGTTGAAAGTATACGTTGTATTGCCATTAGCTGTGACAGCCGATACAGCATCAATCAACGGATCCAACTGACAGCTAATCTGTTGATCGATCGTCCATGTTGTTGGGAACGAAGCCGCAACCATCAAGATCGATCCGGAGCCAGCACTTGTTAGTGTGGTGCCTGTTAGTGTGATGTAATTACCACTTAACGTAGCGATTGTGTACTGTGTCCCCTGAGCTAATCCTGTTGGTAAGGTTCCTGTTGAGGAGAACAAAACCGCCTGACCAACAACAAACTCTGTTGGGTTTGCAATTGAGATCAACTGGCCATTTCCTGTTGTGATTGTTGATGTAACATAGCCAGGCAACGATGTAAACAGACCGTCAATTGCAGGTTGGGTAATAGTAACGGCTGATGTTGCACCAGTTAAATTGCTCGTGATTGCAATGATAGAACCCGTCAATGTTGCTGTGGCACCAAGTGGTGCAAGCTGAGAGTTCAATGCTGTAATCAATGTTCCAAATGTCGTTGCAGATGCTCCATTAATTGTAATTGTACGTGTCAAAGAGCCGTTAAGTGTGATTGTGAACGAGTAGTTTGCGATATTGATTGTTGCTAATGTGATTGAGAACGAGACACCAGAACCAATTGCTGTTGAGGAAAGAACATCCCCCACAATGTAATCATTACCAGCAGTTGTAATTGTTACTGCTGTAACACTATTACCAGAAACAGTGATGTTTGCAAGAGCACCTGTACCAGATCCACCTGTCAATGCAACGTTTGTATATGTTCCATCTGTGTAACCTGTACCACCAGCCAAGTTACTTATTGAAGCAATTGAACCACGTGTTGCAAGATTTGTAGGATCCGTTGTAACAATCGTATTATTAAACAAGAATTGTGTGTTTCCTTGAGCCGCAGTTGTTACAGTTACGGCTGTGCTACTACGGGTAACGTAACGAACATCTTGACGAACTGTACCAGACAAACGAATCGATGGATCGATTGAGCTATCATTCTCTTGAGATGCTGCCAGTGCATTATACTCAGCAGGAGCTACTGGAGAAGCTACCCATTGGAAGATTCTTGGATCACCGTAAGCCGTTAACTGTCCCCACTGTGACAAGCGAGTTGGTTGGTCAGTGATTACATATGGATCGTAGTAAGGAACGTACTGAACATTTGTTGTGTCCATCCACGTTTTTCCAAGTTCTTGCTGCATCCAACCGTCCAAAGGACTGTAGATTGCAGGGTCTGTATTTGCTTGGATATCGATCGAATGCAATGCTTCGTAGTACTGATAACCACGAGCAGGATCCCAGAACGTAACAGGCGTTAGAACAACCTCCGCATCTTCGTCAATCACATCTGCTGGGTTCTGTGCTTCCTTATTTGTCTCCAATCCCCACAATGTTAGTGTGAAGTTATTGGTGAACATCTGTGTAACAATTTCTTGTGAAAGAAGCTGCGCGATGTTTGTGTTTATCGTGAGGAACTGAAGCTCCGAGTTTAACATGCTCGGACCATAAACAACGCGCAGCGTACTTCCGCTAATCGAATCTTGGAAATACAACTTGTAGCCAAGAATTGTTGAACCTGGATATTGTTCCAAGCTCTCAACGTAATCGATACCTGATTGTAGTTGGACACCTTCTTCGTATACAGACAACGAATTTGTTAATGGCAAGTAAGGACTGATTGTAAGTTCAGACGTATTTGCAGGTGATGCAGGAACTGCATACGTTGTTGTAAAGCCTGGTGTGTACCAGCTAATTGTCATTTGAACTTCGTCCGACATAAAGTCGTGGCGAAGAATTGGTAATTCACCTGCAGTTGGATTCCAACCACCACCGTACTGCCAGAATCCACCATTGTTTGTATTCCAGAACCAGAATGTGTATGGATCTTGTTGTGATGGTTCCAACAAGTTATTATTTGGATCATATGCAATGACTGCAACTTCATCCGTTAGGTTTGTTTGGAACAATGGGCTTGTTGGATCTGTGACAACACTTGGTCCATATGGACTGAATGTTGTTGCACCGAGCGTGACTGGATAGACAACCAACTTCTGCTTAGCTTCTAAGTTAAAGTACAATACACCACCATCAGGCTGCAATGTTGCAAGCTGATTAGGCTGATTAAACCAACGGGTTTGATCTGATGATACAATTGGTGTAAAGCCTGGATCGACATTGAATGTCAAAACCGAACCACTTTCAGGATTTGCATATCCACAATTCTCGTCACCAAACGTTTCGTTTTGATAGCCAGGAGTACAAATTTCATCCGAGCTTACAAACTCAAGCTGAAGTGTATTTGTAATTGTATCGTTTGTTTGCAACAGCAAGCTCAAGTATTCTTGCTCTGCTGACGAACCAAATGTTGCAACTTGGTATGCCCAGAACTGATCAACGTTTGCACTTACGAACAAACGTGAATTGATGAATGCTGTAATTGCATTAATTGAACCCTTTGCATGAATCGAACCCAGCCAGAACAAGAACTGTGACTTAGGCGTCAAGTTAATCTCTTGCAAGTAAGGAACAGCGCCCGGATAATCCAACCCTGCACGAGCACGTTGTGCCATTAGGTTTGTTTCGGGAACTTGGTACGTGTCGTATGCATAACGCAAGTCAGTAACAACTGCTTCCAAGTTACGAATCAAGTTTGCACCTTGGTTATAGTTGGTTGACAAGAAGTAACCACCGACGTTTGGACGTTGTGTTTCGATGCTTTGTTCGTAGAAATCCAACTCAAACTTTGTTACATTTAGACCCAAGAACGGATCGTAAATCAAAGCTCCCAACGACGTGTAGTTGTTGAAGACGATAACGTGTTCGTACGTGTCTACGAAGATGTTTCCACCGCCCAAATGCAAGTATAGGTATGGGTTAGCTTGCGAATTGTTTAACGGAATAATATCGTTGTACACACCACCAGCAAACTGAATCTGTGTAATTTTGTCTTGACGGAAGACACGAATATCTCCTGGTGCCAACTTGCGGCCGTACTGGTCAAACAACAATTGTTGTGTTGTAATATCAGCAAATGGACCTGTCACAACGTTTGAAACAACACCATCGGGTGGCGAGTACCACAATGCGTTACGGAATGGGTTGATCTCATATGTTGGAATCTCTGCAAGATACAAGGCAGCAGCGGAGAGATACAATTGACCAACGGCACCAACGTAATTAATAGTGATAGGAATACCAGCGACCGCATTCGTGCGAGAACTTGCCAACGAAACCGTTCCGTTGTTGTTATTGAAAATGTAGTACGATTGACCATTGATCAATGGAGGTGGAAGACCACCACCAAATGCCCATACAACTACCGGGGCTCCTGTTGGAAATTGCGGATTTTGTGATGTATAGGTAAATTGTGCCGTTGAGTAATCAACATCAACTGGATACTTGTCGTTTTGTCTCTGACGACGAACCTGTTGTTGTGTATATGACCATGTGATGAAACGCTCAATTTCATTCTGCCAACCGACCTGCTGGCCCGTTTGCGGATCTTTGTATGTACCATCAACGTTGAAACCAAATCCCTGTACCGACACATATGCAATGTATCCATCAAGAATATTGATCCAATTCTGCATACCCGTTAATGTGTATGGAGTTGTGAATGTGTTTGTAACAGTATTATCGATTGCGTAGTGAGCCCAAACGATTGGCGTGCTTTCACCATTCAATGCTGTGAACGAGCTGTACAACTGGCCAACGCGTTGAATACCATATGCCGGTGATGTAAACGTGATTGGAATGTTAGCTGTTGCCGCAACGTTGTTTAATGCAAACTGGAATGTTGTTGGAGACAACACAATAACAAAGTACTGCTTCGAAACATCCAAAGGAAGAGGAGCAATTTCTGTTGACTCAATGCTAACGACGTCACCAGTTACCCATGGTAGAGTACGATAGTTGATTGCCGTAATCAAACCGGTTGCTGTGTTTGCAGATACGGGTGTTGATACAACAATTGTTGTTTGTTGTGCAACTGCATTAAAGGTTGCAGAGACAACAGTGTATGTTCCATTATTGTTTACATTACCTGTAACGGTGAATTGTGAGGCACCTGTAGAGCCACCAAATACTGCCGATACATCACCTGCAACCGTGAATGAATTTTCAACGTTATTTGCACCAACAATTGGATATGTGTACAAGTGGCAAATGCTTGTTACAGGATCAACATAGTAATCATACAACTTCACACCATAATAATTGATTGTACGTGTGATAGGTGCAAGAGAATTAACTTGAAGAATCCACTGACTCTCAGCATCAAACAAAGTCTGAATAGGTGGAATACTTACGATCTGAACATTGAAGGCATCAATCCAAGTGTTTGAAACAGCTGGTGACTTCTTCATTGTTAGTTCATAGTCTGATGGTGAAATTTCCACAACACGATGATCGATTTGGAACGACTGTGTATCGATTGTTGCATCAAATTGATGAGTTAATGGTGCTGTCCACTGTGTCCACATTGTGCGGAAATTTGAATACGAAGAGTCGTAGCCATTCGCGCGCAAGTAGTTAATGTACCACTGATTAATACCATTGACTTTGATCAATTGATTGCTTGTGGAGATTTCACCGTGGAAGTTTGTGTTCTCATGGGAGAATACTTGACCAGTCAAGCTATCAATTGGAAGACCATCAATGTATTCAAACACGGTTCCGAAAATAGCTTGGATTGTCTTAACTGGCTGCAACAAATACGCAAGCGTTAACAATGAGTATGTGTAGTAAGTTGAATCTCTCCAAGCCCATTCGATTGGACCCGCATCACCGAATACGTAATCTGCATTTTCGGAAACAACTTCAACGTTCGTATCTGTGTAAATTGAACGAACATAGCTATCCTGTGGATAGAGGCTTGGGTTCAGCTGATTAGGAGCAACACCTGTGTGGGCAAACACATTCCAATATGGAGGGAACAAATCATCTGGCCCATATGTTTGCGTTCCATCTGTGAAGGTCAGATCAGAGATGTTAACAGAAACGTAGCTGTATACTGGAGGTGTTGTTGCAGGTGGTGTTTGACCGTTTGGTGTTGCGCCACGAACAACATAATCCCACATACCAACTGCAATTGTTGATGCATTTGTGATCGACGGATCAAGAGTTGTCGTTGTTGTAACAATAGTGTTTCCACTAGCAAAGGCCACAGACTGAACAGTATATGTAAAACCTTGTGTTAACGTATAAATCGTGAACTGATCGAATTCGTTAAATGCATGTTGAAGTTGTGCATTTTGAGGATTGTTGTTTCCAACATTCAACGTAACTGTATTTGTAGTTACTGACTGAATTGGTAGGTTATGGATATACTTCCAACGGCGTGTACCATATAGAAGAGGATTATCATTTGTAAATGTTGAAGCCCACCAGGTTGGTTGGTTTGTCCAGCCCTGCAATGCCCATGGCTCAAGTTCTGGGTATGGTGTGTAGTATGTCTTCTGATACAAGTCTTGCCAGCAACCACCGGAAGGAATTGCACCAACTCGTGGTTCTTGTGTTGTTGTTGAGTACTTGTAATTCCACGTAAAGGGATTTGCAGGATTGTATGTGTTATTTGCATATGGTGATGTAATCTGCGCTTCGATAACATAGTTACCGAACTGCTGTTGCAACATCTGATTCCAAGCCGTTGGATTTGCGGCCTCGAGGGCGGCAAAGTTAATTGGTGGAGTAATAGGTGCAGGTGGAACATTCTCATATAGCATTGTCTCAGCTTGGAGAATGATCTGTGAATAGATTTCATTCAAATTAACAGGCTGCCAACCAGCGGAAATGTTGTTCGTACTAAACAACGTCCACATATCATTCTCATCAAGAATATACAAACTTTCTGGATTGTATGTGATGGAATTTACAGTGATTGGTGCTGTGTTGATATTCCACCAGTATGTTCCTGTTGGATATGTTGTAGGTGGAACCGTGTTCTGAACAAATGCAACCATTCGATACAATGTTTGTGACTGTAACCAATAAACACCTGTTCGCAAAAATGAACTGAACTGTGAAATAAACTGGGCCTGCGTTGCAGGAGGCGCATTTGTACTAATACGGCCCAGATTTTCTGGTGGTAACAAATTTGAACGTGTGTCTGGTGTGTTCACAATTTGTGTTTGCAAACTGTTTACAGTGATCGGTGGAATCAAATATGTGTTACGATGTCCGTCATGATGAAGAACACCATTAATACCACGATCAGCATCGTAATCCAAAGCAGGAACAACAGCTGGTTCAATACCGAAATATGGAAGTGTTGCAATCCAGTTCATAACACCCTTAGCAGGTGTAACTACTGCACCTGTTGAAGATAACACGGCTTGCGAATAGGTTGTGCTATCACCATAAACCAAGTTTGCGGCTTCATTTTCTTCGTAAGCTGTGATTACAAAATTACCGGCTGTTACTTGTGGTGTGAGAATTGTAGTTGTGTCGGTTTGAGTCAACAAGCTGACGGCATTACGCTGGAACGTTTGTCCCAATGTAACAATGATATTCTCATATTCACTTTGAGCAAACTGGAACAAAGAAGGTGGTGTTACAACGTTTGTATATTCTGCTGATAGGAACGTATCAAACGAATTATCGTATTCGTGAATTGTTCCACCTAATCCCCAGTTGATGTCTTGGTATGCAATCAAGTTCCAGTTTGCAGATGGTTGTCCGTTGAAGCCAGGATACATTAGTTGCGCATCAACAATGCCTTGGAAGTGCGATAGCAAATCGCGTGTTGACACGTACTGATAGTCCCAATGTGAGACATTATAGTACATTGGATCTGGTATCTGCCATTGACCGCACCACAAACCTGTAACAGGTGGTTCACGCTCTGTGTCAGGAACACTATACCAAGCCTGATTGATGCTTCGTTCTTGTACGGCTGTCCAAGATGCATTCGCTTGAGTTGTAGCTTCTGCAGTTGTTAGTGAAGGATTTGCAATCTGTAGTTGTTGAACGGTTGTTGTAATATATGTGTTATATTGCGTTTCGTATTCAGAATATGAACGGCGCAACCAGTCTTGGCGTGCGGGAACGGCTTGTTCGTTATTCGTTCCGTGGCGCCATACTGTTTGAAGTGTTTGATCTGTTGTAGAAATTACTACTGATGTTTCAATTGTCCAAAATGATGGTGTATTTGCACGAATATACAATGTGTTATTTGTTGTATTGAAAACAAGTGTTCCGACCGCAGTGGTTGCCGGGTCAGGAAGTGTGCTTACAACTTGTGGTGATGTGTAGTATCCGTTAACAGTATACTTGGAAGTCCAAGTTACACCGTTCCAAATTAACAGAACTTGTGTAACCGGATTGTACCAGTAAAGATCTGTGATGTCATTATAATTACGATATGCATACATCATTCCGTTGTTCGTTTGAACAAGGAAATTTTGGAATTCAAGCGAACCGTCTGCACGTGTAACAACACGTTGGCTCAAGTATGGATATAGGACACCGGATGAATCATCGTGGTATCCAAAAATTTCATTTGCAATATATGCTGTCTGTGAATTTGTAAGATAGATGTCAAACAGAGGATACTGATTAACAGCCGTTTTGATTTGTTCTGCAATACGATACTGAATCAAGCTGACAAGTGTATTACCGAACAAAGCGTATTCAGAATCACTTGCATATGTACGAACTGGAACTGCGTAGTTACCAAAGTCGCTATATGCAGCTTCACCAACGCAAATAACAACAACATCGGCTGTAACAAGAGGACTCAAAAATGTTACACCTGTAACATAAGTTGTACCAATTTCATCATAGGTGCCGTATTGGCGAACACCATTCAAGTAAACACGAATATCATCAAATCCAACAAGTGCTCGTTGTTGTAGTGTTCGAGAAGAACCTGGGAATGTTGCGGTACTTAGGGTTAATGTAGTGACACCATTTGTAAGCATGTTAAATTGCTCAGCATATGGAACTACTTGATATGTGAAATTTCCAGAAACGTCTGTAATCACAGGAGCGTTTGCAGGATTGTCCATCGAGTTTTCTGCTTGGTGGTTAATTGCTGTTGTTGTGTTGACTCCATTGAATAACCATTGCTGACCATAGCCCAAGAATGAATCACCCATCGATGTCTTTTCTGGTTGCAAGAAATTAACAGCTTGGTTCAACGTAACAGAAATTGGAGTCGTAACCGTAATATATGTCTGATATGCACTTGCCGATGATGGTTGGTAATAGTATGAACTTGCAACTGTATATGGCGTGTTGAATCCTGCAACAATGAAGTTAAAACCAGGTGTAAAGATGGCTGTTACGTCACCAAATCGTTCATCAAGGACAAATGTACTACCTGAATATGTAAACTTATTGAATGGTTCAAGTTCAAATCTTGTTGGTTGAGTTGTAACCGACAAGAATGGTAGAACTGTTGTAGCACGATACTGCCAATCATATGTCGTGTATGTCCACTCGTTCAATTCGAGCTGTGGTTCGAATTCAATAATAGGAGCTTGTGCTCTTTGGGCAATTGAAAAATTCTGAACATCGGTTTTGTGCACCCAGTAGTTTTGAGAGATCCACTGATTCAAGCCCGTGCTCGTTACTTGTGATCCAGAACAACCGGTGGAAAGATCCCAGTACGCAGAGCCTGTTGTCTGTAATAGAATCAAACTGAAGTTATTGTAGACCAAGAACCAACTACCGATATTTGTTGCGTTTGCAACATTTTGCAGCTGATACAAAATATTATCGGTTGTGTCATACCAAATATCACCAACTGAGGGGGTTGGATTTGCTGCATTCCAGCCCGCTAACGTAGGATAGCTAATCGTAGATAGAACAGCTGTATTCCAAACAGGCGGTGGAGTGTTTGTTTGGTTATCATCCCAAGGTTGGGTATCCCAACCTGAACTATTATCACACTCACAAGACTGAAGATTTTGATAGATCATCAACTGCTGGTCAAGAGTAATTTGACCACCAGCTGTAGAATTTGTTAGTGTCTCTTCCAAAACAATTGTCGTAAAATTTGTTGTTGCATTATACGTGGAAGATGCAACAGTTAGGAATGTGTTGTTTAGTTGTGGATTTGCGCTTCCTGTTACATAGAGAATAAATCCTGCATCAAACAGAAGTGTCAAATCACCAGGAATAATGATTGCATTGATTGCAGGAACAACTTGAACAATGTTAAACGTTGCACCATATTGATTAATCAAGTTTTGGTAGAATGTTACCAAAGCTGTAGCTTGAGCACATACACTCTTAACGGTGATATATTGAGGTTGTGATGTTGGATTTGCCGTATCATACCAGTAGTAATCCTGGTAGTTAACAATCTTATTGATATCAACCGGAGGTGCCCAGTTGTAAACTGTTGCATTGCCCCACACGGGAAGATTGTCTATGTTGATACCTTGTGCGGTCAATTCATCTAGAATATCGTACCACGAAGTGATGTACTCAATTGATCCAATCTTAGTGTAGAGAAGAGGTTGTAATTGCCATCCCGCACGGTGGACTGTTGGTTCAACAATCTTACGAATAAAAATTGCATTTGGATTACCATCACCAACATAACCAATAATTTGAGTCGTTTGGTCCTGTGACAAAAAGCGATTGAACAAATTGCTCATCACCGATCTGTTTGTGTCAGAACGATAAGGTTGGGGCAATAGGTTGAATAAGTCGGTACTTTGTGAAGTGTAGTCCGATTGATTATTCGAGTTAATAGTCGTCACGTAGGGTATTCTCCAGTTCCTAAAGGATATTTATGGAGAAGTGACCACTCAAAAATCCACAGGGTCTACGGAGTTAGTATCCTGCCTGACGTAGGACCTGTGGGGACAAGGTTGTAACGAAGGAAACATTACTGACTGAGATGTCTGGATAGAACAACTGATTTGGTGCAGGTGTGATTTCATACAAGTCACCAAACTGATTTGTTGAATAGGTTGGGACGAGAACAACGGTGTCAATTTCGCCTGCAAGCTGTGTTTGAATGATCGTTGCAAGTTCTGTGAAGTAGAATGTCTCTCCGAAAGCCCATTCATTTGGGTCAAAGAAGTCTTGTACTATCGAGACAATAGTGCTTGCGACTTGGTTATTTGTCATCGAGACAGTTGTCGTTGGTCGAACGATCACAAACTGTGCTTGTAATTGTGGAATTGCATTACCACCAAACAATAGCTGGAACGAACCTGATTGTAGAACGACCGTGTCAGAAATCATCGCATTGTTCAATAGATAGTTATACGACTGGCGAAGATCAAGTGGTGTTGGTACGGTTGGTTGAACGTCTGTCTGACCAGCAAGCCATTCTGTCAAAGCTGTAAAGTATCCTTGCGTGATAATGTAGATGTCGATAATATTCGAAGCAGCTGGATCGACCAAGTAGTACAATGTTGTCTGGTGGAACCACGCAAAGTTAAATGGATAACGTCCAGGATAACGAATATATGTTTGTAGTTGAGGAATCGTTGAAGCATTTGCAGCCCAATTTGCCTTAACTGTATCTGATGTTGTAACGGGATAGAATGGATCACTTACTGTATCCCGAGTCAAGTAGCAGAAATCGTTCATCGTGACTTGGATAACATCACCAACTGTAATTGTATGTGGACCATTTGATGTCGTTACAATACCACCAATCTGAATCTCGTTACTTGTAACAGCATTGGTGAATTGAACTTCACTGAAGTATGCTGGCTGTGTGTTTTGATTCGTAATCGGATATTCAAGAGTTGTTGTAGGACTTGTTGGGTATGAAAGTGCAATAGCCAAATCTGTAGCGCTATATCCAATAACATATGTACGCGGAAGCGTTAGTGTATAACGGCCATTATTAACTGGGGTTGTAGGAGTGATTGGAATCTGAATTGTGTAGTTAAACAATTCTGTTTGAGCCATATTTTCAGGAATGCCATCACCGTTTATATCCGTTGGAAGAACGCTCAGTTGGTTGATGTTTGGAAGACCTGGTGTCTGTGGATTCTGAACCTGGCTCAAAACATTGTAAACAAGATTCTCACCGAGAATACCTTCTTGAGCATTAATGTTGGCTGATAGAACTAAGATCGTATCTTGATTAGAATTCAACGTATCATAGTTGATTGTTGCAAGACCGTTATTTGTATTCCAGAAATCTGTTGATTGACTTTGAGCAACTAACTGTGAAGTTGCATACTGAATTACCCAACCAACTTGATTTGAACCCGAGTAAACTTTGTTGACAACAAGCATATAAATGTAGCTTGGATTGTTCATCAAATATGTAGATGGAACAATTGTATTGGCCTGCCAATTATCAGGTGCTGCTACTTGATAGTAAAAGTAGATTGTTTGTGCAGAGCTATTCAATACAGTTAAGATTGCAGTGATTTCAGCACTCGTGAAAGCTGTGCGAAGCGTTGCTGGATTTCCTCCCAATGCATTATATGTTGGGGCCAAATACGTGAAAAAATCAGTTGAAGACAATAAAGGTTGGATGTAGTTTAACACCAAAATTTCACTCGAAACAGGTGTGCTTACAGTAACGGTTTTTCCTGTTGCTGGACCATTTGCGGCAAAATACAAAGCAAGGTCATCACCAAAAATTTTGACATTTTCATATGATTCTGATGGATCATGCCATGGAATGTACTTTGAGTCACCAGCAAATGTTCTATTGATTGCTTGTAGCTTGAGGATCGAAGGATCCTGCAACATAAATGTGTTGTAGTCTTGCCCATTGACCATTCTATCTTGTGTGTAGTAGACAGAAGGGGCTGTATCTTGAATGTGTTGGAGCGTTTCAGATGCTGACGCGTTCAACAATGAACCCGTCAGCGAGAACGTAAACGAAAATGTTTGTGTTGTGTCGGTATCATCAACATACGAGAAAGAAGCCGACTGATTTTGGACAGCGCTTGCAGGGATTGAGATGTTTGCATTTGCAGATGTGCGATACCAAATTTGGAACGTACCACTTGGAATGTCAACCATTTCACCATCGCCAAAGATCAATGTCACATCATCATTATCGTTCGTTTGTTCTTCAAATTGGTGGCGATTATTGCTTGTGTAATTGAAAATTACGTTTTGTGCATTCAATGTTTCAACTTGATACCAATATCCATATACAGTATTGTAACCAGTAACTTGGCTTGTAATTGAAGTAGGAATTGGATTAACCGTAATAACATTCAGTGTTGATGGATCAACGTTATTCAACCAAACATCTGTGTTGTTAATGTTGGTAACCCCGATATCATAAGTTTGATTTGGTGTAACACCATCGAAGGTTGTAACTGTACTTTGCAATGTTCCTTGCTTAGTCATCATCAAGAAACCGGTTGTTGGAGAACCATCACCAAGACCATCATTTGCGTATAGCAATGTAAATGGTACGTTGTTTTCGGGGCGTTTTTCTTCTGGCCCGTCTGTTGCATTTAGGACAACTGGGACAACTTCCATTGGTTGACTTACACCAGCAGCAATAGCTGTGTAACGGAATACCTCACCACCTGTACCAGCTGCAGCAAGAGGACTGTTGTTCAATGCATACAATTCAAATAAAACGTCGCCAATTTGAACACGATCACTTGGAGAAACAGAACCGAACGTCTGTTGTAATACCAAGTTCATTACAAGAATGAACTGCTCATTCCAGTTAACATTTGATGGATCGTTCCAAACGATCGTAATGTTTGCAAGATTGTTGCCCAAACTATCAAAAATGGTTTCTGTAGTTGAAATCGATTGGATCTTAACGAGACCACGAGCTGGTAAGTTACGTGTTGGTGTATACGAAATCAATTGAGCCAAACGTAGAACAGATTCTTTACGTTGGGCTGTGGATAGGAAATTTTCTTGGGCATTTTGGTCAACGCGATATGACAACTGTTCACAAATGTACGCAAACAATTCAAGGATCGCAACAAATTCGCTTGATTCGATATAGTCGTTGAAATCTTCAGGAAAGTATAGCTGTAGATAATCCAGCAAGCTTTGCTTGACAGTATTGTAGTCAAATGCAGTGAAGTTTATATTAGCGAATGCTGTATAAACTGTCTGCCATGTCTCTGCTGAATTTATTAGTCGTGCCATTTTAAGTCTCAAAGATGATATTTAGATTGAACGGTTGTACTAGATTCAGCTCGATATATTGCAATAGAGCCGTTACTATCAAAGTATTTGTTTCGTAATTTGGAATGACCTGCATTGTTATTAGATTAACTCGAGGGTCAAACTTAAACACGTTGATTAACTCATCTTCAACCGCTTCAACTGTAGTTTCATCCAAAGGTTCAAACACAAGCGTAGGAATAATTGTACCAAATGTAGGCATCATGACACGTGAGCCACGTTGTGTATAAATCTGATTCAACAGATCCAACTCCACAAGTGCGACATCTTGAATCGAAAAGGTCTTTTTCTTCTGAAATTCAAAAGATGAAAACCCTTTGTACAATCCTCGTGTTAATGCCATGCTGACTCCTAGTTCCCTATATTTATCTCGAGGTACATTGTTAAATTAACGGTGCCAATTGACGTTTCGAGGAATCGTTTCGCCAAGTTCTGTACGGCCGACATCAGGACTGTTGTAGTCGAGCTCAAGTTGAAAGTTATTACCTGAATCACCATCAGTTGCAGATTGCTTCATCATAATTCGACCCCAAGGCTCATGTTCTGGAACCCTATTGGTTAGGTATGCTTGTTTTGCGTTGTTTGGAGATGCAGCTTCAGCCGTTGCTGGTGTTTCTCCGTCAATCTCAACTGCCGAGCCAGCAATAATAACTTCTCCAATAGCTCCAAAGTTTAATGTCGCACCTACTGTGAATGCACCCTGTCCTGTCGCCAAAAGATTTATGTCTTCTGTGGCTGTTAAATTCAAAGAAGTACCAGTCAAAACTTGAAGAGCCCCTTGAGTTTGTACACTCACATCACCATTCGATTGTATATTCGTTTGACCTGAAGAACTCATCTGCACATCACCACCAGCTGTTACACGAACGTCTTGTCCTGAAGTCAAATGTATACCTTGTGAAGCTGTTACTCTAAATGCACCCTCGGTTTTGATGTTCACATCCATTGCTGCATGAATAGAAACACGACGAGCTGAATAAACATCAATACTACCATCCTGATCCATTTCAACCCAGTTATTACCTTCAGCGGTTGCGATATAGATACGTTCGTTTGTATCATCGAGAATGAATGTATGCCCACTTGTTGTGCGAATACGAATACGACAATTTTCAGGACGATCGTCCATTGACCAAGCGTGGAAACCAGGTGTTGTTAGAGAATATGTCTGCGGATCAAGATTTTGACCACCATCAACAAGAGACGGATCATAAGGAATATCAGGCTCAATACGGCTTTGTGCGTATCCTTGGGTAAACCCACCAACGTTACCTTTAAATTCCCTTCCATCAGGCTCCGGGAATGAATAATTGCGGTCGTCGGCAAGATGTGAAATTTGTTGAGTTGGAGATGCTTGTTGAAGCGCACCCAATCCAGCTGCTTGATAATCAATACCTCGCGAACGCCACTCAAAATTAACTCGCGGTGTTGTGCTTATTGCACCATCGTTTGATGCGACGGCTGTTGTTCTTGTATATGCTTCTGTTAAGTTACCATACTGAGGTTCGATTGGACTTTCTGTTGACGAAAGAGGTCCATCAGGAGAACCACCTGGATTTGCATCAGAAGTTTTGAATGTAAAACGTCCGTGCGGTAAAGTGTGAGCAAGATAAACACCTTGAATTGCACCAAACCAAATACGATATTGAGGATTTCCATCTAAGTGGGCACAAACAACGTCTGTACCAACTTTAGGTACTGTAAAAAATCCATACGCTACTGGACCATACGTATATGAGGTTGTTGGACCACGTGATTGAACGTGCTGATGCCCTCCAAACGGCGAACAATACATTGCGAATGGTAAGTCACCAACTAATGATGTATCTCGGGCAATCGATGGGATATAAACACGAATACGTCCCATTTGATT
>VFSW01007280.1_pt1 | contig 16095 bp, 12 predicted proteins | sample 5358111 | NCBI WGS metagenome assembly VFSW01 (sample SAMN11554181, study PRJNA540505) | mine drainage metagenome | isolation source: sediment from site ElyBrook_90M | place: USA: Ely Copper Mine, Vershire, VT | collected 2017 | reverse complement strand
TGGTGATGATGTTGCCCACGTCGTCGCGCTCGGGGAAGAAGACCTCGAAGCTCGAAGCGCCGCTTGAAAGCACCTTATGCAGGCGGTCGGCGGTGAGCTCGACGTTGGCCTCGACGACCACTTCGCCGGTGGCCAGATCGACCACGTCGGCAGCGGTGAGAGCGCCGTCCAGTTCCGCGGCTTCCACTTCAATCTTGTCGATGCCCGCGGCGCGAATCGCCTTGAGGGAGTGCGCGGTAATTTTGCGGCCGGAGTGCGCGATCTCCTCGCCTTTGTGGGTGACGGCATGGGCCGGCTTTGCGCCCTGCAGATGGGTGCCGGCGTGGGCATCCTGCGGCACCATCCACTGCAGCTTGCCGGCAGCGATCTGGATGCGGTCCACGGTATAGAAGGTCTTCAAAATCTCTTCATCCGAGCGCAGGCCGAGGGCGCGCAGGAAGATGGTGCCGAGGAACTTGCGCTTGCGGTCGATGCGCACATAGAGGGTGTTCTTCTGGTCGTACTCGAACTCGACCCAGGAGCCGCGGTAGGGAATGATCTTGCCCAGGAAGTAGGTGCGGTTGTTGGCGGTCTCAAAGAAGACGCCAGGGGAGCGGTGCAACTGGGACACGATGACGCGCTCAGTGCCGTTGACGATGAAGGTGCCGTTGGCGGTCATCAACGGAATATCGCCGAAGAAGACCTCCTGCTCCTTGATATCGCGAATGGTCTTGTTGCCGGTCTCGGGGTCCTTGTCAAAGATGGTGAGGCGGACGGTGACCTTGAGCGGGGCGGAGAAGGTCATGCCGCGCTCCTCGCACTCCTGCTGGTCGTACTTCAACTGCAGGCCCACCGGGTCGCCGCACTTGTTGCAGAAGTCGGGCGTGTTGGTGTTATAGGTGCCGCACTTCTGGCAGAGGACGTCGCCGGGATGGAAGGGGTCAGTGATGACCATGGCGCCGCAGCTGACGCAGGCGGTGCGCAGGTGATGCAGGCCTTTGAGGTGGCCGCACTTGCACTCCCAGTTGCCGATAGAGAAGTCCACGAAGTCCAACTGCGAGATGCCGCGGAAGTCCGAGATCGGGAAAACGGAGACGAAGACCGACTGCAGGCCCGAGTCGTCACGCTCGTTGGGCAGTTTGTCCATCTGCAGGAAACGCTCGTAGGAGCGGCGCTGCACCTCGATCAGGTTGGGAATCTGCGTTGCGGTGGGAATCTTGGAAAAATCGAGCCGGCTGCGAATCGCGCGCTTCTCGTTGGGCATGCTTCACTCCTGGAGCTCTTCTGTCCGGCGCCGCCCCATGCGGGTCGCGCCAGGCCGGCGCCCGAGTCTGGAGGCGCCAGCGAATTACGGTAAGAAAACGAATCGTTACAGATTGGCGCACCACTGACGCCAATCCCGCCCGAGCGCATCAGCAGCCCTGGGCAAGGCTGCCATCACGCCGGAAAATTCATATCAGGCGGGTTCCCTGAGAAGAGTCGCGCGGAAAGTGATTGCCGGGCGTTGCCGCTTGCCGGGCTCTTGCGCTAGACTGCGCACAATTGGGAGGAGACAAACGCATCGGACAAAATTGACCCTTACCATGCGTATCGCGCGGATTGCCCTTTTGAGGGAATCAATCCGCGGCGGCGGAGAGACACGAAAAGCCCGCGAGGACGCAATGCCTCACGAGCGCGGCCTATAGCCTGTGCTCCCAACCGAATTCTTTTGCTCTACTCTCGCCGATCCCAAAGCTCGCTTCTGTGCTGCCCGCCAGCCACTCATCCACACGCCAAAGGAAATCTGCCTATCCCCTTGACTCTTAGACACTTACAGATCGCCCACTACCCGCTGCCGGAGTCTTAAATCCCTCTCCGGCCCCGCAAGCGACTGCGTGCCCCACCGCTCATCTCAAGACGCGTCACCCAACCCGCGCCCACTCTGCCTGAAACTGGAATGGACCGAAAAGACGCGCAACGTTTATCGTAGCGCGTCCCGGTCATACTTGCAACTTCAGTGTTACTTGATTTCGATGGTGGCGACGCCTTCAAACTTTTTCTTGATGGCCTCGGCCTCATCCTTGGTCGCGCTTTCCTTCAGCGCCTTGGGGGCGCCATCGACCAGGTCCTTGGCTTCTTTCAGGCCGAGCGAGGTAACTTCGCGCACTGCCTTGATGGTGTTGATCTTGTTCGCGCCGGCATCCTTGAGGATGACCTGGAACTCGGTCTTCTCTTCCGCCGCCGGCGCTGCCGCGCCCGCGCCGCCGCCCGCAACGACCACCGGGGCCGCTGCAGCCGCCGAAACGCCAAGCCGCTCTTCCAGCTTCTTCACCAGGGCCGCTGCTTCCAGCAGGCTCAGGCTTACAATCTGCTCTTCCAACTGTGCGAGATCCGCCATGTTTTCTTCTCCAATCAGAACCGTTTAAGTTGATTTCCCGGCCGTAAAGCCAAACTGGAAGTTTCCGATGCGCCCAGACCCGCGCACTTCCCGCTGAACTTACGGCCAAATTTCTGTCCCAGAACTCCGCCCCTCCGAAAAAGAGGGCCGTCCCAAAGCGGCTTTACGCAGCTCCGGCAAACTTTTCTTTCTCGACACCCTGGCCCAGCACCACAGCCAGATCGCGGCCTGTGGCATTGATGACCGTGGCCAGCCGCTGCGCCGGGGCGTTGATGAGGAAGAGCAGCTTCGAGAAGATCTCTTCCTTGCCCGGCATGGTGGCCAGCGCCTTGACCTCTTCGACGGTGAGGAGCTTGCCATCCACAATGCCCAGCTTGAACTGGAACTCCGCGTTCTCACCTACCCACTTGGCAAAGCCCTTGGCCAAGGCCACCGGGTCGCCGGAGGTAAAGGCCACGGCGCTAACGCCCTTGAGTCCCTTGAGCGCGGACTCAACCTGCGTGCCCTGGCCGGAGATCGCGGCCAGCTTGTTCTTGACCACGCGATACTTGCCGCCCGCTTCGCGGACCACCTTGCGCAGCTCGAAATCCTGCGCCACGGTCAGCTTGGCGAACGTGCCGATGATTGCCGTTGTGGAGGTCTCCAGCTCCCTGGCCAGCAACTGGACCTTCTCTGACTTCTTGCTTCTTGAAATCGCCATTGTCTTCGCTCCGCTACGACGGGGGTCAGAGATCAGAGATCGGGGGTCAGCACTTTAAACCCGCCGATTCGCTTTTTCTAATCCCAGTCGCCCTGCTCCGCACCCTCACCGGGCGCTGTGTTCTTGCAAATCCTGCCATTCACGCTTGAGTCGGATTCGAGGTGAATCGGATCACCGAACCGACTGCCCCCTGACGCCTGACCCCTGATCTCCGCCTCAGTGCTTGCCGGCGGCATCCGCAACCGCGGAATCCAGCGGCACGCCGGGGCCCATCGTCGAGCTGAGGGTGACGCTCTTGATGTACTTGCCCTTGGCTGCCGAAGGCTTGGCGCGCACGATCGAGGAAATCACGGTTGTGGCGTTGTCGATCAGCTTTTCAGGCGGGAAGCTCAGTTTGCCCACGGGCACATGCACGAGGCTGGTCTTGTCGGCGCGAAACTCCACCTTACCGGCCTTGATCTCCTTGACCGCCGAAGCCACATCGAGGGTGACGGTTCCGGTCTTGGGGTTGGGCATCAGGCCCTTGGGACCGAGCACCTTGCCCAGACGACCCACGACCTTCATCATGTCCGGCGTCGCGATCAAAGCGTCGAAAGCGGTCCAATTTTCTTTCTGGATTTTCTCGACCATCTCTTCGCCGCCTACGAAGTCGGCGCCGGCTTCCTGGGCTTCCTTCTGGCGATCGCCGGTGGCGATCACGGCCACGGTCTTTGTCTTACCCAGCCCGTGCGGCAGAACCACGGTGCCGCGCACCATCTGGTCGGCATGGCGAGTATCCACACCCAAGCGCATGGTCAGGTCCACGGTCTCATCGAACTTGGCGTACTTAACCTGCTTGAGCAGGGTGACTGCCTCGGGCAGCGGATACGCAGGCTTAGTGACAGCTGCGCGCGCCTTCGCAATATTCTTGCTGATTTTTGCCATTCTTCCCTCGTCTCCCACCGCATTTGCCAGCCCCTTAGCGGGGAACCTGGAGGCGCTTGCCGTACGGCAACCCTGGTGGTTGCCAACCCGGCGCCAGCCCTCGAACAGGCCCAAAAGCCGTGGTGCTATTGACGGTCCGGATACTGCTCCGGACACATCTTTGGATCATACCCAAATGGCGAGTGGATTGCAAGCCGAACCTTGGCGGCCTTGGTGAGGCGGGCGGCTGCGGCTGGCAATCGATGGCAAGCATGGGCGCATCCCTGTCACAATCGACCCTGTCCCCATCACTGCCGAAAGCCCGGGCGGCTCTTATAATGACCGACCATGGAATCTGTTCAGGATCAGCACGAGCCACCGGCAGAGACGAATGCGCAGCTAGAGATCTCAGTTCCCACGGCGATTGAGTTGCAGCGGCTAAAGCTGGCGGTATTGATTGATATCCGGCAGAAGTTTGAGCTGGAGATTCAAGGGGAGATACCGGGCGCCAGCTTCCTGCCCCTCTTTCAATTCAAGAAGATGCTGGGACAGACGCTCTCCTCAATGGAGCAGGATGCGCTGGACGCGGATGAGCCGGAGTTGCGCGATATCCAGCACTTTCTGGCCATGATTAACCGGATGCACCACTCCAAGGAGATGATCCTGATCTGCGTCTGCAACAGCGGGAACCGCAGCCTGAGCGCAGCCCGCCTGCTGCGGGTTCTGGGGTACGAGAATTCCTTCTCGCTGGCGGGGGGATTTCGGGCCCTGGAGGAGGCAGGGGCGTTGCCGGAGCCGAGCGCGCCGATCGCTGAGACGACGGGACAGCGCTAGAGGCCATCTGGTCAATCAGATTGCGTTCAGGTTGCGTTCAGATTTCAATCAGATTTCGTTCAGGTTGCGCTTTTGGGAAGCATCCCTCCGGGGCTGAAGCCCTATCCCTTTCAGGCCCGGTTGCGGCAGGGCTGAAGCCGTGCCCTTGCAAAGCCGATTCAGGAAATGACTCTACTTACAGGCCTTCGCCGCGGCAGGGCTGAAGTGGTGCCCTTGCAAAGGGGGTTCAAGATCGGCGGCGAGGGGGGGATTCATCAGGCTGCAATCTTTTTTACTTTCATCGCACATCTTCCCGTCGAGCGTCCCGCATCCAAATGACTAACATTGTGTTTCAAGCTTATGGACCGGCAAGGGCGCCGGTCACGGAAATTGCTGGAAGGGAGCAAGTTGCATGAGGAAACTCGGAATTGTATTTGGGTTGGCGGCCGCCGCCATGGCCATGGTGGTACCGGCGCCTGCTGACACAGGCAGCACGCCGGCGCGAGGGCAGGCCATTGTCACCATTCTGCCGAAGAAGAACAAGGAACAGCCGGTGAATGTGACCGTGCAGGATCTGCAGCTGAAGGTCAATGGGAAGGAGACTCCCATTGCGAGCTGGGTGCCGCAGCGCGGGGCAAGCGACGACCTGGAGATGATCGTTTTGATTGACAGCTCAGCGCGGTCGAGCCTGGGCCAGCAGATCAATGACATTGGGAATTTCATCAAGAACCTGCCCGCAGGGGCCAAGGTTGCGCTGGGCTACATGGACAACGGCCAGGCGATCCTGACTGGGCCCCTGTCGACGGACCACACGCGGGCGTTCAGCAGTCTGCACTTGCCGGGCGGTCTGCCTGGATCGAGCGGCGGACCCTACTTCAGCCTCTCCGATCTGGCGCACAAGTGGCCTTCGAATGACCGGAAGGCGCGGCGCGAAGTCGTGATGATCACCGACGGCGTGGATATCTACAACCCGCGGTATGACCCGCAAGACCCGTATATCCTGGCAGCGATCAGCGACTCAATCCGCGCAGGCATCGTGGTGTATTCGATTTACTGGCACGACCAGGGGCGCTTCGACAACACCAACTACGCGTCGGATTCCGGGCAAAGCCTGCTGGCCGAAGTGAGCCAGGCGACGGGGGGCGAGAGCTACTGGATGGGGACCGGAGAGGCGGTATCGTTCCAGCCCTATTTTCAGGATCTGCTACTGCGCCTGCAGAACCAGTACCGGCTCGTCTTCAGGACGGATCTGAAGGATAAGCCGGAGATAAGAAGCATGAACCTGAAGGTTGGCGGCCCGGCCAAGAAGGTGAATGCGCCGCAACAGGTGTTTGTTGTGCCCAGCGCGATGGAGTAAATCGCGCTCAACCAGCCCTGTAGATGCGGTGAGTTGACCGCGTTTTGAGTGGATGCGCAGGTGACCCCCTGCAGCCGCAGTGGAAGCAAAACCGCAGGCCTGCGGAGGGTTATTTTGCGTCAAGCGACAGCGATGCTCAATGCGGGCTTGCCGGGGGTGGGGTGGGATTATCGGCCTTGCCGGTGGCCTCGGGGCTGCCAATGTGGTCGGCAAGCCTGGCCCCGGAGAAGCTGTCGGTGAAGCTGGCGTCGATCTCCGGCAGCATGGTGGCGTTCCAGGCAAACCACTCGGCCACAAGCCGGTCATAGACGTCCTTCTGGCGCACTTTCAGATTGGCGCGTTCCATCGGGTCTTCCACCACGTTAAACAGAAATGTGTTGTCGAGGATCTTCAGGTACTTCATGTCGCCGTCGCGCACGGCGTGCTGCGCATTGCCCTTGTAGCGCCAGAAGAGCTTGCGCGGAATGGCTGGAGCATTGCCGGCCAGCATGGGGAGCAGGTTGATGCCATCGGAAGGGTAGGCGGGGTCGGGTGCAGTGCCTGCGGCAGCCAGCAGCGTGGGCAGCCAATCCATGCTGATGCCGACCTGGTTGGTGATCTGCCCGACGGGAATGTGGTTGGGCCAGGAGATGATGGCGGGGATGCGCAGTCCGCCTTCCAGCAGTTCGGTTTTTCTGCCGGTGAAGGGCCAGGTATCGGCAAAGCGCTCGCCGCCGTTGTCGCTGGTGAAGACGACGATGGTGTTGTCTGCGATGCCATTGGCATGGAGCGCCTGGACGACGCGTCCCACCTGCAAATCGAGGTCCTCAATCATGCGCTGGTAGGTCTTCTGCGAGCCGCCGTCGAAGTCGAAGTGGCTGCGGCCGACGAGGCGCTGGGACTCGGCCACGTCGCCGGGGGCTTCCCACGGCCAGTGGGGGGCGTTGAAGTGCAGGCTCAGCAGGAAAGGCTTGCCTGATTTGGCGTAGCCGTTGACGACATCGACGGCGTGACTGCCAAGCAGATCGGTGAGGTAGCCGGCGTCGTGAACTTTGACGTCGCCGTCCCACAGGTTGTTGGAGTGGTCGTAGTAATCGGAGGCGCCACCGCGGAAGCCGTAGAAGTGGTCGTAGCCGCTGAGGAGCGGGCCGTATTTGGGCAGCAGTCCCAGGTGCCACTTGCCGACCAGGGTGGTGCCGTAGCCGACCTTTCTGAGCAGCGAGGGCAGGGTGGGATGGTCCGGCGGCAGGCCGGTGTCACGGCCGGCAAGCGGCTCATCGAGCCCGATATCGAGCCGGTCCTGGTAGCGGCCGGTGATGAGCGCGGTGCGGGTAGCCGAGCAGACGGCGGAGTTGGCGTAGGCCTGGAGGAAGCGCGTGCCCCTGGCCGCCAGGGCATCGATGTTGGGGGTGCTGAGGTCGGGTCGGCCATAGCAGGAGACGTCGGCATAGCCGAGGTCGTCGGCAAGGATGAAGACGATGTTGGGGGGCTTGGAGGCGGGCTGCGCGAAGAGGTTATCGACGCCGGAGGCCAGCGCGGCGACGCCGAAGGCGGCTCCACGCAAAACGCTGCGGCGGGTGAGATCGCCGGAAGAATCCATGGGGACTCCAGGGGAAGAGAGGGATAGAGCGGCGCCCGGCGGTGACTGGGGAGGACGCGGGATGTGCCCTTCAGAGCAAAACCCTAACAGAGCCGGGAGGCCGGGTCCACAGGACTTTTGCCGCGGCAGGCAAGCGGGTTGCGCCTTTTCTCTCTGAATCCGAGGCTGTATAGTTTCTGGATACCGGCGACCTGTTTTCTGCGATTCGCCGCGAATATTGCGCAACACCCCACACGAGAAGAGGAATATGAAACGCACAATGCCGTCTTTGATTGTCTCCTTTGCTGCTTTGTGTTGTGTCAACCTGCCGCTGACCGCCCAAACGCTGGACGCGCAATATGCCCGTGACCCTCAACAAGCGATCGACCAGCCCTACACGGACCATATTCTGAAGTACACAACCGGCACGGAGTTTATATCGCCGCTGGTGAACTACCTGCCGGCCTCAAAGACCGTGCCCACGCCGGAGAAGGTGCTGGGCGATGTGTCGGGGGCGCCGGACATGCTGCCCTACGCCGAGGATGTGTACAAGTACTTCAGGATGCTGGCGGCGGCGAGTCCGCGGGTGAAGGTGTTCACGATCGGCCACACGGAAGAGGGCCGCGAGATGATTGCCGCGGCGATTGCCGATCCGGAGTTGCTGGCGGGCGCGAAGGAGAACGATGCGCGGCTGGCGCAGCTTGCCGACCCGCGGACGATTGGGATGGACGACGCCAAGGCGCGGGCGCTGATCGAAAAGTCGTGGCCGGTGTACTACATCACGGGGACGATCCACTCGCCGGAGACGGGCGCGCCGACGGCGCTGATGGAGATGGCCTACCGGCTGGCGGTGGACGATGCGCCGTATATCAAGTACATCCGCTCGCACATGATTGTGCTGATTACGCCGGTGGTGGAGGTGGACGGCCGTGACCGCATGGTGGACGTGTACAAGTGGCACAAGGCGCACCCGAATGAGAAGTGGCCTCGGCTGCTGTACTGGGGCCATTATGTGGCGCACGACAACAATCGCGACGCGATGGGCATGACGCTGGACCTGACACGCAACGTGCTGGACACCTACCTGAACTGGCACGCGCAGGTACTGCACGATCTGCACGAGTCCGTTCCCTTTCTCTACGACAACACGGTGGGGGACGGACCCTATAACGCATGGGTGGACCCCACGCTGGCCGATGAGTGGGCCGAGCTGGGCTGGAACAACGTAGCGCAGATGCAGAGCTTCGGCATGCCGGGAGTGTTTACCCACGGCGACTTTGACACATGGAGTCCGGGCTACCTGATGTTTCTGGCCGCGATGCACAACGGCATCAGCCGGCTCTATGAGACTTTTGGCAACGGGGGCGCGGATACGGAGAAGCGCATTCTCGATCCGGAGGAGTATTCGCGGACCTGGTACCGGCAGAATCCGCCGCTGCCGGTGGTGACGTGGTCGCAGCGCAACAACAACAACTACGAGGAGACGGCGCTGCTGACGACGCTCTCCTACTTTTCGCATCACACGCAGCACTTTCTTGAGAACTACTATGTGAAGAGCAAGAGGAGCGTGGAGAAGCCCGCGAATGAGGGGCCGGCGGCGTATGTGATTCCGCCGGACGCGGCGACGACGAACCGCACGGTGGAACTGCTGAAGGTGCTGAAGCGGCAACATGTGGAAGTGGAGCAGCTCTCTGCCGCAACCACCTGCACGGTGCCCGGCGAGAAGCGCGGCGACAAGCCGAGGCCGGCGACGTTTGCCGCCGGCAGCATTGTGGTCCGCATGGATCAGCCCTACTCGCGCATTGGCGATGCGCTGCTGGACCGGCAGTTCTGGGCGCCGGACGATCCGCAGAAGCATCCCTATGATGACACCGGCTGGTCATTCACCCATCTGTTCAACGTGGGTGTGGTACGGGTCACGGACACATCGATTCTGAAGGCGGGGATGACGCCGGTGACGGACCCGGAGGCGCTGGCGGGCAAGGTGGAGGGCATGGGATCACTGGTGGCGGTGGCGAATACGGGGCAGGTGTCGCTGCTGGGGCTGGTCTACAAGCTGGAAGACGGCAAGGTGAAAGACGCGAAAGTTGAAGCCGTCGAGAAGCCGTTTGACGCAGGCGAAAGGCACTTTCCGGCAGGGTCGCTGCTGATCTCTGGCGTGGACGATGCTGCGCTGACCGGCGTGCTGCATGACTTATCGCTGGATGGCACGCGGCTGAGCGTGAAGCCGCTGGTGGCCTCCCATGCAGTGGCTGCGCCGCGGATTGCGCTGATGCACACGTGGCTGGCCACACAAACCGAGGGCTGGTGGCGCTATGCCTTCGACACGGAAGGGGTGCCGTTTACCTACATCAGCACGCAGACAGCGGCGAAGGACGCCGACCTGCGCGCCAAGTACGACGTGATTGTGTTTGCGCCGGTGGGACGCGCCTCCACGCAGCAGATTATCGACGGGCTGCCGATGTGGAACAACGCGATGCCGTGGGAGAAGTCGGAGTTGACGCCGAACCTGGGACGGATCGACTCGACGGCAGACATTCGGCCAGGGCTGGGATATGACGGCCTGGAGCACCTGAGGAAGTTTGTGGAGCAGGGCGGGCTGCTGATTACCTGCGAAGACACGGCGCAGTTCGCCATCGACACGGGACTTGCGCCGGGCGTGAGCCTTGCTCCGCTGGGAGGGGCGCGCGTCACGGGTTCGGTGCTGAATGCGGCGTTTGTGGATGGGCAAAGCCCGGTGGCCAACGGCTATGGGCCCACCGTGCCGGTGATGAGCGCCAGTGGGATGGTGTTCAATGTGAGCAATACGCTGGGGCGCGCAGGAGGACGGACGCTGATGGATCCTTACGCGGCAAGGCCCACCGGACGCGGCACGGTGGACGACAGCGACGCACCGGAAGGACGCAAGGGCGTGGAGCCTGAGCCGCTGGACAAGCCACAACCCTGGCAGGCGAAGAAACTGAACGAGGATCAGATGCGGAACAACCTGCAGGTCATTCCGGAAGCGCTGCGTCCGGATGTGATTCTGCGCTTTAGTGACGCCAAGGGCCTGCTGCTGGATGGACTGCTGGACAAGGCCAGCTCGATTGCCGAACACGCGATTGTGGTGGACGCGCATGTGGGCGAGGGCAATGTGCTGCTCTTCGGCAATAACCCGATCTATCGGGGAGAAACGCTGGGCACCTATGGCCTGGTGTTCAACGCGATTCTGAACCACGACCGGCTGGGTAACGCGGGCGCGGCGACGGCGGGAGCGCACTGAGGCGGCACAACGGGAAGGCAGGGCCGGGACTTTCCCCGGCAAGCCCTTTTGTGTCATGCTGTCACGCATGGGAAGCAAAGACAAAGGCAAGAAGGAAGTCAAGAAGGCGCCTAAACCCAAGCCGAAACCTGAACCGGGCCAACGGCGCGAGGTCTTTACGCCGGCACCGCCCAAGTAGCCACACCCGAGCCGCCCGCTCCGCAGAGGACCGGGCGGCTCGACCTTTCAGCGAGCGCTGGGCAGGCTGAGGTGCTGGACGGCAGTGGCCGGGTCGGGCACGGCGGCTTCGTGCGCCACAATGCGCCAGCCAGGCGCGGATCTTCTGACCACGACGAGGTTGACGCCGACGGCCTTCTGCCCGGCGTTGGTGGATTCATAGCGGGCGATCACATACATGAGGTCCTGAACGCAGCCGGTAGAGAGAATTTGCAGCGAGTCGATGTGATAGTGCGCATCCACTCCGCGCTGCACGTAGGCCTGGATGCGAGCGCGCCCCTGCACGATGCCGGTGACATAGTGCTGCGTCAGGTAGAATGCATCCTCCGTGTAGAGGGCGGCGACCCTGGCGGCGTCTCCGCTGTTGTAGCCGTCCTTCCACGTGTCGACGATCTGCTGCGCAGCGCGGATTGCCCCGGGGTTGGAACAGAGGGCCGCAGCGTCCCCAGGGCCGACCGCTTGCCCGGCTATCGTTTGAGCGGAAGCAATTGCCGGGCCCAAAAGCAGGCAGAGTAACAGAAAAGTTTTCATCTGAAACCTCGCGCGCTCCCACGGGAGAGCGGGTTGAAGAACCGACCATGGTACAGCCAATGCAGATGGGAAGTATGTGCGTTGGGAGCAGAGGACCGGGCGCCGGCTGCACGCACAGGCGCCATTCATCGGGGATTTTGGTCCCGGGCGGGGAAGAGCAGTTTCTGCCGGGAAGCGTAACTTGAGGACAGGCGTTCTTTGCAGGAGATGTTGACGATGCACGGGAGATATTCTGCAATTCTTTTTGCTCTTGTTCTGTTTGTCGCGGGCGCACCGGCCCAGCAGGCGGGTGTCCAACTGGGAAGCGCGAGCGCGGACGCGGGTAAGGCGACGGGCGGCTCGAATCTGCCTCCATTGGCGCCGGCGGGCCGGCCGGCAATCGGGCTTGCGCTGCAGGGCGGCGGAGCACTGGGGCTTGCGCATGTGGGTGTGCTGGAATGGCTGGAGGAACACCATGTGCCTGTGGACCGGATCGCCGGCGCCAGCATGGGGGCGCTGGTAGCAGCGCTGTATGCCACCGGGAGCACTCCGGCCGAGCTACGCAAGCTGGCGATGAGCGATGCAATCTCCAGCGTGTTTACCCTGCAGACGCCCTATGCCGACGCGAGTTTTCGCCGACGCGAGGACCGCCACCAGATTCCCCAATCCATCACCGTGGGCCTGAAGAACGGGTTTGGCCTGCGCAATGCCCTGCTGGACGACAGCGGCGTGAACTCATTTCTGACCCGCGAGCTTTTTGATTACAACAGCGGGGCGCTCGACTACGACCGGCTCCCGATTCCGTTTCGCTGTGTGGCCACGGACTTGACCACGCTACAGCCGGTCACCTTTGCCCGCGGGCCGCTGCCGGAGGCGGTGCGGGCTTCGATTTCCATTCCCGGCATCTTTTCTCCGGTGAAGGGGCGCGACGGCCACTACCTGGTGGATGGCGGCATCCTCGACAATCTGCCCACGGATGTTGTGCGCCATGACCTGCATGCAGACAGGGTGATTGCGGTGCGACTGGCGGACGCTCCTCTTTCCGCGGCGGACACGGGCTCCATTGTGGGGGTGCTGAACCGCGCCTTTGCAGCGGGCATTACGCGCAATATGGAGGAGGCAGCACAGCTGGCCGATGTGGTTGTGAATGTGCCGGTAGGCGGCTTTTCAGGCACCGACTACAGCAAGGCGCCGCAACTGATCGAGGCCGGCTACGCGGCTGCCGAAAAGGACCGCGCAGCCCTGCTGCCCTATGCCTTGAACGACAGCGGTTGGCAGGCCTACCTGACAGCGCGCGATGGGCGGCGGCTGGGGGATCCGGGCGTGCTGCGCGCGGTGCGCGTGGATGGCGGCCAGCCGGGGGCGGCCAACCAGGTGCAACGCGATATGAAGCCCGCTGAAGGCCAGCCCGCCACAGCCCAGGCAATCGCCGCGGGCTTGAGAGGGGTGCAGGCTACCGGTGTGTATGAGGCAACCTACGAGACATTTGCGCTGCCTGGCTCCACGGGCGCCGCAGGGGAAGACACGGGCATCCGGGTGCACCTGCACAAGGACCCGACGGGGCCACCTTACCTGATGTTTGCCCCCGAAGTGGCCGCCGAGACCTCGAACATTACCCAGGGCGAACTGGCAGTGCGATTTGTGGATCAGAGTTTGAGTTCTTTCTGCTCGGAGTTCCGCGCCAGCGTTCGCCTGGGCTATCTGACCGACGTGAGCGCAGAGTACTATCGGCAATTGACGCCGGGCGGCTACTTTGTGGAGCCGGAGGCGCAGGTGGTGCGCGAACCGGTGTACATCTGGGCCAATCAGGAGCGGGTGGCGGAGCGCTTCCAACAGAATCTTGATGCGGGGCTGAAGGCGGGCAGGACGTTCAGCAATCAGATGCAGCTTTCAGCGGAGTGGCGCGCCGAGAGCACGCGCTGGAACCTGCGCACCGGCACTGGCGGCGGCCCCTCGCTGGACGGCACGGCGCAGACAGGCGTATTGCGCTTCACCGTGGACAAGACGATATCCAGCACGATTTCGCCGAACGGCTTTCGGCTTTCAGCCGAGGCGGGAGCGCTGTATCACGCGGCGGCAAGCGATAACGCGCCGCTGGTCGGGCTCTCGTTTGCCAGCACGCACGCGTGGAGGGAGGACAACATCTTCGGGCTTGGCGCGGAGGTGAGCTCCTACCTGCGGGCGCGTGTCGCGCAGCCCTACCGATTTACGCTGGGGGGGCCGATGCGGCTCTCCGCTTCGTCGATTGACGAGTACCGCGGCACCGACACGTACCTTGCGCGCACCGGGTACATGCACCGCATTACGGCGCTGCCCACGGGGCTGGGACATGGACTATATGCCGCGCTGGGCTACGAAGGGGGCGAGATATGGTCGCCTGATGCGCGGGCAATCCTGCGGCAGGATGGGACGGCCGGACTGGTGGCAGGAACGCCGCTCGGCGTGATTACGTTTGGCGTTTCAATAGGCGATGCGGGGCGGCGAAAGGTGTTTTTTACGATTGGACGCTGGTTCTGAGGATACGGGCGGGCACCCGTGCGCAGGCAAAAAAGCTCTCCCCGCGGGGAGAGCTTTTTGCCCTTGGAGCCGGGGAAGATACTGTTACCCGACGACCTCAATGCCCATGGAGCGGGCGGTTCCCTTGATGCTCTTGACGGCGGCATCGACGGAGGCGGCGTTCAGGTCGGGCATCTTCTGGGTGGCAATCTCGCGCACCTGCGCTTCAGTCACCTTGCCCACCTTGTCTTTGTTGGGCGTGCCGGAGCCCTTGGCCAGGCCGGCAGCCTTTTTCAGCAGGACGGCCGCGGGCGGCGTCTTGGTGACGAAGGTGAAGCTGCGGTCGGCGTAGACGGTGATGACGACCGGGATGATGAGCCCCGCCATCTCCTTGTTCTGGGTGCGCGCGTTGAACTGCTTGCAGAACTCCATGATGTTGACCTGCGCCTGACCGAGCGCGGGGCCGACGGGAGGCGCGGGTGTGGCCTTGGCGGCCTCAATCTGCAGCTTGACGTACGTGGATACTTTCTTCGGAGGTGCCATGTCTGCTTCCTTCAGAGACCGGCCGCCAGCGTCTAGCCGCCCGCTGCCAGCTCTTTGTTTCTACCGCAAATTTTGAGGTTGCAACTGTCTGCTCAGTCCCAACCGGCGCCTGCTAGAAAGGTGCGCCGGCTAGAAGCTGGAAGCTGGAGGCGAGAAGCTGCTACTCAATCTTTTCGACTTTGCCGAACTCGAGCTCGACCGGGGTGGAGCGTCCGAAGATGGTCACCATGACCTTGAGCGTCTCGCGATCTTCGTTGATCTCATCCACCACGCCGTTGAAGTTGGCAAAGGGCCCGTCCGTAATACGGACTTGCTCATTCTTTTCAAACTTGATTTTCATCCGCGGCTTGTCTTTGGCGGTCTCGGAGCGGAAGAGGATGGAACTGACTTCTTCCTCGGAGAGCGCAACGGGCTTGTCGCCCGTGCCCAGGAAGCCCGTAACTTTGGGCGTGTCCTTCAACACGTGCCACAGCTCGTTGTCGAGTTCCATCTCGACCAGTACGTAGCCGGGCAGGAAGACGCGCTCGACGGTGCGCTTTTTGCCGTTGACGATCTCAGTCACCGGCTCGGTGGGGATCATGACGCGTCCCACCCTGTCCTGGAGTCCGAAGGCCGCGATGCGGCTCTGAATGGACTCGCGTACTTTCCGTTCGAAGCCGGAGTAGGCGTGCAGGATATACCACTTGAAGCGCTCGTTGCGCTCCGGCTGGACCTGCTCGACGGGTTGTTCCAAATCTTCTGCCATTCTATTCTCGATTCGCGGCAGCGCGTGTTATTGCTGCGCGCCGGTCAGGCGCTCTAGCACCTGTTGCAAGCCCCGGTTGAAGATAAAGTCCACCACAAAGAAGAAAAATCCGAAAAGGAAGACGGTGATGATCACCACGGATGTGGTGGCCTGCACTTCCTTCCGCGTGGGCGCGACCACCTTGCGCATCTCCGCGCGCACGTCGCTGAGGAAGCGCGTCATGTTATTCCACATGCCGATTGCGCCCTCCGACACGTTGGAAAGCGCGCCCGGTTCCTGCAACTTGGAGGAACGCTGTTCGCCCTTTTCGATTGCTGCCTTGCTGGCCATACATCCTTCCAATCCTTCGCTCTGGGCGGCTGTGCCCTGAGCATTCTTCACTGATCTGGCAGGGGCGGAGGGATTCGAACCCCCAAGTTCGGTTTTGGAGACCGACAGTTTAACCGTTGAGCTTACGCCCCTAAAAACAGAGATCAGGGATCAGTCATCAGAGATCAGTTTGTAAAGTGCCTGGGAAAACCTGGTCGCCATCCAGCGGCGACAAACTTGAAAACTGACCTCTGATCTCTATTCTCTGACAACTGCCTTACTTCGATTCCTTGTGCGGCTGGTGCTTGCGGCAGCGGTTACAGAACT
>VFSW01007279.1_pt1 | contig 16096 bp, 15 predicted proteins | sample 5358111 | NCBI WGS metagenome assembly VFSW01 (sample SAMN11554181, study PRJNA540505) | mine drainage metagenome | isolation source: sediment from site ElyBrook_90M | place: USA: Ely Copper Mine, Vershire, VT | collected 2017 | reverse complement strand
CGGCCACTTTGATTGGGCGGAATGGAAAGCCTATCGGGATGAAGGCCGCCCGTGAGCCTCGTGCTCGACAGTTCGGCGACGCTGGCCTGGATTTATGGCGACGAAACCACGGCGGTGATCCGTCAGGTTTTTGACATGGTGGCCGAGCACGGCGCCATTGTCCCGTCGCTGTGGCGGCTCGAAGTCGCCAACAGCCTCACAGTCGCGATGCGACGCGGGCGCATCGACGCGGAATTTCGTCGTGCCGCCATCGCCGATCTGGCCTTTCTGGATATTGCCGTGGACATTCATACGGATTCCAACGCCTGGGCGGCGACGCTCGAACTGGCTGATCGCTTTCGGTTGACCATCTATGACGCCACCTACGTTGAACTCGCGGGACGACGCGGGCTTCCCCTCGCGACACTGGATGAGGACGTGCGCAGAGCTGGCGCGGCCCTTGGGCTGCGTTTGCTGGGAGCGCCCTAATCCCGATGCCCGGCGCCCACCGGAGATCGCGTCCGGGGTGCCACGCATCAGATGACGGAAAATGCTGACGCATTGATGCCGCTCGGGCCGGTGCCAGAAGTGACCGCTAAAGCAGATGAACTTCACGATATGTCCGCTTATGCGGATCAGCAAGCAACTGGGGATCCTTTCTGACCTCATCAACGCCGACACAGAATCAGGTCATGCTGTTGAGCGAGGCATAGCCGACGGTTGATCCCCTCACCTATACGGCGCATCCGCGGCTATGTTGCGGGCGATTTCGCGCTCCCAGCGGTCGCCGTTGAGCAGCAGGCGGGCTTTGTCGTAATAGAGTTCCTCGCGGGTCTCGACCGCAAATTCGGCATTCGGGCCTTCGACAATGGCGTCAACCGGGCAGGCCTCCTGGCAGAGGCCGCAATAGATGCATTTCACCATGTCAATGTCATAGCGCGTGGTGCGGCGGGTGCCGTCATTGCGGCGCGGGCCAGCTTCAATGGTGATGGCTTGCGCCGGGCAGATCGCCTCGCAAAGCTTGCAGGCAATGCAGCGCTCCTCGCCATTGGGGTAGCGGCGCAGCGCGTGCTCGCCCCGGTAGCGCGGCGATTGCGGGTTTTTTTCATGCGGATAGTTCAGCGTCGCCTTGGGCTTGAACATGTAGCGTACGCTCAGCACCAACGCCCCAACGAATTCGCTGAGCAGCAGGGATTTGGCGGCTTGGTCGAGTTTCATGATTCAATCCTCAATGGCCCACGCTGCCCCAGCCGGTCATTTCCAGCACACCCGCCACCACGATAACGCCCGCCAGCGAGATGGGCAGGAACACTTTCCAGCCAAGCCGCATCAGTTGATCATAGCGGTAGCGCGGCACAAACACCTTCACCATGGAGAACATGAACACCATCATGAAGACTTTCAGGACAAACCAGATCACGCCCGGCACCCAGGTGAAAGGCGCAAATGGCAGCGGCGGCAGCCAGCCGCCCAGAAACAGGATCGTCGCCATCGCGCACATGGTGTAGATCGCCACCAGTTCGGTCAGAAAGAACAGCAGGAACGGCGAGGAGGAATATTCCACCATATAGCCCGCCACCAGTTCGGATTCAGCCTCTGGCAAATCAAACGGCGGGCGGTTGGTTTCGGCCAGCGATGATATGAAGAAGATCACAAACATCGGAAACAGCGGCAGAAAAAACCAGTTCAAAAAGCCAAACCGGCCATTCTGCGCGTTGACGATGTCGGTGAGGTTCAGCGACCCGGCACAGAGCAGCACCGTGATGAGCACAAAGCCGATCGAGACTTCATAAGACACCATTTGCGCGGTGGAGCGCAGCGCGCTCAAGAATGGATATTTTGAATTCGACGCCCAGCCACCCATGATGATGCCATAGATGCCAAGCGAAGAGACCGCAAAAATATACAGGATGCCAACATTGATGTTGGAAACCGCCCAGCCAAGATTGACCGGAATCACCGCCCAGGCGGCAATCGCCAGCACCACACCGAGCAAAGGCGCGAGCAAAAACAGGCCCTTGTTGGCACCCGCCGGAATCACCGGTTCTTTCAGGATGAATTTCAAGAAGTCGGCAAAGGGCTGCATCGTGCCCCAGGGGCCAACAACATTCGGGCCACGCCGCAATTGCGCGGAGGCCCAGATTTTGCGTTCGCCATAAATCAGCACGGCGGTCGCCAAAAGCAGACACACCAGCACGACGAGGCTCTTGATGAACGCAAAGAGCACAACGGTCCAGGGAAAGGAAGACGCCATGCCTTTTACTCCGCCGCTTTCAGTTGCGTTTGGCTGGCACGCGCCAGTGCCAGCGCCGAACATTCCGCCATGACAGCGGAAGCCCGCGCAATCGGGTTGGTGAGATAGAAGTCAGGCACCGCGCTGGTAAAAGCGGCCTTGTCGAGCGCGCCATCCTGCGGTGCTTCGGCAAAACTGGACGGCGCAATGGCGTCGAGCGCCCCCATGTGGGGATGGGCGGCATAAAGCGCCGCGCGCAAAGCGGCGAGCGAATCAAACGGCAGGCGCTTGCCCAGCACATCCGAAAGCGCCCGCAGCACCGCCCAATCCTCACGGGCATCGCCCGGCGGGAACGAGGCGCGATCCGCCATCTGCACCCGGCCCTCGGTGTTGACGTAGGTGCCGGATTTTTCCGTATAGGCTGCGCCAGGCAAAATAACGTCGGCCCGGTGCGCGCCATTGTCGCCATGCGTGCCGAGATAAACCACAAACGCCCCCGGCGCGATGTCGATTTCATCCGCGCCGAGCGCGAACAGCACATCGACAGCAGAGGGCTTGGCCATGGCTTCAGCATCAAGCCCGCCTTCGCCCGGCACGAAGCCCAGATCGAGCCCGCCAACGCGGCTGGCGGCGCAATGCAGCACATTGAAGCCGTTCCAGTCCTCCTTGATGACGCCCATGGCGTGCGCCGCCTGCAGCGCCGCTGCCAGCACTGCCTCGCCATCTGGCCGGTTGAAGGCCCCCGCGCCCATGATGAACATCGGATGCGCCTCACTGGCGGGCGCATGGTTCCGGAACGGCTCCAGAGCCGCCGGGCCTGCGCCTAGAAATTCCGCCGGATAGGTCAAATCAGCATCATCGCCGATCTGCCAGAATTTGGCATTGGCCTTCAGCCAGCGCCGCCGCAGCCTGGCATTCAGCACCGCCGCCTCGCGGCGCGGGTTGCAGGCCAGCAGCATAATTGCCTCAGCCTGATCGATGCCAGCCAGCGTTGAATTGAACACATAGGAAGCACGGCCAAATTTAGGATGCAGCTTCGAGCCATCCTGCCGGCAATCAAGATTGTTTGAACCAAGCTTGCCCATCAGCATCTGCAGCGCGAACATCTCCTCGACCGTGGCGAGATCACCGGCCAGCGCGCCGATGCGCTCCGGCCTGGCGGCTTGCACTTTGGCGGCGATGGCAGCGAAGGCTTCCTGCCAGCTTGCCGGGCGCAGCGCACCATTGACGCGCAGATAGGGCCGGTCAAGCCGCTGTCTTTTCAGGCCATCAACCACATGGCGGGTCTTGTCGGAAATCCATTCCTCATTGATCGCGTCATTGACCAGAGGCAGAATGCGCATGACCTCGCGCCCGCGCGTGTCGATGCGAATCGACGAGCCGAGCGCGTCCATCACGTCCACCGACGGCGTCTTCACATATTCCCAGGCGCGCGCCTGAAAAATCTGCGGCTTTTGCAGCAAGGCCCCGACCGGGCAGAGATCGGCGACATTGGCGGAGAGTTCCGATGACATCGCCGATTCGAGATAGGTGGTGATTTCCATATCCTCGCCACGCCCGATGGCCCCCATGTCGCCGGTGCCGGCCACTTCCGCCGTAAAGCGCACGCAGCGGGTGCACTGGATGCAGCGGTTCATCGAGGTTTTCACCAGCGGCCCGATGTATTTATCCTCGACCGCCCGCTTGTTCTCGTGGAAGCGCGACGAATCAACGCCAAACGCCATGGCCTGATCCTGCAGGTCGCACTCGCCGCCCTGATCGCATATCGGGCAATCGAGCGGATGGTTGATCAGCAAAAATTCCATGACGCCCTCGCGGGCCTTTTTCACCATCGGCGAATTGGTCAGCACCACCGGGGCCTCGCCATTCGGGCCGGGGCGCAGATCCCGCACCGCCATGGCGCAGGAGGCGGTGGGCTTCGGCGGGCCGCCCTTCACTTCGACAAGGCACATCCGGCAATTGCCGGCAATCGACAGGCGTTCGTGAAAGCAAAAGCGCGGCACCTCGGCTCCGGCGCTCTCGCAAGCCTGAAGCAGCGTATATTCCGGCGGCACATCGAGCTCTTTGCCGTCAATGTTGATTTTCGCCATAAAACAACCTGTCGTGCCTAAGTGTCCCGTGCACGGCTGCAAGCCACCCGGCTACCGCATCGCACAACGGCTCTTAGCGCGAAGGCGCGCGAGGCGCAATCGGCGATATGGGGTCTCCATAATATCCCGATGGTCATAAACAAGCGACGAGTCTCGAACGAAGCGATCCCTCATCCGTCATTGCGAGGAGCAAAGCGACGAAGCAACAGAGGGATTTCCGAAAAACCCCTGGGTTGCTTCGCTCCGCTCGCAATGACAGGGTGATTTCTCACCCCCTTGCAGTACGTGACAATCTCTGAATCCACAGCGACATGAACCGCGCCTATTGCGGGTCGGTCTCACAACTGTAGTGCAACAGCCGTTTTCAGATAGTCGACATTAAACATGTCTTCCGGGGTTTGGAAACCCAGGCAAGCGCGGGGCCTTGTGTTGAAACTGTCAGCGACAGCGTCGGGATCGCGCTGCCAATGCTCTCATTCCGGGCACCCGCCCTCATCCGTCATGGCGCGGAGCCAAGCCAGGCAGAAGTCGTGGAAAAACCGCCTGGCAGGGCTAACCAAAGCCCTGCTGCCGCTTTGCCACACGCGCAAAAACTGCGCCTGTAATCCTTTATATGCGCCTGAACTCTAGCGGTCGCCGAGGCTGCCGCCGGCATCGGCGAGGGCTGCGCCCACTTCGAGCCCGAGATCGGCCATGGTCGTTTCCTCGACAGTGGCCAGGGTCTCGCCCTTGGTCTGGCGTTCGGCTTCTTCAGGCGAGCGGGCGACGTTGACGGTCACGGTCGATGTGACTTCCGGATGCAGATGCACCGGCACTTCATGCAGGCCAATCGCCTTGATCGGCGTGTTCAGCACCACCTGATTGCGCAGCACCTTGAAGCCATCGGCGGTGATCAATTCCGCAATGTCGCGCGGCGACACCGAGCCGTAAAGCTGGCCGGTTTCGCCAGCCTGGCGGATGATGGTGAAGCTCTTGCCGTTGAGCTTTTCAGCCTCGCCCGCCGCACCGGCCTTCAGCTCGTTGTTGCGTGCTTCCAGCATGGCGCGCTGGCCTTCAAACTTTTTCATGTTGGCTTGCGTGGCGCGCAGCGCCTTCTGGCGCGGCAGCAGGAAATTGCGCGCATAGCCGTCCTTGACGCGGACTTTGTCGCCCATGTGGCCAAGCTTGCCAACGCGTTCGAGCAGGATAACTTCCATGGTAAAACCTCGTTTCAATTTATCGATTGCAACGGGAACCACAGACATCGGCACGCAGGGGCGCCCGGTCAGCGGCTGTCCCGTCGGTGACGGTTAGAGGGCGGCAGCGCCACCCCCAGCCTTGGGAGAAAAACGCCGCAACCCCAGGGGCCGCGACGCTCGAAGCCTATCAGCCGATGACGTAGGGCAGCAGGCCCAGGAACCGGGCGCGCTTGATCGCATTGGCCAATTCGCGCTGCTTGATCGCCGAGACGGCGGTGATGCGCGAGGGCACGATCTTGCCACGCTCGGAAATGTAGCGCGACAGCAGCCGCGTGTCCTTATAGTCGATCTTGGGCGCATTGGCCCCCGAGAACGGGCAGGTCTTGCGCCGACGGAAGAACGGACGGCGGGCGGTTTCGGTGGACATGGACATGATCAGGCAATCCCTTCGTGCATGGGGGCGTCTTCACGCGGGCGGCGCGGGCCGCGGTCCCGATCGGGACGGTCGCCACGCGGGCTGCGCGGGCCACGGTCACCGCGATCACCACGATCATCGTCATCGCGCTTGCGCAGCATGGCCGAGGGGCCGTCCTCATGCGCTTCGACGCGCAAAGTGATGAAGCGCAGCACGTCTTCGCTGATGCCCATCATGCGCTCCATTTCGACCACGGCGGCCGAGGGGGCATCGATGTTCAACAGGCAAAAATGCGCCTTGCGGTTTTTCTTGATGCGGTAAGCCAGCGACTTGACGCCCCAGTTTTCAACCTTGGCGATGGAGCCGCCATTGGCGGTGATGATGCCCTTGAACTGCTCGGTCAAGGCATCGACCTGCTGGCTGGTGACGTCCTGACGGACCATAAATACGTGCTCATAGAGAGCCATGGGGACCCTTTCTCATGTTTCAAATAGGCCCGGCGCGGAGCCCCCCGAGCCGATGAGGGCCCGAACGGTATCGAAGGCGGAGACAAGGGCAGACGGATCGGATGATCCTGCACGTTTTGACACGCGTCAACCTTTCAGCCCCCGGCCGGAACTGAACGGCTTGCTGTTACGCCAAGAATGCGCGAAGGGCAAGCCGCAACATCAGTCCTGGTGCCGCAAATGCGGAAATTCGCCCTTGAGCGCTTGATAAAGCCCGCGAAAATGCGGCAGGCGGCGCGCATAGGCTGCAACCTCGCGCGGATGCGGCGTGACGCGCCCGCTGATTTTCGGCGCGGTGCAGACCGCTTCCGGCGCTTCGCCGCTTAAAGCGAGGCGGGCCAGACGTGCCGCGCCAAAGGCCGGGCCGCGTGCGCTGGCATCATAGCGCACCAGCGGCAGATCCAGCACATCGCTGAGAATTTGCAGCCACAGTGGGCTGCGCGCGCCGCCGCCAATCACGCCCGCTTTGGTGATGCTGGTGCCAGACCGCTCCAGACAATCGCGCGCATCGGCAAAGCTGAAGGCAACGCCCTCCATGATGGCGCGCACCACTTCGCCGCGTGACGTCGCCGGGGTCAGGCCAAACAGCACGCCGCGCGCATCCGGATCATTATGCGGCGTGCGCTCGCCGGTAAGATAGGGCAGGAACAGCAAGGGCCCGGCGGGGGCAGCGGTTTCGGCCTCGGCCAGCAAGGCGGTGACTTCGCATTTGAAGAGGTCGCTCGCAAAAGCCAGCGAACTCGCCGCACTGAGCATTGCGCCCATTTGCAGCCAGCGCCCCGGCAGGGCGTGGCAGAAGGCATGCACCATCAATTCTGGCGCGGGGCGGAAGCTGCTGGTGGTGACGAATAATTGCCCGGAAGTGCCGAGCGACAGGAAGGCATCGCCATCATTGATCGCGCCAATGCCGACCGCGCCCGCTGCCGCATCGCCTGCCCCGCCCGCAACGATAACGCCGACGCCCATGCCAAAGCGCGCCGCCAGCGCCGGGAGCACCACGCCCGACGCTGCATTGCCTTCGACTAGGCGCGGCAATTGGCTTTCGCTGATTTTCAGCGCGGCCAGCGCCGAAGGCGACCACGCGCGCCGCGCCTCATCCAGCAGCCAGGTGCCAGCGGCATCCGACATGTCGGTGATGCAAGCACCGGTGAGTTTCAGGCGGACATAATCCTTCGGCAGCATCAGCATGGCGAGCTTGGCGCGCAAGGCGGGCTCATGGCGCGCCAGCCAGTCCAGCTTCGGGGCGGTGAGGCCGGACATCGGCAAGACGCCGGTTTCGCGGGCCAGATCGGGGAAATGCCGCGCCAGAGCCTCCGCCTCAGCGCCGCTGCGCGAATCATTCCACAGGATCGCCGGGCGCAGCGGCGTCAGCGCGCTATCGAGCATGACCGCGCCGTGCATCTGCCCGGAAAGGCCGATGGCACCAACCCGCGCCATCAAAGCGCTTTGCTGTTCGTGAAAGCTGGCGAGCACGCGCTGGGCAGCCTGCCACCATAAATCAGGATGCTGCTCGCTCCAGCCCGGCTGCGGGCGGCTGGTGACCAAAGGCACATCGGCCTCCGCGACAATTTCTTGAGATGAATCAACCAGAACCGCCTTCACGGCAGATGTTCCAACATCGATGCCGATGAAATGATCGCCTGCCTCGTGCCTGCTCATGCTTGACCTGTTCGCCTGCCGATGTCGCGCTATCCTTGACAGGCAAGCATGGCAATGTCACTGCCAATCCGGTTTTTCGCGCATGGTAGGGCTGATGTCACGTGCATTATTGTTTCCCGGTCAGGGGTCGCAGACGCCTGGCATGGGCCAGGATCTGGCGGCAAATTTCGCTGTAGCCCGCGCGGTTTACGACGAAGTTGATGCGGCGCTCGGTGAAAAGCTGTCGAGCGTCATCTTTGCGGGGCCAGAAGCCGATCTGACGCTGACCGCCAATGCCCAGCCGGCCTTGATGGCAACATCCATGGCTGCCTTGCGGGTGCTGGAGGCCGAGGCCGGGCTCGATCTCAAACGCGATATTGCCTTTGTCGCCGGTCATTCGCTGGGCGAATATTCGGCGCTGGCGGCGGCCGGCGCGCTCGATATCACAACAACTGCGCGGCTGCTGCGCCTGCGTGGCACAGCCATGCAAAAGGCTGTGCCAGCTGGCGTCGGCGCGATGGCGGCGCTGATCGGCGTCGAGCCTGCGGCGGCGGCGCAATTTGCAGCGGCGGCAGCCAGCGAGACCGGGCAGGTTTGCGGTGTCGCCAATGACAATGGCGGCGGCCAGGTGGTGGTGTCAGGCGACACCGCTGCCGTCACCCGCGCGATGGAGCTTGCCAAGGCGGCTGGCGTCAAGCGCGCCGTGCTATTGCCGGTCTCGGCACCATTTCATTGCGCGTTGATGCAGCCCGCAGCCGAATCCATGGCAGCGGCGCTCGCCAGCGCCCGGATCAGCGCGCCGCTGGTGCCGCTCGTCGCCAATGTCACCGCTGCGCCGGTGCTTGATCCGGCAGAGATCCGCGATTTGCTGGTGCGCCAGGTGACCGCGACGGTGCGCTGGCGCGAATCAGTGCTGTTCATGGCCACTGAAGGCGTCAGCGAAGCGCTTGAATTGGGTGCGGGCAAGGTCTTGACCGGCCTCATCAAGCGCATTGCCGACACCATTCAGGTGCGCGCCATTGGCACCAAAGCCGATGTTGACGGGTTGATGGCGAGTGGGGAGATGACGCATGTTTGATCTTTCGGGCCGCAAGGCGCTGGTGACCGGAGCCAGCGGCGGGCTTGGCAGCGCCATTGCCCGCGCCTTGCATCAACAGGGCGCGGAAGTGGCGATTTCAGGCACGCGGGTTGAGGCGCTGGAAACGCTGGCACGCGAGCTTGGTTCGCGCGTCCACATCACCCCCTGCGACCTCGGGAACCGCGCTGAACTGGAAGCGCTTGTGCCCGCCGCCGAAAAGGCACTGGGGCAGATCGACATTCTGGTCAACAACGCCGGTGTCACCCGCGACAATCTCTTCATGCGCATGAAAGATGCCGAATGGGATCAGGTCATTGCCATCAACCTCACTTCGGCCTTCGTGCTCTCGCGTGCCGTGCTGCGCGGCATGATGAAGCGCCGTTTTGGCCGCATCATCGGCATCACCTCGATTGTCGGCGTCACCGGCAATCCCGGCCAGGGCAATTACGCCGCCTCCAAGGCGGGCATGATCGGCATGAGCAAGGCGCTGGCCGCTGAAGTTGCCAGCCGCTCCATCACCGTCAATTGCGTCGCGCCGGGATTTATCGCCAGCCCGATGACCGACGCCTTGAACGAGGCCCAGCGCAACGCCATTCTGGCCAATGTGCCGATGGGCGCTTTGGGTCAAGGCAGCGACATTGCCGCGGCGTGCGTCTATCTGGCCAGCGCCGAGGCCGGCTATGTCACCGGCCAGACGCTGCATGTGAATGGCGGCATGGCCATGATTTGAGCGGCGATGATGGTTGCCAGCCCTCAAAGGCCGAACAGCTTGCGCCCTGCCCCTTCCCATATCTCCAGTTTTGTGTATAAGCCCATGCAAGTCCTCAGGGCATTAGCGTCCTGGGGCTGTTTTGCGTGCGACCTCTCTGGACGACATCCCGGGCTGGCTTGATGGCGCGAGGCTTATGGGCGGGTTTAACGCCGCTTTTTTCAACCTGAAGGATCATCTCGATGTCGATTACGCCAGAGCGCAAGGCTGCGCTCATCAAGGATTATGCCACCAAGTCGGGTGACACCGGTTCGCCCGAAGTGCAGGTGGCCATTCTCACCACCCGCATTGCCAATCTGACCGAACATTTCAAAACCCACGTCAAGGACAATCATTCCCGGCGTGGCCTGTTGAAGCTCGTGTCACTGCGTCGGCAACTGCTCGATTATGTCAAGAAAAACGACGAGGCCCGCTACAAGAGCCTCATCGAGCGTCTCGGCATCCGCCGCTGATGCCCTGCCGCGCCTCGGCGCGCGGCCTTTGAGGGCGGCAACATGGGGTTGCCGTCTGACCGTCCGCGAAAGAAATGACAAGGCCATGAGAGAATCGCCAGACGCTGACACGGCATGCTGCCAGCCTCTTGCCGTTCTCATCATGGCCTTTTGTCCTTTCGCACCTTTGAAAGACTGAAAACCCATGTTCCATATCCATCGCGAATCCATCGAGTGGGCGGGTCGCACCCTCACTTTTGAAACCGGGCGCATCGCCCGCCAGGCCGACGCCGCCGTTTTGGCGACCTATGGCGAAACCACCCTGCTCGCCACCGTGGTATCGGCCAAGACCGCAAAGCCGGGCATCGATTTCTTCCCCCTGACCGTCAATTATCAGGAAAAAACCTTTGCCGCTGGACGCATTCCTGGTGGCTATTTCAAGCGTGAAGGCCGCGCTTCGGAAAAGGAAACGCTGGTCTCGCGGCTGATCGACCGCCCGATCCGGCCGCTGTTTCCTGAAGGCTACCGCAACGAAACGCAGGTTGTGGTCACTGTGCTCAGCCATGATCTCGAAAGCGATCCCGATATTCTGGCGCTGATCGCGACCTCGGCCGCTTTGACCATTTCCGGCATCCCCTTCATGGGCCCGGTCGGTGCCGCCCGCGTTGGCATGATCAACGGCGCGCTGAAGCTCAACCCCACCCTCGACGAAATGAAGACCAGTTCGCTTGATCTGGTCATGGCCGGCACGGCTGACGCCGTGCTGATGGTTGAATCGGAAGCCAAAGAGCTTTCCGAAGACACGATGCTTGAAGCCGTCATGACCGGCCATCGCGGGTTCCAGCCGGTGCTCGAAGCCATCATCCGTCTGGCAGAGAAAGCCGCGAAAGAGCCGCGTGATCTCGTTATCGCCGACAAGAGTGCCGTGGAAAAGGCCGTGCTTGACCTGGCCGAAGCTGATCTGCGCGCAGCCTACAAGATCACCGCCAAGCAGCAGCGCTATATCGCGGTTGATGCGGTAAAGGCCAAGGTCAACGCAGCCCTATTGCCTGCCGACGGCGAAGCCAAATTCCCCAGCGATAAAGTGGCCGAAGCTTTCCACGATCTGCAAGCCAAAGTGGTGCGCTGGAACGTGCTCGATACCGGCATCCGCATTGACGGGCGCGACGTGAAGACCGTGCGCCCGATTGTGGCCGAAGTCGGCATTCTGCCGCGCACCCATGGCTCGGCGCTGTTCACGCGCGGCGAGACGCAGGCGCTTGTGGTGGCAACGCTCGGCACCGGCGAGGATGAGCAGTTCATCGACTCACTCGAAGGCACCTACAAGGAGCGCTTCCTGCTTCACTACAACTTTCCTCCCTACAGCGTCGGCGAAACCGGCCGCATGGGTGCGCCCGGTCGTCGCGAAATCGGCCATGGCAAGCTCGCCTGGCGGGCGCTGCACCCGATGATGCCGACGGCAGCGGAATTTCCCTATACCGTGCGCGTTGTCTCGGAAATCACCGAATCCAACGGCTCATCCTCGATGGCAACGGTCTGCGGCACGTCACTGGCCCTGATGGATGCCGGTGTGCCCCTGAAGCGCCCCACGGCAGGCATCGCCATGGGCCTGATTCTGGAAGGCACGCGCTTTGCGGTGCTCTCCGATATTCTTGGCGACGAGGATCATCTCGGCGACATGGATTTCAAGGTGGCAGGCACCGAGGAAGGCATCACCTCGCTGCAGATGGACATTAAAATCGCTGGCATTACCGAGGAGATCATGAAGGTCGCCCTGGCGCAGGCCAAAGATGGCCGTCTCCATATCCTTGGCGAAATGTCCAGGGCGCTGACCGGCGCGCGTGCAGAACTTGGCGAGTTTGCCCCGCGCATCGAGACGCTGAAAATCCCGACCGACAAAATCCGCGATGTCATCGGTACCGGCGGCAAGGTTATCCGCGAGATCGTCGAGAAAACCGGTGCCAAGATCAACATCGAGGATGACGGCACCGTGAAAGTCGCGTCCAGCGATGGAGCCAAGATCAAGGCGGCGATTGCCTGGATCAAGTCGATCGCCTCAGACCCGGAAGTTGGCCAGATTTATGAAGGCACCGTCGTGAAAACCGTCGATTTTGGCGCCTTCGTCAATTTCTATGGCGCGCGTGACGGGCTGGTGCATATCTCGCAACTGACGGCGAGTCGCGTCAACAAGACCACCGACGTGGTCAAGGAAGGCGACAAGGTCAAGGTCAAGCTCGTCGGCTTTGATGATCGCGGCAAGGTCCGCCTATCGATGCGCGCCGTGGATCAGGCCACCGGCGCTGACCTCGAAGGCAAGGAAACCGCCGCCGAGTGAGCGCGGGCAAGCGGGCTCGGATGGGTCAAAGCGAAGTTTTGACCTCAACCACAGCGAACCGTCATGGCGGGGAGCAAAGCTATGAGGCAACCCGGAGGGCTCCGTGAACCCCTGGGTTGCTTCGCTACGCTCGCAATGACAAATAATTGAGCCAATACAAAACCTTCACCCAAAAACATCTTTCCCAGACGTCCTCTCTGAAAGCCTCTGATGATCCGTTCCGCGCTGATGAATGTCATGACCACCGCCGCGCTGAAAGCCGGGCGTGGGCTGAAGCGTGATTTCGGCGAGGTCGAGAACCTGCAGGTCTCGCTGAAAGGCCCAGGCGATTTTGTCAGCCTTGCGGATAAAAAATGCGAAATCACCCTGCATGAGGAATTGTCCAAGGCCCGCCCCGGCTATGGCTTCATCATGGAGGAGAGCGGCATCGTCGAGGGGCCGGACAAGAGCCACGTCTGGCATGTTGATCCGCTTGATGGCACCACCAATTTTCTGCACGGCCTGCCGATTTTCGCAATATCAATTGCGCTGGAGCGAGACGGCCACATCGTTGCCGGGCTGATCTACAACCCAGCCACCGACGATATGTATGTCACTGAAAAAGGCCAGGGCGCGTTTCAGAACAACCGTCGCCTGCGCGTTTCGGCGCGCCGCGACATGTCGGAGGCGTTGATTGGCTGCGGCGTGCCGCACCTCGGAAAGGCCGCTGAACATCCGCGCTTCAAGGCCGAACTTGCCGCAGTCATGACCAGGGTGGTCAATGTACGCCGCCTTGGCGCGGCTTCGCTGGATCTGGCCGCTGTCGCTGCCGGACGCCTTGAGGCCTATTGGGAGCGCGGGCTGCAAAGCTGGGACATGGCCGCCGGCATTTTGCTGGTGCGCGAGGCTGGCGGTTATATTTCCGATGCCGATGGCGGCGACAACCCGCTCGCAACAGGCACGATTTGCGCTGGCAATGAATATATTCATCGCCAGCTACTGGCTTTGCTCGCCAAGGCCTGACGGCGGCGGCTGGAGGGCAATATGCTGCGGCGCGCCGCGCACAGCAACCCGGACATCGCCAGCCAACGAAGCCGTCAGTCCCGCATGCTGGCGCAACAAACCTCAGTTCTCAATGATTATCGCGCGGCACGCCCATCACCTGTGCGACGCGCTGGAATTTGGGCGCGCCCTTCAGCACCATGCCCTCATCAACCTGCGCCACCATGCTGCGCTGGATTTCCTGCCAGGGCGTCTGGCTCGCGGCGAAGGCAAAGCCACCCTGCTGCGCCAGCCGCGCCCGACGGGCGTTGAGTTCCCCGTCGCTGATCAGAATGTTAGCGCTGCGGCGTGGCAAATCAATCCGCACCCTGTCGCCGGTCTGGATCAGCGCCAGCCCGCCACCTGCGGCAGCTTCCGGCGAGGCATTGAGGATCGAAGGGGAGCCTGAAGTACCTGATTGGCGGCCATCGCCTATGCATGGCAGCGCCAGGATGCCCTGCTTGATCAGATAGGCCGGCGGCTGCATGTTGACCACTTCGGCCCCGCCCGGATAACCTAAAGGCCCGGTTCCGCGCATGAACAGCATGCAATGCTCATCAATCGCCAGCGCAGGATCATCAATGCGGTGATGGTAATCCTCCGGCCCTTCAAACACGATGGCGCGGCCCTCGAAAGCTTCCGGGTCTTCCGGGTTTGAAAGATAGCGCTCGCGAAATTCCGGCGAGATCACGCTGGTTTTCATCACGGCATTATCAAACAGATTGCCCTTCAAGATAATAAAGCCAGCGTTTTCCACCATCGGCTTGTCAATCGGCCAGATCACATCAGCATCGCCGGACACCTTGCCGCGGCAATTATCGCCGAAACCATGGCCATTGACGGTCAGCGCACCCTCATGCACCAGCTTGTGCTGCATCAATTCATTGACCACGGCAGGCACGCCGCCCGCACGGTGAAATTCCTCGCCAAGATAGCGCCCGGCCGGCTGCACATTCACCAGCAACGGCACTTTATGGCCAACGCGCTCGAAATCCTCGATATCGAGCGGCACCCCGGCCTGGCGGGCAATCGCCAGAATGTGAATGGTCGCATTGGTCGAGCCGCCGATAGCACTGTTGACGACAATGGCGTTTTCCAGCGCTTCGCGGGTGAGAATATCGGAGGGTTTCAAATCCTCCCACACCATCTCGACAATGCGCTTGCCGGTTTCATAGGCAATCTGCCCGCGCTCGCGATAGGGCGCGGGGATAGCGGCGCAGCCGGGCAAACTCATGCCCATGGCTTCAGCCAGCGCATTCATGGTCGAGGCCGTGCCCATCGTGTTGCAATGGCCGATCGAGGGAGCCGACGAGGTGACGATTTCCATGAACTCGTCATAATCAATCTTGCCCGCCGAAAGCTCTTCGCGCGCTTTCCAGACAATCGTGCCCGATCCGGTGCGCTCGCCCTTGTGCCAGCCGTTCAGCATCGGCCCGCCCGAGAGCACAATCGCCGGAATGTTCACCGTCGCTGCCGCCATGATGCAGGCAGGCGTGGTTTTGTCACATCCGGTTGTCAGCACCACACCATCGAGAAAATAGCCATAAAGCGTCTCGACGAGGCCGAGGTAAGCCAGGTTGCGGTCAAGCGCCGCCGTCGGGCGTTTGCCCGTTTCCTGAATGGGATGCACCGGAAATTCAAAGGCGATCCCACCTGCCGCCGTGATGCCATCGCGCACCCGTTTGGCGAGGTCAATATGGTGCCGGTTGCAAGGCGAAAGGTCTGAGCCGGTCTGGGCGATGCCGATGATCGGCTTGCCCGAGCGCAGTTCGGCAGGCGTTAGCCCAAAATTCAGATAGCGCTCGATATAAAGCGCCGTCATGCCCGGATTCGCGGGATTGTCGAACCAGAACTTTGAGCGCAGGTCACGCGGTGCGATTTTATGCTCGCCGACGTGCCAGCGCACACCGTCCTTGCCTGATTGGTCTTTTGCCATGTCGTCCATCCTCGTCTGCAACTGGTCTAATCCAATTATCAGACAATTTCCATATAACTTTGGATCAGCGGATCGGTTTTCCGACCTGTGCCCCTCGCCGGCATGCCCTCAAGCCATCCAGGCTCTGTAACGTGCTGTTAACCATAAATCCCTAACCTTGGCACCGCATCAACATATTGAATCGGTGGCATTTTGCAAAAACGCTTGGCGGTTCAGGGCACCAGCGGGAGAGGATGGGCGGCCGCTCTCGCCCTTGTCGCAGGCCTGTGTCTTGGAGGGAACATCCCGCGTGCGCTTGCGCAGTCGGCAGATCCATCAAATTCATCCGATTTCAACGGCCTGCCGCCCCTGCGCGGCGACGCATCGCAGATGCCGCAAGATCAGGTCGATACCACCAGCGCCGACACTACCGGTGCCGATGTCCCGAATTTTGGCAAGCGGAAGCGACGTCGCGAGCTGCTGCCCCGGCAGTATGGCCCCCACTATGT
>VFSW01007278.1_pt1 | contig 16098 bp, 16 predicted proteins | sample 5358111 | NCBI WGS metagenome assembly VFSW01 (sample SAMN11554181, study PRJNA540505) | mine drainage metagenome | isolation source: sediment from site ElyBrook_90M | place: USA: Ely Copper Mine, Vershire, VT | collected 2017 | reverse complement strand
GATATGCGCCGACTCCGGCGTCTAAGGTTTGGCGCGCACGTTGCGGGCTTCATCAGGATGGAGCCGACCGGATTGAGACGGGTCAAGGCTCGGAGCCGATGCGTCTCGGCGCGCGCCCGTATATGCTTTGACTTCCGATCGCAAATCTCACTTGGAAAGATTCCGCGCATGGCCGAAAAGCAGGACGAGAAAAAAGTAACTCCACGCAGCCAGGACTTCGCCGCCTGGTACAACGATCTGATCCTTCGCGCCGAACTGGCCGACTACTCGCCGGTACGCGGATGTATCGTTTTTCGGCCCGACGGTTTCGCCATCTGGGAAGCGCTGCGCGACGAGCTGGATCGGCGCATCAAGCAGACCGGCGCGCGCAATGCCTACTTCCCGCTCTTCATTCCGCAGAGTTTCCTGCAAAAGGAAGCGCAACACGTCGAGGGCTTCGCGCCCGAGGTGGCCGTCGTCACCCATGGCGGCGGCAAGGAACTCGAAGAGCCGCTGATCGTGCGGCCGACCTCCGAGACCATTATCAATCACATGTTCGCGCAATGGATCCGATCGCATCGCGACCTGCCGATGATGATCAACCAGTGGTGCAATGTCGTGCGTTGGGAAATGCGCACGCGAATCTTCCTGCGCACGACCGAATTCCTGTGGCAGGAGGGTCACACGGCGCACGCGACGCGCGCGGAGGCCGAGGCCGAGACGCTCACGATGCTCGAGGTCTATCGCAAGTTCGCCGAGGAGATTCTGGCGATCCCGATTGTGGCGGGGCGCAAGAGCGCGGCCGAGCGTTTTCCCGGCGCCGAGGAGACCTACACTATCGAGGGCCTGATGGGCGACGGCCGCGCGCTGCAATGCGGCACCTCGCATTTCCTCGGACAGAACTTCTCGCACGCTTTCGATATCCGCTTTCTCGACGAGAAAAACGAGATGGTGCATCCGTGGCAGACGAGTTGGGGCGTCTCGACGCGGCTGCTCGGCGCGATCATCATGACCCACGGCGACGATCAGGGTTTGCGCCTGCCGCCGGCGGTCGCGTCAATTCAGGTCGTGATCGTGCCGATCTGGCGCAAGGCCGATGAGGGCGAGAAGGTGCTCGTCGCGGCGCGATCGATTCTGCTCGCGCTGGAGAACGCGGGCATCCGCGCCAAGCTCGACGAGCGCGAAGGCGTCACCCCCGGCTTCAAGTTCAACGATTGGGAGATGCGCGGCGTGCCGCTGCGCGTCGAGATTGGCCCGCGTGACGTGGCCTCGGGCGAGGTCGTGCTCGCGCGGCGCGATACGCCGGGGCCGGCAGGAAAATCGAAGTCCGCGATGAACGACGTCGCCACGTATGCGGCCGTCCTCCTCGCCGAAATACAGAAAAATATGCTGGTGCAGGCGCGGGCCGCGATGGACGCCAACACGCATCTGGTGGAGAGCTACGAAAAACTGCGCGCTCAGATGGAGGGCGAAGGCGGCGGCGGTTTCGCGGATATTTATTGGTGCGGCAATCCGGCGTGCGAAACGAAAATCCGCGAGGACACGCGCGCGACCTGCCGGGCGATTCCGCTCAACCAGTCGCATCCGCCGGACAAGTGCGTGGTGTGCGGCGAGGCGGCCACGGAGCGCGCGCTCTTCGCGAAAGCGTACTAGCTCGATAAGCGCGTCGGGAGTTTTACCGCGCACCTGTGGGGACAGCGGGTTTCGCTGGAGAGACGCCGGCGCTTGGCCTAAGATGGGGTTAGTACGACCATGAACCGAAGCATCATAGCGCGGGGGAGACTCTCGGATCCGCAGCACATCGTGCTAGCCGAACCGGTTAGCGAAATTCACGGGGAGGTCGAGGTTCTGATTCGGCAACTGCCAACGGCCGGCGCGGAGGACGTCTTCGACCTCATAGCCGGTCTCGCGCCAGGTCCACGTTCAAAAGCAGAGATCGACCAGCAGATTCAGGAGGAGCGGGCTTCCTGGGGTGACCGATGAGTCGCATCTATCTCGATGCGTGCTCCATTATCTATCTGGTCGAATCGGCAAGCCCTCTTCGCCAAAGCGAATTGAAAGGGTCTTCGCGATGCGTTGGCTAAATCGACTCATCCTGGCGGCGGTTTTTATTCTTTCTATCGCCGTAGTGCTCATCTCATTTGTGAGGCCTCAATGGCTTCACATCGAAAAGGTTCCGGTAATCGCTGGTGCCCTGGCCGTACTGACATCAGCTATTTCAGCGTGGGGCGCGAACAGGGTCGTTGAACTCACCGAGAATGAGTTGAAGCCTTATCCTTTCCCCTTTATTGACGCACAGAGTAGGAGGGGGCTCATACAACTCTCGATCACAAACTTTGGCGGTAGCACCGCCAGCGACGTGCGCTTGTTTTGGACTGAACCCTTGTTAAACGTCAAGGGGAATAAGGTAACTCTCGGACCTCGGGATTGCATTCCGGTACTTCTGCCCAAGGAAACCATACGCGTCCCTTTAGGTGGGACGATCGAGTTTTACGCGAAATATAAGGAGCCCAATTACACGGGCAAGGTCGAATTCCGCAACTCCTCGGGTAGACGGTTTCGGTATCGCTTCAATGCGAGCGCTGAACAATTTCTAGGAACTCTCGTCCATGAAGACGAAATGTCCCTGACCCACGAGAAGCTGCAAGCGGTACCAGGGATATTGGACAATCTCACCGCAGAGGTTAGGAAGATCAGTAGCGAGCTGGCGTCGCAGGTTCATAAGCCCGACGATCAATCGCGCTAGTGTTTTCTCAGGTATATGCAGATTCATTTGATTGAGATGCATTACTCGAACTTGTAGGCGATCTTCATGGCGTGACGGACTTCGGCCATGGTCGATTGCGCCAGCGTGCGGCCTTTGCGCGTCCCCTCGACGATGATTTCGTAAACGCGCTGCGGCTTCGCCGCCAGTTCTCGACGCCGTTGACGAATCGGCGCAAGAAAGGCTTCGAGCGCCTCGAAGAGCCGCTGTTTCACCTCGACGTCGCCGACCGTCCCCTTGCGATAGCGCTCCTTCAAATCCTCGATCTCGTCCTTGTTCGGATTGAAAACGTCGTGGTAGGTGAACACCGGATTGCCCTCGACGTGGCCGGGGTCGGTCGGATGAATGCGCGTCGGATCGGTAAACATCGACATCACGCGCTTGCGCACCACCTCGGACGGGTCGCCCAGGCAGATGCAGTTCCCCACCGACTTCGACATCTTCGCGCCGCCGTCGGTGCCGGGCAGCCGCGCGACCGCGCCGAGCATCGCGCGCGGCTCGATCAGCACCTTGCCGTAGAGCCGATTGAAGCGGCGCACGATTTCCCGCGTCTGCTCGATCATCGGCAACTGGTCCTCACCGACCGGCACCAGGTCGGCCTTGAAGATGGCGATGTCGGCGGCCTGAGAAATCGGGTACGACCAGAAGCCCACCGGCACGCCCTTGACGAAATTGCGCTGCTTGATCTCCTCCTTCACCGTAGGGTTGCGCTCGAGCGTCGCGACCGTCACCAGGTTCATGAAGTAGATCGTCAGTTCGGTCAGCTCCGGCACCATCGACTGCACGACGATCTTGATCTTCTCCGGGTCGAGTCCGACCGCCAGGTAGTCGAGCGCGACTTCAAAGATGTTCGCTTCGAGCTTCTCCGGATGCTCGAAGTTGTCGGTCAACGCCTGCACGTCGGCGATCAGGATGTAGGTATCGTACTCGTCCTGCAGCCGCACGCGGTTTTGCAGCGAGCCCACGTAATGGCCCAGATGAAGCGGTCCGGTCGGCCGGTCGCCGGTCAAAATTCGTTTGATCATCAGTTGGCGGATTTCAAAAGCTGATGGAGTTGCTGCAAGTCGGCGGTGATGTCCTTCATCTCGGGTCCGGGTTCGGTTTCGAGGCAAATCGGGATGCCGGCGAAGCGCGCGTCGTTGACCAAGCGGCGGAAGGGGTCGAGGCCGAGATAGCCCTTGCCGATATGCTGATGGCGATCGATGCGCGAGTGAAACGGCTTGAGCGAATCGTTGATGTGAAACGCGACCAGCCGATCGAGGCCGACGTGCTCATCCAACTCGGCGAAGGTGCGCTCGTAACCCTCGTCGTCGCGCAGGTCATAGCCGGCTGCAAATGCGTGTTCGGTATCGAAGCACAGGCGCATCCGTTCGTTTTCGGTGGTGGCATCGAAGATCTGGCTCATCTGCTCGAACTTGTAGCCGAGATTGCTGCCCTGCCCCGCGGTAATTTCGAGCGCGACTTCGACCTTGAAACCGGGGCACGCCCGGTGCGCCTCGTTGAGCGATTTCGCGATCGTCTTGATACCGGACTCTTCACCAGCACCCACGTGCGATCCCGGATGCGCGATCAAGAACGGCACACCGAGCATCTCGCACCGTTCGAGTTCGTCGATAAATCCAGCGACCGATTTTTTGCGCATGCTCTCGTCAGGCGCGCCCATATTGATCAGGTAGGAATCATGCGCGATGACCATTTTGATGCCGGTCTCGCCGAGCGCGCGCTTGAAGTTCGCGACTTCTTCCTTAGCGTAGGGCTTGGAGACCCATTGGCGCGACGACTTGGTGAAAATCTGCACGCACTCGCAACCGGTGTCGCGCGCGCGAATCAGCGCCTCGCTGACGCCGCCCGCGATCGACATGTGCGCACCGAGCAGCGGCCGTGTCATATTGCCGTCGCGCCTGGAAACCGCCGCGCCTTTCGCTTCGCCCTTCGATGCCATCAGATGATCCCGCAGTGGTAATTTTCGCGATAGCCAATCTTATATCAAAGGGCGCGCAATGCGAGCGTCAGCCAGTTGCCAATTCGCGCCCATTTCGATTGACGCTTGCGGCGGCGGCGGAGCGCCGGTATTCGTTGCGTGTGGGGATAATCCGATTGTCGGTGCGGTCGTCAGTGATAGTGGCGTGCACCGCATTTGCGATGGCGTGTGCGCGATCCACGCCGCCGCCGGAACTTCCCATTACGGCGCATGTGATGGTCTCGCGCGTGATCTCTGAGGATGTTCCATCGCGGCCGTCCGATTGCGCGATCGAAACGCTTGCCGCATTGCCCACGCAACCTTATCGCGAGCTCGGGACGATCCAGATATCCGCCGCTGATCCGGCTCGGCACGACGCCCGCGTCATTATCGATCAACATGCGTGTTCGATGGGCGCCGATGCGGTTTTGATGGGCCCGGCGCCGGCGTCTCAGGGCGGCCTGCTCGAAGCGACCGCGATCGCCTATGCGAGCGGCCTTGCAGAACGCGTGGAAAAGGCTCGCGCCGCCAAAGAGGCCGCCGCAAGCCCACCACCGCCGATACCAAAATCGCCGGTCGCGGAAGTCGAGGACATACCTCCGGCGGGTTCGCCACAGTCGGCATCCGTGGCTTCCGACGATTCCGAAGAGGAACTGCCGCCCGAGACTTTAGTGCCGATAGGGGAGCAGCAAATCGGCCCTGCCGAGGCGTCTTCGCCAACGCGCAGCGCGAAACCGCCCGCGATCGCGGCAACTCCAACGCCCGCCGCGCCAGCGCCCACGACTTCGCCAACTCCGACCGCCGTGCAACCGTCCGCAGCTTCGGCGTCTCCGACTCCAACGCCGGTTCTCCCGCCGGCAGCAACGGCCACGCTTCCACTGGCGCCCGCCGCAACTCCGACGGCACTGGTGACTCGCACTCCTTCTCCCACACCAGCGCCGACTCCCACGCCGCTTACCTCAGCGACACCGGCCGCGACACCATCGTCGTCGCCGACCACCACGCCACCGCCTTCTCCTATGCCGACGCCAAGCGCGATCCCGGCGGTCGCCAAATCACCGTCCGCGAGCGGCGGCGCAGGTCCGGCCGCGATGCCGTTGTCGCGCTTCAAGATCGTGCCGGACGAGGAACCTGACGCGCCCCCATTGTCGTCATCTTCACCGTCTGCATCGCCGTCGCCGTGACCCGCCGATGCCGCCGCGTCAAATCTATCCGCGATGGCTCCCGCCCACGCCCGCACAACGCGTCGCGTTGCTGCAGATCCGCCGGATGCAACGGCATGTGATGATCTGGCTGGTCGCGTTCATTCCGGCCGGATGGGTGGTAATCGCCCTCACCAGTTCGGACGCGATACTGGTGCCATTCACGTTGCTCTGGATCGCCGCAGGTATCGCCCTCGCGCGCCGCGTGAGCGCCATCCGCTGTCCGCGATGCGCAGCGAACTTTTGCGAGCAGTCGCGATTGCCATACTGGTACGGCCTGTTCAATCGTAGCTGCGAAAACTGCGGCCTGACGCTGTTTTCCGGCGACCATCCCGATCAGCCCACCGGTGCTGCTGTGTAATCGGTCAAGATCGAGTGACCGCCGCCATTGCCGACGGCCCGCGACAAAGATTAGAACGGGGTACGAGGCTAATCGCTATGGACAGTGCACCAACCAACGGCCGCAAGAATGACACGCCGAACACGGTTCCCGTAAGACTGCATCACGCGGCTTACGTCTGTCGGGACTTGGAGCAGACGCGGAAATTCTACGAAGACATCATGGGCTGGCCGATGGTCGCGGCGTGGCGCGAATGCGACAAGGTCTTCGGCGAAGACGAGTTGTATTATTGCCATCTGTTCTTTCAAATCGCGGACGGCGGTGCGCTGGCCTTTTTCTATTTCGCCAATCCGCGACAACACGAGAAGTTTGCGCATTACGGACCGCATTCGCCGTTCGTCCACCTGGCGTTGAAAGTGGCCGACGCGAACGGCCAGCAGGAATTACAGCGCAAGCTCAACGCGGCCGGCTTCGAGACGATCGTGATCGATCACGGCTACTGCGTTTCGCTCTATGTCACCGATCCGAACGGCTTGAATCTCGAGTTCACGGTCGATCATCCGGAGGCCGACAAGATCATGGCGAAGCGCGCGGCCACCGCGCATGAGGATTTGCGCAAGTGGCTCGCCGGCGATCGCACTACCAATAATGAATGGCGCGTCCAGGCCAAGGCCGGCGCGCAGTAAGACTTCGCTCGAATTTTAGCCTTTGCTCCGCGGCCGAGGGCGACGTTGAGTAAGCGCTCGCGACGCGAGCGTTAACGGCTAGGGTTGACGGGTTGACGCGAACGCTGATCGTTCACGTCAACCCGTAACGCCTTTGGATTCGGCGCGTGTGAGTTATGCCGCGCGCTTCGCCTCGTCGGCGGCCGTCGGCGTCTCGACCTTGTAGAGCTTCCGCCCGTTCTCCCACAGGATCTTGTGCCGCACGGACTCTTCGCAGCCAGAGAGACCGCCTTTGATCCGCGCGTGAACCTGGTCGCCGAACAGCGAAGTCGGATGCGGGAAGTCCGTTTCAAAAAGGATGTTATCGACGCCGATTTTGTCGATCAGGCGCTGCGGCGCAGTCTGCTCGAACCAATAGCAGGCGAAAATGTTGCGCGCGAAATACTGCGACGGCAGTAGGTCGAATTCCGGATGCTCCTCCGCCACGTCGTTGCCGCTCCACTGGTAATCCATCGCCTCGAGCACGAATGGAATCCAGCCGATGCCGCTCTCAACCGAGACGAACTTGATCTTCGGGTAGCGCGCCAGCACCCCCGACATAATCAAGTCGTTGAGCTGCACGCCGTTGCGCAGAAAGATATCGACCGCCAACTCGGTAAACGCGGCCATCTTCCCATACACCGCCATTTTGTTTTGCAGCAGACCCTCTTCCATGTTGCCCGAACCGATGTGGAAGCTGATCGGCAGGTCAAGCTCGACGGCGACCTCCCACAACGGATTCCAATGCGGGTCGCCCAGCAACGGCTGTCCCCAATATTGCGGCTCACCGGTGAACAGGATGCCCTTGTGGCCCATCGCGGCACAGCGGCGCACTTCCTTCGCTGCCGCGTTGACGTCCCAAAACGGTATCGACGTGATCGGTAACAGCCGCCGTGAATCGGCCGCCGCCCATTCGGTCTGCCAATCGTTGTAGATCTGCACGCAGGTCAGCATCAGCTCGGGGTCGCCCAACTTCAGGAACTGCTGCGCCCCGAAGCCGCCGACGTTCGGATACATGACCATCGCCCAGATGCCCATGTCGTCCATGTACTTCAGCCGCGCCTTCGCATCGTAGGCCCCCCGATGCATCTGCTCGAAGGTCTTTGGCGGGTTCTTGAAACTCCCCACACCCGCGGTCGCTGTCAATCCCGGACTCGCCAGCATCGACGTTCCGCCGACGTACCACGACAGGCGTCCGTTCTTGGTTTCAATTCGCGGTACCCGATCGCGCATACTGGCCGGCGCGCGGCTCGTCCACAGGTCCGGCAGTTCGGTGACATGGGTGTCGACGTCGATAATCGTATACGCGCTCATGGGATTCCTCACTTTCGTTATCGCTGTTTCGCGATGGTATTTGGCTACCCGCCTTGACTACTTGCGACTTAGCCGAATCATGACGCCAACCGAGCGATTCGTCCAGGGCCGCCGCGATGATTTTCCAGCCAGGCCAGCTAGGGTTAAAGCGCGCCGATATGCTATGCAGGCCTGAACGTTCACTCTGATGTTGAGGTAATCCCATGCGCATCAATCGGTTGCGGGCCACGCTGAAGTCCGGCGGCATCGCATTAGGCACTCTCGTGTGGGAGACGCGCGGGCGTGGCGTCGTGCATACGCTGGCCGCCGCCGGCATGGACTTCGTGATGATCTGCACGGAGCATTCCGCCTACAACCTCGAGACCGTAGTCGAGTTGGTCGCGCAATCGCATGCGGCCGGCATCACGCCGATCGTGCGCATTCCCGATACGCAATATCAGTACGTCACGCGTCTGCTCGATACCGGATGTCAGAGTCTGATCGCGCCGCATGTCAGAACCGGCGACGACGTCCGCCGCTTCGTCGAGTACGCGAAGTACCATCCCCAGGGTCGCCGCGGGATGGCGATATATCAGGGCGCGAGTACCGACTACGAAGACGTCGAGCCGCTGGCCGCGATGGCCCACGCGAACGCGAACACGCTGCTCGCCGTCTTGATTGAGACCAAGGAAGCGCTCGAAAACATCGAGGACATTCTGCAGCCTGAGATCGACCTCGTGCTGGTCGGTCATCAGGACTTGAGTCAGAGCCTCGGTTTCCCGGGGCAATACACGCATCCTGCACTGCGCGAAGCGAATGCGCGCGTCAACGCGTTGTGCAAGCAGCGCGGAATCGCGGTGGCCGGCGCGGTGAACCGTCCGGAAAACGCGAAAGCCGTGATCGAGAGCGGCGCACAATTTCTACTCTATGGAACGGATCTGGTTTTGATCCGGCGGGAGGCCGAACGTGCGGCTTCGGCGGTTGCGCCATTTCGCAAGCCCGCGTGATCGGCCAGAGCATTACTCAGCCTAAGAAAGAATCAGATCGAGCAATCAAAAAATCGGCAAGCAATCATCTTGCAACAGGATGGAATTAACATGGCAGGAATACTCGACGGCAAAATCGCAATCATCACTGGCGCGGGCTCCGGCATCGGCCGCGCGACCGCGAAAATCTTTGCGCGCGAAGGCGCGAAGCTACTAATCGCCGATATCGTCGCCGACGCCGGCGCGGAAACCCTCAAGGCCTTGAAGGACGCCGGCGCCGCCGCGCTCTTCATGAAAGTTGACGTTTCGAAGGCGAATGAAGTCGACGCGATGGTGGCGAAGGCGGTCGAAACGTACGGCCGCATCGACTGCGCTTTCAACAACGCCGGCATCGAGGGCGAGGGCGCGCTGACGCACAAGTGCACCGAGGAAAACTGGCATCGCGTCCTTTCGATTAACCTTACCGGCGTATGGCTGTGCATGAAGGCGGAGATCGCCCAGATGCTCAAGCAGGGCGGCGGCGGTGCGATCGTCAACACCTCTTCGATGGCCGGGTTGGTCGGCAGCATCGGCGGTCCCGCTTACGTCGCGGCCAAGCACGGTGTCGCCGGACTAACCAAGACGGCCGCACTCGAATACGGCCGGCATAACATCCGCGTCAACGCGGTCTGCCCCGGTCCGATCCGCACGCCGATGATGCAGCGCATCATGCGCGGCAGCGCGGAGACCGAGCAGCGCTTCATCCGCTCGGAGCCGCTCAAGCGTTTCGGCGAGCCCGAGGAGATTGGCGAAAGCGTCGCCTGGCTGTGTTCGTCGCGCGCATCGTATGTCACGGGCGTGCCGATGCCGGTGGACGGCGGCGCATTCGCACAATAGTTCGCGGAATAGCTACTTCGTTCAATAGTCAGTCCGCGCAATAGCTACTGCGCGAGGAATAGCTATTTCGTTAGTCAGTTCGCGTAATAGCCACTCGCCCTGCGCGATGATATTCGCCCATCGGCGAAGCCGGATCTTACCAAAGGGAAGTCTGAAACCTTATGAGGTTTCAGAAAGAAACTATTGTTATGCCTGAGTTCTTGTTCAATGGGCCGAAGTCCGCGGCTCTTACGCTGGTGCTCGCGCAGGGCGCGGGCGCCCCGATGGATTCGCCCTTCATGGAAACCATCGCCCAAGGAGTCGCCAAGGCGGGCATTCGCGTCGCGCGTTTCGAGTTTCCCTACATGCGCCGGCGGCGCGAAACGGGCAAGGGTGGCGCTCCGGATTCCGGGCCGGCGCTGATGCAATCGTGGCGTGACACCATCGAGAAACTCAGCGGTGGCGAGCGTCTCGTCATCGGCGGCAAGTCCCTCGGCGGCCGCATCGCGAGCATGATCGCCGACGAGACCGGCGTGCGCGGCCTCGTATGCCTCGGGTATCCGTTTCATCCGCCGGGCAAGCCCGCGCAAACGCGCACGCGCCATCTCGAGCAGATGCGCACGCCCGCGTTGATCCTGCAGGGCGCGCGCGACCCGTTCGGCAAGCCGGAGGATGTGCAGGACTACAAGCTGTCGAAATCGATTCGCATCGAATGGCTCGAGGACGGTGACCATTCATTCAAGCCGCGCGCACACTCGGGCCGCACCGAGGCCGATAATCTCAATGCGGCGATCGACTACATCGCGAGCTTTATCGCCCCGCTTTGAGTCCCTTGGCACCAAACGCGGGAACCTCGGCGAAATAATTGCGCCGCGCGCGAAGGGCGATATCCACCAATCCAATCATCACCGGCACTTCGATCAACGGTCCGATCACGGCGGCGAAAGCGGCGCCGCTGTCTATCCCAAATGTTGCGACCGCGACTGCGATCGCCAGTTCGAAGTTGTTCGACGCGGCGGTAAACGAGAGTGTCGCCGTTTGTGGATAGTTCGCCCCGAATTTGCGGCTGAGCACGAACGATACGCCGAACATGATCGCAAAATAGAGCAGCAACGGAATCGCGATCCGCACCACGTCCACCCGCAGCTTCACGATCGCACTGCCCTTGATCGAAAACATCACGACGATCGTGAACAGCAGGAAAATCAGTGTGAGCGGACTGATCTTCGGCACGAACACCTGCCGATACCAGGCCTTGCCCTTCATCCGCGTGAGGATCGTCCACGTCGTCACGCCGGCCACGAACGGCACGCCCAGGTAGATCCCGACGCTCTGTGCGATCTCGCCCATCGTGATATGCACCAGGGCGCCGCCCAGTCCGAGCCAGCGCGGAATGATCGTCACGAATACGTAGGCGTAAACCGAAAAGAACAACACCTGGAAGAGCGAGTTGAACGCCACCAGTCCCGCACAATAGTTGGTATCGCCGTCGGCGAGGTCGTTCCATACCACCACCATCGCGATACAGCGCGCCAGGCCAATCAGGATCAGCCCCACCATGTATTCGGGACGATCGCGCAGGAAGATAATCGCGAGCGCGAACATCAGTATTGGGCCGATTATCCAATTCTGCACCAGCGACAGTGCGAGAATTTTCCAGTCGCGAAACACATCGCCCAACTCGTCGTAGTTCACCTTTGCCAGCGGCGGATACATCATCAGGATCAGCCCGATCGCGATCGGCAGCGACGTCGTCCCGATACTCATGCGATCGAAGGCCGCCTTCACTCCCGGCAAGACGTTGCCGATTACGACGCCGACGGCCATCGCCAGAAAGATCCACAGCGTAAGGTAGCGATCGAGAAACGACAGCCTGCGCATGGCCGGCGTCTGAGTCTTCGTGATACTCGCGCTCATTGGGTGCTCCGCTTGGTTGATTGGAAGGTCAACGCTCCCGGTCATTTGGAAGTTTGATTTTGCCGATTTCCTTCACGCGTTCGATAAGCGCGAGGCTGTCGAGCGCGTCGATGCGCAAGCTGGTGAAAATCTTGATGCGGTTGTCCAGCTCGGTGAAGATTCGAAAAAAGAATCGGTCCGTAGCTTCCTCGGAGCCCGCAAAGGCGGCCGGATCGGCCACTCCCCAATGAGCGGTGATTGGCTGTCCAGGCCATACCGGACAAGGCTCGGCCGCCGCCTGGTCACAGACCGTGAAAACGAAATCAAGCCGCGGACTCCCGGGCCGCGCGAATTCATCCCAGCTTTTGCTGCGCAGTCCCGAGGTGTCGAAGTTCAACTCGCCCAGTACCTTGAGCGCCACCGGATGAACCGCGCCCTTCGGATGGCTGCCGGCGCTGAATCCGCGAAACTTGCCTTTGCCCCACCGGCCGATCGAGCATTCCGCCATGATGCTGCGCGCCGAATTGCCGGTGCACAGAAACAGGACATTGTATTCGCGCGGCGCCATCGGCTAACGCCTACCGGCCTTCGCGGTTTCGCGCAGGGTCTTGGCCTGGACCTGCTTCGTTTCGCCCGGCGCACACCTCGCGGGTGCGCACAGTTCCGGCCGGCCGGCGCAACAATTCTCGGTCAGATAGGCGAGCACGTCGTTCATCGCCTTGTAGTTCGCGCTATAGATGATCAAGCGGCTCTGCCGGCGCGAGGTCACCAGCCCCGCGAACCTGAGTTGATTCAGATGAAACGACAGCGTTGGCGACGGCTGCCCCAGCCGTTCGCCGATTTCCCCGGCCGGCAGCCCCTCCGGCCCCTTCTGGACGAGCAAGCGGAAGACCTCGAGGCGGGTTTCCTGCGCCAGCGCGCTCAGGGCCGCTATCACGTTCGACTTCTTCATAATTTTATAGATTTAGAGTTATCCTTGATCGGAGTCAATTGCTCTTGCGCTTGACTTATTGATAGTTTCATAGATATAGAATTATTAGCAAAGCGGTCGAGCCACGAAACGTTGCGCAAAGATGTCATTCTGAGCGTAGCGAGGAATCCCGGATCTTTGGCGTCAAGATCGAGAAAACAGGAAAATCAGGGAGTAAACATTATGAAACGCTTCCATGTGCACGTAGCGGTTGAAGACCTGAACAAGAGCGTTGCCTTTTACTCCGACCTGTTCGGCATGAAGCCCACCGTCGAACGGCCCGACTACGCCAAGTGGATGCTCGAGGACCCGCGCGTTAATTTCGCGATTTCGTCGCGCGGCAACAAGCCTGGCGTCAACCATCTGGGCTTCCAGGCCGAAGATTCCGCGGAGCTGGCGGAGTTGGGCGCGCGCGCCGAGCATGCCGGCGGGTCGGCGGTCTTGAAAGAGACCGAAGTCGAATGTTGCTACGCCAAGGGCAACAAGTACTGGGTCATCGATCCTCAAGGGCTCGCGTGGGAGCATTTTCAGACGCTCGGCGAAGTGCCGACTTTCGGCCAGGATACGATCGTCGATCCCGACACGATCCTCGGCAATGCGACGATCGTTGGCGCAGACGGGACGGTCAATCGCGCCGGCGGGCAGGCCTGCTGCATCCCTCTTCACAACGTCGCGACTTCTCTTGCTGAAGAGTCAAAGGCGGCGTGCTGCGTGCCGACCGCTGCGCCCGATCCGGCGCAGCCCGTCAGGCCGGGCTCCTGTTGCTGATCCGCCTGCCTCGAATCCCACAACGACGAGCGCGTCAGCCGTAGTTAGTCCTTCGCGAGCCTCTTACCAATGGGAAGTCTGAAACCTCCCTGAGGTTTCAGAAAAAAATCAGTTCCGCGCTCTGCAACGACCGCTCTACTTGAATCCCAGGGCCGCGAGCGGGCCGCGATCCACCACCGCGGCGCGTTTCGCGCCCGGCGCCAACTTCACTGATCCGGGCGTGCGCTCGAACGGATCGGGCAGGTCGATCGCCTTCGCATGCGCCTTGAGCGCGGGGATTACTTCCTCCGCAAACAGCCGCATGCTGGTGCGGCGATCGTCGTCGCCGACCGGTCCCTGGATACTCAGGATGATAAAGATGCCGGTGCGCAACACGCTCATGATCGATTTGATCTTGGGAATCAGCGTTTGCGGCGTGCCGACCAGCACCTGCATGTTCTGTTGACCGCGCATCAACGCGGCGTGCAGTTTGCGGCGGATCTCCGGGTAATCGAGCGAAACGCCGTCGCTGCCGTACATCTGCTCCCGCACCTTCTCGCCGCTGATTCCGAGCCACGCGCTGGTCTGCTGTTTGGCGAGAATCCGGATGGCGGCCTTCGAGTTATAGCCCGGCGGCATCGTGTATTCGGGCGCCGAAAACGCATTCTGACCGCCGCCGTAAACGAAGCCTTCCGCAACCTTCTGCGCTTTTTCTTCGGTCTCCCCCACTGCCGTTGCCACCATGTAGCCGAAGTTCTCCGGCCCGGCCTGGTAGCCATGCTTGGCGGCTTCGTCGGCGTAGAAGTCCCAGAGATCGCACGTCGGCGCGAGCGGCGTGCCGAGGCCGATGTACGGATAGCGATGCGCAGCGCACCACTCGACGGTTTCCGGACTGAGCGTACCCGGTATCCACATCGGCGGATGCGGTTTCTGATACGGCAGCGCCCACGGATTCACGTGCCGGTAATGGAAATGCTTGCCCTCGTAGCGCCACGGGCCGGGCCGCGTCCAGGCCTGCACGATAAAGTCATGCGCCTCGTTGAACATCTCGCGGTTGTAGGCCGGATTGGCGTTGTTGAAGAACTGCTCGCTGCCCGCGCCGCGCACCCAGCCGGTGACCAGGCGGCCGCGCGAGATAAGATCGATCTCGGCCAACTCTTCGGCCATCCGCAACGGATGTTTGATCACTGGCAACGGATTACCGATCAGGACCAGCCGCACCCGCTTGGTGCGATAGGCGAGCACCGCCGCCTCGACGTTCATCACCGACCCCATGCAGATGGGGTTCCCGTGATGCTCGTTCAGCGCGACTACGTCGAAGCCGAGGTCCTCGGCGTAGCAGTTTTCGTCGAGGTAATAGTGATAGTCGTCGGCCGCTCTTTCACGATCGTATAACCGGTTGGAAACGCCGAAGAACGCCCCGTGCTTGAGAATCTCTTCTTCGGGGAGCCAGCGATATGGCCGTTCAGTAAAATAACCTACCTGCATAGCCCGAAACCTTCCGCATCGTTCACGTTGTGAGGATAATTATCTGGAACCTCAATGATCGGCAATGGACAGCGTTATCAGTCCACGCATCGGTTTCCGGGCGGGGCTCGACTTCCTGTCGCACTCATGCTACAACTGGTAATTGACGATCCTCTCTCGCCCCGTCTGGATCGCAACCCGCCAACGGGCATCGGCAACCTGCCCGGCCAAAGAGGCTACTACGGCCTATAAAAGCAACTCTCGCTCTGCCCAAATGGGAAGTCTGAAACCTTTACTAGGCGAGCTTGCGAGCCGAGCTAACGAGTCCGCGAGGTGCGTTAAGATGAAAGTCGGTTTCAGAAAAAACCATGGTTCTGCGTTCCTCAACCACTTCTTCTCGCGGCGACTCGCGCCGCTCCGATTCATCTGTTCCGCCAGCGTGCCGCCGCGCGGCCTTGACATCTGCAGTAGCCAAGGCTTACGCAGATGTTGATCGGCCTGCGCAATGCCCGACCGAGTGAATGCGGGATAAGTCGGAGATTCGCTCTCACCGCGACCGGGCGGCGTCAGATCGGCGGAGAAGATCATGTTCATAATGCGGTTCACCGAACGGGCCTACGTTGCCTATACCGAAGAAGAAGTTCGCGGCAGTTTTCGCAACTCCGTCCGCCTCACTTTTCCGAATCGCTATTTCAATCCGGCGCTCGGCGCGGATCTCTATAACGAGTACCTCGACGAATACGAGTTCTGCGAAGAAGTGGGCTTCGACGGCCTGATGCTCAATGAGCATCACAACACGCCGACCTGCCTCGGCGCCGCGATGAACCTCGAAGCGGCGATCCTCGCTCGCATCACGAAGAAGCCAAAGATCGTATTGCTCGGTAACCCGCTGCCGATCCTCGATAACCCGATTCGCCTCGCCGAAGAGCTCGCCG
>VFSW01007277.1_pt1 | contig 16099 bp, 15 predicted proteins | sample 5358111 | NCBI WGS metagenome assembly VFSW01 (sample SAMN11554181, study PRJNA540505) | mine drainage metagenome | isolation source: sediment from site ElyBrook_90M | place: USA: Ely Copper Mine, Vershire, VT | collected 2017 | reverse complement strand
AACGCCGGTGAATTCATACATACCTCTGGCACGGTAATTCTTGATCGGCCACGCCGGTATTAGCGCCAATCTTGCGCCGTGAATACCTGGCGGGAAGTATGTCCATTCCTCGCGCCGTCTCGTATACTGGCGCTAGTTGGACGGACGATCTGCCATGGAACCATCTCCCAGAAACGAATACACTGCACTCCCGACCCACGAAAAGGCCATCAAAATCAACCTTGATCCGGTTCGCTACGGGACTTTCGCCGAGATCGGCGCCGGACAGGAGGTCGCGCGCTGGTTCTTCCAGGTGGGTGGCGCCGCCGGCTCAATCTCCAAGTCTATTTCCGCCTATGACATGACGGTGAGCGACGCCATTTACGGCCGTTGCGAGCGCTATGTTTCCAGGGAACGCCTCCAGAGCATGCTGGATCATGAGCACGCGCTCAATTTAGATCGTTTGCGCTCGGCGCGCGGCGAGACCACGGCCTTCTTCGCCTTCGCCAACACGGTGGCGGCGCGCAATTATCTCGGAACCAACGAATGTCACGGATGGATTGGAGTGAAATTCCAGGCGCACCCGCGCGACGAAGACAGTCAGGTGATCCTTCATGTGGGCCTGCTCGATAAGGAAAACGCGCTGCAACAGGAAGCGCTGGGCATTATAGGAGTGAATCTCCTCTACGCCGCCTTTTTCCTGCACTACAAGCCGGCCCTGATGCTCGAATCGCTGCTGGATAATCTCACCACCGAGCGCATCGAGATCGATATGATCGCGTTCTCGGGCATCGAGTTCCGGCACGTCGACAATCGCGTGATGAGTCTGCGGCTGGTACAACTCGGGCTTAGCGGCGCAGCCATGTTCCAACCTTCCGGCGAAGTGCTGCAACCTTCCGCGGTATTGCACAAATGTCCGATTCTGGTGGAACGGGGAAGCTTTCGTCCGGTCACGAAGGTGAATGTCAATATGATCGACACCGCCCGCCGGCATTTCTCCTCCGAATCCGAGCCTCAGAGCGAGATAGTCGAGCTGATGGAAATCACCATGCGCAACTTGCTGTCGGGCGGCCAGATCGATCTGAGCGATTTTCTCGCTCGTGCGGACATCCTGGCTGCGGTCGGCAAAACCGTGCTGATTTCCGATTACTTTGAGTATTATCGTCTGGCTGCGTATCTGACTCGCTATACCGCCGGCCCGATTGCGATTGTCATGGGAGTCTCCAGCCTGCTCGATCTGTTTCAGGAGCACTATTACTCGCGTCTGGAAGGCGGAATCCTTGAGGCTTTCGGAAAGCTGTTCACTAAGGACTTGCGGGTTTATGTTTATCCCATGCGCGATCCAAAGGGCCAGCTACTCACGGTGGACAACATTGAAATGCCTGCCACTCTTCGGAATCTGTTCCGCCATCTGGTAGAGCGGGGCCGCGTCCGGCAGCTCGACAATTTCGATGAGAGCGTGCTGCATATCTATTCGCGCGATGTGCTGCGGAGAATCAAGGACCAGGATACATCGTGGGCCGACATGGTTCCCAGCGAGGTGGCCGAGGTGATCAAGCGGCGTCGTTTCTTCGGTTATCGCGAGGCGGACAAACTCGCGGAACGAATCGGCGGCTAAAGGTTAGATCAGTGCTCGAACGGCCACCTGTGGACCGGCCCGAGCGCCGAGGCTCCCCGGGCGATCTGACGATTGTGCGCCGCCTGCAGTTTGGCCGCAGTGTAGATCTGCGAAGCGCTGACGTGTGGCGCGGCGGTCTCCTCCGGCGCGATACCCGCTTTGGGATTCACTGTCACCCGCGGCGCCACGGTCCAAATGCGCAGCAAGGTCACTGCGGTGGTGATGCCGATAAGTAGTCCGGCAAGAACAGCGAGCGGTTTATCGAACCAGTCGCCGTATTCCCAGGCCAGAATCGCAAATCGAAATCCGGTGGGTACGAAAACAGCGAACGCCAGAGTATAAAACCAATTTCTAAGCTGGCGCTGTTCATACAACGTGAAGGAGAACTTCCGAAACGATCGAACCATATACATCTCGCTTCCGCACTGACTTCCGAACTGAAAGGATGCTCGAAGTTTTGTACCTTCGACAGTTTTACGGTAGTCTAAGTCCCACTAAGAGGCTATACCTGCGCAGTGGTATTTCCGGCACCCTAGGCCGAGTAGACAGGCACGCGCGCTAAAGCACGTGAAGGGAAATGGATCTTGGCGAAGTTCGTTGAGGCGCTGGCCAGTACATGGCAGGCGCTGGCGCCGCTTCGTTACCCAGCGGGTTGCACGGAGGCCTGCGTGGTTGTCCTGTCAGCTTCGTACGCCGATCTTGCGGAGAATCGACATCATCGGGCACCAGTTGGTGAACGCCGATTGAAACAGGTTGAGTCCGACGAAAGCGGTGAACAGATACCAATACGGACTTACCCAATAACCAAGCGCCAGCGTGAGCATCACAAAAGCGCCGGCGATCAAGCGGAGATAACGGTCAACGTTCATACGAGCTTCCTCTTTTTGTTGAAGACATAAAACAGAACCGGAACTGTCATTCGGGAGAGCAGCAGCGAAGCAACCTCGCCGGCCATCAGGGCGATCGCGAGGCCCTGGAAGATCGGGTCAAACAAAATCACCGAGGATCCCACCACGACCGCGGCAGCGGTGAGCATCATGGGCCGGAAGCGAACCGCGCCAGCATCGATCACGGCTTGGTCCAGCGGCATGCCCTCGCGCAATCGAAGCTCGATGAAATCCACCAGGATGATCGAGTTCCTGACAACGATGCCCGCACCGGCGATGAAGCCGATCATCGACGTCGCCGTGAAGAAAGCATGCAACAGGCCGTGCGCGGGCAGGATGCCGACCAGCGAGAACGGGATGGCCGCCATGATGATCAACGGCGTGAGGAACGACTGGAACCAGCCCACCACCAGCCCGTAGATCAAGATCAGCACTGCGGCGAATGCTATGCCCAGATCGCGGAACACTTCATAGGTGATCTGCCACTCGCCGTCCCACTTCATCGAATAGCGCCCTGGATCGGTGGGAAGCGCGGCCATATGCTGCTCGATCTGGTAGCCTTCGGGAATTTTGAACTTGTCGATCTCCGGACCGAGCTTGAGAATCGCGTACACCGGACTTTCCATGGCGCCCGCAATGTCAGCGGTCACATAGGTTACAGGCATCAGGTTCTTGTGGTAGATGCTTTTGTCCTCTATTACCTTTTCGACGTGAACGAGTTCGCCGAGCGACACCAACTGTCCGCCGCGTCCCGCAATCTTCAGGCTCTGCATCCGCTCCAGATCGGATCGTGTGGGCCGATCCAAACGCACGTTGAGCGAAATGTCCTCTTTCTCGGATGCCTGATGCAGCAATCCGGCGTCGTAACCCGCGGCCGCCACTTGCATCGCGCGTGCGATGTCGTCTTCGGAAATCCCGTTCAACGCCGCCTTTTCCCGATCGACGATCAGGCGGTATTTCGTCTGGTCGTCCTCCACGTACCAATCGACATCGACCACGCCGCCGGTGCGCTTGAACAGATCGCGCATCTGCCGCGCCAGCGCGATGCGGCCGTCGAGACTGGGCCCGTACACTTCGGCGACCAGTGTTTCGAGCACGGGCGGGCCGGGCGGAACTTCGGCGACTTTGATGCGCGCGCCATAGCGCTCGGCTATGGGATCGAGCCTCGTCCTCACTTGTTTGGCGATCTCGTGGCTTTGCAGGTCACGCTTGCCCTTGGGCAGCAGATTCACCTGAATGTCGGCAATGTTGGGACCGCGGCGCAAATAGTAGTGCCGCACCAGTCCATTGAAGTTGTAAGGCGAGGCGGTTCCGGCATAGGTCTCCACATTCACCACTTCGCGCTGCTTCTGTGTCTCTTCGGCGAGCAATTGCGTGACACGCGCGGTCTGTTCGAGTGTTGTGCCATTTGGCATGTCGACAATCACCTGAAACTCGCTCTTGTTGTCGAACGGCAGCATCTTCACCTTGACGAAGCCGGTATAGAACAGCGACATGGACGCCAGCAACAGGACCACGACGCCTACGAGAAAGGTCCAACGGAACAGAGGCCGGTGCAAAAGCGCGCCCATGACGCGGCGATAGAGGCGTGTCATAAACGCTTCCCGTTCGCCAGCATGATGCGCACCACTGGACTTCAGAATTCGCACCGCGGCCCACGGCGTCACCATGAAAGCTACCAACAGCGAGAACACCATGGCGGCGCTAGCGCCAATCGGAATGGGCCGCATATACGGCCCCATCAAGCCGCCGACGAACGCCATGGGCAGAATCGCAGCCACCACCGTGAGCGTAGCCAGGATGGTGGGATTGCCCACCTCATCCACGGCCTCAATAGCCACCTCGAACGGCGGCCGGTCTTGATTGGCCGGCATGCGCCAGTGCCGCACGATGTTTTCCACCACCACAATCGCGTCGTCCACCAGGATGCCGATGGAGAAGATCAGCGCGAATAGCGTGATGCGGTTCAACGTGTAGCCGTACAGATAGAAGACCGTCAGCGTGAGCGCCAGCGTCACGGGAATCGCCGTGAAGACAATCAGCGACTCGCGCAGCCCCAGGGTGATGGCGACTAACAAACTCACCGAAATGACCGCGATCAGCATGTGCCACAGCAGTTCGTTTGATTTCTCTTTGGCCGTGTCGCCGTAGTCGCGCGTGATGGTCATTTGGACGTCGGAAGGAATCACGCTGCCGCGCAGCGGTGCCAGGCGCTGCAGAACATTTTCTGAGACGGTGACGGCGTTGGTTCCTTTGCGTTTGGAAATGGCGGCCGTCACCGCCGGATAGAAGCCGCTTCCGTCGGAGAAGCGAACGTATTGCGATGGCTCCTCGCCGCCGTCTGTCACTTCGGCAACGTCGCTCACGAAGATTGGCTTGCCGTCGGCAACGCCAGCCACCACCTTGCGCACGTCGTCGGCGCAGGTAAGGAATTGCCCCGTCTCGAGGAGATATTCCTGGTTACCGCTGGCAAATTCACCTGAAGACAGCCGGCGATTGGAAGCACCCAGGGCGCCTATGATCTGCAAAGGCGAAAGACGATACGCCGCCAGGCGGGCTTGATTCAGAGTGATGCGAAGCTCGCGCCGCTGTCCACCGATCAGCGCCACCGCCGAAACATCGGGTGTCTGTTTGATCGTGTCGTCCACCTGCGCCGCGATCCGCCGCAGCTCAAAATCGCCGTAGCGTTTGCTCCAGAATGTCAGCGCGAGAATGGGCACGTCGTCGATCGAGCGCGGCTTCACCAGCGGCGGTGATGCGCCCGGCGGAATCAGGTCCATGTTTGCGGACAGCTTCTGATTCAGCCGTACGATGCTCTTCTCCTCGTCCTGGCCGACGAGAAAACGCACGATGGCCATGGACGTCCCCGGGCTCGACGTCGAGTAGATGTACTCCACTCCCGGAATCTCCCACAGCAGTTTCTCCATTGGCTTGGTGACGCGCTCTTCTACCTCGCGCGCGGATGCTCCCGGCATCTGCACCGAGACGTCCACCATCGGCACGATGATCTGCGGCTCCTCCTCGCGCGGCAGCTTCCATACGGCGAACACGCCCAGCAGCATCGATCCGACGATGATGAGCGGCGTCAGCTTGGAGCCGATCCAGCCTTGGGCCAACTTCCCCGCCGGGCCAAGTTTTCGAGGTGCGTTCAAGGCTTGACCTCAACCCGCGCTCCGTCAGCGAGGCCCTCAGGCACGGGGAAAATGACGTTTTCCCCAGCGCTCAGTCCGGAGAGCACTTCCACCTGCTCCTTGGCCTTGTCGCCCAGCGTGATCAGACGAGTTCTCGCAACACCGTTCGCCGCTACGAACACCGATTGCAGTTGGCCTCGCTCATTGACCGCTCCGATAGGTATTGCCAGCACCGGCCGGCTGCCTAGTTGGAACTTCGCGCGGCCGAAGCTGCCCGACCTCAGGGCTGGGTCCGCCGGCAGGTCAATTTTGACGATGTAAGCGCGCGATGCCGCGTCCACGGCAGGCACGATTTCGGAAACCCTCGCGGCTATGTCGCGATTGATTCCATCCAGCGTCACCGATACCTGCTGGCCAGTTCGAATGGCGTTCAGCTTGGATTCTTCCACCGAGGCTTCCAGCCGGTAACCGTCCCGCTCCATGGTGAGCAGCGGCGCGCCGGGCGCCGCGAGATTTCCAGGATCCACCGATTTCGCCGTCACGATGCCGGCGAAGGGCGCCTGCACCTCGGCATAGCTTCGCGATACTTGGGCTGCGCGCACTTCCTGATCGGCTTGAGCCAGCTTCGCGTCCAACTGAGTCCGCTTCGCCCGCGCCATCTCAAACCCTGCTTGCGCCGCTTTCAGCTTGGCGGATGCTTCATCAAATTCCTGGTCGGAGATCGATTTCTTCTCGTGCAGTTCGTTCATGCGTTTAAAAGTGGACTGCACCAGATCCAGATTCGCTTTGGCTGCCGCCACGGCGCTGTCAGCTTCGGGAAACCCGTTTCGGACTTCTTCGCGCGCCGCCGCCGCCTGATTCGAGCTGGCGTCCAAGTCGCGTGCATCCAGAACCACCAGCAACTGTCCCTCGCGAACGCGGTCGCCCACCTGCACTTTCACCTCGCGAACGTAACCCATCCATTTCGCGGCGATGGTCGCCGAAGTCCGGGCGCGAACCGTACCTGTGGCCTCGTAGATCGTCGGCCATTGCTGGACTGTTGGAGTCACGACGCTTACCGCGACCATGGGCGTAGTGGTCGCTGCACGCTCAGGCTCGTGCGACACGTCGCTGCAACCGGTGAGCCAGATCAAAAAAAGACTGAGTAAAAGGATGCTCTTTGTCATCTAGTTCAAGGCCTCCGAATCGGCGCTCAGCGTGCCCGCGGCCATTGCAAGCATCGTGGCGGCGATGCGCTGGTCATGAATGGCCGCCAGATAGCGCGTCCGAACATCCAGAACTGCCGTTTCCGTTCGAAGCAAGTCAGTTACGTTGTTCATTCCGGCCTGATAGCGGTTCTGCGTGATGCGAAGACTTTCTTCGGCCTCCGCCACCGACGCTTTCGCCACTTCGATGCGCTGTTCGGCGGCGCGCAGATCGGCGTACGCGCGCCGAACCTGCAGCCGGATCGCCGAATCGGTACTTTCTTGCTGTGCCTGACTGCGGCTCAGCAGCGATTTGGTCTCATCGATCCGCGCTTTGTCGCTGAAGCCGTTGAACAGGTTCCAGCGCAGGCCCACCGAGACCAGCCAGTTGGCCCCACCCCGATCGTAAAATCCCTGACGGTCCGCTTCGAAGGCGCCGTGCAACGCGACGTCCGGCAAAAGGCGGCTGCGCGCGTCCGCCGCTTGAGTTTCGGCCAGACTGGCCGAGAGCTTTGCCTGCCGAGCTTCGGGACGGTCTGCGACTGCGCTCTTTTCGTAGTCCGCAAGTAGTCCGGGCGGCAAGTTCTCAGGCGCCAGCGGCGTACTCAGGCTATTCGCGGTATCGAGTGGCAAACCCAGGGCGTCGTTCAAAGCCGCGCGCGCCACATCCAAATCCGCCGTCCGTCGAATCAGTTGCTCGCGCACTCCGGCTAGATGTACACGAATCGACAACACATCCGCGTCGGTAGACAAACCGGCCGAGCGCACGTTCTCGGCGTGCTGTAAATCGGCCTCGACGGAGCGCACTGCCTGATCGGCCGCTTTCACTTCCTCGGCGCTCAGCACCGCATCGTAATAGGCCCGGACCACGCTGGCGATCACTTCCATCTGCGTGAGCCGGTGATCCTCGCCCGCGATGTCCTTCGTCAACCCGGCCGAGCGAACGGCGTGCTTGGTCTGCCCGGCATCGAACAGCGTCTGGTCGGCGGTGACCAGCGATTGGAAATTGTTCAGGAAGTCCGGCCGATTCAGCGGACCCAGCAGGAAGTCTTGTTCGCCGAACTGATGCTGGGTTAGTAAGGAGGAAAATACGAACACCGGATTGTCGCTGCGGGTCCAGGATTCCGAATAGTTGACCTTCGGGAGGAAGCCGCTGCGAGCTTCCTGGACCTTGCTCTTGGCCGCCTGCTGAGCGGCGCCCGAGGCCTCAATGGACTTGTTCTTTTCGAGCGCCGTCCGCACGGCATCCTTCAGTGACAGCGGATCTTGTCCCCAGACCGGCAGACCGCACAGCATCACGACAATCGCAGGCGCCTTGAGCATCGTTTAGCCTCTGGCCGGGTTCGATAGAGCGCTCACGGTTTTCGGCCCGCCCACAGCGGACGCCCCGTCTTGTCGCGCAGAGTTAAGGTTTTGCCGTCCCTGGTCACTTCTCGGGCAATGAGAGCTTCCTTGCCGCCCATGGTCACCTTGGAGCCGAGGACTTGAACGGAATCGCCTTTTGCAAAGGTGAATCCTTCATTGGTAACGAAATTGGAGGGCCCCACATGCACCTCGATCGTTTCAGTCTCCGTTTTCACGAGCAGATGGGTCCCGTTCATCCGGCCCATTTGCGGGTGAAGGATATCCTGAACGGTGCCCGTAATATTCGTTTCGGTTGAGGCGTCGTAGTGGGGCATTCTCATTGGACCTCGTCCCGGCTGAGCGACGGCTAGACCGCAAGCGGCTGCCACGAGACAGCCGATTTTCGTTATTCTGTTCATCACATTTTCCTTTCAAGAGAACCAAGGTGCGCGTTCTCACCCATGTCTGTGCCCAATGACGCGGCCACGATTCCCTAACTCCATGAAATCTGGCGGAATTGTTTGCCTTTTTCCATGGCCTTTGCTTCTGACGATGCAATCTGCTAACCGGGGGTGACAGTGACTTTTGGAAGCACGCCTGGTTCGGGAAAACCAGGCCGGCAATTACGTTCCTTGGGTGACAGTAAAGAGGGTGGAATTTATTGCCCCCATCATGCCTCCATGGTTAGTTCCCAGGCGGACCTGCCGTGTGCCCGCAGCGGCCGTTGAGAGGATCTGAACGGAAACCGTGATTTGGGTGCCTGCAGCGTTCACGTTTATGTTGCTCACCTGAATGTTCGGATCATTGCCTGATGCCGTGCCGCCGCCCATGCCCCCGCCCATCATGCCGCCTCCCATTCCAGATCCGCTCGCACGAAACTCCACGTCGGTGATGCCTTGGAAGTTCGACCCGTTGATGGTCAATGTAAACCCGCTCCCGATCGTCGCAGTATTGGGAGCGATGGAGGCGATCGTGGGTAGTGTCCAACTACCGCTCGTACTTCCGCTGGTAGCGTTGATCCGGCCGGTGAGAGCGTAGGTGCTGAGGTCCACCAGGTCGAGTGTTCCCGTGCCTTGGCACAACACAAGGAGTTGATTGTTGGCGGTGTTCACGGCAAGCGACCGGGGACCCGGATCAACCGGAATCGTCCTGACAACACTCCCGGCGTTGAGATCGATCACGGCCACGTTTGCCGCCATCTGGTCCGCGACGAAAGCGAGGGCGCCATTGGTAACAACGCTGCCCGGCCCCATCCCACTCCCGGCGCTCAAGTCCACTTGCTTCAATTGCTGGGTATCTAAACTCAGGATGAAGGCGCTGTTCGACATCGGATTGGTGATCAAAGCTTCGTTGACGGTGCTTGAGATGGCGACCTCATGCGGCCGGGAACCAACCGGCAGGCTGACGTTTGTCACCGAATAGTCTGCCAAGTCAATGATCGATATCGAGCCGCCTTGCAGGTTCGCCACAACCGCCACATTGCCGGCCACAGCGATTCCACTGGGGCCGAATCCGACACTCACAGTCCTCGCAACCTGTCCGGCGATCGTGTCAATCACCGCGACCGTGCCGCTGGCGCTGTTGGTGACCAGCAAGTTCGTCCCAGCAAAGGCGAGCCGGCACGCATAGTACCCTGTCCCGATGACGGTCGTGACCTGGTTCGTGGTCAGATCGATCAGCGCAACCGAGCCCTTTTCCGTAAGGGCCACCGCCGCTAGCGTTCCACTCGAGTTCACAGCCACTGCCCGCGCTTGCGAGGCGGCTGGCAAGGCAATCGTCGCCACCGTAGCCTTGGAGCTGAGAGAGATCACCCGCAACGCGTCGCCCACTTCGTCCGTTACAAGGGCTGTATTGTTGGCGGAATTCACCGCCAGGTAGCTCATCTCCGCGCCTCGCGGCATATTCTCGCCGACCATCATTCCGGAACCCCAGCCCGGCATGCCCTGCATCATCGCGGTGGTCGGCAAGATGCTCATGAACGTGACATTGCTGTTCTGCCCGTTCGAAGTGATCATGACAGGCACTCGGCCGGCGCCAGCCATACTGGCTGGAAGCGTCATATTGATCTGCTGAAGACCCGGGTATCCGGGCGCGCCCCCATAGAACGTCACGTCGACAGGAATGCCGCCGATAGCGACTACCGGCTTCACCGAAAGATCCATACCGGTCATGAAAATGGAGACTGGCGTTGGCTGTCCCTTAGTGGTCGAGCTGAACGGACCCATTTGCCACGTGGTGCTCAGGAGCATCGCACCGTTTCCCATTCCCATTCCATCCAAAGAAAAAATACCCGGCCCAGCCGGACCGATCATCATGGAGCTGGCGATCGTGTGCGTCCCGTTATGGATAGCCACGCTCGCGTTTCCGAAGGCCAGGTTCTGAGGGACAACGAAATTCATTTGCCCGGAAGCCACGTACTGCATCATCGCGGCTGCTCCGTTTACGGTCAGAGAACAGCCGCCCAACGCGATCGGATACATCCCGTTCGCGTCGAGTTGACCTGCGGCAGTCTGTTGGCAGATATTCTCTCCGAAAACAGTTGCGAACGATCCCGGCGCCATCGGCTCGGTGGAAGCAAACGAAGCGGCGTTCACCACGATGGTCTGGCCTGACGCTATACCGGCGCTCAACAGGAACATTATGAAAACCGTTGTTATCGCGGGGCTGCGTCTCATTTGATAACTTCGTCTTGGCGGACCGGTTCTGGGTTGACCTAAGCAATCAGAGCGCCACTCCGTTGACGCACCCACAGGAAGGAAGGCCAGACCGCTCCGTCGTGTACGACGCTGGCCATAACCTCCGTAGGTTCAGGCACTTTGGAAAGACCTGGCACCGACAAAAGCCGGCGTCAAAGCGATCAGCGTCACCTCTGGCCCGTCACCTGCATCTGGTGGAATAGAGGATAGATTACATGGAAGTCACGGCGGAGTTCCTTGGCGATGTCAGATTCGAAGTACAGGCGCGCGGACACCGGGTAATTTGCGACCAAGCGGCCGATAATGGCGGCTCGGACACAGGCATGACGCCGCCGGAATTGCTATTGGCGTCTATGGCCACCTGCGTGGGGTACTATGCAGCTCAATACCTGAAGGTTCGTCACCTGCCCGCGCAGCACCTGAAAGTGCGGGTCAGCGCCGAAAAGGCGCAGCACCCCGCCCGCCTTGGATCGTTTCATATCGAAGTGACGGCGCCCGGGCTCGACGAACGCCATCAAGCCGGAATTCTTCGGGCTGCGAAGGCCTGCCTGATTCACAATACTTTATTGGGGCAGCCTAGCATCGAGGTGGGAGTTAGTACGGAGGAGGTAGCGCAGGTTTAGTCGCCACCACCCCGGCTACAATCAAGGGCGGGGCGCAATCGTTGGATCGGGAAGCCGAAATTGAGCTAGCGCGGCAGTTACTCACGGGGAAGCCGGAGGCCTTCGATCGTTTTGTCGAACACTTCCGCGCGAAGATTTTTCAGTACAGTTGGCTGATGTGCCGCCATCGCGAGGACGCCGAAGAAGTGGCGCAAGAAACCTTGCTCAAAGTTTTTGAAAGCTTCGATCAACTGAGAGAGCCCGAGCGGGTGCGGCCGTGGGTGTTCCGTATCGCCAAGAACGAGTGCCTGATGAAGCGGCGCAAGAGCGTCTTTGCTCCAGCGCATGAGCTTTCGCTCGAACAGTTCCTGCCCAGCAGAAAACAAATCGATGGAAACGTAAAGATCGAGATCGCCGACTGGTCCCGCCTGCCGGATGACCAGGCGCTGCAAACGGAGATGAAACAGGTGCTGGATCGCGCCATCGGCGATCTCCCCGAAATCTATCGCGCAGTGATTTTGCTGCGTGATATCGAGGAGTTGTCGACCGAGGAGACAGCGCAAATCCTGGATGTTACGGAAGACACCGTCAAGACGCGCTTGCACCGGGCACGCCTGGCGTTGCGCAAAATGTTGGATGAGCAACTTCGGGCCGAGCATCCGGTGGCGCCGGGAACAGCGGCGCGGGAAGGATGAGATGGAATCGCACGTACAGGATGGAAAATGCACGGAGGTCTTTGCGCTGCTTTCGGACTACCTGAATCTGGAGCTGCCGCCGGACGCTTGTGCCCAGATCGAAACGCACCTCGCGGGTTGTCCACCGTGTATCGAGTTCGTCGAAAGCCTTCGCAAGACGGTGGAACTTTGCCGGCGTTATCGGCCGGCCGAACTGCCTGAAGCGATTGGTCGGCAGGCTAGGGAGCAACTTCTGGAGGCGTATCGAAAAGCGGTGGCCGGACGCCGGGGTGGGGAGAACAGCTAAGTGGGTGCAATGAAGTTCGACGACGAGCTGAGCCGGAAAATCGAGGCTCTCTACCTCACGCCCGACGTAGTGGAGCAGCGCGGGCAGGTGCCGCCGGCCGCCGCGCTATACCCGGCAGCCTCTTCCGCCGCCTCCCGCACGTTCACCGTCAACAGCACCATCAGCCCGGCGGCGAAAAACGTGATGAGCGATAAAATCGCAAGCCGGTAATTCCCGGTGAATTGCAACGCGAGTCCGAACAGCAGCGGGCAAAGCCAGCTCGTTCCTCTTCTGCTTGTCCAGCTCCTCCTGTCCAAAAGCTACTTGATGCCGACTAGAACGGTATTCCCTATAAAGCCATCCACTGACAGAACGACGCCCACATCTCCACTTCCGGCGAGCGTAGAAGGAAGCGGTAGATTCACTTGATCCACTCCTGCAAACTGAGGTGAAGCGCCCGCAAAAGTGGCGGTGATGAGCGCGCTTCCAATCGTGGCTCTTACGGCAGTGAGCGAACTCCACGAGCGTATTCCGGTACCGAAGAGTAGCAAGAATACTCGATCGGTTTTGGAACTCAGGTCGATAGGCAGCGCTGCGAATGTTTTCCGGGCCGGATCGAATTGCTCCACCGGCTCGTAGCTTTGTGTTCCATCGGCATGGATTCGCAATGCAAGCGCCGCGGCCAACCCTTGGCCGCTGCTATCCGCCGCAAACACACCGGGCGCCACAGTTTCTATGAGAACCTGGCCCGATGCAATGATGTTGCCGGCCTGACTGACCGTAACCGTTGCCATGCCGGGGGCCGTTCCTGAAGGAACCAGGTAGTTGATTTGCTGGGTTGATATCGACAACAACTTGGCTTGCCGCACCGTGCCGCCACCGTCCTTCACGGTGAGGCCGATCCCCGCCGCAGAGGGGAAAGATCCGAAAGCAGATGCGATCGAGTCCGGCGCCACGCCGCCATTGTCGAAGTAGCTTGCTGCCGAGACAATTGTAAGACCCTTTACAGGCGTCGCGGCCGTGCCGAACAACTCCGCGTTCGCGAGTCCCTTGACATCTGCGGCGTTGCGGTTGTCGCCACCTGCTACTAGAACCTTACCGCTTGCCAGCAGCGTCGCCGATTGGGATTCGCGCGCCTGCTGAAGATCCGCGGCTGCGAACCATGTTCCGGTATCGGGATCGTAGATTTCGGTGCTGTTCAGAACGCTGGCGCTATCGTTTCCCCCTGCGGCCAAAACACGACCGTTGGGCAGTACGGTTAGAGAATGATCGCCGCGAGGCACAGACATGGAGCCTGTAGCGGTCCAGCGGTCTGCCGTTGGATCGTACAACTCCGCGCCAGCCAGCTTGCCGCTCTCCCCATAGCCGCCCGTAACCAACACTTGCCCATTGGGCAGCAATACCGCAGAATGACCCTCCCGCGCGAACGACATGCTGGCCGCGCTGCTCCAACTGTTCGTTATGGGATCGTACAACTCGGCGCTCTGCAGCGGCGGGTCGCTCTGGCCATTCGCGCTCGTTCCGCCGGCCACCAGCACCCGTCCATCGTGAAGCGCCGTCGTGGAATGCGCAAAGCGAGCCACGCTCATGGACCCGGCAAAACTCCATCCGCCGGTCTGTGGATCGTACATTTCCGCTGAACTTAGCGGCTCAAAATTGGTCCCCAGCCCTCCGACAATCAGAACTCTACCATCCAGCAGGACCGTCGACTGGTGGAACTGCCGCGGATCGAGAAAGCTACCGGTTGAAGTCCAGGTTCCCACCGTGGGATCGTATATTTCAGCATTATTGAGAACAATTCCGGGCTCCCAGTATCCTCCTGCAACGAGGACTTTGCCGTTCGGCAGACGTTCCTGGATATGGTTGAAACGCGGCCATTGAGGAGCCGCAGTGACAGTCCAGGCGTTGGAAACGGGATCGTAAAGTTCGGTTGTGGACCCGCTATAGCACTTCGGATTGCACGTCAGGGTCCCGGTCACGAGAACCTGCCCGTTCAGCAACAACGTCGCTGGTTGTTGCGTATGTGGCGCGTTCATTGCGCCCGTGGGGTTCCAGAGTGGTTGCCCGAAAAGCGGCGTCAGGAGCAACCAAGGCAGTGCGATTGCAGTTCGTGACATGGTACGTGCATGCCCCGCAATGCCGAACCGTGAGTCAGGAAATTCCTCAACCTCACCACCGGGCTCAGCTTTCGACCATTCTACACATGGCAAGCGTGCTTCCAAATAGCGTCAATCTGGTATTTTGAAAATACCTCGGCAAGGTATAGACCATTCCCTGTGTCGCGCCGCGGCCAGTCAGTTGCTTCGCACGCCGAGCTGCGCAGGCAGCCGCGCCGCGCTAAGCGCTTCCGCTTTTTTGGACAGCGGCCGTGAAGTATAGTTGGCTGATGTGGAAGCTATCGCAAGGGAGCCTGAGTGGGGAGACAGCCAAGTGAGTGCAATGAAGTTCGACGACGAGCTGAGCCGGAAGATCGAGGCTCTCTACCTCACGCCCGACGTGGTGGAGCAGCGCGCGCAGGTGTTGCAGGCTCTCGAATTGACCGCGGGCGAAGAGGTATTGGATATCGGCGTGGGGCCCGGGCTGCTGGCTTATGATATGGCGCTAGCGGTCGGAGAAAAAGGCCGTGTTTGTGGCGTCGATGTGAGTAGCGCCATGCTGGCCATGGCCGGCAAACGCTGCGCCCGCCAGCCGTGGACTGAGTTCCGGACAGCCGACGCGGCGCAGTTACCGTATCCGGATGGCAGCTTCGACGCGGCGGTTTCCACTCAGGTCTACGAATACGTCCCGGATATCCCGGCGGCGCTGGCGGAACTGCATCGGATTCTGCGGCCAGGCGGCCGGGCCGTCATTCTGGATACCGACTATGGGTCGCTGATCGTCCACACCGAGGATGCCGCGCGAATGTCGCGTGTCTTATCGGCCTGGGACAAACACTTCGTGCATGGCAATCTGCCGCGCATGCTAACCCGGCAGTTGCGGGAAGCCGGCTTCACCATCCGCCGCCGCGCGGCCATCCCCATGTTCAATCCCGAGTTCCGCGACAATACCTACGGAAAGGGCATGCTGGAAATGATGGCCTCCTTCGCGGTGGGGCGGAACGGCGTATCTCAGAGTGAGGCGGATGCCTGGTTCGGCGAGTTTGCAATGTTAGACGCCGAGGGCAAGTTCTTTTTCAGTCTCAACCGGTACCTTTTTGTTGCCACGCGCGCATGATAACCGCGATGGACGCCTGATACAATTCATATCCATGCGATCTCTGCCGCTTTTCTGTTTCGCCCTCTCTCTTTTCGCCCAACCAAGCACCGACCTTACACAGGCGCTGAATTCGTCCCGGCAGCGCATCGACTCCATCGACGGCCAGATCGTAAAGCTGCTCAACGAGCGGGCGCAGGTGGTTCGAGACGTGGGGTTGATCAAGAAGCAATACCATGCTCCGGCGAGCGCACCGGGCCGTGAAGAGCAGGTTTTGCGGCGCGCAGCCGGCCAAGCCCAAGCGCCGATGTCGCCCTCCGCCATTGAAGCGATCTACAAGGTTATTCTCCATGAAATGTCGTCTATGGAAGCCGCCGAGATGGAGAAGTCGTCCAAGCTCCCCTAGCAGCCACCGCTTACTCACGTGCGCGGCCTCAGTAGATTCCGCGCGTTACAGAGCCGCGCGCCAGCAGCACACCCGGAGACGACCGGAAGGCCAGCAGCCC
>VFSW01007276.1_pt1 | contig 16099 bp, 13 predicted proteins | sample 5358111 | NCBI WGS metagenome assembly VFSW01 (sample SAMN11554181, study PRJNA540505) | mine drainage metagenome | isolation source: sediment from site ElyBrook_90M | place: USA: Ely Copper Mine, Vershire, VT | collected 2017 | reverse complement strand
CATACTGGTCACCCGAAGCAGCGCTCGCCATCTTCGAGTTCGTCGACGAAATGCGTGACATCATCCTGGCCGTCTACGGACCCCAAATCCATGAGGCGGCACGACAGCGATGCCAATGGGCGCCGACCGATCGGGTGATCATCCAGGACGACGAAGTGCCGTTCTGATCCGCGATACCGGTTGAAGACGGGGCCCTCGGCCCCGTTCTCCCCCTGCGCCGCCAAAATCAGGCCACAACGCCCGATAGGACTGCGCCGCACTCGGGCTGCTCCAGGACATCAGCAAATACCTACGGATTCACAGCGGCGCTAACACCTTCATCATCCATTCCCGCCAGTTCGCGCTCGATCTGTTCGATACTAGGCAGGCTGGTCTGCAACTCGGCGGGCAGCGATTGTGCCAGCTTGTATTCCACGACGCCCATGGGCTGTGATTTGTCGCCCAGTGCGTATTCGGCCACCACTTTATTCCTGCTCTTACACAGCAGCAAACCGATGGTCGGATTATCATGCTCGTTCCTGACCTGGCGATCGACCGCCGTGAGGTAAAAGCCCAGTTGCCCCAGGTGCTCCGGCTTGAACTTACCGGCCTTCAATTCAACCACGACATAGCAGCGCAGTTTGAGGTGGTAGAACAGCAAGTCGATGAAGAACTCCTCACCGCCGACATCCAGCAGAACCTGTCGTCCGACGAAGGCAAAGCCCGCGCCGAGTTCCAGCAGAAATTCGGTCACATGCCTGACCAACGCGTGCTCTATTTCGCGCTCCTGCGCTTCGTCAGTCAGGCCGAGAAAATCGAAACGGTATGGGTCTTTCAGGGATTCGCGTGCCAGGTCGGAGTGTGGCGCGGGCAGTGTGGTCGGGAAATTGGTGACGGCGATGCCGCTACGCTCCAGCAGGCGGCTTTCGATCTGCATCACCAGCACATTGCGCGACCAGTTGTGTTCGATAGCCTGGGCGGCGTACCATCTCCTGGTTTCGGGGCCGGGCAATTTGTCCAGCAGTGCCAACTGATGATACCAGGGCAATTGTGCAAGCACCCCTTGCACGAATGACTCGTCTGGCCACGCCTCGGCAAACGCGCGCATATATTTCAGGTTGCGCGGCGAGAACCCCTTCATGTCCGGGAAGGCCGTCCGCAGGTCCGCCGCCAGCCGGTCGATGACCTTGGCGCCCCAGCCCTGTTGGGCTTGTCGGCCGAGGATGTCGCGGCCGATCTGCCAGTAAAGCAGCACGAGTTCGCGGTTGACGGCGAGCGCGGCGCGCTGCTGTGCGGCATGGATACGCGCCTTCAGTTCGGCCAGCCAATCGGTATAGCCGGCGGGCGGTGTACTGAGAGCGGGGGGGACGTCGGTCACGCCGCGGTCCCCTCCGGATCGGTGTGCGGTGTCGGGCGTGTTTCGGTCATGAGTTGACGTTAGCAGTTCGGTGCTGCTTCGGCACTGTCTGCCGCTGGCTCCGCTCGGGCGCCCGTCCTGCCTTCGGTGAGTGACCGCAAGGCGATCCGGGACGATCGAACCACGGCGTCGAGATGGGCCATCGCTTCCTCAAGGGCGGTGTAGTCGAAGGCCTTGCGCTCGATCGGGGTCAGCGGCGGCAAAGGGAGCGGCGGCGCTTCCGGAATGTCGTCGTCGATCGCGTGGCGCGGCCGGCCGCGGGCACGGTTGGGATCCGGGCGGTACGGCGGCTGGACCACGTGCTGCAACTGGTCCAGGCCCTGCAGCGCGAACAGCCGCCGTTTCGCCCGATGCGCGACCTCGATGGCGATCTCCGCTTGCACCAGCGCATCGAGGATGCGGATGGCGTTCTTCACCGCGATGCCGAGGATACGCGCGAGCGTGGTCGCGGAGAGCACCGGGGCCGCGGCCAGGACGTCCACGGCGCGCGAGTCATGCGAATCCTTGCGGCGGCCGGCGACGTCCCGGCGCGCCTCGAACCAGGCGCGTTCCAGCGCATAGAGCAGATCGAGGCTTGCGGTCGCCTCGCGTTCGATGGCGGCGAGGAAGGCCGGCAGCCATTCATCCAGGTCCCAGTTCTGCCCGAACCCAAGTGCGGCGGCGCCGGTCAGCGGGACGGGCAGCCGGAATAGCTGACGCTTGCGCCAAAAGCGGATCATCGCGGACCGCATCGCCGGACGGGTTTCCCCCGTCTCGATCCATCTCCGGAGGCCCTGTGCCGCGGCAATCAGCGGCGGCAGCGACGCCGGCTGCAGGGCAAGCATCGCCTCGGCGCGCTGGACCTCGCCCTCCTGGTCAAAATCCGGCTCGACGATCCACTGGTGCAGGGCGAGCGCCGCACGGGCGCGGTCCAGAATGGCGCCACGATCGATGATGCGGAGATAGGGGTCCATGCGCAGCCGTAGGCCTTCGAGGGTCGCCGCGAGATGCCAGGGGTCAATGAGCTGGCCGTCGACCGCGGCCTGCTGGCGCACCGACTCGAGGCGGGCGCGGTAGAGAAAGGCCTGGGCCAGCGGATGGCTGGCGAGGGCCTGATCAAGCCGGGCGATCGCCGCGGCAGCGCCGGCGAGCGCCGCCGCGAGGATCATCGGGTCGGGCGGCTCCGTCCGCAACAGTCGGTCCAGCGGCGCGTCGGTAAAGCCGTCGGCGGCCATCAGAACGGGCGTCCGGCGGGCGGCGGATCAGCCGATCGAAATTCGGACTTTGCCTCCAGCGGCAGCACTCCAGATATCAATGGGATACGCGGTCATTTACGGATATGAGGCCGATCCGTCAAATAATGGTTTTATTTTCCCGGAGGCCCCTGCCCCGCCGTCCCGACCAAACCTATTACCGATAATTTGAGTTGTCGATGGTAGGGTTGTTGGGGTAGAAAACCGCATTCAAGCCTTCTTGGACAGCCGGAGAAAGCGTTTTGGACAGCCAGATCGACGCCAGCGACGACCCGCCGGACGCCGTGCCTGAGCTCCTGCCGCCGTCGCGCGCGCTCGTGCCGGCGCCCGTCGGCGCGGCACCAGAGCATGTGCGCGCCTGGTTCGACAATGCCGTCGAGGCCAGCGAGCCGGTCGTCGACGGAACCTTGGCCAGCGAGCGCGACGCCGCCGACACCTACCGCCGCATGGCCAAGGCAGAAAACACCCGCCGCGCCTATCGCGCCGCTGTCCGCGCCTGGTGCGCCTGGTGCGCCCGGCACGACCTCCCTCCCCTGCCGGCCTCCGGCGAGGATGTCGCCGCCTTCCTCGCCGGCGAACGCGGCCGCAAACTCTCGCCGGAAACCCTGAAACTGCGCCGGGCCGCAATCCGCTATTTGCACCGCGCCGCCGGCTGCCCGGTGCCAACCGACGATGTCTGCGTCTCGGAGACCATGGCCGGCATTTCTCGCGAGGCCGCCAGGAAGGGCGTCGTGCCGCGCAAGAAAGTGGCGGCAACGGCGACCATTCTGCGCCGGCTGCTGGCGCCCATACCTGGCGACGTACGGGGGCTGCGCGACCGAGCCATCCTCCTGGTTGGCTTCGCCGGCGCGCTGCGGCGCTCGGAGCTGGCCGCCATCCGCTTCGAGCATCTGGAGAAGACCGACCGCGGCATCCGGCTCACCCTGCCGCAGACCAAGGGCGAGCAGACCGACGCGGTGACGGTCCCGCTGCCCTACGGCGATACCGAACTCTGCCCCGTGCATGCGCTGGAGGCGTGGCAGCAGGCGGCCGGGCTGAGCGAGGGGGCGGTCTTTCGGCGGATCTGGCTGCCGCCGCGACCGAAGCCGTCGGCCACGGGCGAACCCCCTTCCCTGCCCGCCACGCCGGCCCCGGCGCGGATCGGCACGCACGCGATCAGCCCGCAGACCGTGGCCCAAATCGTCCAGGCGCGCGCCATGGCCGCCGGTTTTGGCCGGCGCGATCTCGGCGGCCACAGCCTCAAACGCGGCGCGCTCACCACGGGCATGGATCGCGGCGTCCATCCGGCCAAACTGAAACGCCTGGGACGGCACAAGAGCTTTGACGTCCTTTGAGAATATCTCGAATTCGGCGACCTGTTCGACGGGCATCCGCTTACAGGCGTGTTGTAACGACTACGATGTTCGGCGGCGCCTCGTTGAGACGACACCGGGATCGTTGACGGCGATCCGATCTCGCAAGGAGCGAGTCGCATGATCGAAGGTAAAAGGCCGCGCCACGCCGGATCCCACTTGGTGAACTTGGCGGGGTCGGCCATTTGGTGAGCCGGGAGCGCCCGATAGCCGCGAAATCACTCCCCTCCCTGCCGTGCGTCGCCCGCGCCGCATGGCGGTCGAGGTAACCGCCCTTCTCGCCCCGCAGCAACTTTTCGGAGGGCAAGTGGAAACGCATCTCGCACGTGCTCGCCGGCATCCGTCGCCAGGCCGCGCGGCAAGGTCAGACTCAGCACAAGAAGGTCGCGGCGACCGCCGGCATCCTCCGGCAGATCCTGGCGCCCATCCCCAACGACCTGCGCGGGCTACGCGATCACGCGCTGATTCTCGTCGGCTTCGCCGGCGCGCTACGCCGTTCGGACCTGGCGCGATCCGTGTCGAGCAGCTGGGGCAGACCGAGCGCGGGCTGCGCCTCACCTTGCACCAGACCAAAGGATCGCAGACGGATGCGGTGATCGTTCCCCTGCCCTATGGCCACACTGAATTGTGCCCGGTGCGCGCCCTGACGGCCTGGCTGGAGGCGGCCAGTATTGAGTCCGGGCCGGTGTTCCGGCGCATCTGGTTGCCAAAAAAGGCCCGGCCAGGTGGAAGCCGGCGAGGTTCCGCCAGCCAAGCTGGTGGAACCCGACCGGAGAGGAGTCCCCTCCCCTGCCCCGGATCGGCAGTCAGCCGATCACGCCTTGAACCGTCGCCGCGATCGTCAAATCGCCCGCCGCCGAGGCGGGGTTCAAAGCGCGGGATATTGGCGGGCACAGCCTGAAGCGCGGCGCGCTCACCACGGGCGTGCACCGCGGCGAGCATCCGGCCAGGCTCAGACATCTGGGGCGGCACAAGAGCTTCGACGTGCTCGGGGAGTACCTGGAGTTGGGCGATCTGTTCAAGCGGCACCCGGTTAACGGCGTGTTGTGAGCATGTGCCATTTGCCCAGCGGAACATGCGTCCTCGGGTGAGCCCCCCTCTCCTGCCCCATCTCTGGATTCAGCCGATTCCGCCATTGGCGGTCGCCGAGAACCGTCCATCTGGGCGAAGGCCGGGACTCGGCGGCGTCGGTCCGCCATTGAGGATGCTAGCGGCAGCGAAAGGACCTCCTCGGGAAGAGTTTCACGCGTGAAACTTAGGCACGGTGGATGGTCCCCGCAGGCGCAAGTTTCACGCGTGAAACTCGGTATACCTTTGCGGCTTTCGCGCAAGAGTCGGACGCGCGGCCTCGCTTCGCGGCTGTTCGGGTTGCTCGCTACGCGACTGCCCTGCGTCCCTCGTGCGACTCGGCGGTCGTCACGCGATCTGATCAAAATTGCCCGGAGCGCCTCCGCTGAAAGCCAACCACCCGAATTCGGCACTTCAAGAGAGGCGTCGTAAACGCCACCACTGCGCGCGTGACGCCATACAAGGAGCGCCTGAAATCAGACCAGCCCCATCCCGCGTTAACGCAGCGATTGAGTCTGATCATCACGTCGGTCGCTGCATCGGTCGGTAAGGCCTCTCCGGGTCAGCGGGCCAGTGGCCGTCAGGATCGATCAGAGCTTTCATTAGATAGGAGAGAATCTCCGCCGCAAAGCTGTCCCGCGCAAGCGCCAGACGCTCGACCATCCCGTTCATCCTCGTTACCGCGTCGGGACGCGTCGCGCTTCTGACGTAGGGTCCAAATTTAAACCGTGCCACCCAGATCATACCGACCTTCATCGCGAAGGGGCGCCGCTCCAGCTCCACCTCGGCCGGAGCGAGTCGGACACAGGATCGCCGCGCCGGTTCCGCTGCGTGGCCGCCCTTCATCTATGTAGTCGCTCGATCGTCAGCCTCCAGCTCTTGCGCTTCATTGTCGGCGGGAATGCCGGACCGGAGCTCGTGATGCTTTAGTACCTGGTGCGCAAGCTCATGACGCATGGTCCCGCCTATGGCATCAAGAAAGAGCTGGTTCCCCTCCACGCCCGGGCCGGTTTCGACCAGAGCGGGCGGCCGAGGCATCCAGTCGACCCAGCGGTCAAATTGGTGCTTGGCAATGCGGACGGAAAACTCAATGAAACGTGGGCCCGTCAGCAGTTCACCCTCGACCGGCAGCTCCGGTGGTGGATCGTCTGGATTGGCGGCCCGTTGCCCCTCGAACATGAAGCGGGCAACTCCGGCCGCCCCTTGAACGAAAGCCCAGAGGCTAGCGATTCCATTCCAGGTGATGCGAACCGATGGCGGTTTTGGGGTTGCCGCAAACTCGCTTTTGAGGGCGCTCGCTGATGAGCGACAACTCCTCCAGTACTATCGGGATCGTTGCGGAATCGACGCCGGCGTCCTCACAGCCTTCCAGTAAAACAGATGGATCTCCTCGACGAAGGGCTCAAAAAGCGTATGCAGACAGTTCATCACATCCCGATCCATACCGTCGGCAGAAAGGTTGGTGGTAGCGCTTGGGCAACATTCTGCGAAGGCTGTAGCGCCGGAATAGCCGCGGCCTTTCGGCGGATGCGTAGCGTGCAACTTGGAACAGAGCGTGTGTCAACCTCATCAACGTCGCCCGCCCTGCAACGATCGCCAATGAGCGCTGGCAGAAGCCAAGAGGGGCGCGGCGTCGATGATCGGCATGTGCTGCGGCATCTTCTCGGTGCTACAAGTCGGAATGCCACGGGACGACGTGCCGGAGTTCTCCGGACCGTATGTCACCTGCGACAATCGTTTCGTGCGACGGGGGAGGGCGGACGCCTCCGGAACCGGAATGCTGGCCGAACCGGGACGAGATGGTCTGACCACGAGGTGCGAATCGTCTCCCTAGAGCTTTGCGGCGAGGAGCACGTAAGCCCCACGGGCGCCAAAATAGTTCAAACTGGGTTGGACCGACTCGCGCGGGATGAGACAGGTGGGGAAGGGGGCTCCGATGCGCCCTTTTTGTCGGCGAGCACAGTGATTGAACATCATCTTGCGTTTTTTCAGAAAAGCATGTTCAATCTGCCCGCTTCTAATGGCTTAATGGCTACAGTTAAATCTTCTTGAGAGTTTTATGGCTGAACCCGGTGCAGAAGTCGCTCAGATTGCACAGCTCGCCACATCCGGTGAACGGATGGTCGAGCGGCTGCGTAAGCACGCCTTCCTGCCAGATCGCAGGAAGTCGTTGAACTTGAGGTTCGGGATTATGGAGGCATCCCAACTGCTGGGGTGTTCTCCGAATCGAATCCGAGCCGCCGAAGAAGATGGTCGCCTTTCCCCTCCTCCGGAGGGGAGTACACGTCGGCGCCTTGGTTACGGGATCGAAGATATCCTCCATATGCGGGAGGTCTTGGCCGCGTCCCCTCGGAGGGGGCCGAAAGACCATGCGGCAATCATCGCGGTCCAGAACTTCAAAGGCGGAGTCGGGAAATCCACGATCACCACACACCTAGCGCACTACCTGGCGATCCAGGGCTATCGGGTGCTTGTGGTTGATTGCGATAGCCAAGCCACGACTACGACCCTGTTCGGCTTCAATCCCCATTTCCAAATTCCACAAGAGGCGACGCTCTACCCCTACCTCGCATTGGAAGCGACGCAGGATGATTTGGGGTATGCGATCCACCGCACACCCTGGCCAAATGTCGATCTTATTCCCAGTTGCCTCCAACTTTTCGATGTCGAGTACGAGCTGGCAGCAGCCGGTGCGACGGGCGAGAGTGTGATTTCCGCACGATTTAGGAAGCTTCGAGAGGGTCTCCGGAATGCGGCGGAGAACTACGACGTAGTTATCCTGGATCCACCTCCCGCTCTCGGCACGATCAGTTTGGCGGTCATGCAAGCCGCCACTTCGGTGCTCGTTCCCCTCGCGGCGACGACGCCGGATTTTTGCTCGACGGTTCAGTTTCTCTCAATGATGAGTCAGGTGTTGGCTCAGCTGCGCGAAGTTGGATTCGAGACAAACTACGATTTTGTACGCATCATTTGCTCGCGTCATGACGTAAATGACCCCTCTCAAAGCATGGTCTTGAAGGTCATGGAGGAAGCGTTTGGGGCGACCCTGCTTCCGAACGCCGTCCTTGATTCAGCCGAGATCAGTCACGCCGCCTTGCGGATGATGACGGTCTATGAGTTGGAGAAGCCCATCGGCACTGCGCGCACCCACAAGCGGTGCCGGGGGAATCTGGATGAGGTCATGGCGCAGGTGGAGCATCTCATCCGCCGCTCCTGGCACCGCGCCCAGCCCGCTTCACTGGAGGAGCGCCTCAATGTCGCGTAGTCCTCAGAAGACTTACCTTGATCGTCTCCTCACACCCGAGGGTGCCCCCGTGCAAGAAGAGCGCGAGAACGATCAGCGCGCGTCTTCACCGCGTGGGTCGCTTTTGCTAACCCGAGCGAACACGCTTGAGCGCATTGGATCAGGCGAGCTGAAGCAGGTCGCCCAGGTTCGGCTTGACCCGAAACGGTGCCGGATTTGGCCCGGTAACGGGCGAAACTATGCGGCGCTCAATTACGACCGGTGCAAAGATCTCATCGATTCGATGATCGCCGAGGGGGGGCAGAAGGTGCCTGCCCTGGTGCGCAAGCTGAAGAACGACCCCGATCATGACTACGAAGTGATCTATGGGTCGCGGCGGCATTGGGCGACATCTTGGCTGCGGGCCAACAATTATCCGGAGTTCGTGTTCCTGGCTGAAGTCCGGGACCTCGATGACGAAGCCGCCTTTCGATTGGCGGATTTGGAAAACCGAGCCCGGCAAGACATCACGGAGTTCGAGCGAGCCAAGAACTACGCGGCGGCTTTGCCAGTGCACTATGACGGCAAGCAGACCAAGATGGCTGAGCGGCTCAATATTTCCAAGAGCTTGCTGTCGAAGATGATCGCGTTCGCTAACGTCAGCGATAAGATCATGGTGGCGTTTGCCGTGCCTGGCGAGCTGAGTCTGAGGCAGGGCTATTCGCTCGCACAGGCAGTTTCGACGCCTGGTGCGGAGGCACGCGCATCGCGTGCGGCTGGAGTCATTGTCAAAGAGAATGCGGCACACGTTGAAGCAGGGAAGGGGGCTCTGCCGACGCCCTCAGTCCTCGCGAGGCTTTTGTCGGCGGCGAGCGGTGAGACAGCAGCGAAGGTTGATCCGCGGCAGGTTCTCTATCAAGGGAAGCCTGTAGTGACCGTGCTCGATGAAAATCGAAAGGGCGTGCGGGTCCAGGTTCATTCCGGAACAGGCGCCGACCTGGAGGCTATTGTTGAGAGCTTGAGAGAGGCGTTGCAAGGCTCGAGCTTAGGGGCGGTCAAGTGACTGAGGGCAGGGGGATCTACCTTTCAGTCCAACGGTTGTTTCTGCGAGGCGCAAGCTGGCGTACCGACATGCGGCCCGTGAACCTGGTTGAAAGACCAGCCATCCGGAGTTTCACGCGTGAAACTTTCCCCCCGGTCGGGGCCTCCGCCGGCGGCGAGCGTGCGACTCACCTCGCCACGCTTGCGCCACGGGTCTCTTTACCGAATTGCCACCGGCATGTTGGTGCCGGCCGGCATGTCCTTCGTGTACCAGCAGGAGGCGCTATGCAGCGACGATGACCCACACCGCAAAATGAAAAGCCCGCCTTGCCGGGCGGGCCTTTCGTGTAATCGCAACAGCCTCGGGGCTGTCAGGTAGTGCTGCAACTCCTGAATAGCATCTGAGAGCGACTCGGGCAAGTTCGAATTGCCGTTCGAACATGCGCAGGGAAGCTTTGGTCGTTGCGATCCCGAAATTCAGGAGGATCATAATGGACACCGCTCGCCGGGCGTCGGTGCTTAGCTGTGGCCAAGCACCAGGCCTACGCAAACTGACCCCCCAAATGCTGGGGACAATAGAAGTCGCCGAGACCCACAAGTTCACATCGGAAATGCAGCCTGGACAGGTCCTTGCTGCGTTCAAAGCCGCCGCGCCCTATCTCGGGCTGCGTCCGAACGTGGTTCACGCGATCGACTGGCTCTTCCGCTTCACCGACCCCCTAGACTGGCAGCCGTCCTCAAGGCCAATCGTTTGGCCATCCGCGGCGATGCAGCAGCAAGACCTTGGCCTCGGCCCAAGCCAGGTGAAGAACCTTAATCGCCATCTGGTCGAGCTCGGCCTGGTGGTGATGAGAGATAGTCCCAATGGCAAACGGTACGGGCGCCGAGACCCGCAGGGGCGGATCGTCGAGGCGTATGGGTTCGACCTGTCACCGCTAGCCAGCCGGTGCCCTGAGTTCCGCGCGCAGGCAGAGGCGGGGCGGGAAGAACGCGCACGCGTACAGGCCCTACGGCGCCGCGCCACAATCGCCCGCAACGGGATCCGGCAGCTCCTGGAGACTGCTGTTGAGCAGCGGATCGCCGGCGGGGACTGGGAGGCTCACCAGGAGGCTGCAACCACGGCGTCTAGAGGACTGGCTGCTTTGGGCAGTTCCGGCGAGATGGAGATGGCCGTTGCGAGGCTCGAGCGGCTCCAGAGCGATATGAGGCGATATCTCGAAGCGGCCCTCGAAGCAGTAGCGGCCCGCACCGACTCATGCCACTTACCTGTTAATAATAACCCCACGGAGCCAAAAAATTGGCCCCACATTACAACTACAAACCAACTTCTCAATCTGAAAGATACTGTAATTGCTTTAGGGAAAAGTGGCTCGCTGCCAGTTTCCTCCGGGGAAAACCCCCCGTCCAGCGGGTTCGGAAGCCGCGTCGACAATCACCGGATAACGAGCACACAACACCGGCCGGGCAAAGTTCGAACCGACTCTGGTTCCCTCCTCAAGATTACGCCGGTGGAGCTGGTAAAGCTCGCACCTCGGCTGACGACATACCTCAACAACCAGGCGCCGAGCTGGCCCGAAATCGTAGATGCCGCTGACTGGCTCCGCGATGAGATGGGGATCTCCAAATACATCTGGGGCGACGCGTGCCTGGCCATGGGGCGGGAACAAGCCGCCATTGCAATCGCAATCGTCTCAGCAAAGCCGCCAGCCCACTTCCGCGGCAGCCCAGGTGGCTACTTCCACGGCATGGTCTCGAAGGCCAAAGCTGGGGAATTGCACCTGGCCCGGACCATTTGGGGTATGCGCGGCTCCGGTGAGCGCCAGCTGAAATGACACCACGACCAGGAGGATCCGCCGATAGCATCCATTCGCATGGGCTCGCGGTGAAGTGGGAAACCACAACAACCAGCGAGCCAACGATGAGCCATTCGACAAACGTGAGAACCGCCTCATATAGCCAGCTGGCTGGCATCCCGAATGTCGACTTATCCGAAAATCTGAGAGCTGCCCTAGCCGCCGGAAAGAGGGCTACCGGGATAGCGGCAGAGGTGCTGGCACTTCGGGCAGGGCCGGGGAAGCTGACGCCTCAGGAGTATTTCTACTACCGCCTGTGGGACGCACCCCAAGAAGGGGCCGACAAGCAGCGCTTCGTGGGAAAGATCGCGCAGCACCCCATGCATGTTGCTGCAGGCGCGCGCGAATGGTTTGCCGCATCGGCAGACAAGATCCTGTTTCAGTCCATCATGGACGGTGCGGGTCTGCGAACGCCGGAGCTGACCGCAATCACCCAGGCGGGCCGCTATCTGCCGACCGCCCCAACGATAACAGATCCGGCCGCCCTGGCTGACAAGCTACGCGACCCCTCTATCTACCCGCTCTTCGCCAAACAGGTGGCCGGGAAATATAGCCTCTCCGTCTTGAGCGCAGACGGCTTCGACTCCGACGAGGTGATCCTCCTCGATGGAACACGACAGGACGTCGCCGACGTCGCAGTCTTGTTGGCTGACAGACCTGGCTTTCTTATCCAGCATCGCCTTGCCCCGGCGCCGGATTTGGCCGCGCGTTTCGGACCTCGGCTTTGGTCCGCGCGCCTGCTGGTCCTGGTCACCCCGAGCGGCCCAGTGATCCACCGTGCCGTCGCCAAGATCGCAACGGGGACCAACCCAGCGGACAATTACTGGCGGCCGGGCAATCGGCTCGGGGCCATCGATCTGCCATCCGGACACATCACCCGGGTGGTGCATGGCGCCGGCGCGGACCTGGTGGTCGATGCGCCGCACCCCGACACCGGCGCGGCCATCGTCGGCACGACCGTCCCAGGCTGGCAGGACCTGACCGATATGGTGCGAACGGCCAGCCAGGTTTTCGCCGGCATTCGCACACAGTCATGGGACATCGCGCTGACGGCTGACGGGCCGGTCTTCCTCGAACTGAACTATGGCGGCGACCTCAACCTGCACCAGCTCGCGCACGGGGCAGGGGTCCTGGACGAGCCGTACCGGGAGCATCTCCGGCGCTGCGGCTACCGCGGGAAGCTCTAACCCGTAACTGGCTTCGGCCACCGAGCCCACGGCGCCAGACGCACCGTCATTCGCAAGCCTCACGCTGATACTCCCCGGGGCAAATGGGGAGACGGGATGGTGAGGGCTACCGCTGACGCCGGGCGTGCCGCAAGGGAAGCCGCTTCGCGGCCGCCCAGGGCTGGTGTTCATCGCGTAGGCGCGATGGACCCCCGGGCGCCCTTGCCCCGCGCCGGCTTCGCGGTCGGACGGTCTCCATGAGGGCGTGGTGAAGAGGATGGCTGACTCAGCCGCCCATAGCGCACCCGCCAATCCTCATCAGGAGAGATGTGCGATGTCGGGGCATGACGCCGAACTGGATCAATTCAGGCAGGAGGTAAGCTGCGCCGTCCTATTGGAGCGGGCGACACCGCCCTGGCAGCTGGACCGCAAGGGCAGCACACGCCGCGCCCTGAAATACCGACGGCACCAGGGCGAAGTGGTCATCGTCAATCATGACGGGCGGGGCTGGTGGGATGCCCAGGGTTCCGCCAAAGGGGATGTGTTCGATCTCGTCCAATTCCTGAACCCCCACCTCAACTTCGGCCAAGTGCGGAAGGTGCTGCGGCCCTTTGTCGGGCTCTCCCCGACCTACCCGGAAGCCCTGCCCAAGCGTGAGACGTCCCAAGCCGACCGACCGCTGCCCGAGCGCTGGGCAAGCCGACCTCGCCTACGGCCCGGTTCGCGCGCGTGGGACTACCTGACTGGGGCCCGCGCCCTCCCGCGCACCGTCCTTCTGGCCGCGAGCGAGGCCGACGCCGTACGAGACGGGGCTTACAGGAGCGCGTGGTTCGCGCATCGTGATCCAGCCGGTCAGGTCTGCCACATCGAGGTTCGCGGCCCCGACTTCAAAGGCTCACTCCGTGGCGGGACCAAAACCCTGTTTCGGTTGACGGGCGGTCTCTCACCATGCCGGCTGGCCGTGCTCGAGGCGCCGATCGACGCGCTGAGCCTGGCGGCCCTCGAGAACATCCGGCGAGACACAATCTACGTGGCAACCGGCGGCGGGATAGGTCCTGGCACGATCGACGCGCTTCGAGCCGTCCTGACCGGCCTACGGGCGGCCGGGAGCGTCTTGGTGAGCGCCGCCGATGCAAACACCGCCGGCGATCGCTTTGCCAGCCAGCATCAAACTATCGCCGTCGAGGCCGGCATCCCATTCGAGCGATTGCGGCCAACCAACGGGACGGATTGGAACGATGTGCTGCGGCAGGGGAGGGGGGTATGAAGCCCGACCGCGCCTGGGTGTTGCTCCCCTCCGGACGTCGGCTCGATTTGTTGCAGCCCGACGCCGACGCATGGACGGATCGCGACCTGGCTATCAGCCTGTCACGAACGTATCGCTGGGGTGGCCATTCACGCTGGGAGCTGCCTCTCTCGGTCGCCCAGCACAGCCTGCTGGTGCTGGTGATGCGGCAGAAGATGAATGCGCTCCAGCCCATTTCACGGGCCGAAGCGTTGCTCGAACTGCTGCACGATGCCGAGGAAGGCTTTCTCTGCTTCGACCCGATCTCGCCTCTGAAGCCGCATCTCGGCGAAGACTTCAACAGCGTCAGCAATCGCCTGCGGGCCGCGATCGCCAACCGCTACGACATCCAGCCCTGGGAAGGCGCCGGCTACCTCCTTCACAAGCAGGCCGATCACCTGGCCGCGGCATCGGAAGCATTCCACGTCACGGGTTGGTCGCGGGAAGATATCCGGGACAGCTTGCACATCCGCCTGGATCCCGTCGCGGAAGACCCGCTGCCGCTCCTCGATGGAATGCAGCCGTGGGAGCCGTGGCCGCCCCGGATCGCGGCAGCTTTGTTCCTGGCCAAGCTGCGCGAACTGACGCGCGCGGATGGAGATGTCGAACGGCCAGGCGACATGAGCGCCGTGGTCGAGCGGGAGCAGACCATCCGGACCCTGGCAACCAGCTTCTCCCGGTTGTCCCCGGGCCAGGGGCGCAGGGCCGTCTGGCCGCTCACCGGCAACAGCCTGACCGACACCTACGTCGTCGCGGAGGCGAATGACGGCTCCCAGACAGCGGAAGGCGTGGTCGTGGACGGCCATCGCGACGAGGACGGCGCGTGGGACTTCGACGCGGATTTCACCTTGTTCACAACCGACGAGGAAATCCTCGTCTGCCACGGATACAATTGTCATGTTGAAATCCAGTAGCGCCGTCGCGCTGCGGCACGCAGCCCTCGCCGACCTGACCGAGCAGCAGCTTGAAGCAGCAGAGGCAACCGGACCCGTCCTGGTCCTGGCCGGCGCCGGAACCGGCAAGACGAAGACCCTCACGGCCGCGGTCATTCATCGCATCCAGGCCTGCGCGGTGTCGCCCTCGCGCATTCTCGCCGTCACCTTCACCAACAAGGCCGCCGGCGAGATGATCGCCCGTATCCGGGCAGGCCTCGGGCAGGACGCCGCGCCACACTGGATCGGCACCTTCCACGGACTCGCCGCCCGCCAGCTGCGGATCGAGCCCGAAGTGGCCGGCCTGCGGCCCGGCTTCGACATACTCGACGCCGACGACAGCCGGCGCATCGTCAAGCGAATCATGAAGGCGCACAACCTCGCCGCCGGCGACGAGGGCATGCAGATCGGCCGCGATCCGCTGAAGGTGATGTGCAACCGGCTGTCCAAGTTCAAGGACAATCTGATCCCGCCGCAGGATGCGCCGGCCCACGTCGAAGCCATGATCGCAGAAGCGCTGCGATTGGGAACGCCCGTCGACCCAGACGGACTGAGAGCCAGCGCCCGCGTGTATGCCAATTATCAGCGGACACTCCGCGACGGGAACGCCGCCGATTTCGGAGATCTGCTCCTCTGGCCGACTCTCGCGCTGCTGCGCAACGCCGACTTTCGGCACCGATGGAGCGAGCGCTTCGACGTTCTGCTCGCCGACGAATACCAGGACGTCAACCATGCGCAATATAGCTGGCTTCGGCTTCTCAGCGCGGGACACGAACAGCTCTTCGCGGTCGGCGACGATGACCAGTCGGTGTACTCGTTCCGGGGTGCAGACATTCAATATATTCGGCGTTTTACAAGAGACTTCCCAAACGCGCGGCAGATCCGCCTCGAGGAAAACTTCCGCTCGACCGGACATATCCTCGCGGCGGCAAACACCGTTATTTCGCGCGACGGCAACCGTCTGGGCAAGACCCTCTTCACCCGGAAGCCCATCGGCGACCGCATCGAGGTCGTCCCATTTCGCAACCCGGAGGCCGAGGTGCTCGGGATCGTTGCTGAAATCCAGCGACGTCATGCCGAGGGCCTCGCCTGGTCCGACTTCGCGATCCTCTACCGCAGCAACGCGCTCTCCCGTCAGTTCGAGGAGGCGCTCATGCGCGCCCGCATCCCCTACGTCCTCGTCGGCGACGTCGGATTCTACGAGCGAGCGGAGATCAAGGATGTGCTCGCCTTGTTGCGCCTCTGCGCGACACCGGAGGATCGGCAGTCGGACGAGGCCTTCCGGCGCGTCGTCAACGTGCCTGCCCGTGGGTTCGGCGCCAAGGCGTTGCAAGAGGTGGAGAACGAAGCCGCCTGGAGGCAGGTGCCTCTGTTGACCGCGCTGGAAACCGCCGCCTTGCCGCCGAAGACACGCTCAGCCGGGCTTGCCTTCGTGGACGCCATCAAGGGCGTGGCTCGGGATCGCGCGGCGACACTCGCTGATGAAATGTCGCTGCTACTGGATGCGACCGGCTACCGCGCGATGCTGCGCGACAGCAAGGCGGAGACGAC
>VFSW01007275.1_pt1 | contig 16100 bp, 14 predicted proteins | sample 5358111 | NCBI WGS metagenome assembly VFSW01 (sample SAMN11554181, study PRJNA540505) | mine drainage metagenome | isolation source: sediment from site ElyBrook_90M | place: USA: Ely Copper Mine, Vershire, VT | collected 2017 | reverse complement strand
CACTTGCGCCACGACTGTTATACCGCGCGTGGCGAGCGCTTCTTTCAACGGTTCCGCGACGTAGGAACCAAAATCCGCATCGCGCTGCTTCATGAGGTATTCGTGGTTGAGCCATCCGAGCTTCTCTTCGTTGAAGGAGCCGCCGTGCGTCTGTATGCGCGAGAGATCGAAGGCGCTCAAGAGTTCCTCCCTGCTGAATATCTCCTGCTCGGTGCCGGGATTCCACCCGATGAGCGCGAGAAAATTGGTCATCGCGTCGGGAAGATATCCTTCAGCGCGGTATTCGAGAATGTCTTTGGCGCCGTCGCGCTTGCCGAGCTTCTTGGTCTTATCGTCGCGCAATATGGGCGGCAGCGTCACGAATTTCGGCGGCGTGATGCCGAGCGCCTCATAAAGCGACAGGAATCGCGGCGTGGAGGAGATGAATTCGTCGCCGCGGAAGATGCAATTGACCCCCATCTGATGGTCGTCGATGATATGGGCGAAATTGTATGTCGGATAGCCGTCCCCCTTGATGAGGATGAAATCGTCGACCGCCTCCTCCCCTGCTTCGAGATCGCCGCGCACCTCGTCGTGCCACTTGTATCGCTTGACCTCAGGCACTTTGAAGCGCAGGGGCGACGTGCCGTCCCACTTTGCGAATGTCTCGGGCCGATGTTCCCGTATCAGGAAGGCGCGCTTCTCGGATTCAGCAGCCTTTCGGAAGGAGTCTATCTGTTCTTTCGTATACGGATCAGGGTATGCGAAGCCCTTAGCGAGAAGCTCACGGGCCGCGGCCATATAGGTATCGAGCCGCTGTGATTGTATACAGGAACCGAAAGGTCCCGGCTTATCGGGACCGTAGTTCCAGTCGATATCGAGCCAGCGGAGCGATTCCTGGATGTGCTCGATCGATCCCTCGACTTCGCGCTCCTTGTCGGTATCCTCGATGCGCAGGATGAAGGTGCCGCTATTCTTGCGCGCCCAGAGATAAGCAAAAAGCGCGGTGCGTATGCCGCCGATATGCATGAAGCCCGTCGGGCTCGGCGCGAAGCGCGTCACTACCTTGTCTTCTCCCATATCACTCATACGCCGCTCGGGCTATACCGGCTCGTGCGCTATCGCGCTTTCAAGCAGGATGGTAGCGATCTTCCGCGCCGCGTCCGGACGCGCATACGCCTTGGCTGCTTCAGACATCTTAGCGCGCAACGGCTGGTCCGCGATAAGGCGCGCGATTTCAGATAGGAGCACATGGGGAGCCAGGTTGCGCTGTTCTATCACGATGGCAGCACCCGAGCGCGCATAGGAGAAGGCGTTTTCCGTCTGATCGTGCGAGACGTCTTCGGGGATGGGAACGAGGACGGAAGGGATCCCCCACGAGGCTATCTCGAATATCGTGCCGCTGCCTGCGCGCGCGACGATTATCGTCGCGATGCCGGCCGACATGCGCAGCGCCAGCGTATTGAGAAGCCCGAAAGCGCGGTAGCGATTGGCGTATCTGGAATCCTTCAAGACGACCGATGCGATATTGGCAGCCTCGGCGACGTTCGCGCTGCCCGCCTGATGGATGACATTGTATGACAGCACGAGCTGGGGCAGTGCATCGAGGATGGTCCCGTTGATCGCTTGTGCGCCTTGCGAGCCGCCCATGACGAATATGGTAGGGACCGACGGATCGAGCTTGAGGAATTCGTACCCGCCCTCCTTGGCAGGCGAGGCGATCTCTTTGCGTATCGGATGTCCCACGCGCGCTATGCGCGATTGGGCTTTCTTGGGAAATTTCCCGGCAGCATCGGCATGCGCTACGGCTATCCAGCGGGCGAACTTGGACGACCAGAGGGAAACCCTCCCCGGCGAGGCGTCCGCGTCGTAAATGACGACAGGTATGCGCAGGAGCCTCGCGGCGAAAAGCGTCGGGAACGCGGCGAAGCTTCCCGTCGAGAAGACCACGTCGGGATAGATATTGAAAAGCTGTATCGTCGCGCGAAAGATCCCGATCCCGATGCTAAATGCGCTCAGCGCGTTGAGAATGCTCGGGTAACGCCGCATGGGTCCTGCAGGACTCGGCTTGTATGCAATATCATGCTCGAAGAGCGCCTCCTTATCCATGGGCGACGGGCCCGTGTAGATGAGTTCCGGCTCGATGAGCACGCGTTCCGCGCAGACGTCCTCGATAGCTTCGGCGACCGAGATAAGCGGATAAAAGTGACCGCCAGTCCCGCCGCCCGTTAGCACGATCTTCATGACCCTATTGTATCGCTTCGGGAGTGCTTCTCAAACCCCGGCTTCAGCTCAGATTCGCGCGCTTCGGGATGCGCTGACGCGAGACGTTGAGCAATATCCCGGCGCTCGCGAGCGAGGAAAGCATGGCGGAGCCCCCTTGACTTACGAAGGTCAGCGGTATGCCGGTCAAGGGCGCGACCCCGAGCATCGCGGCGATATTGATGAAGGCTTCGCTCGCGAGATACGTCGCTAAGCCGACGGAGAGCAATGCGCCGAAGAGATCCGGCGCGGTCGAGGCGATATTGAAGCCGCGCAGGGCGAAGGCGAGGAAGAGGAGCACGATGAAGACCGTCCCGATGAAGCCGAGCTCTTCGCCGGCGACCGCGAATATCGAGTCGCCCATCGGCTGCGGCAGGTACGTGAATTTTTGTATACCCTGTCCGAAGCCGCGGCCGGTGATGCCGCCGGATCCTATCGCGATGAGCGCCTGCTTGATCTGATAGCTTCCCGTCTCTTGTCCTTGCGAGGGGTTGATGAAGGTTTCCACGCGAGCGCGCACATATGGCTGGAAGAGGGCCAACAGGCCGATAGCGAGCACCCCGGCGCATATCAAGAGCAGAATATGCCACCAGCGCGCTCCAGCTGCCCAGAATACCGCCAATACCGAGGCTGAGACGACGCCGAGGGTTCCGATATCAGGCTGCGCGAGCAGGATCAAAGCAGGGAGCGCCAGTATCGCGCACAATCCGCCGATGCCGTACTTCCACGTTGACACGGTCTTCCTCATCGCCGAGAAGTATGCCGCGGCCATCACGATGGCAGCGTTCTTCAATATTTCCGATGGCTGGAGCGAGAAGCGCCACAGCACGATCCAGCGCTTGCCGCCGTCGTACTCGGCTCCGAGATGGGGAATGAAGACCAATGCGGTAAGGAAGACTGCCCCGCCGAATATATACGGCGCGTAGCGCTGCCAGAGATGGTAATCGACGGTCGCGGTCACTACCAAAGCGACGAGGCCCGCGCCGACTCCGAGGGTGAGATGGTTCAAGACCGCCGAAGAGATGCCGGCGGCGCCGCGCGCGAGAAGCCCGAAGGCAGCGGAGGCGAATATCATGCATCCGCCGATGACCAGCATCGCGATCAAGAGCGCCAAAGGCCTGTCCAGATGTCCGCGTTTTGCTTTCATATCAGGCGCATAAGCGAGTCACAGGACAGCGAGCGCCAGAATGACGCCGGCGAAGGCGAACATGATAGAGAGGATCCAATACCGCATCACGACCTTCGAGCCGGGCCATCCGATCGCTTCGAAATGATGATGCAGCGGCGCAATGCGGAAGAGCTTGCGGCCGAACAGACGCTTCCAGAATATCTGGAGCACGTTGGAAAGCACGGTCAGCACGAGGAGTGCGCCGATTATCGGAAGCACCGCGATGCCGATCCCCTGCCCCAGGTTGTCCGTCATGAACGCGACCGAGGCGATGGCGAGCGTGATGCCCATCGTTCCTGTCTCGCTCATGTAGAAGCGCGCGGGAGGGATGTTGAACCATAAGAACGCCAAGAGCCCGCCGACGACCGTCGCGCAGAAGGCGGCGAGGTCTATCTGGTTCTCGGCGAAGGCGATGATGGTGTAGGAGGCGAAGATCGAGGCGAATATGCCGCCGGAGAGCCCGTCGATGCCGTCGATCACGCCGGAGGCGTACAGGCACAGGGATACGAGTATGAAGAGCGGAATGATGAGCCAGCCGATCGTGAGCGGCGCGTTGAACGGGATATCGATGGCAGTGACTGCGAGCTTCGCATAGAACCACCATCCGATGAATCCGGATAAGAATACGACGATGACGAGGCGTTGCCGCAGGGCGAGGCCTTTCCCCTCGACGCTGATATCCAAGAGGTCGTTGAGGAATCCGACCAAGGCCCCGATGATGAGCGTGAAGAACGGTATCCACGTCTCGCTGCGGGTGAGAAAATCGATGCGCGATAAGGAGCTAGCAGGGAGGAGATTCCCGAGAAACGAGATGCCGATCGTCGTGATGAGGACGCTTCCCCATATCACGATACCACCCATGCGCGGGGTCTTGGTCTCGCCGTCGCCGTGAAGCCGGTTGAATTCCTCCGCGGTCTTGCCGTCGAGGGCTAGTTTGCCGCCGGTCTTCTTCCAAACCTTGTATTTGTAGAGGTAATGCGTGACGAACGGGGTCGAGATGATGCCTATGACGAAAGAAAAAGTCGCAGGTATGAGTATCCTGATGATCGACGGGAACATATGGCATTGATTATAACCCGTTTTTGGGCTGCAACGCTTGCAAGATCATTGTCCCTGAGCGACCGCCACCCCGGTGGCCGCGATGAGTTGCTTCATGTCTGAGAATCTCCCGTTCTCGGTCGACCCGAGGACTACCGCGACGATGGGATGACCGAGCCCCGCATCGAATACGACGGCGAGGTTCCCTCCGGCGAGGTCTGTGTAGCCGGTCTTTCCCATGACGATGCCCGGGATCGCGTCGAGCGCGGTATCCGTGTTGTATGCGGATGCCGTGTCCCCCGCTGCGTTCGTGAAGCGCATATTGGGATGGGTCGTCGCCGCGAAGACCGAGAGCGACGTAGAGGCGGCGTAGGCGATCAGGGTGCCGACGTCGCGCGCCGAGCCATAGGCGCCGGACTGCGTGGTATTTATATCGAGCCCGTTGTCGTTATCGAAATACATGCTGGTGAGACCGAGGCTCTCCGCTATATCGTTCATGCGCCAGACGGTCGCGCTGTTGGGACTCGTCATCGGAGAGTCAGGATATTTGGCGTGAATGGCGGCGTTGGCAGCGGCAGCGAGGATGTCGGCCCCCTGATTGGAGGAAGCGATGAGCGTGAAGTCGAGCACGTCCGAGACCGGCCACACGGAGCCCTTGGTCAATATCTCGGCGCTTCCGGGGGAGGCGGTATCATACGGTATCGTTATCGTAGAATCCGGCGCAAGTACTTCGGAGACCGCGAGTGCCATGGCGATCTTTGTCAAGGATGCCAAGGGGCGTTCAGCATCGGGATTCAGGGTGAAGAGCACCTGATGCGTCGTGAGGTCGTAGACGTAGGCGCTCTGCGCGAGAAGCTGTACCGAAGCGAACGCATCCGGCAATGCGGCAACCGCGACTGCTGCCGATTGCGCTGCCGCGACTGCTTTCTGCTGCGGAATGACCGCGTTGAAATACGAGAATGTGAAGACTCCGCCGGCTATAAAGACGAGTGCGAAGGCGGATATGACCAGAAGGGCGCTGTTGCGCGAGAAGATCGCCGGCAGGCTACTTCGCCTCTCGCTCGTCGTCTCCGGGACCGGATCCGTCAATAGTCGATCCTCCGTCTGTGTCGGTCGTGTCTCTGCCATATCCTTGGTTAATCGTTTTGTTGAACGGTCCGTTATCCTGATCAACCCCTTCGAATGCTTTTAATTCGTTGGATATAGTACCATACTCCGGTACATCCTGCATACTCTGTGCTCCAATATGCGCAAGGAGCTCGACGGTAGGCCTATAGATGTACTCGCGGCTGTCAGAAGGGTTCCCGGCCCGCTCTACCAGGCCGCGGGCCAAGAGCGTCCGTATGGTCGAGCTCGTATTGACTCCGCGGATATAGTCGATCTGGGTCCGCGTCGAAGGACCGCGATAGAGCAGTATGGCCAATACTTCGAGTCCTGCCTCCCCTATTTCGCGCCCCAATTCCTTCTCATATTGGATGCGCAGGGCGTCGCTTTCCCGAGCTGCGACGGTGAGCGTCGCTTCGGTCTCGCTTCGCACGAGCGATAAGCCGGTGCCTTCGAGAGACGCTCCGAGATCGTCGAGCGCGGCCGCAACCAGGGCCGAATCGGCATCCATGAGCTGCGAGAGGCGCTTGAGAGAGAGCGTTCCGCCTTCGGCGAAAAGGCAAGCTTGGGCAAGGGAAGCAAGTTCGTTCGACATATCCTGATTATACGCCGTAACGCGGCGCGCCGGTCGCGTTCTCTATCTCGATGGTGATGTCGCTGAAGAGCTTGTCCTGCGTGACGCTCGCCGATCCGTTGCGTACCAGCTCAAGTACTGCGAGGAAATGCACGATGAGCTCGTGCCTGTCTGCGGTATTGCGCGTGAGATCGCTCCAGCGCGTGCGTATGGCTGTTCGCAGGCGCGTATGAAGACTCTTGATGACGTCTTCAAGCGCGAGGACCGGCGCAACGGCCGCTTGTGCGAGCGCTTCCGGCTTCGGGAGGCTCTTCAAGAGCCGTATCACCGCATCGTGGATGAGAGACAAGCTCGTTTCTCCTGCGCTGAATGCCGCAGGCCGCGCCGGCGCGCGCCGGGCCAATACGAGCGGCGACTTGCCCCATTCCCGCCTGAGAACTTTCGCCGCCTTGCGTACGAGCGCATAGCGCGCGAGGCGTCGTTCTAATTCCTCGACGGATTCGCGTTCCTCGACGGATAGCTCTAGCGATGGCAAGAGCGTCCTCGATTTGATGAGGAGCAGCGTGGATGCGACCAATATGAATTGCGCCGTCTCTCCGAGCGGCAGCTCGGGCAGTTTCTCGACATAGGCGAGATACGCGTCGCAGACCTCCGAGAGCGATATCTCCGAGACCGACATCTTGCGGCTCTCGATGAGATCATAGAGGGTCTCCAGCGGCCCCTTGAAGGCAGGCGTCTCTATGGCGAAAGAGGTCGTCATGCCTCGTTCTCGGATTCAGGGCTCTCAGAGAGGCGCGCGTCGATGCGCGTCATGTCGCGCGGGAAAGCCGTCGCTTCCTTCACGTTGGCGATCTCGAGCATGCGGGCGGTCATGCGCTCGAGTCCGGTAGACGAGCCGCCATGCGGAGGCATGCCGTATTTGAAGGCCTGCAGGTAGAAGGAGAATTTCTTGGGTTCGAGGCCGCGCTCTTTCATCCGTGCGACCAGGGCGTCGTAGTCATGGATGCGCTGCGCGCCGCTGTTTATCTCGAGCCCGCGGAACAAGAGATCGAAGCCGCGCGAGAAGGGCGCTTCTAAGGGATCCTCATAGGTGTAGAAGGCGCGCTTGGCGGTCGGATAGCGGGTTATGAATACGAAATCGGACTTCTTCTCGGTCTTCGCCCACGCGCATATATTGCGCTCGTGCTCCGGCTCCATGTCCGGCTCGGGTGCCACCCCTAAGATGTCATGGGCTTCGCGCAACGTAAGTACCGGGATCTCTTCAGGGACCAAAGGCGCGGTAGTCCCGAATCGCGCGAACATATCCGCATGCGCTTGCGAGACCGAGTGCACCGTGTCGCGGATAGCCGTCTCTAGGACGCGGATCGGGTCGCGCTCGTTTTCGATGAATCCCATCTCGAAATCCAAGCATGTCGCCTCGCTCAAGTGCCGCGTCGTCGCGCTCTTCTCGGCGCGGAATATCTTCGCTATGGTGAATGCCCGCTCGAACGCTCCCACCATGATCTGCTTGTAGAACTGCGGGCTGGTGGCGAGAAACGCTGAGCTATCCTTGAAATATTCGACCCTGAAGGCCGCCGCCCCTCCCTCGGCATCGCCGCCGACCAAAGCAGGCGCCTCGAACTCCGTGAATCCCTGGGACCGCAATGAGTTGCGGTATGCATCGACTATCGATGCCTGCATCTTGAAGATGTCGCGGCTGCGCTCTGTCCGCAGCGTCAGAGGAAGGTAATCGAGATGCGTATCGAGGTTGAGCTCAGTGCCTAATTCGAACGGCAGTTCCTTCGGCGCGCTCAATACGCCGATCTTCTCTATCTGAAGTTCAATATCGCCGTTCAATTTACCGGCCTGGATGTTCTTATCCGGACGCTTGTTGACCATCCCCTCGACGGAGACGATGTACTCGGTGCGAGTCTCCTTGGCCGTCTCCATCGCGCCGCTTTGCGGCAGGACGACGCCTTGTACGGTCCCGCTCATGTCACGGAAATCGAAGAAGATCATCTTGCCCTGATCGCGTCGGACCGAAACCCACCCTTTTATAAGGACGTTCGTACCAATATGCTCATGCAGGTCTTTTATATGCGCACGTTCCATAATTAATTTAAATCGTTACACCGACTTTTTCGCGCGCGACCCGCATCTTTTCAGACGCGCGCGACCGAGCGCGAACGCCGCCTTCTCTGAGGATGCTCCGTACATCGTCGTCTGTGATCGCGGAGCGGATCTCGCGCATGGGCGCCACGAGCACGTCGATATCCTCGATAAGGGCCTCCTTGAGGGCTTTGTAGCTTCCTGAGTTCGCCTCGTAAAGTGAAGCAAAGTCTTTTTCGTTCCTGAAATGCTTGTGTATCGCATGGACGTTCTCGGGCCGCTCGCCTTTCGAGTCCGTCACGATGCTCATCACGGCCTTAGCGATCTCGTCTTTGGTGCCGAAAAGCGGGATGGTGTTGCCATAACTCTTGCTCATCTTCTTGCCGTCAGTACCCGGCACGGTCGCGATGTTCTCCAAGATGCGCTCCTTCGGCTCCTTGAAGGTCTCGCCGAATGTCGCATTGAATTTCGCCGCCGCCTCGCGCGCATATTCGACATGCTGGCGCTGGTCGGCGCCGACCGGGACGATATCAGTGTCGTAGAGCAAGATGTCTGCAGCCATGAGCATCGGATACGTGAAAAGTCCGGCATTGGCCTCGAGGCCTTTGGCGACTTTGTCCTTGTACGAGTGCGCCTGCGACAGGAAAGGCACGGTGACGAGGCAGTCGAATATCCAAGCGAGCTCCGTGTGCTCGGGTACGTCGGACTGCTTGAAGATGATCACCTTGGAGGGATCGATACCGACGGCGATATAGTCTTTGACGACATTGATGATGTTCTTGCGCAATTCAGCAGGCTCTTTGAGCGAAGTAAGGGCATGATAATCAGCGACCATCAACATGCTGTCGTATTCGCCACAAAGGTCGGCGAAGGGCTTTAGCGCGCCGAAGTAGTTGCCCACGTGCAAGGTGCCGGAAGACTGTATGCCCGTCAATAATCTCTGCATAGAGGCTTCATAATACCAGAAAATGGGGATTCTTTAAGCGGCGGGAAGCTCGACGACGAAGCGCGAGCCGTGGCCCGCGCCTTCGGATTCGGCCCAGATCTTGCCGCCGTGAGCGGTGATAATGGTCTTCGCTATGTAGAGTCCGTAGCCGGTCGAATGGACATTGACCTTTATAGAATCCTTGCCGTGGCCGCCCTCGGTGAATAGCCGCTGCATATCCTCCGGCGTGATGCCGACACCGCTGTCTTCCACGGCGAATCGTATGACAGGGCCTTTGCGCGCGACTTCCACCCTGATGGTGCCCGCGGGCGTGTACTTTATAGCATTGTCGATGAGGTTGCGGATGACGTGATCGCGTATCTTTTCTTCGTCGCCGTTGACCCTGCACGGGACTTCCCATGCGATAGCCGCTTTTATCGAGAGGTGCTTGTCCTCGGCGGCAGGCTTCAGGTGATCGAGAACGTTCGTGACGATATCTCTCATATCGAAGACGCTTTTCTTATATGAGACGGTCCCGCGCTTGAGATTGGAGGCATCGAGGATGTCCATCACAGTGCGCACCCCTTTGCGCACCTCGATGAGCGCCATATTCGCCATGTCATGAAGCTCCTGGGATGTCTGGCCGAAGTCTCCTTCTACGATGCTCGAGAACCCGGCCTCGCTCTTGGTGAGATAGCCCTTGATCTCGTGGCTCATAAAATGGAGAAGATTCTCCTGCTGCTTATTCACTGCCTGGAGCTCGCGTTCCTGCGCCTCGATAATCTCGCGTGCCTCGAGCTCCTTTGTAACGCTGCGAACGAGATATGCGCCGAGTCCCAACGATATGACCAGGAGCCCGCCGTTCACGATATATTCGATCGTCGACTGCGAAGTGAATATCTTGATAAATGTGACGATGAATATCAGGAGCGCCATTATCTGCGCAGTGACGACACGCAGATCGAACAATCGGTAACGCAAGATGGCATAACCCATGATCACCGGGTAGAGACAGACTGTGATTATCGTGTAGGGATAGACATAAACGCCGAAGACGGGGGCGAAGCTCACGCTTCCGCCGAGGAATCCGACAAGCGTCGCTATGAAGAAGTAGCGAATCTGCTTGCGCCGGGTCGAATCGTTCGAGATCTTATACTCGAGCCACAAGAGATAGTGGCCGTAGATTATCAAAGCTTGGAAGAAGACGAATAGTGCTGGATATAAGAGGCCGCCGTTATTGTAATAGAAGAGATTGAAGGCGTATTTCACGCTGACGAGCTTGTCTGTCAGGCTGTCGGCATAAAGAAATACTGCACCAAGGGCATAAACGCAATACATCAGACGCCTATTTAGCTTGCCCGTATAAGCATAGACGAACTGCATGAAGAGTATAGGTATGAGTATCACGCCGACGTGCGAGATTTTCCACCATATCAGGGCTGTTGCGGCGATTTGCGTCGTGGTAATGAAATAGAACGAGAGGCCCCAGCAGAATACCGCGAGGCAAAAGAGTCCCCAGATCATGCTCTGCAACGTCTTGGCAAGCGAAAACATCAGGGCCGCCATGAAGAGGCTTGTCGCTGCGATGATGATGCCGGCGAATCCGATAAAGTTCAGAGCCATGTGAGCTTGCGTGAATTATACAATGAAAAAGAAACAGGCGGACCGTGAAGGGCCGCCTGGAATTTCCCGATGCATTCGTGGCCTAAGCCGCGTGTGCGACAGACCGAAGCCGTTGAGGGGGAGCAAGGAGCACGTTCCTCATATAGCTGATCTGGTTTGCGATGAGCCGAGAATCAATCTCCGCAGGCGATACGTAGCCGTCAGTTTTCCTGATTTTCTCATGCCCGTAGGTTGTATCTCGCTGCACGAAAGATCCGAAGTACTCGACGATCTTGGTTACCCTGCTTTGGATTTGAAGCCAGCGCGGATCGCCGTATCGTGAAGTCCTGTCGTGATTGTCGTGGCTGTAGGTAAGTGGCAGTGCGAGGTTCTTGATGAACGTCTCCTCAAACAGCCAGCCCATGGGCACTGGCTTCGGATGCGTCACATGCACCGTCCCATCGATGCCGGAAAGCCCGGCACAACGGATCATGCGTATAGCCCATTCGCGTGGCACCAAGTTCATGGTGCTCTCAGGATTCAGGCCCATCAGGAACGGATTGTTCGGAAATTGCGCAAGCCGTTTCCTGATTACATAGATCGGAGCGACGAAGCCCGAATAGCCGCCGACCCTCCCGACCTCGCCGCTTTCGGAATCTCCGATCACGGTAGACAGTCGGATGATGAGCGGCCTCCCAAGATACTGCCGCACGAGTTCTTCTGCCTGGATCTTGCTGAGTAAGTACGGGTTGAGCGAGTCGTCGAGGACGGCGACATCGCTTTCCCCGAGATATGCCATTTTCTCGCCGACGTACGAGGTGCTGGTGTAGACGAAGCGCTCGATCTCGAGCAATGCCGAGAGCTCGAGCATCTTGCGAGTGCCGGTGACATTCGCTTTCAGTGTCTCTTGCCGGAGATCTTCGTGATACTGGACCTTGCCGGCGAGATGGAAGAACGCGTCGTAAGGGCCGAACTTCTTCAGGATTGTTGGGTCGATCATCTCCTCGGTAATGTCACCGTAGATGACGCTCAAGCCTTTTTCAAGGGCAACTTGGCGACCTTCCACAGGCCGCACGATGGCGATGACCTTGATTCCTCGACTGAGAAAATCGCGAACGAGCGGCGCACCGATAGTGCCCGGATATCCTGTTACCAAGACACGCATTGTGACCTCTCCTGCAGAATGCCTAATTTGCCAAAGATCCCATCAGCAATATATCACAAGAACATACAAAAAACAAGTGTCAATGAGTGCTGTGGACAAGTCCTTAATTTTCTACGAACCCCTAAGGAACAGAGGGCTGAATATTGGAAACTTCAGGAGCCGGTCGAGGCGTGTCCGATGCCGTGTACCACGTATGGCGCGGTGAGCGTCGCAGATGACGGGGCGTGGGGCGCCAGCTGGAACGCGCCGAGCGCGTCTGCTGCCCAGCAGCTTGCCAATGCGTTCTGTCTGCAAAGCGCGACGCTGACATGCTTGGCGTACTCGATAGCGGGAAAGGCCTGGATGTCAGGCATTTACTGCAACAACGGGAGCGTCCAGCGCGGAAGCGTCGGCATGGGCAATGATCCGGCCGCAGCCATCCGGAACGGGTTCCGGATCGCTGTCCAGAGCCAGATCATGGGCGGAAATTTCTTCAACGTCAACGAGTGCAGCCTCTCGACTTTGATCGCCGGCAACGGCGCTCAACTGCAAGCTCAACAAGCCCTCCAGCAAGGTACGGAATAACGAAGTGCAGCTCAAGATGCTATACGGATCGTCGGCGCAAGACCGACGATCCGCTTTCTTTTATGACCTCACGAAAGCAAGAATCAGATACGCGCCGAGGAGCCAGAAGAGCGCGTAAGGAGCCCCGAAGATGCTTTGGACCAGCGGACTGAAATGCCAGATCACCTGGAGCGCCGGCTCTTGGAGCCACATCACGGCGGTGATGATCGAGGCACTGATTCCGGAGAGTAGCGCGAGCAGGAATCCTCTTGAGGCGTTTGAAAATGTATCTACGAGACGATACGTAAGTACGTAGATTAGCCCGAAAATCAGCAAGAAAATCGCTGCTTGCGCTACCGGACTTGAAAGCGACGCGAGGATTTTTCCTAGGAATGCCGTATGGGGCAAAAGGTTGAAAATAAATTCTGAGATGGGAAGGGCTAGGCCAAGTACCGCAGCGCGTCCCGAGCCGGAGCGCAGCGCGTCGAAGGCGAAGAGAAGCGCGAATAGGACGATGAATACCCAATCAAGCGGGAGGTGCGAGACCCAGGCCGGGAAAAGAGCAGGAAGGTGCATCGGAATGGATCAGAGCCCTTCGGCACGCAGTTTATCGATAAGTTCTCTCGCTGTCCTCGAGAGCTTCTTGGGAAATTCTATATCGATGCGCACCGCGAGATCGCCGCGATTGCCGCGCGAATTAGGCACGCCCTTGCCGCGGATCTTTATCGTCTCGCCATGCACCACGCCTGCCGGCACGGTGATCTTCTCTTCGCCGTCGAGCGTGCGGATGCGGTATTCTCCGCCGAGCAAGGCGTCGGTGAGCTTGATGGGAAGCGCCGTGAGGAGGTTGTTGCCGTCGCGAGTGAATGCAGCATCCTTCTTCACATGAAGCTTCACGTATAAGTCACCGGCACCCCCTCCCTTGGCCGCTTCGCCACGGCCCGGCATGCGGATCATCTCGCCGTCCTGGACGCCTGCGGGCACGTTGATACGGACTTCTTCCTGTCGCTTGAGTATCCCCTCCCCGCGGCAGTTTTCGCACGGGGTCTCAGGCACTTCTCCGCGTCCGTGGCACGTCGGGCAAAGCCGGGCCGAGGTGAAATTGCCGAAGAACGTATTGCGCGTCTCGCGCAATTCGCCTTTGCCGTTGCAGGTCTTGCAGGTAGACATCTTGGAGCCGGGCTTGGCACCGGATCCGTTGCAGATGTCGCAGGCCGCCATCTTCGAGATAAGCACGCGGCGCTCCGCGCCGAAGACGCTCTCGCGGAACGAAAGCTCGATATCTATAGAGATGTCGCGGCCGCGCGGCCGTGTGCCCCCGGCTTCCCCGCCGCCGAAGAATTCGCCGAAAATGTCTCCGAGATCGAACTCCACGTTCTGGCCGTTGAATCCCTGGAAGCCTTGCTGGAAATTAGAGAAATCGAATCCGCCGAAGCCCGCACCTGATGCGCTTCCCGGTCCGCCGCTGGCGAATGTCTTGCCATAGGTATCGTATTCGGCACGCTTCTTCTGATCGGATAAGACGGCGTACGCTTCGCTCGCCTCCTTGAACTTCGCTTCGTCGCCGCCTTTCTTGTCGGGATGATACTTCTGCGCGAGCTTGCGAAAGGCCTTCTTGATCTCTTCTTCGCTGGCTGACTTCGTGATGCCGAGGATGTCGTAGTAGTTTTTCATACCTATTGATTATATTCTCGCACCGCTCTTTGCACAACGATGCGCGGATAGCAGCGTCTTACTGCTGCGCTCCTGCATCTGCCTCGGGCGGCATCTCTGCGCCGGCACCTTCAGCTGGAGGCGGAGTCTGATTCTTTGACATCGCCTCTCCGATCTTGCTCATCTCAGAAGAAAGCGCATCAGCACCTGACTTGATAGCCGCTGCATCGGTACCCGCGCGCGCAGTTTTCAACGCGTCGATCTTTTCCTGCACGCCTTTCTTGATATCATCGCCCACCTTATCGCCATGCTCTTTGAGCGCCTTCTCCGCGGCATAGACGAGCTGGTCGGCGCTGTTCTGCGCTTCTACGAGCTCGTGCTTCTGTTTGTCGCTCTCGGCGTTGACCTCGGCGTCCTTGCGCATCTTCTCTACTTCAGCATCGGAGAGCCCGGAAGATGCTTCGATGCGGATAGACTGCTCCTTGTTGGTGCTCTTGTCCTTTGCCTTTACGCTCAAGATACCATTGGCGTCGATGTCGAAGGAGACTTCGACCTGCGGCATGCCGCGCGGTGCCGGCGGGATGCCATCGAGATTGAACTTGCCGAGAGATTTATTGTCAGCTGCCATCGGTCGCTCGCCTTGGACGACATGAATCTCTACAGACGGCTGGTTGTCAGACGCGGTGGAGAAGGTCTGTGAGCGCGATGTCGGGATGGTGGTATTGCGCTCGATGAGCTTGGTTGCAACGCCGCCGTAAGTCTCGATGCCGAGGGAGAGCGGGATGACGTCGAGCAAGAGCACGTCTTTGACATCGCCTTGCAAGATACCGCCTTGGATAGCTGCGCCGAGTGCGACTACTTCGTCAGGATTCACACTGAGATTGGGCTTCTTGCCGAAGAATGTCTCTACAGCCTTTTGGAGCGCTGGCATGCGCGTCTGGCCGCCGACGAGGATGACCTCGTTGATATCTGCCACCTTGAAGGGCGATGCTTCCATCGCGCGCTTTGTGATGGTCATCGCTCGCTCGACGAATTCGTTAGTGAGCTCTTCAAGCTTGGAACGGCTCATCTTGACCAGAAGGTGCTGCGGGCCTGCGGCAGTCGAGGTGATGAACGGGATGTTTATCTCGGTCTCAAGCGCGGTTGAGAGCTCTATTTTGGCCTTCTCCGCGGCCTCATCGAGGCGCTGGCGGGCAAGCGGATCGTTGCGGACATCCACGCCGCTTTCGCGCTTGAACTCATCAGCGATCCAATCCATGATCTTCTGATCGATATCCTTGCCGCCGAGATGTGAGTCGCCGTCGGTCGAACGCACTTCTATCACGTCATCGCCTACTTCGAGCACGGAAATATCGAAGGTCCCGCCGCCGAAATCGAAGACGACGATCTTCTCGTTCTTCTTCTTGTTGAAGCCGTAGGCCAATGCCGCCGCTGTCGGCTCGTTGATGATGCGCTTGACATCAAGCCCCGCGATCTTGCCGGCGTCCTTGGTCGCCTGGCGCTGGGCGTCGTTGAAGTAGGCAGGTACTGTGATGACCGCTTCGGTAATGGTCTCGCCGAGGCGCGCTTCTGCGTCGGTCTTCAATTTCTGCAATATCATCGCGGAGATCTCTTCAGGTCGATACCACTTGTCACCCATCTTGACCTCGATGCCGCCGCTTGCGGATTTCTGCATCTCGAAAGGCACCGACGCTCGGTCTTTCTGCACGGCGGGTTCGTCGAAATTGTGGCCGATAAAGCGTTTGATCTGATAAATAGTGTTTTTCGGATTGGTGACGGCCTGTCGGCGTGCAAGAAGCCCTACCAAGCGCTCGCCGGTCTTGGAGGTCGCGACGACGGAGGGCGTCGTGCGCGCTCCTTCGGCGTTCTCGATGATCTCCGGCTCGCCGCCTTTGACGACAGCGATCGCGGAATTCGTCGTACCCAAGTCAATGCCTAGAATTTTTGTCATAAATATAGTTTTACGTTAATAGATATAAATTAAGTGGAAGTAATATAT
>VFSW01007274.1_pt1 | contig 16100 bp, 13 predicted proteins | sample 5358111 | NCBI WGS metagenome assembly VFSW01 (sample SAMN11554181, study PRJNA540505) | mine drainage metagenome | isolation source: sediment from site ElyBrook_90M | place: USA: Ely Copper Mine, Vershire, VT | collected 2017 | reverse complement strand
CCAGGGACGCGCCCGGCGCGATGCCAGCCAGGGACGCGCCCGGCGCGATGCCAGCCAGGGACGCGCCCGGCGCGATGCCAGCCAGGGACGCGCTGCGCGAGATGCTCGCGACAATCGACCCGGACGGTCTTTCGCCGCGCGATGCGCTGGCGATACTGTATCGCTTGAAATCTCTGATTGCTGTTCCGGTAACCAGGGAGGCACTACCATCGCCGGAATGTTGACCCCACTGCCCGCCGACTCGGCGCCCGAAGCCTCGCTCGGGCAGCTGTGCGACACGCTCGACGCCCTGGCCGGCAGCGGCGCACGGGAAGCGGTGCTGGCTGCCTTCCGCCGGCATCTCTCGCGCATCCAGCACCATGTGCAGGATCATTTTGAATCTTCACAGATATCCGGTCTCCAGGCAGCCCGCATGCTTGCCGGGCTCACCGACGGGCTGATCGACGCGCTGGCCCGCTTCGCGCTGCGCGCCAATGGCGTGGAGGAGCGGCTGGCGGTGATCGCCACCGGCGGCTACGGCCGCGGCGTGCTGGCGCCGTTCAGCGATATCGACCTGCTGTTGCTGACCGAGACCGAGCCCGCGCCGGCCACGCTGCGGGCGGTCGAGTACATGCTCTATCTGCTCTGGGATCTCGGACTGAAGGTCGGCCACGCCACCCGCTCGATCCCCGATTGCCTGACCGAGGCGACCAGGGACGTCACAGTGCGCACCTCGTTGCTCGATGCACGCCCGCTCAGCGGCGATTCCGAATTATTCGATGCATTCCGCAGCCGCTTCCGCGGCGCCTGCCAGGAAGCCGGACCGGCCGAATACCTCATCGCGAAACAGGCCGAGCGCGACGCCCGCCATCGCCGCTATGGCGAAAGCCCGTTCGTGGTCGAACCGAACGTCAAGGAAGGCCGCGGCGGGCTGCGCGACCTGCAGACCCTGTACTGGATGGCGCGCTACGTGTTCGGCACCTCCACCATGGGCGAACTCGCCGATCCCGCCGGTCCTGCCGGGCGGCTCATCACCGAAACCGAGAGCCGGCAGGCCAACCGCTCCTGGCATTTCTTCTGGACCGTGCGCTTCCACCTGCACTACGTCGCCGGCCGCGCCGAGGAACGCCTGACCTTCGACCTCCAGCCGGTGATCGGCGCCCGCATGGGCTATACCCGCCACGGCCGCCAGGACGGGGTGGAGCGTTTCATGCGCCACTATTTCCTGACCGCGCGCGAGGTCGCCCGCCTGACCCATGTGCTGGAACCAGCACTGGTCCGCGCCGCCCTCGGCCCGCCGGCGCTGGCGCCGACCACCGATCCGGCGCTGCTCGCCGCCGGCTTCGCCCTTGCAGAGGGCCAGCTGATCGCAGCCCCCGGCCGGGATTTCCGCGACGAGCCGATCCAGATGCTGCGGGTGCTGAAAGTCGCCCGCGACCGCGGCCTCGCCCTGCATCCGCTGGCGCTGCGCATGCTGATCCGCAACGAACGCCGCGCCGTGACCCTGCGCGGCAACCCGGAAGCCGCGGCGCTGTTCATGGACCTGCTCTGCGGGCGGAATGCCGACCAGCAGCATTCCGACGGCGCGCACTGGCTGTCGGTGATGAACGAGACCGGCTTCCTCGGCCGCTATCTGCCGGACTGGGCGCGCATCGTCGGACAGATGCAGTTCGACACCTATCACGTGTTCACCGTCGATGAGCACACGATCGAAGCGGTGCGCATCCTCAACCAGCTGGAACACGGGAAGCTGAAGGACATCGCCCCGGTCGCCTCGGGCCTGGTCGACCACCTGCAGTCACGCCGGGCGCTCTATGTGGCGCTGCTGCTGCATGACATCGCCAAGGGCCGCGGCGGTGATCATTCCGAACTGGGCGCCGAAGTGGCGATGACGGTCGGGCCGATGCTCGCCTTGTCGGCCGAGGAGACCGAGACGGTGTCCTGGCTGGTGCTGCACCACCTGCTGCTGAGCCAGACCGCGTTCAAGCGCGATATCGACGATCCCAAGACCATCCTCGACCTCGCCGACACGATCCAGTCACCGGAACGGCTGCGCCTGCTGCTGGTGGTCACCGTCGCCGACATGCGCGCGGTCTCGACCAAGGTGTGGAACGGCTGGAAAGCCACGCTGCTGCGCGAATTGTTCGCCCGGGTGGGCGAGGTGCTGGCCGGCGGCCTGGGCACCACCGAGCGCGACGTGCGCGTGGCCCACGCCAAGCAGGCCGCCGCCGACTTGCTGGCGGACTGGACCGGGGCCGACATCGCGCGGTTCACCGCCCTCGGCTATCCCGGCTACTGGCTGTCCTTCGACCCCGAGACCCACGCCCGCCACGCCAGGCTGGTGCGCGAGGCCGAATGCCGGCAGGCGCCGCTGACCATCGACACTCAGCCCCTGCCCGCCCGCTCGGTCACCGAAGTCACGGTCTATGCCGCCGATCACGCCGGGCTGTTCAGCCGCATCGCCGGGGCGCTCGCGATCGCCGGCGGGTCGATCGTCGATGCCCTCATCCATACCCTGACCAACGGCATGGCGCTGGATACGTTCTGGATCCAGGACGCCGCCGGCGGCACTTTCGATGCGCCGCACCGCCTGGCCAGGCTGTCGGTGCTGATCGAGCAGGCGCTGTCGGGGCGGCTGCGGCTGGGCAGCGAGATCCGCAAGCTCTCGCGCACGCTGATCGGCCGGCGGATGCGCGCGATCCACGTGCCGCCGCGGGTGGTGGTCGACAACCGCGCCTCCAACAGCCACACCGTGCTGGAGGTGAACGGGCGCGACCGGCCGGGCCTGCTGCACGACGTAACCGCGGCGATCAGCGAGCAGGGGCTGCAGATCGCCTCCGCCCATATCACCACCTACGGCGTGCGCGCCGTGGATGTGTTCTACGTGAAGGACGTGTTCGGGCTGAAGGTCGAGAACGAGCGCAAGCTGGAACTGTTGCGCAACGCGCTGCTGGCGGCACTGGCCCCGCCCGAAGAGCAGGACGCGCCGGCACAGACCAGGCGGCGGCGGGCGGTGGACGCGGCCTGATCAAGCGACGGCCAAGGCGCTCCGCCCCGCTCGCCCGCGGACTTCAAAAGACTAACTTCAAAAGACTGACTTCAAAAGACTACAGAGGCAGAGCCCGCACCGTATTCTCGCTTGCCCGACGTCTTATACACCCTGCGGCCCGGGGCACGCGCCCGGTTCAGAACACCAGCTTGCCGCCCACCAGCACCAGCACCACTGCCATCACCGGGCGCAGCACCCCTTCGGGCACGCGCGCCGAGAACACGCTGCCGATCACGATGCCCGGGATCGACCCGGCCAGCAGCGAGAGCAGCAGCGACCAGTCCACCGATCCCAGATACCAGTGCCCGGCGCCCGCGATCAGCGTCAGCGGCACGGCATGGGCGATATCGGTGCCGACGATGCGCGACAGCGGCAGGCGCGGATAAAGCAGGATCAGCGCGGTCACCCCGAGCGCGCCGGCGCCGACCGAGGACAGCGACACCAGCACCCCCAGCGCCGCCCCGGTCAGCACCGTCAGCAGCGCGGTCTGCCGCCTGGTCAGCCGGTCCACCCGACTCGCCGCCAGTTCCACCAGACGGGCGCGGAACACCAGCGCCACCGCGGTCAGGATCAGCGCCACGCCCAGCACCGCGGAGATGATCGCCGCCGTGTGGGGGTTCACCAGGTTGAAGCTGGAAATCAGCACCAAGGTCAGCGCGGTGGCCGGAATGCTGCCGCAGGCGAGACGGCTGGCCACCACCCAGTCCACCGTCTTGTTGCGGCCATTGACCAGGGTGCCGACAGATTTGGTGGCCGCCGCGAACAGCAGATCGGTGCCGACCGCAGTCGCCGGATGCACGCCGAACAGCAGGATCAGGAGCGGCGTCATCAGCGACCCGCCGCCCACGCCGGTCTGGCCCACCAGCAGCCCGACCACCAGCCCGGAGAGCGAAAAGAGTGGATCGAATGAAGAGAACACATCCATCTGCATCGTCCTTTCCAGGATCGGTTCGCCCGGGCCGGCCCCACCGGGGCGTTCACCCGGTCACGACCCGATTACAGCCTGACCCCGCTTGGGCATCCATCCGTTTCGCAAATCCCCGCCTCCCGCCGCGTTCGGCATCCTGCCGGCCATCTGCAGCATCACGGGCGAAGCCCTTGCCGCTTCTGCCATTTCCGGACCCGAGCGGGTGGACACCCCGAGATCGCTCATCACGTCAGATCACAGACCGCGCGTCCTGCAAGATCGGAACGCATTCGCGGGGGAGACCCGCGTCCGCCGCGTCTCATCCTTACGTCTCGCTGATAAAAGCACATTGCATAGTTGTTAGCTAGGAAAAGCGTTCGTTCCACCGAGAGTAGCAGACTTCAGCATCGCGTGAGCAGATTTACCGCATCCTCACGGGGTCGCGGATCGGCCATAGACGGCGATGGCGAGGGCTTCCGCCGACATCCGCCCGATCATCCCGCCCCGTCTCGGGATGCGCGCACGGCGGATGGACGCCCGGGATCGGACCAAAAGAGCTTGGCGGGTGGGCCTTTCCACCCGACGCCTGGCTTTCAGGCGTCGGGATCGGACCAGAAGGGCCTGGCGGGCGGGCCGATTCACCCGACGCCTGGCTTCCAGGCGTCGGGATCGGACCACTAGTGGCTGCGGCGCGAGAAAGACTCGGCATAGGCGCCATCACGACCATCGATCATGGGGTCGTCCGAAGCCTCGATCCCGTCGGTCAGCTGGCCCGGCAGGAACAGCAGCGGCTTTTCTGCGGCAGCGCTGTCGGCAGCAACATGCAGCAGCGTGATCTCGCCCAGCACCACCAGCTTGCGGTCCTCGGGCCAGTTCACCGCCGGATCGGCCGTGGGATCGCCCGGCTCGGCCAGCTGGGCGATCAGGCGCATCGTCACCGGCGCTCCCCCAGCCGCAGAGGCGAGACGTGTCTTGATCTCGTCGATCAGGAAATCGGGGGCCTGCCGGGCGGCGGTGGCGTCATCCAGATGAACGTCGCCGGCGGCCGGCACCAGCCGATAGCGGATGGCCTGCTTGTGTCCGTCCTTGCCCACCAGCAGGAACGCATTCACCCCGTAATAGGTCTCGCTGGCAAAACTCGCCGGCACCGCCGGCGGCACCGCCAGGGCGCGCGCCGCCACCGGATGGCTCGCCATGAACCGGGCGATCGGCGTGGGCTGCGGGCTATCGGGTTTGGTCGCCGCCACCGCCAGGAACAGATCGCGGAACTCGGCGACGCTGGAGACCGGGAACTTGCTGAGCGAGACGCCGAGCACATCGGTTTCCGATCCGTCGGGCAGATGGAATTTCACCGCCATGCCATGGGGATTGCCAGGCGCCCCGTCGGGCACGCCGGGCAGCCCGCCGGCATCAGAGAAGCGCACAACCACCGGCACCGGCCGACCCTGCAGATGCGCCGCCCTGCTCAGCCCCGCCGCCTCGGGCGTGGCGGTGAAGCTGCCCTCCACCACCACGCCCTTGGCGTGATTGGCGCGCAGCCCGGGATGGACGCCGAACGCCTGGTTGAGCGCGTCGACCGCCTGAACCTCCACCGGCGTGTCATCGGCGGCGCGGGCTCCGGCACCGGGGAAGAGCGCCACCGCCCCGGCGAACACCAGGCCGAACACCGGCACAACGCCTGCCACCACGCGAAAACGGCCAGCCCAGGCGGAACACGTCATCGTCGACCACCGCTGTTGTTTACGCCGAGGATGATATCCTGCGGCAGGCCAACGGATGCATGAAAATCCGACATCGATCCCCGAGGGAGTCGGCAATCGTCTCTGAAAAATCTCAGATCAAGCTCTTAAGTATCTGATGATATGTATTTATATCTCCACAAATCCAGGGACGGCGAGGGGCGGTCAGCCGGGCGCGGGGGTGGCGAACATCGCCCTGATCACGGCCGGATCGACCTCCTCGATCCGCCCCGGCTGCCAGCGCGGAGCGCGGTCCTTGTCCACCACCATCGCCCGCACCCCCTCATGAAAAGCCGCATGGGCCGTGACCGTCCGGGTCAGCGCCAGTTCCGCGGCCAGGCAGTCTTCCAGGCTGCGCATCGCCCCCTGGCGCAGCAGTTCGAAGGACCACAGCACCGCCAGCGGGCTCGCCGCGCGCAGCAGTCCGAGCGTCTGCTGCGCCCAATCGCCAGGCTCGGCGGCCAGGCGGTCCAGGATCTCCATCACGCTGTCTGCGCCGAAGCAGCGATCGATCGCTGCGCGATGGGGGCCGAGCGAGAAGGCCGGCAGCGGCGCGGCATGGCTGGCGATCGCGGCCACGCCATCGGTCTCCAGCGCCGCCGACACGGCGGCCAGCCGCTCGCGCGCCACGAAATGCGTGGCGAGCCCGGCATGCACCGCGTCCGCCCCCGAAAGCCTCGCACCGGTCAGGCCCAGATACATCCCGAGCGCGCCCGGCAGGCGCGGCAGCACATGGCTCGCCCCGATGTCGGGGAAGAAGCCGATCGCGGTCTCCGGCATGGCGAACAGCGCCGCCTCGGTCGCGATCCGCACCGCCCCGTGCACCGACACGCCGATGCCCCCGCCCATGCACACGCCGTCGATCAGTGCGACATAGGGCACGGGATAGCGGGCGATCGCCAGGTTCAGCGCGTATTCCTCGGCGAAGAAATCCTCCACCGCTTCCCGCCGCCCGGCCATGGCATCAGCGCGCACGGCACGGATATCGCCCCCGGCGCAGAAGGCGCGGCCACCGGCGCCCTCGATCACCACGGCATGCACGCCGGGATCGGCCCGCCAGGACTCGAGCGCGGCGCGCAACGCGCGGATCATCGGCAGATCGAGCGCGTTCAGTGCCTTAGGCCGGTCGAGCCGCAGACGCCCCACGCGGGAGGCGCGCCAGGCGGCAACGCTCGGACCTGCCGCCGCCGCAGCCGCCTCGCCCGCCGCGGGCCCTGCCTCGGCTGATCCCTCTGCCCGACCCTGCGCCATCCCCCGTCCTCCGCCCTGTCCGATGGCACCCGCATCTGCCGCACCGGCGCCTCGGACCATCAAGACATTCCGATCCGACGGCGTCAAAGCGCCCCGCAGGGCCTCCCCCCGGAGAAACGCGCCCGGCGCCCGGCGCCCCGGTTGGATTCCCCGACGAACGAGGGAGGCAACGCCCATGGTCCTGCCTGCAGCAGATGTCCCTGTCCCGACCGGCCGAGGGGGGGTTGGCAACCCGGCAGGCAGATATCGACGGTCACTCAGCCCCGCCGCGCCCCGTCGCCGCCGCGCGCCACCATCCGGCGCAGCAGCGCGAACAGGCCGCGCATCAGCCCTGCCATGGCGAGGCTGCGGGTCAACTCACTGACCGCCTGCTGGCGCAGCGCCAGAGCCTGTTCGGCCAGCCGGTCGGGCGGGGGCGTGCGGGCGAGCCATCCCAGCGCGGCGGCGACCAGCAGATCGCATCCGGCCAGCAGCAAGGCGGCCCGCACCGGCCCGATCCGCGGCAGCAGCGCGAGCCAGGCCGCGAAATGCAGCAGCCCGAGCCCGCCCATCGCGAAGACCAGGGCGATGCCACCGATCAGGCCGCGCCGCACCAGCCCGCGCGCCAACAGCCGCAGCCGCAGGATCTCGGCCTCGGCCGCACCCCGTGCGAGGCGCAGGCTGCGCATGGGTCAGCCCGGCTCCGGCTTGCGGGAGGCTGGGTCCCGGCATGCGCGGAACCGGCCAGCCGACGCGCCTCTGACGCCTCGCCTGCCAGCGCCGGACGCACGGCACGTGGCGGGCAGGTCGGACTGGCGGTCTCGCGGCCGTCCGCACCAGGGCGCACACGGCGGGCGGAAGCGGGCCATGGGCCGGCTCAGCGGGTCACGCGGCCCAGCAGGAAACCCACGCCGGCGGCCAGCAGCACCGCGAGCAGCGGCTGCTCGCGCACCTTCCCGGCCAGCGCATCGGCTTGCTCGCGGGTGATGGTCTCGGCCCGGCGCGCCGCGTCACGCATCGCCGGATTGACGGTCTCGGCCATCATCGCGTCCATCTCCGCCCGCAGCCGGGCGATCTGCTCGGCCAGATCGGCATGGGGGGCTTCATCCTTGGCCATCTCGGGTCCTCTCCTTCATCCCGGCCATTGCGGCCGGATCGGTTTCGCCCATCACGCCGGACGCATCGGCGGCCTTCACCGGTCGGAGGCCCCCCTCCGGAGCGATCGCCCGGGGGCGGCCATTCCCGGCCGCGCCGTCACCCGGCATGATCGGTCCGGGGACCGGCCATGCTCATGCCGGACCCGACGATCGCTCCTGCGCGCATCGGCCGCCCGGAGCATCCCGGGCGCCGACGACCCCGCGCCCGGCCGCTTCGGCGCCGGGGGCCTTCGCCCGATCAATCCCTCCACACGATCGGATCCAGGAGACCTGCCCCGGGATCTGGCCCCGGCATCTGGCCCCGGCATCCGGCCCCGGCATCTGGCTCCGGCATCCGGCCCGGGCAGCTGCTCCCGGCACCTGGTTCCGGGATCCCGCCAATCGCGCAGCCCACAGGGGGGGGACCCTCGCCAGACGCCGTCGGCTGGGATTGAATGCGCCGATGGTCCCGCCGGTTCCCATTGCAAGCTTCCACTCCGTCAGCAAGACCTATCCCGGCCAGCCCCCGGCGCTGCGGTCGCTCGATCTCGACATCGCTCGCGGCGAGTTCCTCACTCTGCTCGGCCCCTCGGGCTCGGGCAAGACGACCACGCTGATGCTGCTCGCCGGCTTCGAAACCCAGGACGAGGGAGAGATCGAGCTCGAGGGCCGCTCCGTGGGCGCCACCCCGCCCTGGCGGCGCGGCCTCGGCATGGTGTTCCAGCACTACGCGCTGTTCCCGCATATGAGCGTCGCCCAGAACATCGCCTTCCCGCTCGCCGCCCGCGGCATTTCGCGCGCCCAGCGGGCGATCCGGGTCGCCGAGGCGCTGGCGATGGTCCGACTGGAAGGGCTCGGGGACCGCCGGCCGGCGCAGCTCTCGGGCGGGCAGCAGCAGCGGGTCGCGCTGGCCCGCGCGCTGGTGTTCGGCCCGGCGCTGGTGCTGCTCGACGAGCCGCTGGCCGCTCTCGACCGGGCCCTGCGGGAGGAGCTGCAGGCCGAATTGCGGGCGCTGCACCGCAGGCTCGGGGTGTCGATGCTGTATGTCACTCACGACCAGGCCGAAGCGCTGGCGCTGTCGGACCGCATCGCGGTGCTGCGCCAGGGAAGGATCGAGCAGCTCGACACCCCTGCCCGCCTCTACGAACGCCCGGCCAATAGTTTCGTTGCCGGATTTATGGGCGAAAACAACCGCCTGCCCGGCCGGTTCCTCGGTCTCGAGGACTCCATCGCCCGGGTGCGGCTCGATGACGGGCCGGACGTGGCGGCCGAGCCGGCGGCCGAGCTCGCCCCCGGCGATGCCTGCGTGGTGATGATCCGGCCGGAACGGATCGCCCTCGCCGCTGCGGCGGCGGCCGATCTCGGCGGGAACGCGATCGCTGCGACCCTGATCGAAGTGGTGTTCGCCGGCGATCATCTGCGCCTGCTGCTGGCGCTGGTGGGCGGGTCCGGTCGGCCGGGCGCATCGATCCTGGTGCGCCGCCCGGCGGCGGCGGGGCTCAGCGGGCTCGCGCCCGGCCAGGAAGCGGCACTGGCCTGGCAGCCGGAGCATGCGATGATGTTCGCGGCCGGATCATGAGCGGGAAAACCATCGCCCCGCGTTGCCGTGCCCGGCGCCGCGCCGTAGGGTCCGGCAACGACGTCAACCAAACGATGCTCCGGAGACCGCGATCGCCATGACCCTGCGCAGCATCCTGGCCGCCGCGGCGCTGCTCGCGGGGCATGTTCTGGCGGCCGGGCAACCGGCAACGGCCCGCGAGCTCACCATCGTGTCCTGGGGCGGGCCCTACCAGGAAGCGCTGGCCCAGATCTACTTCCGCCCCTTCACCCACGAGACCGGCATCCCGATCATCGAGGACAGCTGGAGCGGCGGCATCGGCGTGCTGCGCGCCAAGGTGGAATCGGGCGACAATCCCTGGGATCTGGTGCAGGTCGAGAGCGAGGAATTGTCGATCGGCTGCGAGGAGGGTCTGTTCGAGAAGATCGACTGGCCGAAGATCGGCGGGCGCGACCATTACCTGCCGCAGGGGGTCGCCGATTGCGGGGTGGGCGCCATCCAGTACAATTTCATCCTTGCCTGGGACCGCGACAAGTTCCAGGGCACACCGACCTGGGCGGATTTCTGGGACGTTGCGAAGTATCCCGGCAAGCGCGGGTTGCGGCGGGGTCCCAAGATGAACCTGGAATTCGCCCTGCTCGCCGACGGCGTCGCCCCGGGCGATGTCTACAAGACCCTGCGCAGCGAGGGCGGGGTGAACCGCGCCTTCGTCAAGCTCGATCAGCTCAAGCCCTATCTGGTGTGGTGGCAGCTCTCCCCGCAGGCCGCCCAGCTGCTGGGCTCGGGCGAGGTGCTGATGACCAGCTCGGTCAACGGCCGGATCACCGCGGTCAACCGCAACGAACACCGTAATTTCGGCATCCAGTGGGCAGGCAGCCTCTACACCGTGGATAGCTGGGCGATCATGAAAGGCAGCCCGAACCAGCAGGCGGCGCTGAAATTCCTGAATTTTGCCGGCAATCCGCAGATCGAGGCGCGCTTGCTGCCGATCCTGCCCTATGGGGGCCTGGCCAAGGGCGCCAATGACAGCCTGACCCCGGAGGTGCTGGCCGACAGCCCGACCAACCCGGCCCATCTGGCCCAGGCGCTGGAGATCGACGACCAGTTCTGGCGCGACAATCTCGACAAGCTGACCCAGCGCTTCAACGCCTGGATCGCGCGTTGAGGCTGCGCGGCGGGACATCCGCCGCGTTGCTGGCGGCACCGCTGCTGCTGTTCCTGATCCTGTGCTTCGCCCTGCCGCTCGGCTGGCTGCTGGCCCAGGCGGTGCGCGACGACGCGCTGGCCCCCGCGCTGCCCCGCACCCTCGCCGCACTGCGCGACTGGGACGGGAAGGACCTGCCGGAAGAGCCCGCCTTCGCCGCCCTGGCCACGGATCTGGGCGAGGCGCGTCAGGACGGCACGCTCGGCCGCGCCGCCGCCCGGCTCAACGACGAGATCGCCGGACTGCACGGCACGCTGCTGGCCACCGCCCGCGCGCTCGACCAGCCGCACCAGGGCAGCGCCCGGGACATCCTGCGGAACGCCGATCCGGCCTGGGGACGGCTGGACAGCTGGATGGCGATCCGCCGCGCGGCGGGGCCGTTCACCTCGGCGCGGCTGCTGGCCTCCCTCGATCTGCGGCGCGACGATGCCGGGAAGCTTCACCGGATGCCGCCCGATCAGGCGGTGTTCCGGCTGGTCCTGCGCCGTACCCTGGCGACCGCCGGGCTGGTCACCGGGCTCTGCCTGCTCGCGGGGTTTCCGCTCGCCGGGCTGCTGGCCGGGCTGCCGCCGCGGCGGGCGGGATGGCTGCTGGTGCTGGTGCTGCTGCCGCTCTGGAGCGGAGTGCTGGTGCGCACCGCGTCCTGGATGGTGCTGCTGGCGCGCGACGGGCTGGTGAACCGGGCCCTGATCGCCCTGCATCTGCGCGACCAGCCGCTGCCGCTGCTTTATGGCGGCTTCGCCGTCACCCTTGCGATGGTCCATATCCTGCTGCCGTTCATGATCCTGCCGCTCTATGCCGCCATGCGGCAGATCCCGCCCAGCCAGTTGCGCGCCGCCGCCAGCCTGGGGGCGGGGCCGGTGCGCGGCTTCCTGCGGGTCTGGCTGCCGCAGACTGCGCCCGGCATCGGCGCGGGCGGACTGCTGGTGTTCATCCAGGCGCTGGGCTTCTACGTGACCCCGGCCCTGCTGGGCGGCGGGGCCGACCAGATGCTGCCATGGTTCATCACCTACTACGCCAATGAAAGCGCCGACCGGGGCATGGCCGCTGCGCTGTCGGTGCTGCTGCTGGCGGTGGTCGGCATGCTGGCCGCCGCCTGGGTGCGGCTGGTCGGGCTGGGTGCCGCGCGGCCGGCCTGAGGGTTCGCCCGGCCCCGGGGCGCCCTGCATGCGCGGCAGGCCGTGCGGCGCGCATGCGCGTCGCACGGCGAACCAGACGGGCGCACCGCGAGGGCGCACCGCGTGGACACACCGTATGGGCGCACCGGATGGACGCACCCCATGGGCGCAGGGCATGTCACACCGCCCCGGCGCATCGCGTGGCGCCGTCGGCCGGCACAGGAAGCGGACCGATCGCACTGATCGCGAGGCGGAAACCCGGATGATCCCGCCCAGGCGCCGATGAGCCTGCCGCGCGCCCTGTGGTGGCTGGCCGGCGCCCTGGTGCTGCTGTTCCTGGCCGCGCCGGTGCTGGTGGTCATGCCCCTCTCCTTCAGCACCGGCGCGTTTCCCGCCTATCCTCTGCCCGGCATCGGCCTGCGCTGGTACCAGGCGCTGTTCGCCAGTCCGGTCTGGCGGGCGGCGCTGTGGAACTCGCTCGGCGTGGCGCTCGCCGCCAGCTTCGTCGCGACCGCGCTCGCCACCCCCGCCGCGGTGGGTCTGTGGCGGGCGCATTTCCCCGGCCGCGGCATCGCGCTCGGCCTGATCCTCGCCCCGCTGGTGGCGCCGACAGTGATCAGCGGTGCGGCGCTAGGCTTCGCCTTCGGCCGGATCGGCCTCGCCCATACCCTGCCGGGCCTGGTGCTGGCCCACGCGGTGCTCGCCGCGCCGTTCGTGGTGCTCGCCGAACTCGCCGCCTTCGCCCGGCTGGACCGGACCTTGCCACGCGCCGCGGCGAGCTGCGGCGCAGCGCCGGTGCGGGTGTTCCTGCAGGTGATGCTGCCGCTCGCCGCCCCCGGCGTCGCCGCCGGCGCGGTCTTCGCCTTCGCCACGTCACTTGACGAAAGTGTCGTGGTGCTCTTCCTGGCCGGACCCGGCCAGCGCACATTGCCGCGGCAGATGTTCGCCGTGCTGAAGGAACAGATGGACCTGACCGTGCTCGCCGCCGCGACGCTGCTGGTGCTGGCCGGTGCCGTGCTGATGGGTGCGACCCAGGCGCTGCGCCGGCTGCAGGGCTGAGCGTTGGCGGAACCCCCGCATGCAGCCGGCGGCCCGATGCGATCGGGAAGGCCCCGCGCGACCGCGCAACCCGTGCGCGGGTTCCGCGACGATCGTCTGCGATGGCACAGGGCCAGGGCGCGGCGCGGAGTCTCGGCCCCGCCGTTCCGAGGATTCCCCCCGGACCCGCGTGGCGGGGGTAGTCCGGAACGATGACCGAGCCCGCCAGCCTGTCCGTCCAGACCGCGGGCGATGGAGCCATCCTGGTCCTGGCCGGCCGTCTGGACGCCGCCGGCGCCGGCCCCCTCTGGTCGCGCGCCATGGCCGCCAGCGCCGGCGCCAGAGGCCGGGCGCTGGTCATCGACCTCGCCGGGGTGAGCCTGTGCGACACCGCCGGGGCGGCGATGCTGCTGGCCATGGAGGCGGCGCATGGCGGCCAGCCGCAATTGCGCGGGGCGCGCGCCGAGCTTGCCAGCCTGCTCGACCGGGTGCGCGCGGCGCGGGTGGACCCGCCGAAGCCCTCCCTGCCGGCGCCGTTCACCCTGCGCGGGGCGCTGCTGCGGCTGGTCGGACCCGCCGGGGACGGCGTCGCCTATCTGGGCGAGGCGGTGGTGGCGATCCTGCGGCTGCCGGGGCGGATGCGGATGCTGCGGCTGCGCGACCTGCTGCGCTATGTCGATCAGGCCGGGGTCCGGGCGCTGCCGCTGGTGCTGCTGCTCGGGTTCCTGATCGGGCTGATCCTGGCGTTCCAGTCGCTGATCCCGATGCGCCGGTTCGGGGCGGACCTGTTCGTCGCCAATCTGGTCTCGATCAGCCTGATCCGCGAACTCGGCCCGCTGCTCGCCGCGGTGGTGCTGTCGGGACGCAGCGCCTCGGGCTTCGCCGCCGAGATCGGCACGATGAAGGTCAACGAGGAGATCGACGCCCTGGTGACCATGGGACTCGATCCGATGACCATGCTGGTGTTGCCGCGCATGGCCGCGGCGATGCTGGTGATGCCCGGCCTCACCCTGGCGATGAATCTGGCCGGGCTGGTCGGGATGGGGGTGGTGATGATGGCCTTCGGCTTCGCCCCGGCATCCATCGCCCGGCAGGTGCAGGCGTCGGCGGGGCCCGGGGATCTGTATGGCGGGCTGTTCAAGGCGGTGTGCTTCGGCGCGGCGGTCGCCGCGATCGCCTGCCGCGCCGGGCTTGCCACCGGGGTCGGCCCGCGCGCCGTGGGTCTTGCCGCGACCGCGGCGGTGGTGGGCGGGATCGTCGCGACGATCGCGCTCGATGGCGTGTTCGCGGTGCTGTTCTTCCGGCTGAACCTGTGAGCGCGACCGATCCCGCCGCCAGCCCGGGCGGCACTGCCGCGCCGGACGGGGCAGGCGGCCCGGTCGCGCCGGCGATCGTGGTCGAGCACGTCGCCCAGCGCTTCGGCACGCGCACCATCTTCCGCCAGGTCTCCTTCACCGTCGCCACCGGCGAGGTGTTCGTCATCCTGGGCGGCTCGGGCTGCGGCAAATCGACCCTGATGAAGCAGCTGATCGGGCTGCGCGCGCCGAGCGAGGGGAAGATCGAGATCCGCGGCCGCAGCATCACCGGCCCCGACCGGCCGGTGGCGCTCGCCGCGATGCGCCGCGAGATCGGCGTGATGTTCCAGTCGGGCGCTCTGTTCGGCTCGATGAGCCTGCTGGAAAACATCATGCTGCCGCTCGAGATGTTCACCGACCTGCCCCCGCGCGGGCGCGAGGCGGTGGCCCGGATCAAGCTCGGCCTGGTCGGGCTGGCCGAGGCCGAAGCCAGGATGCCGGCCGAGATCTCCGGCGGCATGGCCAAGCGGGCGGGAATCGCCCGGGCGATGGCGCTCGATCCGCCGATCATGTTCCTCGACGAGCCCTCGGCGGGGCTCGACCCGATCACCTCGGCCGGGCTCGACCGGCTGATCCTGGAACTGCGCGAGACCCTGGGCGTCACATTCGTCGTGGTGACCCATGAACTGGCCTCGATCCTGGCGATCGCCGATCGCTGCGTGATGCTGGACGCCCGCGCCCAGGGCAAGATCGCCGAGGGCGATCCCCGCCGGCTGCGCGCGGAGAGCACCGAGCCGACCGTGCGCGCCTTTTTCCACCGGGAGGCGATGTGAATGTCGGGACAGCCGGGGCGTATGGGACCGAACGGCCCGATACGCCGGCGCGCGATGGCGGGAGGCGGGCCGATGCCAGGCGGGCCGATGCCAGGCGGGCCGATGCCAGGCGGGGCGTGATGCGGGAACGGGGGTGATGGAAGGCCGGGGCATCTATCTGCGGGTCGGGCTGCTGCTGATCGGCGCGCTGGCGGCCGGCATCGGCCTGGTGCTGTTCCTGAGTGCGCAGCGCAATGCCGCGGGGACGATGTTCGAGACCTATTTCACCGAATCCGTGCAGGGCCTGGACGTCGGCGGGGCGGTGAAATACCGCGGCGTGACGCTCGGGCAAGTGACCCAGATCGGCATCGTCCGCGCCGAATACCCCCAGGCGGCGCGGATCAATCCGCTGAGCCGCCTGGCCGGGATGGTGATTGTGAGATTCCGCATCGACCTGACCCGGATCGGGCCGCACGCCGATCCCGAGGCCGCGATCAAGGCGGGCCTGCGCATCCGCCTGGCGAGCCAGGGCATCACCGGCATCACCTATCTGGAGCTGGATTTCGTGAACCCGCCCGATCTGTATCCGCCGCTGCACCTGACCTGGACGCCGTCGACCCAGTATATCCCCTCGATGCCGAGCACGCTCACCCAGGTCCAGGACGCGGCGACCGAACTGCTGGCGCGGCTCGGCCAGATCAATCTGAACGGGCTGATGGAATCGATCGGCGGCCTGGTGGACCAGCTGCGGGTGGAGATCGCGACCGGCGATGTGCACCGGCTGCTGGTGGACACCGATGCCACCCTGCACACGGTGAGAGACGCCATCGCCGGGGCCGACCTGCCGGCGCTGGCCGGGGAACTGCGCGGCGCTGCCGGCGCGATCCGGGGCGTGGCCGAGGGCAGGCCGACCCAGGAGATGCTCAGCCGGGCGGCGCTGGCCGCCGACCGGCTGGCGGCGGCGGCGGAGAAATTGCCGGCACTGGTCACGGCGGTAGATGGCACGGTGCGGCGGGTCGATAGCGGCGTCGCCGA
>VFSW01007273.1_pt1 | contig 16100 bp, 14 predicted proteins | sample 5358111 | NCBI WGS metagenome assembly VFSW01 (sample SAMN11554181, study PRJNA540505) | mine drainage metagenome | isolation source: sediment from site ElyBrook_90M | place: USA: Ely Copper Mine, Vershire, VT | collected 2017 | reverse complement strand
ATGACCGAACCAACCGTGTGGGATTATCTCGGTCGCGCGGGCAAGCAATCGTTCCTGCTCGGCGTACCGCCGTCGTTTCCGCCCAAGCCGGTCAACGGCGGAATGATCGGCTGCTTCCTTTCGCCCAGCACGCAATCGAAATTCACATATCCCGAAAGTCTGCGCGAGGAAGTCTTGCGCGTCGCGCCGAATTACCTGGTCGACGTACCGAACTTTCGCACCGACGACAAGCAATGGCTGCTGCAGAAAATCTACGAAATGACCGAAGACCACTTCAAGGTCATCAAATATCTAGTAAAAGAAAAACCGTGGGATTTCTTGATGTCGGTTGAAATTGGCGTGGACCGATTGCATCACGGCTTTTGGAAGTATCACGACGCGACGCATCCGAAGCACGAGCCGGGAAATCCGCTGCTCAACTCGATCCACGATTACTACGTCTGGCTCGACAAACAGATCGGCGGTGTGCTAGAGTTGATCGATGACGATACAAGCGTGATCGTGATGAGTGATCACGGCGCGAAGAAGATGGACGGCGGCATCACGATCAACGAGTGGCTCATCAACGAGGGCTATCTCGTCCTCGAAGAGAAACCGCAAGGCGTCGTGCCGCTGGAAAAAGTGAAGGTGAATTGGGCGAAGACGCGCGCGTGGGGCAGCGGCGGCTACTATGGTCGGCTTTTCCTGAACGTCGCGGGGCGCGAGCCGCAAGGTATCATTCCGCCGAACGAGTACGAGAAAGTGTGCGACGAACTCATTGAAAAGATTTCGGCGATTCCCGACGACAAGGGCAAGCCGATCGCGACGCGCGTGCTCAAGCCGCAGCAGATTTATCGCGCGACCAAGAACGTCGCGCCTGACCTCATCGTCATCTTCGGCGACCTGTACTGGCGCGCGGTCGGCTCGATTGGCTTGAACACGCTGCACACGTTCGAGAACGACACCGGACCCGACGACGCGAATCACGCGCAGATGGGCATGTTCATCTACCACGACCCGAAGCGCAATCTCGGCGGGCGCGAGTTAAAGGGATTGCAGTTGTACGATATCGCGCCGACGGTGCTGAATGAGTTTGGGATGGTTGTGCCAAGTGACATGATTGGCAGAATAATTCAACCGACGTAAAATAACGCGAGGTATTGCCAATGCAACGGACCGTCAAATTCCACATCAAAATACCTGCTTTCGAGATTACTCACCCACAGAATCCACATGTCTATCCTGGTATCGATGAGAAGGTTATGCTGCATTTCCCTTTCAAATGGGACAACATTGAGGGTACGATCTCCATCTCCCTTGATCCTGACGAGTATGGCTGGGGTGCTGGGTTTGACGAAGACGGTGAAGAGGTGATTGAATTTCCAGTTGAATGTGGTGGAGTTATCGTTTGTGTCAGCGGGCGAAGCGACAATGATTTTGAACCAGCAGAATTTCTGGAGATCGCCCACAATTTGGCAGTTGAATATATGGGCAAGTTTACTGCGTATCTCGCTGTCCAGTTGGATCAATACTGGATTCACCTAGGGCAATTGCCATACTGGAATGTCTCTCATTTTCTTTTGGAGACAAAAGCAACGTGGATAAACGAAGGCAATGAATCTCGTGTGCTTGACAAAAGGCCCCCGTTTCTTCCAAACATGAAAGAATACTCCGATTTTCGTTCTCATTTCATTCCATTGGATGAAGAGAGATGGAATGGGTTCTACCTATATCTTTCTGATGAAAGATTTTCTGCACATGATGTGGCAAAGTCGTCGATGTCAAATGCGAAAAGATACTTCGACAATGGCGACTATCCGCTGGCTGCTGTTCAAGCAGTCACAGCGCTTGATCTAATAGTAGGCCCGTTTGTAGAGCGACTGTGTCAGAAGAAAGGGATTTCCAAAAACAATTTGGAAGAAGTCGACAAGAAACTCTTCATAGCAGACTATTTGAAAGTGCTCTTGCCACTTGTCCTTCAAAACGATAAATTGGATGCTTGGTTGAAGGAGAAATTTGTTCCAGCATTTGAATCCCAAACAGCGACACAGTGGACAAGTATTGCAGTTCTTGAAAAATGCATTGCGCTCAACAGAATTCGCAACAAGGTTGCACATCAAGGAAAGTTTGAGCAATCAGAGATCGTGCCAGTTCGGCAAGGCATCGAGGCAACCGAGTTACTACTCGAATTTATCGAGGAACATGAAGAACTGTAATTGCACAAACAAATATTAGCGCGTGGTCAAACTTCATAAGGGAAATGGGATTGGAGCATCAAGGTTTCACCATCTGGTTCACTGGGCTTTCGGGCGCGGGCAAGACGACGGTCTCGCGTTTGGTGGAAAAGGAATTGCGGGCGCGCGGCTGCAAAGTCGAAGTGCTGGATGGCGACGTGGTGCGCGAGAATTTATCGAAAGGGCTGGGGTTCAGCAAAGAAGACCGCGACACGAACATTCGCCGCATCGGCTTCGTGTGTGAGCTCTTGGCGCGCAACGACGTGGTCGCGATTGCCGCGGCAATCTCGCCGTACCGCGCGATTCGCGACGAGAACCGCGCGCGCGTCGGCGGGCGCTTTGTCGAAGTCTATTGCAGCGCACCGATAGACGTGCTGGCAGAGCGCGACGTGAAGGGATTGTACAGAAAAGCGCTGCGCGGCGAGATCAAGCATTTCACCGGCGTCGACGACCCGTACGAGCCGCCGCTGAATCCCGAAGTGGTGATCGCCAGTGACAAGGAGACGCCGGAAGAGAGCGCGGCGAAAGTGATTGCGAAACTGGAAAAATTAGGATACATCAAATGAACGAACCAACCCGCATCGGACTCGTCGGCTACGGATACTGGGGACCGAACCTCGCGCGCAATTTCCACGCGCTGCCCGACGCGCACCTCGTCGCGGTGGCAGATGTGGACGCGAAACGCTTAGACGAACCGGCGCGCCTGTACCACGCGCGCACCTACGCTGATTACCGTGATATCCTCGCCGATCCAACGCTCGACGCCGTTGCGGTCTCGACGCCGGCGCGCACGCATTTCGAGATCGCACGCGCCGCGCTCGAGCGCGGCAAGCACGTCCTCGTCGAAAAGCCGCTGGCGATGTCGTCGGATGAGGCGCGGCGATTGATCGCGCTGGCGGAGCAAAAGCAGCGCGTGCTGATGGTCGGGCACACGTTCGAGCACAACCCGGCGGTTTGGAAGATTCGTGAACTGATCGAGCAGCGCGAGCTGGGCGACCTGTATTATATTTACGCGAACCGCGTGAACCTGGGGCGCGTCCAGCGCGACATCAACGCGCTCTGGTCGATCGCGCCGCACGACATTTCAATTCTCATCTACGTGCTCGGCGCGCTGCCGCTCGATGTGAGCGCGCGCGGCGCGACGTACCTCAGCGAGAATGTGGAAGACGTGGTGTTCGTCACGCTGACGTTTCCAAATCACGTGCTCGCGCACATCCACGCGTCGTGGCTCGACCCATCGAAGGTGCGGCAGATGACGGTGGTCGGATCGGAAAAGATGATCGTGTACGACGACGTGGACGCGGAGGCGCGGCTGCGGATTTACGACAAGGGCGTGTACAAACACGGCTCGGCGTATGGCGAGTCGCAGTTGAAGATTCACAGCGGCGATATTTTCATCCCCAAGATCGATATGACCGAGCCGCTGCGGAACGAGTGCGCGCATTTCGTCGAATGCGTGCGCGAGGGCAAACGTCCGCGCACGGACGGCGAGAACGGACTGCGCGTCGTGCGCGTGCTGGAAGCCGCGCAGGAATCGCTGGCGAAGAACGGCGCGACGATAACCATTTGAGACAACATGAGACCCCCTCAAGCGAGCACTATTTATCCAAACGTTCAACTCGGTTCTGACGCCATCATCGGTGAATATGTGGTGATCGGCGAGCCGCCGCGCGGCAAGCGCGCCGGCGAACTCGAAACGCGCATCGGCGCGCGCGCGGTCATTCGTTCGCACACAGTGATTTACGCCGGCAATGTCATCGGCGATGATTTTCAAACCGGGCACGGCGCGCTCGTGCGCGAGGAGAATCAGATCGGCAATAACGTCAGTATCGGCTCGCACACGATTGTCGAGCACCACGTCACGATTGGCAACAACGTGCGCCTGCACTCGAACGTCTTCGTCCCGGAATTCTCGGTACTCGAAGACGATTGCTGGCTCGGTCCGAACGTCGTCGTGACCAACGCGCGCTATCCGCGTTCGAAGAATGTCAAGGAGCAACTGCGCGGCGCGACGATCCGGCGCGGCGCGAAGATCGGCGCAAACGCGACGCTCTTGCCCGGCGTCGTTATCGGCGCAAACGCGCTCGTCGGCGCAGGCGCGGTAGTGACGCGCGATGTGCCCGCCGGCGCGGTGGTCGCCGGCAATCCGGCGCGCGTGGTGAAGAATATCGAAGAGATCGAAGAATACCGGTGAACAGTAAGACAGTAGCACAGTGAATTGCTAACCTCTGATTCTGCATGTGCAAAATGCAAGACTAGACCGAAGGAGAAAATTGGAATGGAATACCGTAGTTTAGGTCGGACCGGCGTCATGGTCTCGCCCTTGTGCCTGGGAGCCATGAATTTCGGAGGACCAACGAGTACGGAAGAATCAATCCAAATCATCAATCGCGCACTCGAGGCGGGCATCAATTTCATCGACACCGCCAATGTCTACAACGCCGGCGAGAGCGAGCGAATCGTCGGTCGTGCGCTCAAGGAAAACGGTCGTCGTGACCAAGTGGTCTTGGCGACCAAGGTGCACAACCCAATGGGCGACGGTCCAAACGATCGCGGCGACTCGCGCTACCACATCCTTCGCGCCTGTGAAGACTCGTTGCGGCGACTGCAGACCGACCGAATCGATCTGTATCAGCTGCATCGTCCGTCCATGACGATTCCGCAAGACGAGACGCTGCGCGCCTTCGACGATCTGATCCGCGCCGGCAAGGTGCTGTACATCGGCTCTTCAACTTTTCCGGCGTGGATGGTGATGGAAGCGCTGGCGATCAGCGAACAGCATCACCTCACGCGCTACATCAGTGAGCAGCCGCCGTACAACTTGCTCGACCGCCGCATTGAAAATGAGCTCGTGCCGCTGTGCCAAAAGCACGGTGTTGCCATTCTCCCCTGGTCGCCGCTCGCCGGTGGAATGCTTGCGGGTCGCTATCCGCCGGGGGCAGAGTTCCCGGCAGAGTCGCGCGCGGCGCGGACGGGTAACTTTTTCACTGCTCGCATTTCGCGGAAAGGGCGCGAGGTGGCTGCTCGGGTCGCTGAGATGGCGACAGAACGTCATATGTCCGCCGCACAACTCGCGCTCTTGTGGCTTAAAGATCAGCCGGGCGTGACGGCTCCGATCATCGGTCCGCGCACGCTGGAGCATCTCGAATCGTTCATTCCAGTGACCAATCAAAAACTGAATGACGCGGACCGTCCCTTGTTCGATGCGTTGGTTCACCCCGGCACCGCGGTCGCCGATTTTCACAACACGAGCGATTGGATGAAGGCGCGGATCGTCGATTGATGATTGTGTTCCGTTTGTCTGAGAACAACGCCGATTTGACGAAACATGCTTAACTGTGGTAGTCTGTGGATATGAGCGTGAATCAGTATTCGACTTCCATGTTTTATTTTTACGGCTTTTATTACGCCACTGGTCTTGCGCGGGGTCGAATCGTCACGCTTACCCGATAGTAGCATTTGGAAAGCAACAGAGCGTGGGATTCCAGCCCCACGCTCTTTTTGTTTTCTGGCGATGCACCAGAGCATTACTTCCAATTTAACGGAAAGGTACCGCCTTGGGCCAGAAATGGCATGATGTCTTGATTGAAATAAGCAAGCCTTGTCCTATGGTTTCACCTCAGCTCTGCATATTTGAGGACAGAAAACAAGGAGTGAAGGACCTATGACCAACACTTTTTCTGCCAATTCTCCCTTGCCGCTTGTACTCACCGGCTTTATGGGTGCCGGTAAGACATCCGTAGGACAAGTGGTTGCCAACAAATTGGCGCGGGAATTTGTCGATATGGATGTTGTGATCGAAGAGGAAGAAGGGATGCCCATCCCCAAGATTTTTGAAACCCACGGTGAGGCGTACTTCCGCGCACGGGAAGCTGTCTGGTGTGAGCGCCTCGCCACGCGTGACAATCTGGTTATCGCAACAGGGGGTGGCGCGTTGGTGAATCCAAGTAACCGAATTCGGTTCAAGGACGCATTCATTGTGTGCCTCGATGCAGCCCCCGATGAGATTTACAACCGATTGAAAGAACAACCCAATCGACCATTGCTCGCGTCGACCAATCCCCAACAGCGGATCATCGAATTGATGGCGGCTCGGCGCGACGCTTACGCGCAAGTCGAGTGGCATCTCGACACAACCGGCAAAACGATTGAGCAAGTCGCCGAAGAAATCGTTAGGTTGTTGGTACCCCGCCGAATCAGCGTGTCCGTGCCCGACAGCGTCTGTCCGATCTTTGTTGGCGCAGGTTTGCTGGGACGAGTGGGACAGTTGATCAATTTGACTACCGACGACTTTTCGCCGCGCTGTGCGATTATCACCAACGCCCACGTGAGCCGGTTACATGTGTCACCCGTCATCGAGTCATTACGCAGACGGAATTTCGAACCAAGCGTTATCGAGATTCCAGATAGCGAGAAATTCAAGACCCTCGAGACCGCGCGGACGATCTATGATCAATTGCTTGATGCCGAACTTGATCGACAATCAATTATCTTTGCGATGGGTGGGGGCGTCATTGGAGATCTGGCTGGCTTTGTCGCCGCAACCTTTTTGCGCGGAGTCTCATTGGTGCAAATGCCAACTACGCTCTTGGCGATGGTGGATGCGAGTATCGGGGGTAAGGTCGCCGTGGATCATCCGCGCGGCAAGAATCTGGTGGGCGCATTCAAACAACCTCATGCAGTCATCGCGGACACCAGTGCACTGGCTACCCTGCCAGAGGAAGAACTCCATTCCGGAATGGCAGAAGTAGTCAAGCACGGAATCATCGGTGATATCGAATTGTTTGAAATGCTGGAACGTGATCCGCGTTCTTCGCCCGTTCCGACCGAGGGACGGCAGAATTGGATCACCCGGGCAATGCAGGTCAAGATTGACATTGTCGCACGCGACCCCTTAGAGCAGGGCGAGCGCAGCAAGTTGAATTTGGGGCATACCTTTGGTCACGCGTTCGAATTGTTGTCGAATTATGAATTGCAGCACGGCGAAGCCGTATCCATTGGTCTGGTGTGCGCGGCGTGGTTGGCGGTGCGCCAAAATCTTTGTGTCGCAGAGGTCGCGACTCGGATTGAAAACCTATTGCGCGCCATCGACCTGCCAACGCGCGTGCCGCGCGAAATGTCTACCGACGCCATTTTGTCCGCCATGGCAACGGACAAAAAGCGCGTGGGTGGACGCCTCCGCTTTGTCTTGCCACGTGCGCTCGGGCAGGTCGACATCGTGGATAATGTGTCGCCAGAAGACGTGAGCGCCATTATCGATGAAAGGCGTGAAGAGTAACTACTCGAATCTGGCGTTCTCAAAAGGAACCCGATTCGCACGTCACAGCAGATGCAGCAGCATCGGACGCCCATGGCGCATGCTGCTGCATATTTTTTGATTGGCGAATGGGCTGCCGACTGTCCGCCATACACACTTCTTTTTCAGAATAGCTTGGGAAATTTCTACCTTCAGGAGAGAGCCAAAACTTGACCCAATTGGGTCTTGACATTTGTACGACCGTAGTTTATAATATCTCAGAATTAGGACAATATCCCGCATTGTGGGACACCCCAAATGAGCCCCCAACAGGCATCAGGCGAAACCAAGAGCCTCGTGCGCGCGGTTGCCATTCTGGATTGCCTCAGCCCGGACCAGCCCGAGTTGGGCGTGCGGGAGATCGCGCGCCAACTCAAAATGTCCACCAGCACCGTCGGTCGGCTGCTGGCGACCATGCATTCGTTGGGCGTCCTTAGCCAGGATCCGGTGACTCGCCGTTATCGAATAGGATCCAAAGTGTTATCGTGGAGTGTTATTCACGCGAGTGGATCAGGGTTGCGGGAAAAGGCGCGCCCCATGCTCGAAGAACTGCATCGCCTCACGCAAGAAACGGTCAATCTTTATGTGCTGGATCAAAACGAGCGCGTGTGTATCGAATGCATCGAGAGCCCCCAGCGGGTTCGGGTAATCGTTCATGTAGGTGAACGTATGCCGCTCCACGCCGGTTCTGCCGGCAAAGCCATCCTCGCGTTTGCGCCGCCTCAGCTCGTCAAGCAAATCGTCGCCCAGCCGCTCGAACGAATGACCGATAATACAATCACCAATCGCAAGAAACTACTTGAAGAACTGGAGTCTATTCGCCAGTGTGGATATGCGGTTAGCCACAGCGAACGCTTTACCGATGCGTTGGGTCTTGCCGCACCGATTTTTGATGCCAGCGGCCGGGTTGTCGCTGCCCTGAACGTTGCTGGTCCCGTCATGCGATTCACCGATGCGGAAGTCGAAAAGTACGCGCCCAAGGTGATGCAGTTGGCTGACCAGCTCTCACGGGCACTCGGGTACACCAGCCCATCAATCTCCAAGTAAGACAGTTTCCGCCCCCATTCTCGCCAGCGCGTGATTACAAATCCAACCGGATAGCGGGGTGAATAATGACAGGCACGCGAATTGCCGCGTATCAACTCGTTGAGTATCTTGAACGTCTCGGCGTCGAGGTCGTTTTCGGCTTGACCGGGCATACGATCATCGCGATGCTCGATGCGCTTGGGCACAGTAAAGTGCGGTACATCACGACCCGTCACGAGCAAGTCGCCGCGCATGCTGCGGACGGTTACGCGCGCGCCTCGGGCAAGCCGGGTGTTTTGATGACCCATCTCGGTCCGGGACTCGCCAATGCGGCGACCGGCGTTGCGAATGCCGCGCTCGATTCAATCCCCATGGTCGTCATCGCTGGCGACGTTCCCTCGTACTACTTTGGACGGCATCCTCATCAAGAAGTAAATCTCCACCTCGACGGTGATCAATACGAAATCTATCGCCCCTTTTGCAAGCGGGTCTATCGCGTGGATCGCGCGCAAGACTTGCCGCGCATTGTCGAGCGTGCTTTTCATCTCGCGCAAACTGGTCGTCCCGGTCCAGTTCTCGTGGATGTGCCTATGGATATTTTCTCCGCGGATTTGCCCGTTGGCGCGTTCAGTCAAACGCCTACGCCGGTCACGCGTCCAACGATTGATCCGGCGACCGCGGAACACATCGCGCAGGCATTAGCCGAAGCCGAGCGTCCGGTGATTTACGCGGGGGGCGGCGTGCTGGGCGCGCGCGCGACGGCAGAACTAGCCGCGTTGGCAGAAGCGCTTCAAGTGCCCGTCGCTCACACCTTGATGGGCAAGGGCTGTCTGCGCGACGACCATCCGTTGCTTCTCGGAATGACCGGTTTTTGGGGAACGCCGATTGCCAACGACATCTGTCGTGAAGCCGATTTGATCCTCGCAGTTGGCACCCGCCTCGCCGAAGCGAATTCGAGTTCGTGGGATCCACGTTTCACCTTCGCCATTCCGCCGACGCGGTTAATCCACATTGACATCGACCCGGCTGAAATCGGTCGCAACTATCCAACGGAGCTGGGCGTTGTCGCAGATGCGAAGAACGCGCTTGGGATGATCGTGGCGGCGGCGAACGAACACAAACACCCGGCGCGCAACGGCTTGCGAGAAAAAATCAAGCAAGGGCGCGCGGCGTTCGCCGCAAACTGGGCTGGGCAATGGAATTCAAATCAATATCCATTGCGCCCGGAGCGTATCCTGAAAGAAGTCCGAGCAGCTCTGCCGGAAGATGGGTTTCTTGTAACCGATGTGGGCTGGAACAAGAACGGCGTGGCGCAACAGTTTCCGTTTACCATTCCCGGAACGTTCATTACGCCAAGCGGCTTGGCGACGATGGGCTTCGGTCCCGCGGCGGTTCTCGGCGTCAAGGTCGCGCAGCCACAACGCGCAGCAATCGCGCTGGTCGGAGATGGCGCATTTGGCAGCAACATGTCGGTCGTCGCCACGGCAATGGAGGCGGAGATTCCGGTGGTGTGGGTCGTGATGGACAATGCTGCGTTCGGCACGATTGCCGGTTTGGAGAAGGCGCATTACGGTTGGAGTTTCGGCTGTGTATTCGAGAGTGAAGGCAAAGAATACCGCGTCGCCTATGCGGATGTGGCGCGCGCCTGTGGCGCGCAGGGCATCCTGATTCGCGCGGCGGAAGAACTTGGTCCCGCGTTGCGCGAAGCGCTGTCCTCTGGCATTCCGACCGTGCTTCACGTCCCAATGGAAAACGCGCCAACGCCAACGCCGGGATATTGGAACATCAACGATATTTATCGCAAAGGAGAGTGACCTCACTCCTCACCTTCTTGTCCCTCTTTTTCACTTCCTGAAACTGAGCTTGGTTTCGGGAAATGCAAAAGGGATACGAGGGATGGGGCGAGGCGAGGAGGTGGGTGCTTGCAACTTGTCAACACCTGAAAATTGTATAACCAAATGCCCTTGAACGATCAAATCCAAAGGAGGAAATTCCCGATGAAGCGCACAATCGTGTTCGGACTCGTAGCTCTACTAATGGTGATGCTCGCTGCCTGTGCGTCGCCAACGCCGGCACCCACTGCCGCGCCACAACCGACGACTGCACCAGCACAACCCGCGGCTACCACTCAGGCGCCAGCCGCGACGAAACCCGCCGCGGCGACCGGCGAGCCAATCAAGATCGCCATCATCGGCGCGATGAGCGGTACCAATGCCGTCTTGGGCGATTGGATGAAGAAAGGTGTCACGTTGGCAGTTGAGGAGAAGAACGCTGCTGGTGGCATCCACGGTCGCCCCATTCAAATCGTCATCTATGATGACGAAGCGGATACAGCCAAGTCAGTTGGTCTTGCTCAAAAAGTCGCGACGGATGACAAAGTCGTGGCGGCTTGGGCAACGACAAACAGCAATTCCGCGCTAGCCGACATCCCGATTTTCCAACAGTACAAGATTGTGCAACTCACGAATGGCACGAACGTGGACATCACCAACAAAGGGAGTCCGTACGTTTTCCGCGCGTGCCCTGCCGGCCCTGCCTACGAGAATCCGCTCGTGGACTTTTTGGTGCAGACCAAGGGCTTTAAGAAATTCGCGCTCATCACTGACACCTCCGCCTACGGCAAGGGCGAAGCCGACTATCAAACCGCCGAGCTTCAGAAGCTCGGGCTGCAACCGCTGACCCGCCAGTCCTATGGCATCGACGACAAAGACTTTACGGGACAGCTGACCGCCATCCTGCAGACGAACCCCGAGGTCATTCTGTTCGGCGGCTCGGAGGTCGCTTCTGGCTTGATTGCCAAGCAAGCGCGCCAGCTTGGTTTCAAGGGACAAATGGCTGGCGGGTCTGCCATCGCTACGCCCAAGTTCAACGAGACCGCCGGTGCCGACGTTTCGGAAGGCGTGTACGCCACCGCGCCGTACCTGACCAACGATCTGAACGACATGACGAAAGCTTTCGCCGCCCGCTACAAGGCGCGCTGGGGCGAGGATCCTGAAGTCCACGGCGCGAATACCTATGACGGTACGGAGATGCTCATAATGGCAATGGACAAGGCATATCCCAACGAGACGGGCGAAGCCATCGCCGCGGCGTTCCACACCATTTCCAACTACCAGGGCCTTCAAGGCACGTTCAACGTTCAGCCGAATGGCGAAACGATCGATAAAACCCAACTCGGCTTGTGGCATGCTGGGGTACTGAGTCCCGTAAAGTAGATTCTGAGCGTCACCTGGAGACGGCAAAGCCGTCTCCAGGCTCTTGCTGCGAATCTCCGGCTTGGAATTTCCGGGCTGATGGGAGAAGACGAATCGATGAATATCAATACGGTCAGCATTTTCTTACAAACCATAGTCGGCGGGATTGGGATCGGGAGCTTGTATGCGCTAGTCGCGCTCGGTTACTCGATGCAATACCGCTCCATGGGCTTGGTCAACTTTGCCCAAGGCAGCATCTACATGATCGGAACCTACTTTGGCATCATCTGGTACCAAGGGATGGTGATGGGATTACAGGTTCCCTATCCGATTGCGTTCCTGATCGGCATCGTGTTGAACATGGGTCTGGGACTCATCCTCGAGCGGATATTTCGCCCCTTGGCGAATCTCGACCTGATGCTGATGTTGCTCGGGACTATCGGGTTGGGGTATGTTCTCGATAATATGGCGATCATCACCTGGGGCGCAGAAGGGTTCGCGGTCAAATCGCCGCTGCCCAACACTCCGATCATTATTGGGGGTGTTGCGCTGTTGCCGCAAATGCTTTTGCTCATTGGCGTGTCAGCCATTCTCATGGTGGGGCTGACGGTGTTTTTGAGCAAAGCGAAGATCGGCAAAGCCATGCGCGCCGCCGCGTCAGATCGCGAGACCGCGAGCGCTATGGGAATCCCGGTCAACACCACGAACGCGGTTTCCTTTGCGATCGGGTGTGGGCTTGCCGCGGCGGCGGGCATTCTGGCGGCTCCCATCGTCTATGTCAATCCAGCCATGGGTGGTCCGGTGGGGCTAAAAGGGTTCGCGGCTTTTATCCTCGGGGGAGCGGGCAGCATCCCCGGGGCAATTGTCGGTGGCTTGGTGTTTGGCGTGCTTGAAGCCGTCTCGGCTGGGTTCGTCTCGTCGGCTTACACCAAAGGCATTGCGTTCGTCGTCATGGTCGTAGTGCTCATGTTTAGGCCGGGCGGCATCGTGGGCGAAGTCACGGTGGACAAGGTTTAGGGAGGTTCGATGAAGAACCCATCGATCATCATCAAAGGGGTTTGGGTTGCAATCGGAACTCTTGCTCTTGTGGCATTTCCCTTGGTCGCGCCGAACCGCTACGTCGTTCACATTGTGAACATGGCTGGGCTGTACATCCTGCTCAGTCTAGGGCTCAATCTGGCAATGGGATATTGTGGGCAGATCAACTTAGCTTTGGGCGCGTTTTGGGGTGTAGGCGCCTACACGGCGGCGCTGCTGAACACGCACTTTGGAGTACCCATCTGGGTCAACCTACCCATCGGTATGGTGTTCGCCGGCGTCGTCGGCGCCTTGATTGCGTTGCCCATGTTGAAAGTCCGCTCACACTACTTGGCACTCGTAACGATCGGGCTGGCAGAGACGATCAACATCATCCTCGTAAATGAGACCTGGTTGACTCAAGGTCCGCTCGGTATCTCAGGCATTCAGATGCCGACTCTGTTTGGCATTGCGATAGACGGCGACGAGCGTTTTTATTATCTCATCCTCACGTGCGTCCTCATTGGCTTTCTGGTCGCCCGGCAGATTGTGCGTCATCGCATTGGTCGTTCTTTTATTGCAATTCGCGACGACGAAGTAGCCGCCAAAGCGATGGGAGTCAACGCCGCCTATTATCAGATTCTGGCGAATTCCATCGCCGGCGTCTACTGCGGTGCAGCCGGTGTGCTCTATGCGCACTTGAATACCTACATCAGCCCCGACATTTTCGAGTTCAAATCTGCTCTGTACGTCCTGACTATGACGTTGGTCGGGGGAATGGGCAGTTTGGCAGGATCGTTCGTCGGGGGTCTGGGATTGCCAATTACCCAGGAGTTGTTGCGCGGCATCGGTAATTGGGAATTGGTGGGCTATGGGATTGCCATCATGCTTGTGGTTCTGTTCTTCCCCGGCGGTGTGATCGGAATCACCCGGCGATTGCAAGAGTCCAGTGGCATTCGCTGGCCGTGGGCACGCAAACCGACGGTAGAGCCATCGCAACTGGAGGAGCCGAATGTTTCTGGACCTTGAACACTTGACCATGCGATTCGGCGGTGTGGTCGCGGTGAACGATGTTACGCTGAGTATTGGTCGGGGCGAGATTCATGGACTGATTGGTCCAAACGGCTCCGGCAAGACAACGATTTTTAACGTTGTCTCTGGGTACTACAAGCCGACGAGCGGCAAAATATCGTTTGAAGGCGCACAGATTTCCGGGCTGCCGGCGCATCAGATTACCGGGCGCGGTTTCGCGCGGACCTTTCAAAACTTGCGTTTGTTCAAAAGTATGACGGTGCTCGACAATGTTCTCGTTGGAATGGAGCGCCACACCAAGACCAGTCTGTGGCGGGCGATGCTGGATCCGGTCGCGACCCAACGCGAGGATAAACTGCTGACCGAAAAGGCGATGAGCCTTCTGAATCTGTTCGGCATTGCCGAATTCGCGCACGCTCGTGCGACGAGTTTGCCATACGGGAATCAACGCCGGGTCGAAATGGCGCGCGCGCTCGCGACCGATCCGAAGATCGTTTTGCTCGACGAACCGGCTTCTGGGCTGAACGAAACGGAAACCGATGCCCTACGCGAGACCTTGCTCAAGATTCGCGATTCAGGTGTGACCATCTTTATCGTCGAGCACGACATGAAACTGGTCAAGAGCGTGTGCGACTCGATTACGGTCTTGGACTATGGTAAGAAAATTGCCGAAGGATGCTACGCGGACGTCAGTCGAGACCAAGTGGTGATTGAAGCGTACCTGGGCAAGGAGGAAGACCTGTGATTTCCGTCAATAACATTCACACTTACTACGGACACATTCACGCGGTTAAAGGTATCTCCTTCGAAGTACGCCAAGGCGAGATCACAGCGCTGATCGGAGCGAATGGGGCAGGCAAGTCCACGACGATCAAGACGATCTGCGGTTTGCTCCATCCGCGCGAGGGCAGTATCCTATTGGACGGCGCACCGATTCACAAACTCAGTGCGGACAAGGTCGTACGGCTGGGCGTAGGTCTAGTTCCGGAAGGTCGACGCGTCTTCCCGGTGCTCACAGTGGATGAGAATCTGGATATGGGAGCGTACCACCGTTCCGATCAAGCCGAGATTGCAAAGGATAAAGCACAGATGTACGAGACTTTTCCCGCGCTCAAAGGACGTGAGAAACAACTCGCCGGGTCTTTGAGCGGCGGTGAACAGCAGATGCTGGCGATTGCCCGCGCGTTGATGTCCAAACCCAAGTTGCTGGCGATGGATGAGCCATCCCTTGGACTCGCGCCGCTTTTGGTTAAACGTGTTTTTGAGATCATCGCGGATTTGAACCAGCAGGGTATGACGATCCTATTGAGCGAGCAAAATGCGCGCGGCGCGCTCAAGATTGCCCATCAAGGTATCGTGCTCGAAACCGGCTTAGTCCGCTTCGCCGATGACGCCGCGTCATTACGCTCGAACGCAGTCATCCAGCGCGCCTACTTGGGTGCGGGCTGACTGGTCGCTGCTACCACAAAATATATCTTCAGATTTCAAAGAGGAGGAATCGTGCGGAAGATCAAATTACTCTCCCCGTTCAAGGACGCCAAGGAAATTTGGATCGGGCTGGAAGAATCGGGTTATCGCCGTAAAGTGTTTCGCCTCGTCGACAAAGAACTGGTCAATTCGGATCACATCGTTGCCGGGCTGACGATCTTTGAGCCGGGGGAAGCGTCGTCACGACACAATCACCCGGATTCGGAAGAAGTGGATATTATGGTTCGGGGCACCGGCGTGTTTGTGGACGACGGTGAACGCGTTCCGTTCAAAGAAGGTGATTGGGTGTTCATCCCGAAAGGCGTTCACCATCAACACATCAATACTGGCGACGAACCCTTGTGGCTGATCTGGATGTACACGCCGCCGGGAGAATTACCTAAAACGTGAAAGCCGGATTACTTTTCGCACCCCAGAGGATCGAGATCAAGGAAATCGCCGCGCCGCGCGTCAACGCAGACGAAGTGATGATCCAACCGCTCTGCGCCGGCGTTTGTGGCTCGGATGTTTCTTTGTACGCCGGACATCGCACTCCACCCGCGTATCCGCTGCTGCTAGGTCACGAAGTAGTCGGGCGCGTCAGCGAGCTGGGTAAGGATGTGACCCAGTTCAGTGATGGGCAACGCGTCGTGGTCGAGCCCAATTACCCGTGCGGCGTGTGTGCGTTTTGTCGCGCCGGACGCGGCAACATCTGTCCGGACAAAAAGAGCCCGGGCGTCACGGTCCCCGGTTGTTTCGCCGAAATGTTTAGCGCGCCCGCCGAGTTTGTTTGGGCGGTTCCGGATGCCATCTCTGACACAGACGCCGTGACGCTCGAACCGCTCGCCGTGTCAC
>VFSW01007272.1_pt1 | contig 16102 bp, 11 predicted proteins | sample 5358111 | NCBI WGS metagenome assembly VFSW01 (sample SAMN11554181, study PRJNA540505) | mine drainage metagenome | isolation source: sediment from site ElyBrook_90M | place: USA: Ely Copper Mine, Vershire, VT | collected 2017 | reverse complement strand
AAGTGGCTGGTTTTCATTCGCTCTCGACTGGCCGGTTTTGACCGCTCGCTGACAATGCCAGTGGCCCCATGCACTTGGGAACCTTGCGGAAATTCTGCGATGTGGCACGCACCCAAAGCTTCACCGCCGCCGCCCGCCTCCACGGCTGCACCCCAGCCAGCGCCAGTCTGTCGTTCCACGCCCTCGAACGGGAGTTCGGCCTGCCGCTGGCCGTGCCGGGCCTCCGCCGGATTCATCTCAACCCGGCCGGACTGGTCTGCCACGAACACTGCCGGCATATTGTCGGCCTGGAAGACAAGCTGGTTGATCCACTGGACAAAATCAGGGCTGGCGCCGGCTCGCTGGAAGTGGCCGCGTGTCCCAGCATCGGGCTGTATCGCCTGCCGCCGTTGCTCCACAAATTCCAGCAGGCCTGTCCCGGCATTGACATCCGGGTTCGACACGAATCCCACGACGGCGTGCATCAGGCCGTGCTCCACAACCGCGTGGACGCCGGCCTGGTTCCCTAAGCGAGTTCAATGAAACAGAAACTGTCAAGCGTCAATTAGGGGGCTAAATATTTCGCTATGGCTTGGGAGCGGGAACGGACGTGGAACTTGTCGTAGATGTGTTCGATGTGGGTATGCACCGTGCTGTAGCTCATTTTCAAAGCGTCGGCGATCTCCTTGTAAAGATAGCCTTTGGCAAGATAGTCAAGCACGAGTTTTTCCTTGGGCGTCAGGTCTTCCGTCTCGCTCATGCTGGGCGGCACGGGCTTCTTAAAGGTTTGCACGACCTTGCGGGCGATGTTGCTGGTCATGGGCGCGCCACCGGCGATGACGTCACGCACAGCGACAAGCAACTGGGCCGCACGCACAGGCTTGAGCAGATAGCCCGAAGCGCCGGCGGCCAGTGAATTGAAGATGGCCTCCGGATTGTCGTGGACGGTGAGCATTACAATTTGGGTTTGTGGCAGCAGAATGCTCAATTGCCGGACGCAGTCCACGCCGCTCATGCCAGGCAGGTTGATGTCCATGAGCACAACGCGCGGGTTCAAGGACGGCAGGTCGCGCAGGGCGTCCTCGGCGTTGGCAAACGCGCCGATGCAGCAAAACCCCGGCGCACGGTTGAGGATTTCTTGAAAACTCTGCCGCAACGAGGATTCATCCTCAACCACAGCGGCGGTGACGGTTTTTTCATTTTCGGAACGCATGGTATATTGTGGTTTTGGAGGGTGGAGATTCAACTGCTGATTTCTTCGGAAAGAGAGGCGCTTTCAATGGTTTTTGAATTCAATACGCCAATTAATATGAGGCGCACGATGGTTCCCTGTCCGGGCTGTCCCTCGATTTCAAAACGCCCGCCGATTTCCTCGATACGCCGCCGCATGTTCAGCAGGCCGTTGCCGCCGCCGGCCAGGGCGGGCGACGGGGTGGAGCCGGCGGGCAGGCCGTGTCCGTTATCCTCAATGGTGAAAACTAGATCTTCGCCTCGCACCTCCAGGCGGATCCAGACTTCGGTGGCTCCAGAGTGTTTGGCAACATTTTGCAGGGCTTCCTTGGCCGCGAGAAAAAGATTGTGCCGGATGGCGGAGGTCAGGGTGACGGCGGGCAGCACCTCCGGCATGTCAAACCGGCAGCGTATGCCGGCCAGCCGGAAATGTTCCTGGGCAAAATTGCCGAGAAAGGCGACAATGTCTTCCAAGGAATCGTGGGCTGGGTTGATGGCCCAGACGGTTTCGTCCAATTTGCGAGTCAGATCGGTGGAGGTATCAAAGATTTTGTTGAGCCGTTGCCGGGCTTGCTCCGGTTGGTTAAGCTCGGTCTGGGCCAGCTCGCTCAACATGGCGATTTGCGCCAGGTTGGCCCCGAGGTCGTCGTGAATGTCGCGGTCGATGCGTTCACGTTCGCGCTCAATCGCGTGTTGGTGTTCCAGTCGCTCCAGGCTGAACTGAAGGCGTCGGCGGGTCAGGCGACGAACCCAGTAGGCGAGCGCTGCCGCCAACAACAGCGACGTCAAGATCATGAACCAGGTGGTCTCCCAGAAAAAATTTGGGATCACGATGGTCAAACTTGCTTGTTGTCCCAGATCGGTGCCCAACGGGCTTTCGGCCTTGACCCGGAAGGTGTATTCGCCCGGCGGCACGTAGGAATAATCCACCGCATGTGCGCCATCCAATCCCACCGTGTAAAGTTCCTGCCAGTTCAGTTCCAACACTTCGCCCGGTCGCGGACCACGACGCAAGTCAACGATGTCGGAGACCCATTCGGCGTAACCGGTGCGGCTGTCATCCACAATGGACAATGCCAATCTGCCGTCGGCCAGCGGAAGCACCTTCGCCATCTGGCTGGGAAATCCGCCCTGCGACCAACCGACCGGGCTATCCGGAATCCCGTTATGGTGTGTGATTAAGGCGATCTTGGTATAGGGCCACAAATTTTGGCGCAGACTGTTGGTGCCCGCGTCAAGGGATGCTTTGAAATCCGTGACGGCTATCGATCCGACTGTTTCCGGCGGGCCGCCGGAGGTGACTTTGAGCTGGATCAATCGTGCCCTTAGCGGCACCGCTACCCGCTCACGATGGATGGAAAACTGGGAATGCTCGACGGAACCCCGCCAGCCCTCACTGTCGCCGTGAACCAGAAAACTGGCATTGCCCACGATTTCGGAATTTGTTGAGTAAAAGATGACGGCGATACGCATCTCACCGCCCGCTTCCTGCCAGTCCGGCTCGATCCCCTGAAGCTGATACAGGAGTCGCAATGGCCGATCTTCACCAGTCGCCAGCGGGCTGAAGCTGAACTGTAGCCGGTGCCAGCCCGGAGAAAGTTCTGCCGACAAAGCACCATGATGCCATTCGGATGTCTTTTGAAAAGGCTGGTTGTCCACTGTCAATGAATTGATGGCGAGTTTGGGTCGGGTCGTGATGGCAAGATCCTGGTGCGGACTGGCCTCAGCCCGGCAAATCGCCAGCGCCGTCAGCGCCATTGTTTGCCAAAACTGCAACCGGAGTCGAAACGGGGAAAAAACAGTTCTTAATTTTGTTCTTGGCATGGGCGTTGGAACAACGCCGGCAGGCTATCAAGCTGGACAAGTTTAAGCCAGTGGCAACGCTAAATTCCAAGCGGGCGGGTTGGTAAATATGCTGCCATAATTCCTCCGCAATAGGTCCATCGGCAGAACTGCCGATAGCCAAAGGCCGCGAAAATGTCTTGAATAATGTGACTCCTGCATGAGCCAGAATCAATATTCGCGCCACGTTCGCCAGCAGTTGTTTTCCCCGAGACGAAAGGCGCTGGCATTTTTTCAGAAATAATCATGGATAACTTGATCAAACAAACGGTTTTCAATTGTTGGGACAATTCAAATGGATCGGCTCATTTCGCCAAGCGCCGGGTGGTTAGGCTGGAGGCTTTAATTGGGGTTGGGTTGATTCTAGGATTCGGCGGCCAGATGGCCTTCGCCGCCGCAGAAGACGCTGCTATTCCGTCTGCCGTTATCCCCCGGGTGGAGATAATGCCCCGGCTACCCGCTCCTTACGCCTTGCGTGACTGGGCGCAAGTTACGCGGAACTACATTCATTTTGTTTTTGACTTCAACCGAAGCGGGGAACATCTGCCCCTGATGCGTTGGACTGACGACGCGCGCCGCACATTTTGGATGCCGGCTTATGTTGGCGATCCAGATGGCCCGGAGAGCATCAATTATCTGGCCGCCGTGGTCAGCGGATCTTTGGTGGGTCTGGATATGCGTTCCTATGCGGGGACTGACTGGCTGCGGTTGGCCACGAATTTCTACAATCCGGTGGACGGAATTGTGCTGGACCGGCCAACCGACCGGTCCGGCAGTTCCATGTGGTATGATGTTTTCCCCAATGTGCTGCTGTTTCAGTTGAAGTCACAATATCCGCATGGGTCTGTTCCCGATGAAATGTTGCGGAAGATCGCCGCCCGCTTTTATGAGCAATGTGTGCAACTGGGCGGGCGCACCAACCCGCTGGCGTTGCCGGACTTTGACCATACCGGTTTTGATCTTCGGGTGATGAAACCGTATGACAACGGCGTCCGCATCGCGCCGGAGGGCGCGGCGGGTATTGCCTGGATCGAATACATCGCGGGGCGGAAGTTTCATGATCCCCGATTTTTGACCGCTGCCGACTGGAGTTTGCAGGCGCTCGAAAGCCGATCGCTCAAGGATAGTCCCCTTTATGAGGTGCTGCTGCCTTATGCGGTCATCACGGCGGCGCGCATGAACCAAGAGGAAGGTCGGGATTATGACGTGCGGCGGCTTTTGAACTGGTGTTTTCAACCCCGCCCCGCCCCGCAGGCGCGGCCGTATTGGGGAGTCATCACCGGGCGCTGGAACGGATTGGATGTGGACGGACTCGTCGGCAGTTCCTCCGACGGGGGCGGATATGCTTTTGCGATGAACACGTTTGAATTTGCCGGCACGCTGGCACCCTTGGCCCGTTATGATGCGCGTTACGCGCGGGCTTTGGGGCGATGGTTGCTGAATCTGGCCAATGCCGCACGGTTATATTATGGCAACGCATCGGATGCCGAGCACCAGTCGAGTTACGCGTGGGACTCAAAATATGATCCTCAAGGCGTGATTGCCTACGAAGGCTTGCGCCACTGGAAACGCGGCTGGACTTCGGCGGCGGAAGATTATAGTAATGAGGCCGGGAAAGTGGTTTCAGGTTCTTATGTTTCCACCCGCTATTATCGCGAGCAGCCCATTGACTGCGAAGTTTTGGAAGAGACGCCGGTGTCGGATTCGATTGGATTGAGCCATGTCTGGCGATTGAACCTCCCGACGAGTTCATTGCCAAAATTTCTGGCGGTGGCGGCGAACCGGGTGAATGGCGGCCATCAAAACAACGCCTTCTGTTTTTCCTACGCGACCAACGCCGCCGGCCCGTTTTATCAGGCGTTTTGTGTGATCAGCAATGCCCAGCCGCCGCAGGCCGTCGAGCTGCCGGCCAATCTGCACGGCCAGCTTTTTGTGAAGGTGGAAAACACCGACCGCACACCCGGTCAGTCAGCGGCGGATCGTCTGTGGGTGGATGCGCTGGCGATTTCCTATCAGTCCGACCTCGGCCCGTTTGCCCAGGGCGATCAGTTGGTTTCGTTCGTGGACTTGGTCTAGGATTATACGATACCCATTGTGCTCTACCGCCCGCCCTCGGTCACCACGGATTTGGGACTTTATGGCAGCTCCCATGTGGGGATGCTGGGCGGCATCGTCAAGCCGACCAACGTCAAAGCCATTCTGCAATGGGATCTGCTCAAGACGGATTTCTTTCACACGAATGCTGAACCGACATTCCTCTACTACAACCCGTATGACAAAGCCCGCAAAATCAAATTGGAGGTCGGGCCGGCGCGGAAGGATATTTTTGACGCGGTCAGCAACACGATGCTGATGCGAAATGTGAACGGCATCGTCGAAATCAGCATTCCACCGGACGTGGCCAGAGTGGTCATCCTCCGGCAACCGCAAAGCTAGAACGGCGAGCCGGGCGTCATCACTTTACCGACCGGCCCAACCAACGCATCTCACAACCCTGATCCACCCAATTAGGCATGAACAAATTCCTCCACGAAATCCGACATTTCAAATCCTACCCGCACGATATGCGGGTGCTACTGATCACCAACTTGTTCTACGCCCTCGTGCTGCCAGTGATTGACATCTTTGTCGGCGCGTATGTCATGCGCAATTCGCACGATGTCAAAATGGTGGTGATCTACCAACTCGCGGTCTATACCGGCATTCCATTCACCTTCTTGTTGAACGGATTTCTGCTTCAGTGGCAGCCGATCAAGCGGCTGTATTCGGCAGGTATGTTGTTGAGCGGCATTTCCATGGCGGTGATGATGTCGCTGGGCAAACTGGAACTGGCCGGCATTGGCGTGGCGGGATTGCTGATGGGTATGTCGTTCGGTCTGTTCTGGGCCAACCGCGATTTTCTCGCGCTGTCCACCACCAACAACAGCAACCGCAATTACTACTACGGCTTGGAAACTTTTTTTTACACCAACACCTATGTCGTCGTTCCGGCGGTCATCGGCTGGTTTTTTGCCACGTCCGGAAAACAAAGCTGGTTTGGCGGGAATCAAAATGTCGCCTACCAAATTATCACCGGCGTCGTTTTTTTGGTGACGATCATCGCGTCGGTGGTCGTGCATCGCGGCAATTTTGTGAACCCGCCCAAGACAAAATTCGTCTATTTCCGGTTTCACAGCCTGTGGAATAAAATGCAGTTGCTGGCAATCCTCAAAGGCTTGATGCAGGGCTACATTGTCACTGCGCCGGCGATGCTGGTCATGCGGCTGGTCGGACAGGAAGGTGCGCTGGGCGCGATTCAGGCGGTGGGCGGCGTGGTTTCGGCCTTCATGCTCTATTTCATCGGACGCACCGCCAAGCCCGCGCATCGCATGGCCATTTTCACGCTGGGCCTGACATTGTTTGTCGTAGGTGGATTTTGCAATGCGCTGCTGTTTAGCGGCCTTGGCGTGATGTTGTTCATGGGCTGCCTGCTGCTGGCGCGGCCATTGCATGACATTGCCTATTTTCCAATTCAAATGCTAGTGATTGACACGGTTTCCGTCATCGAGCAGCGCAACAAGTTCACCTACATTTTTACGCAGGAATTTGGCTTTTACCTCGGCCGTTTCACCGGCTGCGGACTTTTTATTCTGCTGGCCAATAAAGTTTCCGACACGTTCGCCCTGCGTTACGCGCTGCTGATTGTGGCGGTGGTGCAACTACTCTCGGTGCCGGTGGCCAAAATGATTTTGCGCACCTGCGCCAAACACGCGCCGGAAATGGAAGCGGCCAACCGGGCCGCCGCCGGATCGCTGTCGGCTGCCGGTTTGGAGCCGGGCCAGCCCGGAACGGCTTTTTGGGTTTTTGTTGAGGCCTCTGCATAAGGGTGGCAGCGAGGACTCGCCGCTACAGGGCGGTTGCGACGCCTTGGCCGCATTTTTCAGACTACCAGAAAGCCGCCACCTAAACTGGCGACGAGGGCGTCACCAACGCCATTCTGCGACGTGGCGTCGCAGCTACTCAAACGCTAACTTCGGAATTCGGGTTTAACGCAAGCTCGCCAGGATTTCTGCAATTGAGAGCCGGGCACCGCAGATCACGCTGTCCGAAGCGCCATAGTAGAGCGTGATTTGGTCGTCATCCACGGCGTGGCCGTTGGTGAAAATCACATTGCCAAAGAACCCGTTTTGCTCGTAGTCGGCCAGCGGTTCCATGACAGGTTTGAGGGAACGCGCCAGCACTTTGGAGGGATCATTCAAATCCAGCAGCAGCGCGCCGAGGCAGTAGCGATTTTTTTGATCGGCTCCGTGATAGATTTCCAGCCAGCCGTCCTCGGTGCGGATCGGTGCGGCTCCGGCGCCCACGCGTGCGCTGTCCCACATTTCAGGCCGGGTTCGTGCCAGGCAAACGTGATTGCCCCAGTGCGTGAGGTCGGTGGATTCGGCGAGCCAGATGTAATTGCCGCCGAGCTGTGGACTGCTGGGGCGGTGCAGGCAATAATACTTGCCGCCGACCGGTTCATCGAAAATCGCGCAGTCCTTGTTATGCGGCGGGAGCATCAGACCGTGATGGGTGAACCGCTGCCAGTCCCGCGTGCTGCGCAGACCCACCGCCACGCCACTCGGCGAAACGGCGGTGTAGCTCACAAAATACTCATAAACGATATTCAACACACGGCAGTCTTCAATGCCGTAAGATTCGTGCTCGCCGAGTCCGGTCAGTGGAGAACAGTCCGGCTCCGCCTCAAAATGAATGCCGTCCTTGCTGCTGACCAGCCGCAAATGCGACAGCGTGGTCAGATAATGCTGGCCGTCAAACACCACCACGCGCGGATCGCTGCGGTCCAGGCGCGAGTCGTGGTTGGCGAATTCCCGGATCCGAATTTTCCCGTTCTCCAGCACCGGAAAGCTGGTGGAATTTTTGTTTTGTTCCGGCCGTTCGGCGACGCGCAGCAGCAGCCAGGTTTTGCCCTGAAACTGGAATGCGCCCGGATTCAAAAGACATTCGACCTTCAGGCCGGGCGTGCTGGGGGAAACATCCGCTGGTTGGAGCAGGGGGTTTTGTTCGAATCGTTTCGCCAAATCAGCAGCGGCAACCGTTTGTGGCACCATGTTCATTGGTGGTGATGATAGTTCATACCATCATGGTTGAACACGCCTTGGCGTGCAAACCAGAAGATATTTTGTGCCAATAAATCCATCCGGGCGACCGGCGGCCAGATTGGAAAACGGCACAGATTCGCCCTAATTGCCCGCAGTTGTATGCATTGATTGTGGCCACCGCCTTGCAAGGAGGGGCCTTGGAAACTTTTGCAGTGTTTTGCCGGACGCATTTCAAGATTTGCGGCATCGTCCTCTGTGTCATAACATACAAAATATCGCATTATGAACCGTTCCACCAGAAATGTTCTTTCCCGCAGATCGGTGTTGCTGGCGATGGGTTACTATGTCCATGAAATCAATGTTGGAGTAGCCAAGTTCGCGCGGATGGCCAACTGGATATTGGACGACCTGACATCGCGCAACGGCATGGTGCCGCCCGGATGGAAGGGTGACGGCATTGTGGCCCTGCTGCCGAGCTTTCCGGTGCCGATGTGGCACCAGGACGCTTTAATTAACTTTGTCACCAACGCCGGCGTGCCGGTGGTGGACTTGAGCGATCAGTTGCCCAATCTCCCTTTTCCGCGCGTCCTGCCGGATAACGAAGCCATTGGCCGGCTGGCGGCGATGCATTTGATTGGCCGTGGATTTCAGCACTTCGCCTTTTACACTTGGGATAATTCCGCGCCGGTCGTCCGCGAGCGCATGGCCGGTTTCCGGGACACCGTGCTCAAGGTGGGGCGGGAATTTCATCTGGTAGATTATACGCCACGCGTCGCCGAACCGGGAGCGATGCAGAAGCTGCCGGCGTGGCTGGGCCGGCAATTGCTCAAGCTGCCCAAACCGCTCGGGGCGATGGCCCAGTTTGACTGCGAAGCCAATGACATTGTCCGCGCTTGTCAACTGGCCGGGCTGACGGTGCCCCATGATGTGGCCGTGGTGGGCGCGGACAACGACGCCATTTACGCCGAACTGGGGCCGGTGCCGCTGTCCAGCGTGGTGACCAACCGCGAAATGCTCGGCTACAGGGGGGCGGAATTGCTGGATCAGTTGATGCGCGGCGGCCAGCCGCCCGAGAAGCCGGTGCGCATCAAACCTGACGGAGTGATCGTGCGTCAAAGCAGCGACGTGGTGGCCGCGACGGATCAGGCGGTGGCCAAGGCGGCGGATTTCATCCGGCGAAATTTTTGCCGGCCCATTTCGGTGAATGATGTTGTGGCGGCAGCGGGAGCTTCCCGCCGTTCGCTCTACAGTAAATTTGCCATGCAGATTGGACATTCCATTCATCAGGAAATCATCCGCCAGCGGTTGGAACACGCCAAACACCGGCTGCGGGAAAACACTGCGAAACTGCAAACCATCGCGGAAGAATGCGGCTTCGAAGATGCCAGCCAATTGGGTAAAACCTTCAAGCACCACTTGGGCATATCGGTGGCGGAATTCCGGCGTGAACACCAGATGCCGACTGTCACCCACCTGCGGAAAAAATAATGCCGGTCTGCAACAGGCTCAACCGGCATATAATAGTTACCAGATTCGTGACGACGAACCGCCGAGCCGATGGCCGGGTTACGCAAGCAATACTCATTAACGCTTACCGCCAAGAAGGGTGATGATGGGTAATGGGATTTAAACGGCGTTTTCATTTTTGCACGGAATTGCCTCTAGTTTGCACGCGGCGGCGTGGACAATTTGTTGGCCGATTGTCATATTCAAATCATGAAAACCCGCCGGCTCATGAAGTTAAAATGCCCGGCAAGGGTGACTTAACTAACAACGGTCTGAATTGATACAGCGATTAAATCAATATCCATTCTGGAAAGTAATCCGCCTGTATGCGCGGAAGCAGCACCAATACAAATCTTCAAATAAACGTCAAATGTAAACACTCGTAAGTAAAGAATCCGTGTTTCCAATGATCTGTCTTTTAACCTACAACCAATACTAAAACTATGAGCAATCAAACAAACTCCCATTCTCGAGCCGCAACTATTGCGCGGCTGGTCATAACGCTGATGTTTGCCTTTGCCGGCGCATGCGCCGTGCAGGCGCAGAGCATCATCAGCTTAAACATAACTTCACCCGCGAACTCCGACGGGGACAGCCTGGCCGCCGGAGACTATGCCGGCGCGCCCGAAGTGCGGACCAATAACTGGAACAATCTGGTGGCCAGTGCCAACTGGTCGTCGGGCGACATCACCCTGTCCAGCGGCGCGGTGACGGACTCGTCGGGCAGCGTGGTCAGCGGCATGAGTGTGACGTTTCATCCGGCGGGCAACGGTGGCGGCGTGGGCACCTATGATAGCGGTGGCAACGCGAACGACGTGAAGATGTTCAAGGACTTTAATGACGCCTTCGATTGCAGCGGCTTTTCGCAGTATGGCTACCTTGACATCACCGGCATTCCCTACAAGACTTACAAGATTTACTGTTATGCCAGCACCTCCGACACCGGGGGCGGGGCGGTCACAACATCCGCGCGCGGTGGTTTTTTTGTGATTACGAACGCCCCCGGCGGAGCGGCGCGTTGCTATGTCAGGACGGTGGACGACAGCGGGAATCTAGAGCCGGTGCCGGATTCGAGCGGGAATGGCTACGTTCAATCCAGGACCATTTCGATCCCGTCGGGAGGCACGTCGTTTGCCAACATCAACGGGGGCAATTATGTGGTGTTTAATTCGACGCTGACGAATTCATCGGCCCGCGTGTGGTTTGGCGCGCTGGGCGGCAATGGCATGGACGATCTGGGCGACACCGTCACCGACGGCGACGGGGCGCGCCGCCTGAAAGTGGCCGGTTTTCAGATTGTCAATTCGTCGCTGCCGCCGCTGACGGTGGGGATTGCGCCGACGAATGCAACGGCATTGGCGGGTTCATCGGTGACGTTCAGTGGCGCGCCTTGGGGCGGCAGTGGAATCTATACTTACCAATGGTATCAGGTTGGAGTGGGCAGTCTGGCGGGACAGACCAATCTCACGCTGGTGTTGGGGAACGTGACCACCAACATGAACGGCAGCAGCTATTATGTGGCGGTCAACGATGGCAGCACGACGGTGGACAGCGGGAACGCCATTTTGACGGTGACAAGTCCGCAGTTCGGGCAGGTCTTTTTCGACAGTTTCGAGCCACCGACATGCGAGGATCTTACCACTGGAAATGGTGGAGCGGGCTGGGACTATGCGTCCGGAAACATAGATTGGACCGTGACTGGATTCAGCAGTGCGTTTCTTGAAGTTGCAACTTTCGGTGGATTTGCGACGAATCAACCGGGCATCACCGGAGTTAACGCCCAGATAATTGAGGGGGATGGTGCGGGTAGCTTTGCCAAAAACCTGGGTATCCAATTCCAGCCCAACACGACCTACACGGTGGATGTGGCGGGCGGAAACGGGTCGGAGGACATGACCTTCGGCTTGCGGAGTTCGGTGAGCGGAAATTTGCCGGGGGCGACCGAGGGACTAATCCATGAGGCCTCGCTGTCGGCAGGTGCGTTTGTCTATGCCTCGACGCTGGGCAGCAGTGTTGGCAACGTGTTCACGTTCACGACCGGTTTCACCGTGCCATCGGGTCAGGTCGTGTGTTACATCAACGCTGCGGGGAGTGGTAACATCTATGCCGACAGCTTTAAGGTGACCACGACGTCTGTGGCATTGCAGCCGCTGACGGCGACCATCTCTCCGACTAATGCGGCAGTGGTGGCGGGTTCGACAGTGACGTTCACCGTCACCGCCTCGGGCGGCAACGGCAGCGGAACCATCCAATGGTATCAGGTTGGCGTGGGCAGTTTGACTGGACAGACGAACTCCACCTTGGTGTTTGGCAGCGTGACCACCAACTTAAGCGGGACCAGTTATTATGCGACGGTTAATGATGGCAACACAACCGTGCAGACCGTGAATGTTACGCTGACGGTGACTCCGTCGCTGGCGCAGGTGTTGAACGCACCCTACACTCCAGGCCTGCCGGTGGACGCCAATCCGTCGCACTGGAACGGATTGGGCGCCACGTCGGTTTATATGGACACTACTGGGATGAACAATGGGACTCCCCGGCCGCCGGGCGACCTTGGTGTGACGATGCAGTATGCGTGGGATTATACGAACCTGTATATTTTGGTGTGGGAGAACACAAATTTTGTTACGGCTGGCAGCCAACAGGAAGGTCCTGATAAAGCGACTTACCAGGCGAATCCTTGGAGCTTTGATACCATCGCATTTTGGATCGATTTGGAGAACACTTGCGGCACAACCATCAACGGAGTTCCCGTGACCAAGGGTAACGCCGACTTTCAACCTTGGTTTGTATTCAGTTCTCTGGACTTGACGAACTTGTTTTACGCGAGAGCCAATAACAGCGGCTCGATGGATTTGGCGGGGCTGGCTCATGCCAAGATTGCAACGTCTGGAACCTTCAATAATCACAACCGTGTTATTGAGGCGGCCATTGCATGGGCGGACGTTGCGGCGGATGTTGCCACTAGCGCGCAGCCGGGTGGAAACCTCGTGGCGGCGGTGAAGCCGGGGTATAAGTTTGGCAGCGAGCCGCTGCTGATTTACAACAGTTGGGCAGCTCAATGCTTCATGGGCGGGATCAATAATCCGAGCAATCCATGGAATCCGCCTTCCGGAGTGGACGCCTACTCGGTGGATGTGCAACTGGTGATATCGGCGGCGCCCGTGTTGCAAGCGACACTGGAGGGCGGGCAAATGGTGATCCGCTGGCCGGTGGCGGCGACGGGATACAACCTTTACACCTCGCCGATGCTGGGGACGGGCGCGCACTGGACGCAGGTGACCAGTCCGGCGCCGGTGGTGGATCCGAATGATTCCACCAAGATGAAATGGACCGGACCCGTGACGGGGACGCAAGCCTTCTACCGGTTACAATAAATTGGCTTTGGGTTCGGGGGCGAAGCAGGTTACGAGCGCCTGCCGCGATGAGTCTTTCATTGTGGCAGGCGTTTTTATTGGTAAGGGCACTCCAGCTTCGGAGGGGCTTGCCTGTCTGCTTCAGGATTATCCGGGGTTTTATCGCAGGGACAGTCTTGATTTTCCATTCAAGTCGGTCTTAGCGCTGCACTTTTGCTAATGGCGTTACAGATAACGGTTATATTGATCATGTGGAAAAATAAACCAGAATGTTTTTAGATTTCCCAGAGCCTGTCTTACGGTGACGGGCAAGCCATTGGCCGTGCAGCCAGCAGTGAGCCTTAATCTCGCGGCATTATCGCTATTGCACAAAATGGCATCTGAATTGCACGCTCAGACATGGATATTGGGGTTAAGAGATGAGATGCTGCTAGTTGTCAAATATGAAATATCCCGTTGATTCGGCCATTTTTCGCAAACGAAGTAAGCGCCTCCAGATGCCGGCCTTCACTCTGATCGAACTCTTGGTTGTCATTGCCATCATTGCTATTTTGGCTGCCATGCTGCTCCCGGCCCTAGCTTCGGCCAAAAGCAAGGCCCAAGGCATTAAATGCATGAACAATGAAAAGCAACTTGCGCTGGGTTGGATGTTGTATGCAGACGATAACAAAGCCGGCTTGGTTGCGACCTTAGGCAATTCAGGGCCAAATAACATGTATTACAACGGTCGTCCCGTCTGGATGCTAGGAGATATCACACAAAGCCCATGGAGTTGGGACACCCAAACTTTAACGAATTGCCCGCTTTGGAGCTACGTCGGGAAGAGCACCACCATTTTTAAGTGTCCTGCGGACCCCACCACCGTCACTATCAATGGCGTTAGCTATCCGCGGCTGCGGAGTATTTCCATGAGTCAAGTCTTTGCTGACGGCTATTGGTTACCGGCGGCCAATTGGCGCACTTATGCAAAATCCACAGACATAATCATGCCGGTGCAAACTTTTATCTTCATTGATGAAAATCCCGGATCCATCAACGACGGGGGGTTTGCTACGCGGTGCGATGGTTATCAGGGAAACCCTGGAATACCAGGCATCGTGGACATACCAGCCTCTTACCATCACTTTGCGGCAGGAATGTCGTTTGCCGATGGTCATGCCGCCTTGAATAGGTGGCGTGGTGATCACATTTTAACTTATAATCCTGCGAATGATCCCGGTGGTCTTCTGCCAGCCAGTTCTGCCGGCGATTTGGCAGATTTTAATTTTTTGGCCCAAAACACAACCGTTCACAAATAGATCTACAGCTACAATATTATTGTATTGTTTGCTTTCCGTGCTGCTGCTACTGTGAACAAGTCACGCTGTCGCATTTAACCATCAACCTCTTGTTTACATGATCATAAAATTTGGACTTCTGGGAACATTGGCCCTGGGGCTGCTGGCCGCCGGACGGCAATCGTCAGCGGCCACTTTCGGCGATGAAGTGGCCTTTCTCAAACAACACACCGACGTGGTGGTGTTGAGCGACAAGGCAAACAAGGCCGAAGTCGTTGTCGCGCCCGCCTGGCAGGGACGGGTGATGACCAGCACGGCGGACGGTGCGGGCGGCGCGAGTTACGGCTGGGTCAATCGCAGTTTGATCGCCTCGGGCAAATTGCAGCCGCACATCAACGTTTTTGGCGGCGAGGACCGGTTCTGGATCGGCCCCGAAGGCGGCCAGTTCTCGCTTTTTTTCGCCAAGGGCGCGCCGTTCGACTTGGAGCATTGGTTCACGCCCGCGCCGATTGACACCGTGCCTTATCCGATTGCGCGGCAGACGAAAACGCAGGTGGATTTTGGCGCGCAGTTTTCGTTGACCAATTATTCCGGCACGACGTTTCAGGTAAAAGTGGATCGCCGGGTGAAATTGCTTTCGGACCAACAGGCTTGGCGCAACCTTCACCTGAAACCGCTCGACGGCGTCAGTCTCGTCGCTTACGAATCCGTCAACAAAATCAGCAACGCCGGCAGCGCGCCGTGGACAAAAGACACCGGCCTGCTGTCCATCTGGATTCTCGGCCAGTTCAATCCGTCGCCCGGCACGACGATTGTGGTGCCGATCAAGGACGGACCGGAGTCCGAACTTGGCCCCAAACTCACGTCAAATTATTTTGGCGAGGTTCCGCCGGACCGGCTCACGGTCAAGGATAACGTCGTTTATTTCTGCGGCGATGGCCAGTATCGCAGCAAGATCGGCATCAATCCCAAACGCAGTAAAGCCGTGCTCGGCAGTTATGACGCGGACCACCACGTTCTGACAATCGTGCAATTTTCCCAGCCAAAGGACGTGACGGATTACGTCAACTCGCTCTGGAAAATTCAGGATCATCCCTTCGCCGGCGATGCCGCGAATAGCTACAACGACGGCCCGCCGTCGCCGGGCGCGAAGCCGCTCGGACCGTTTTACTAAATGGAATCCTCTTCGCCGGCGGCCGCGCTGGCACCCGGCGCGACGATGGAACACACGCATCGCACCATTCACTTGAGCGGCAGTGAGGCAAGTCTGGATCAGATCGCCCAATCGGTGCTGGGCGTTTCCCTGGCGCAAATTGAAACCGCCCTACCGAAACACTAATTCTTTAGATCAAGCCGAAACCGATTTATGAAGTCATTTCCAAGCAAATTGTTGGCGCTGGTTGCCGGAATTTTTCTGGTGCTCGGCGCAATCCCGACGCCAGCCGCTCCGTTGTCTGATTTGAAAACTTTCGGCACGGCCGGCAAGCAACTGACTCTGCTGACCACAGGCCAGGAGTCGGAGTTGTTTCATTACAACGGCAAGGGTTGTCTGACGCATATATGGTTTGGCGGCAGTTTCAAAAACTACGCGGAAACGCGCATCCGCATCTATGTGGACGGCGAGACCAACGCCTCGATTGACATGCAGATGTTTCTTGGTCACGGCATTGGTTTTGATGACAGTTCCGCGCCGTGGGGCGTCGCCCGGTTTGGCAAGACTGGCGATCCCAGCGGTGTTTACGATACCTATCGGATTCCCTTTCGCCAAACCGTCCGCGTCACCGCGCAACTCGCGCCCGGCGCGCCCGAGCATCAGGAATTCTGGAGG
>VFSW01007271.1_pt1 | contig 16103 bp, 15 predicted proteins | sample 5358111 | NCBI WGS metagenome assembly VFSW01 (sample SAMN11554181, study PRJNA540505) | mine drainage metagenome | isolation source: sediment from site ElyBrook_90M | place: USA: Ely Copper Mine, Vershire, VT | collected 2017 | reverse complement strand
CACCCAGGTCATGCCGCGCGCCAGACGATCCATCGCGCCAACCAGCAGCTTGAGCGCCTCGGTCGCCGTCATCCCCGTGACCACGCTAACGATGCCATTGAGTACGCCCGCCGTATCGCAGGTTGGCGTCGTCCCCGGCAGCGGGCGCGTGGGAAACACGCAGCGCAGGCAGGCCGTCTCGTGCGGCAGGATCGGCATACTCACCCCATACGCCGCGATCACCCCACTATAGATCCAGGGGATGTTGAGCTTGACGCAGGCGTCGTTGAGCAGGTAGCGCGTCTCGAAGTTATCGGTTCCATCCAGGGCAAGGTCAATCCCATCTAGCAGGTCTTCGATGTTCTCGGCGGTCACGTCCGTCACCTGCGCATCCACCGTCACCTCGGCGTTGATCTGTGCGATGCGCTGGGCCGCCGCGATGGCTTTGGGCATATTCTGGCGAGCGTCGTCTTCCTCGAAGAGATTCTGGCGTTGCAGGTTGTTGGCCTCCACGAAGTCGCGATCAGCGATGCGCAGATACCCCACGCCTGCGCGCGCCAGCAAATTCGCCAGCCCCGTCCCCAGCGCGCCGCAGCCAACGATCAACTCGCGCGCCTGCGCCAGCCGCTGCTGCCCCGCCGCGCCGATCCCGCCGAAGAGCGTCTGCCGCGAGTAGCGATCCGCGAACCCGCCGCCTACGGTGGGCGACGCGCCGCTGGGTTGCGGCTGCCCGCCTGATTGTCGCGCCGAAGTTGCCATTACCAGCTCCCGTTCTCACTGCGCCTCATACAGCGCGCGCCCAGTGTGCGCGCCACCTCGCGCGGCGACCTCTCCACAATCATGATCATACGACACCGGGTAGACGTCCGACTACTGCCACGAACCGTGTCGAACTCCAGCGCCGCTTGCTCGTGAGGCAACCGCAGATTCCGATGAACCAAACACCCTATTCTGCGTGGTACCTTCGGAAACGGCGCTAGGCACGGCTGGGCGCCTGTGATACCATAGCAGCTACAAGCGAATTGCCCCGGACGCGCGACAGGACGGCAGCAACGGCCTGAATCGCCACGCGCGATTACGCAGCGCGAGTACGCGGGATGATTCACGAACGAGGCTGACGTAGCGGTCATGTCTGCGCAACCAACGTCGGGCCGCCGAGCAGATCATCACAAGGGGCAGATGCGCGCATCGTCAGCGGGTGTGTGAGAGGTGTGGAGAAGCAAGCGGTGGGAACGACAGAGCAAACGAACACAACTGGCGCCAACCAGACGGCGGAGCAAGCGAGCGCCCAACCGACGACGCCAGCCGCACGCCCCAAGAAAGTCTTGGTGGTTGATGACAACCCGACCATCGTCGAACTGGTGCGGCACGCGGTGATCATGCACGGCAAGTATGATGTGGTGGTGGCCTACGATGGCGTGCAGGGGCTGGAGCGTTTTTATAGTGAGCGCCCCGACTGCGTGATCGTTGACGTGAAGATGCCCCGTATGGATGGTTACCAGTTCGTGCGCTGCATCCGCGGCGATGTCGCCTCGGCGCACACGCCGATGATCATCCTGACCGCCATGAACGAGGAGGACGACCAACTCACCGGCATCCTCTCTGGTGTGGACGAATATCTCGCCAAACCATTTAAGCCGAGCGCGCTCTGTGCGACACTGGAGCGCGTTATGCAGATCACACCAGAGGAGCGCGAGCAAAGGATCGAACGGCTGGCGGCGGCTGAGGGCGCGCCCGCCGAACGCGCAGCCAATGCGGCGGTCGGCGCCACCCACCGCATCAACCACTAACTCCGTCCACCTGTGTGGTCGAGGCGCCACACACGCGGCGCTATCGGGCGAAAATGTGGCTAGCCCACCCGTCGTGCGACGCTGAGCGGCGGCGACGAAAGCATCAGCGCCAAAAGGCTAATCCGCGACACGATTGGGCTGTAGTGTCCGTTGTGATACATGAAACGGTATCTCGTCTCGTCTAGCGAGAACCAGGGGGAGCGCAGATCGTGGTGGCGGAACAAGTGTACACAGATCCTATACAAGAGCGGCGCATGAGTGTGCTGGTCGTAGATGATAACGTGGCGGCGCGCGAAACTGTGCGCAGAGCTTTGAGCGAACACTACACGCTGCGCTTTGTCAGCGGCGCTGCGGAGGCGTTGGCCAGTGTGCGCGCCAATCAGCCCGACCTGATCGTCACCGAGCTTGATCTGAGCGAGGGCGACGGGCTGGCGCTCTGCACAACCCTGCGGGAAGCGCCGGAGACCGAGCGGCTGCCCATCATGGTGCTGACCACCCGCGCCCCCCCACAGGATAAGGTGGCGGGCTTCCTCGCAGGGGCTGATGACTACGTGGTCAAGCCGCTCGATATGCGCTTGTTCTACGCTCGCATCCGGCTGCTCTGCCGCATCAAAGGACTGGAACGCCCGCGCAATCTGAACGCCTGACCATCGTCTGACGGTGGCTCAGTCTGCGCGGGCGGTTGCTGTGTAGCGCCACCCTCGTCTGGCGCTCACCGTTGCTTAGTCACGGGGATACTGCGGCGGCTGGTATTGGTACTGTTGGTACTGCTGCGGCTGGGAATGATGCTCCAGCGGCGAGTGACCGCCAAAGAGCCGATTTTTTCGCTGCCCCACCAACAGGTAGATCAGGGGGCCAGCGAACCAGACCAACCAGATCACGACCAACCAGACAATCTTCTCGAACAGCGAAAGATCGTCATTCAAGATGATCACCGATAGGATGATGTGACCGACAACCGGTAGGAACACCGACACCAAGATCAGGATAATCGTGACCAGCAGATTCCGGTGATGCGCCGGCATCGTGACGTTCTGTGGCTGGTTCTGCATGCGCTTACGCCTCCCGGCATTCGTCGCAAAGTTGCTCAAATACACTTCAACACTGGGGTACGCTGGACGCTAGCCGCGTCCACGTCATCCAGACGCTTTCACGTACACCCACTGTCTACTACGCGCCAACGCTAGAGCAGGTTGCGCGCCTCGCCCTGGCGTGGCCTACGGCCTGCGCCTATTCCTCCTCTGCGCAGCGGGAGAGGGAGACTTTACCCGGCGCGAGGGTTCCTGAATGCGCTTTCCCTCTCGCGCACGGCGGGAAGGAAAGCGCATGGTGAACGGTTGGGCCGGAGGTGAGATGAGCCACCCATTGCTCGCTGGTAATTGCGCGCAATTCAGGATAGAATATGCACAACCCTTCGCCGCACGCCGATCCTCGCCTTCTGGCGTAGCATCGGCGCGGCGCGGATGAGGAGGCGCGGCGCCGATGCTACGCCGCGCCCGTGCAGTGTCCTCTTGGTATCGTTCGTTGGCCTGATCAATGTCGCAGGCCCCGATATGCGTCTGCCGATCCGCCACTGTGGGCGGAGTAGCAATGGAGGTCCGATATGTTCAAGTGGTTCCAACGCGACAAGTCACCCGCTGCCCACTCTGCTGAGGCCACCCCGCCCGCCACGCTGTATGCTGCGGCCCCGACCAATACCAACGGCGCGAAGGGCGCCAGTGGCGCGCCAGCCAGCGGCAGCGGCGCGAACGGAGCCAGCCAGGCGAATGGAGCCGTCGCCGCGCCAGCCGCGCCAGCCCCCACGCCCGTCGCTACTCCCACGCCCGCAGCGGCTCCCGCCGCCGCGCCTGCGTTCGTGGCGACGATGATGGACTATCCGCTGACCTTGCAGCATGTCTTCAATCGCGCGATGCGCCTCTTCCCCACGCGCGAGATCGCCACCGTCACCGCCGATGGGATGGAGCGCACCACCTACGGTGAACTTGGCCGCCGCACGCTGCGCCTAGCGTCTGCGCTTCAGGCGCTGGGCATCGGCAAGACTGACCGCGTTGGCACGCTGGCCTGGAATAGCGCCCGCCACTATGAACTGTACTTCGGCGTGCCGTGCATGGGCGCGGTGTTGCACACGCTCAACCTGCGGCTGGCGACCGACCAGCTTGGCTACATTATCCAGGATGCGGAGGACAAGGTGATCTTTGTCGATCCCGATCTGTTGCCCCTGCTGCAACGCGCCTCAGCGTACCTGGGTGGTGTGGAGCATGTGGTGGTGATGAATGGGCCAATCCCGGCCAACATTGATGGCCTGCCGCATGTGATTGACTACGAAGAACTGCTGGCCAGCGCGCCGGACGGCTATAGCTGGCCGACGCTTGACGAGCGCGACCCTGCCGCGATGTGCTACACCTCCGGCACGACCGGCAACCCGAAGGGCGTCGTCTATAGCCATCGGTCGAGCTTCCTGCACGCCTTCTCGGTGACGCAGGCCGACACGATCGCCCTCTCGGAGCGCGACACCGCGATGCCACTGGTGCCGATGTTCCACGTCAACGCCTGGGGCTTGCCGCACGCCTCGGCGATGGTCGGCGCGAAGCTGGTCTTCCCTGGACGCTTCATGGGCGACCCCAACCGCGTCGCGCAGGTGATGGCCGACGAGAAAGTCACGCTGGCGGGCGGCGTGCCGACGCTATGGATCGGGATGTTGCAGGTGTTGGCGAAACGCCCTGAACTCGATCTCTCCTCGGTCACGCGCGTGATCGTCGGTGGCTCGGCGGCGCCCGTCTCGCTGATCGAGGCAATGCAGTCCTACGGGCTGTCCATCCTGCACGCCTGGGGCATGACGGAGACCTCGCCGATCGGCACCGTCGCGCGCCTTCAGTCGCGGATGGCCTCACTGCCGATAGCTGAGCAACTGGCGTATCGCGCGAAACAGGGCGTCGCCGTCACTGGCGTCGATCTGCGTATCATGAACCTCGACACCAACGAAGAAGCCCCTTGGGACGGCGTGACCTTCGGCGAGATTCAGATTCGCGGGCCGTGGATCACTGGTTCGTATTACCACGGCGACGACCAGGAGCAAGGCGCATCGAAGTTTATGGATGGCTGGTTCCGCACTGGCGATGTCGCGACAATAGACGCCGACGGCTACATCCAGATTGTGGACCGCACCAAAGATGTCATCAAGTCGGGCGGCGAGTGGATCTCGTCGGTGCAGATGGAGGGCATCATCATGGGGAATCCCAAGGTGTTGGAGGCTACGGTGATCGGTTTACCGCATCCCAAGTGGGATGAGCGCCCGGTCGCGGTGGTCGTGCTCCGGCCCGACGCGGGGGACGTGACGCAGGACGAGATCATCGAGTACCTGCGCCCCCACGTCGCCAAATGGTGGCTGCCCGACCAGGTGATCTTCATCCCCGCCACCCCTGGCATCCCCAAGACTAGCGTCGGCAAGTTCGACAAGAAACTCCTGCGCGCGCAACTCGCCGAGACGGTTCACCTGGGCGAAGACGCCTAGTCGCTGGCCGTGCTTGGCTGGTTCGCCCGCCGCATTCCTGCTCTCGCGTTTATCGCCATACCACCAACAGCCCCCTCTCCTCCGAGGGGGCTGTTTTGTGCCAATGAGCGCAAACTCAAAGAAACCTTTGCGCAATATTCGTGGTACATACTTCATAGGCAGTCGTTGGGTACGACTCTGTCAGCGCAACGGCGCAGAGCCTAGTCTGCTTATGCGCGTAATTTGAAAGATGGAGAGATTAACGCATTATGAACCACAATGAGTCAACAGCAGCAGCTACCCCGACCACGACGCCAGCCAGCGTCGGCGCCACCCAGTTCGCCACGTTTGGCGCGGGATGCTTCTGGGGCGTCGAGTCGGCGTTCCGCGAGATTCCGGGGGTGGTGAATGTGACGGTCGGCTATAGCGGTGGCCGCACTGAGAACCCCAACTACCGGCAGGTCTGCTCGCACACCACCGGCCACGCCGAGGTGGCGCGGGTGGAGTTCGACCCAGGCGTCGTCTCGTATGAGCAACTGCTCGACGCCTTCTGGGCGATGCACGACCCGACCACGCTCAACCGCCAGGGGCCGGATGTTGGCGATCAATACCGCTCGGTGATCTTCTTCACTACGCCGGAGCAAGGGACGGTGGCGCGCGCTTCCAAAGCCACGCTCGACGCGGCTGGCCGCTTTCGCCGCCCCATCGTCACCCAGATCGTCGCCGCCGAGCCGTTCTACCCCGCCGAAGAGTATCACCAACGCTACTTTGAGAAGCACGGCATGGCGAGCTGTCACATCTAGGGGAGCGCAGGCCTAACCCCCGGCCTCTTCCCATTGTTATGAGAAGGGGAGCGTAGAGCGAATGGTTGATGTGATGGCCGAGGCATGAGCGCGCAGATGAGCGCGCAGATGATATAGTAGACGCTGGGAGCAGATGCGCTCCCAGCGTCTTTTTTGTTCGCCGCCAGGAGACCAGACCATGCGCGCTGTGCTACAACGGGCCACCCACGGGCGTGTGCTGGTGGACGGCGTCATCGTCGGCGCGCTCGATCCGACGCCTGGCTATGTCGTCCTGTTAGGCGTCGGCCCGGCGGATAGCGAGGCGGAGGCGCGGCTGCTGGCGGACAAGATCGCTGGGTTGCGCGTCTTCGCCGACGCCGACGGCAAGTTCAACCTATCGCTGCGTGATGTGGGTGGCGGCGCGCTTGTCGTTTCGCAGTTCACCCTCTATGCCGACACTCGGCGCGGACGGCGACCCGGCTTCACCAGCGCGGCGGCGCCCGATGTGGCCGCGCCGCTGGTCGTCCGTTTGATGGAGGAGCTGCGCGCGCTCGGCGTCCCCACGCAAGGCGGACGCTTCGGCGCGCACATGCAGGTTGAGCTGGTCAACGACGGCCCCGTCACCATCTGGCTCGATACAGTGGATTGGCAGCGCGCATAGTGGTGTTCCAGAAGGTGAGTACCCGAGTATGGGCGCGTTGTACCTCGTCGCTACCCCCATCGGCAATCTCGAAGACATCACCCTACGCGCTCTGCGGATATTGGGCGAGGCGCGGCTGATCGCCGCCGAGGATACGCGCCACACCCGCAAGCTGCTGACCCACTTTGCGATTACCACCCCCACGATCAGCTACCACGAACACAGCCCCGTCGAGCGGCAGGCGCGGCTGCTGGTGGAGTTGGCGTTGGGCGATGTTGCGCTCGTCACGGACGCTGGGACGCCTGCCATCTCCGATCCCGGCCAGGAACTCGTGCGGGCGGCGGTGGCGGCCGGCTACCCAGTAATCCCGATCCCCGGCGCCGTCGCGGCGATCACCGCGCTGATCGCGTCGGGCCTGCCGACCGATCATTTCACCTACCTGGGCTTCTTGCCACGCCGACCGCAAGAGCGCCGCGCCGCGCTGGCCGCCGTCGCCACGCTTCCACATACGCTGATCCTCTATGAAGCGCCGCATCGGCTGCTGGCGACGCTGGGCGACCTGCTGGCGACGCTGGGCGACCGCCAGGCCGTCGTCGCCCGCGAGCTGACCAAGCTCCACGAGCAGTGGCTACGCGGCTCGCTTACCCAGCTACGCGCCCAATGCGCCAGCCCCGCCCCGCGCGGCGAGTATACGCTGGTGATCGCGGGCGCCCCCACCGGCGCCGACGCGAACACGCAAGCGGATCAACCCGACCCAGCGCAGGTGGCGCGGACGCAGCTACGCGCGCTGCTGGCGGCGGGCCTCCGCACACGCGACGCAGCGGCCCAGGTGGCGGCTGCAACGGGCCTGCCGCGCCGTGACACCTACCAGCTGGCGCTACAGATTGCCAGCGAGGGCGCCACAGACGAATAACCAGCCAGCCGTGAGGAGGATGGCGAGGGCGCGAGAGACGTATAACGGCGTCCGCCAGCTAGACAACGCCACTGGGATCATCGACATCCCCTGCGGGATCGTCGCGCAGAAACCTCAGCGTTTCAGCGAGAAATGCCGGGGCCAGCACAACAGTGTAGTGGTTGGTACCCGCCACCTCGACCACCTGGCAGTTTGGCATCACCTGCTTGAGACGCTCCGCCTCCTTGGCAGGTAGAATGAACCCACGATCAGGGCCAAGCAGACCAATCGGCGCACGCACTACCAGGGTAGGCGCACGCGCCAACGCAGGGAGCGCCTCGGTGCGTGTCAGGCCCAACGCCAGTGACTCTTCCTCAATCGCGGCCTTGGGGACACGCGAGACGACCGAGCCATCAGCGCGTACGTCTGCGTCATACCGGAAGTAGGCCTCCCACTCCGCATTCCACACAAGCATGGGGAGTTGACGCATCGTAGCCAGATAGGCGTCCAGCGACGAGTAGACGACGCCCAGACGCGACACCGAGGCAGAAATAGCAGCGGCAGTATCATCGGGAATCGTTCCCCCGGCGTCTACCATCACCAGTTTCGTGACCCGCTCCGGCGCAATCACTGCCAAATACATCCCGATGATAGCGCCCAGCGAGTGACCGACGACCCGAAACGTCGCCAACCCCAGCGCATCGGCCAACGCCAGCAGATCGGCGGCATGGATGGCGAGACTATACCCATGCGCAGGTTTACTGCTCAGCCCACGCCCCCGTAAGTCAGGCGCAACCACATAAGCGCCATCAGCGGCCAGCGCAGGCCCCAGGAGCGACCATTCCATATGGCTAGCGGTCAATCCATGGATCAGGAGCGTTGCCCGATCAGGACCGCCGACGCCCCAGGTCGCATAGTGCAAGTTCACCCCAGGTAGACTGCGCTGCGCCACTCTGGCGCCATCCGGCGGTGGCGAAGGGTGTGGCGCCTGTGATGCTGAGCCGTCCGCGCTACCCTCTGGCGAAGCAGCGAGTGGCGCAGATACTAGAGAGTCGGGCGCAGAGCTAGACGCGGACTCAGACGGCGAACGGCGCTGAAAAAATCTCATCACAAGCTCCCTTTCCACGTAAATTCTTGTGGCGCTTGATAACGTTCGCTACGCCACTGTTGGGCGCCTCGTGAGCGCCTCGTGAGCGCCGCTCTCCAGCCACCCTATGGGTACCCGGCAGGGGCGCGAGGCAGTCGTCACTACCGCTTTCTGTCTAACAATCCATGCAGATACAGCAACTGCGTCTCGGTAAAATCAGCGAGGGTGAGGCGCGAAGCGAAATACCAGGTCTTCTTTAATGCCCAGAGGTGGCCGAGGCCAACCAAATTCGCCGCGAGCAGCGGGACGTTAGGGAGGTCGGTTGAGAACACCCCCATGCGTTGACCCTCTTGAATGAGCGTGGCCACATGGTTGACGGTATCTTCCTCCAACGCGAAGATGCGTTGTCGCTCCTCATGACTGAGCGACGAAATATCTTTGTACAAAATCACAAAGACCTGCGAGAAGCGATCAAACGCGACGAAGAGATCGCGTACCGCCGCGTCCAATCGCTCGCGGGGGTCGGTGATGTCGGGGTGACCTTCGAGCGCGGCCAGCCCGAAGGTGTGAAACTCCTGGACGATCGCCACGAGAATGTCGGCTTTGCTGGCGAAGTGATAGTAGATGAGGCCGACGCTTGCTCCGGCGGCTTTCGCGATCTCAGGTACGGTCGTCTTGTGGTAGCCCTGACGGCTGAATAGGCCACGCGCCGCGTCCAAAATCGCCGCCTGACGCGCATCACGAACCATCTCGCGGATCGCGGACGTCATACTGATCTCCCCTCAGGACTGAATGTTTGCTCAAAGTATACCATTGCGCTCAGATGTTCAGGGAGATCAGTCACCTAGCGCCAGGGCTGGTGAAGTGTTCGCCACCAGGAACCAGGCAGTTTTAACCGCCCGCCTACCATGCGTAGGGCAGCGCCATGGGGCCTAGTCGCTAGAACCTGCGGCGCGGCGCGGCTGCTCAGAACTGCGATTGTGCGGCGGCCCCACCGGTGAAATCGCCGCTCAGACTCTTGAGATTTCCGGGGATGGAGGGGTCAATGCTGTACACGGTGCTGTCGCGTGATGGCACGCGCTGGTTCGGCGCGGAGCCATAGTGCAGCGTCGGATAGAGGCCGCCAACATCCACGCTTTGCAGCGAGTTGAAGGCGGCGAGCAACCCTGCGCGGGTCACGTCTTTGTTATCTAACGCTTTCTTCAGGATCGCATACGTCACTTTCGCTTCGGTATAGCCGAACTCGAAGTAGCCGTCTGGCTGCTGCGTGGGGGCGTATTTCTGGATGTTCTGGAGCATCTCCGCCATGCCTGGCACGGTGGTATCGCCCCAGGCGGCGCCTTGCCCCATCACCCAGGCCTCGGCCTCCAACAGCGTATTCAGGCCCTTCACTTGCAGCAACCCGTTCGCATACGCCGGACTTTGCAATACCCAGTGCGGGTCATACCCGATGGCGTGCGCTGTGCCGATGATCCCGGCAGCCGCCGTCGGGATGGCCGTCAGGAAGACGTACTGCGCGCCGGAGGCTTTGAGTTGGGCCGCCTGCGCGGTAAAGGTCGTGTCGGTTGCCTCGTAGGTTGCTTCGCCCACATTGTTGAGATGATAGTAGGCGACGGCCTCTTTGTAGCCAGTCAGACCGTCCTGTCCGTAACCATCATCCTGATAGATGATCCCCGTTTTGGGATGTTGCACGCCGAGCTTATTGACAATATAGTCAAAAGCGTTCTCGACTTGCAGGCGATAGGGCGTGCCGATCAAGACCATATACGGCTCACGCGCGAGATAGGAATCCAGCGTCGCGGCATTGACCAGCACATGATCGTTGCGGGTGAGCGGGACAATTGCCTGCGTCGTCGGCGTCCCCAGGCTCTCGGCGAACATGGCGACCTGGTTCTTGATCTGCTGGTACGCGCTGACCTCGAGTTGTGGGTTGTATTGCGTATCTTTCTCGATCAGGTTCACGTGGTAGCCATCAATGCCGCCGCTGGCGTTGACCGCATCAAAGTAGGTCTCGATGCCTTTCGTGATCGGAATACCAATCGGCGCAGCGACTGGGCCTGACAGCGGCGTAAGGATACCCAGCGTGATGGTTTTGGCGCTGGTATTGACGCCAAAGTCCGTTTTGAGTGAGCCGCTGCTCGTCGCGCCGCAGCCAGCCAGGGCGACGCCTAGCATGGCGAGGCAGCCAAGTAGGCCAAGAGACAGCTTGAGTTTTGGACGAAACGCCATTGTGGTTCTCCTCGTGGTATGAGATCAACATCGATCACTTGGGGATGGCGCGAAAGAATGCCGTGCTTCGCCGCGCATAATCGCGCAACGCCGAGACTCGCTGTGCTCACGACTCCAGCTCGGATGGCTCAAGGACGCTAGCCACCTCACCTCCTTTGCGTCCGCCAAATCGTTCATCGAAGCGTTGCGCCCAGGTCTGAAATCGGCGGAAGAAGCCGATGAGACCCGCTGGCTCGAACAGCATGAAGAGGATGATCAGCAGACCGTAGAGGATCGCGCTCAGGTCGCCGCTGGTGAACGCGGTCGCGCTGGTGTTCTGGGGGATCAGCGAAAATGTGTCGAGCGCCAAGGGCAGGCCAAAGACAAAGGCGGCGCCCAGGATCGACCCCCACACGCTGGCGACGCCCCCCACCAGCATCGCCGCGACAAACTGAATGGCGAGCAGCAAGTCCCAGGTATTCGGCTCGGCGTAACCACCTGGGTAGGCGGCCCAGAGCGCGCCAGCAATGCCCGCCAGGAAGGAGGAGAGGATGAAGGCGCCCATCTTGGCCTGAAAGAGATTGACGCCCATGATCGCCGCAGCGGTCTCGTTGTCGCGCACGGCCTGAAATGCGCGCCCAGCGCGTGAGCGCATGACGTTGTGGACGAAGATCGCCACCAGCGCGAGCAGCGGCGTCAGCAGCAGAAAGTACCACTGATTGGTCGTCAGCAGGACACCAAAGATTGGCGTTGGATTGGCAAATGTGAAATCGCCGAAGCTCGGCCCTGGGAAGACCCGCCCCTGCGGCCCACCGGTAATCGTGCGCGCATTCTTGAAGAGGTACAGACCAATAAAGACTAGCGCCAGCGTGACGATCGCCAGATAAAACCCCTTCAAGCGTAGCGCCGTCGGCCCTACGAGCGCGCCAACCAGCGCAGCGACGATGCCCGCCGCAGGGAGCCAGATGAAGAACGAGAGACCCAGTCCGATGGGATCGCCAGGAAAGATGGGCGCCGAGCCACCCAACCACGCGGCGGTATAGGCGCCAATCCCCATGAAGAAGGTGATCCCCAACGAGATCAGCCCTGTGTAGCCGGAGAGCACGTTGAGGCTGAGCGTTGCTAGCGCGGCGATCATGATGACATTGAGGATCAGCAGCCAGTTGTCGCCGCCCAGGAAGAACACCAGACCCAGCGCCACTACCCCGACGAGCAGCAATGCGCGGCCTCGTGCGGCCAGGAACCGTCGCGGCGCCGTCGGGAAGGCGCCGTTGGGGGTCGCGTCGCGCGTGGCGCCACTCGTAACGTCGCTCAAACTCGCTCCGCCTTTCGTGTGCCAAACAATCCGTAGGGCCGAACCAAGAGAATGATGATCATGAGGAGGAAGGGCGTGATCGTATCGAAGCCCGTTCCGACGAGGTTGGTGATGTGGCTCTCATAGCCCTGGGTGAGCAGTTGCACCAGGCCAATGATGATCCCGCCGACGACAGCGCCGGGGATGGAATCCAACCCACCAAGGATGATGGCGGGGAAGGCGAACAAGGCGACGCTGCCCAGCGTGGAGTCGAACGTCGTCACATTGATCGCCAGGAAGATGCCCGCGATGGTGGCGACCGCCGCCGCGATGCCCCACGCCAGCATATAGACCACGCGAATGTTGATCCCCATCGCCAGGGCGGCTTCCTGATCTATCGCTGTGGCGCGCATCGCCAGCCCGTAGCGGGTGAAGCGAAAGAAGATGTAGAGCGCCACACAGCAGACCAGCGTGACGGCGATCGTCCAGAGTTCATTTTCACCGAAATGCACGCCGCCGTAGTTGACGCCGCTGGCGATCCCATAGGGCGTAGCCGGTGGGCGCTCGTTGGAGACACCCGTCATCACGACGCCTGTGCGTATCAGGATGTCGAGGCCGATCGTGATCATGATGATCGAGAACACTGGGCGCCCGATCATCCGACGCAACGCAAAACGCTCGAAGAGAACGCCGATCAGCACGGTGAAGACCAGCGCGATCAACGCCGCCACAAAGAAGTTCAGGCCCCACTCGAACGCGGCGACGGAGGCGACAAACGCTCCCGCGAGCAGGAACTCGCCCTGGGCAAAATTGATGACGCCGCTGGCTTTGAAGATAATCGTGAAACCCAGCGCGACCAGCGCATAGATGCACCCCTGCGCGAGTCCGGCAAAAGCCAATTGGGTGAAATAGGCCATAGCTTTCCTCCCGTGTAGAGCGCTGCGGCGCGCCACCAGAAATCGCGGGAATGCGCTGACGCAGCGTTGCGGTCAGCGTTGCGGTCAGCGTTGCGGTCAGCGTTGCAAATCGCTCGGCGCGGCGCTGAGTGGGGTCGCCCCGCCCGGTTGCTCTTGCCCCAGATAGGCTGTGATGACCGCCGGGTTGGCCTGTATCTCGGTTGGCAGGCCCTGGGCGATAACGCGGCCAAAATCAAGCACGAGGATGCGGTCGGCTATGCCCATCACCATCGCCATATCATGCTCGACGAGCATTTGGGTAATCCCCAGTTGCTCTTTGATGTCCAGCAGGATGGCCGCCATGTCACGCGACTCCTCAAGGCCCATCCCCGCTACTGGCTCATCAAGCAGCAAGAGGCGGGGCTGCATCGCCAACGCACGCGCCAAGTCTGCGCGCTTTTGCAGTCCAAAGGGCAGGCTGCCGAGTGGAAAGTCGCGCATGCGCGACAGCCCCATAAGATCGAGTAGGTGATGGCAATACGCCCGGTTGGCGCGCTCCTCCGCACGGGTGGGGCCGAGATAGACGCCGCCCAGTACTATGCCGCTCCGCATACGGGTGTGGCGACCCAAGAGCAGATAGTCGAGTACCGTGGTAAGCGGGAACTGCCCCAGATTCTGAAAGGTTCGAGCGATACCAACCCTGGCGACCTGGTGCGTCTTGAGCTTGAGCAGATCGTTGCCCTCGAAGGTCACTGTCCCAGCCGATGGCTGATACACACGCGAGAGCACGTTTAGCAGCGAGGTTTTGCCTGCGCCGTTGGGTCCGATGACAGCGAACAACTCCCCAGGCTGGACGGTGAAGGAAACATCCTCCAACGCAGTGACGCCCGCGAAGCGCACCGTAACCCCGGCGATAATCAGTTGTGGCGGCGCTGATCGCTCGCTCATAGACCCCACTTCCTCGCTGGTCGCTGCTGGCGTAACGCAGCGAAATGGGCATGCTCAGTACCTTCACCCAAGCCGAGATAAAACATGCGCACCGCTTCGTCCTGCATAAGCTGCCCGGCAGGCGCCGCCAGTGCGACCTTGCCCGTTTCGAGGATGTAGCCATACGTAGCGAGTGAGAGCGCCATGCGGGCATTTTGCTCTACGAGCAGCACAGCCGTCCCGCTGGCGCTGATCTCAGAGATAATATCGCTGATTTGCTGGATCATCATGGGCGCCAACCCAAGCGAAGGCTCGTCGAGTAAGAGCAGCCGGGGATTCGCCATCAGTCCCCGACCGATCGCGAGCATCTGCTGCTGCCCACCCGAAAGATAGCCGGAGACGCTCTGGCGACGCTCACGGAGCGCAGGAAAGAGATCCATAACGCGCGTGTAGGCGCGGCGGATCGATGCAGGATCAGGATTCGCTAGCGCGCCAGCGCGTAGATTCTCATCAACGGTGAGTTCGGCAAAGAGTCGTCGCCCTTCGAGCACCTGGGCAATGCCACGTCGGACGATAGAGGTGGCGTCTGCGGCATCGATTCGCCGACCATCCAACAGGATCGAGCCGCTCACGATACGCCCACCGTGCATGCCCAACAGGCCAGTGATAGCACGCAAGACGGTAGTTTTGCCAGCGCCATTGGCTCCCAACAGGGCAACCACGCCACGGTCTGGCGCCGCAAGCGAGACATCCTGGAGGGCGGTGATCGAGGTGTGATAGGTGACAGTGATCCCCTGAAGCTGCAACATGGCGATCCTCTCTCTGCCGCGTCGGTGCGGTGATGGGACGGTACGCGATGTGTGGTAGCAGTTGGGCGTAACAGATCCCCGCAGCCGCGCCGAAGGCCGACGGCAAGAATCCAAGCGTCTTGTTGAGATGAGTCGTCACTGGAACGCTGGCAGAGAAAAGCCAGCGTGCGGGCAGGGGATAGTATCTTTTGTCAAGGCAGGAACAGAGCTTGGTGAAGAAGATACCATACTTTTATTGAATAGTCAATATCTTAAATGAGCGTTCAGTTTTGGTAAACATCATGAATCGCTGGCATACCGGCCACCCGCCCTGCTCTCGCGTCGTCGCTACCCTGGCAGCGAACCCTGTGATGTGCTATCCTATAGGTACACCTACGCGGTATCAGGTTGTGCTGGCGCGGCCGGCATTTTTCCACGCGCGCGGGGCCCACAGGAGTGGTTCGGGGGCGCCAAAAAACCCGCCGCGACGCCAGGCGGACGATCAGCGCGATCTGCCGCCAGCGCCAGTCGGCGTCGCACCTAAGGGGGCATCTCATGTCGTCGCCTTTTGATCCCGCCACCCTTCGCATGCTGGCGGGCCACAACGATACGATGACACCCAGCGGATTACACATCCCTGGGGTCGTCGAGCGAAACGCGCGCGGCGATGAGCGGGGCATGGACATCTATACCCGGCTCTTCCGCGAACGGATCATCTTCATTGGCACCGCGATTGACGACACCGTCGCCAACGCCGTCGTCGCCCAGTTGCTCTACTTGCAGAGCGACGACGCGACCAAAGATATTAGCATGTATATCAACAGCCCAGGTGGCAGCATCTACGCCGGGTTGGCAATCTACGACACCATGCAGTTCATCAAGCCCGATGTGGCGACGTATTGCATGGGGATGTCTATGAGCATGGGCGCCGTTCTGCTGGCGGCGGGCGCGAAGAACAAGCGATACACCTTGCCCCACTCGACGATCCTGATCCACCAGCCGCTGGGCGGCGCGGAGGGCCAGGCCGCCGACATCGAGATCACGGCGCGCGAGATCATTCGCTTGCGCGACGCGCTCTACGCGATTCTGTCGAAGCACACCGGCCAACCGCTGGAACGCATCAAAACCGACTCCGACCGCAACTACTACCTGAGCGCCACCGAGGCCGTCACCTACGGTCTGGTGGACGAGGTGCTCCTGCCAACGACCGATACCTCGGTCGCCACCACGGAGTAATCCTTCGGGAAATGCCCCCTGTGGTAAGGTGTTCACTCTGGTCGTTGTGATGGTTGAGTGGCCCGGGGGGGGGGGGGGAGGTTTTTTAAGTTTG
>VFSW01007270.1_pt1 | contig 16103 bp, 12 predicted proteins | sample 5358111 | NCBI WGS metagenome assembly VFSW01 (sample SAMN11554181, study PRJNA540505) | mine drainage metagenome | isolation source: sediment from site ElyBrook_90M | place: USA: Ely Copper Mine, Vershire, VT | collected 2017 | reverse complement strand
CCGCGAATTCGTCGCAGTAGACGCCGTGCGCGAGTTCCCGGAACGGCGTCGGCAGGGCCAGCACGGGGATCTGCACCATGTCGTTCCACTGCGCGTAGTAGTTGACCCAGCGCAAGCCGTCGGGGTCCATCAGATCTTCGGCGTCGTGCGTGAGGATCATTTCGAAGCGGACGCCGCGCTCTTCCTCGTAAAGCAGCATGCGCTGGTAGATCCAGTTGAGGTTGTCGGCTTTGGAGGTGGGGCCGTCGTGCGGGCTCAGGGAGAGGTGGACGTTGGGGTAGCGCTTCATGGCTTCGCGCACGGATGCGATGGTCTGGGTGTCGTTGGGATAGACGCCCACGAAGAAGTCGAAGCTGGAGTAATTCAGTTTGGTCACGTTGTTGTCGATCATCCTCTGGATGACCCTGTGCTCGTGCCAGAGGGCCACGAAGATCGCCATGCGGCGGTGCGGAACGGAGTCGAGTTCCTGTTCGGTGGGAATGCGGGCGGAAGGATCGGTTGCGAATTTCTGTCGTATGTAGCTGAAAATGCCGACGATATCGATGACGATGTCATCCATGCCGTTGAGCAGTACCCAGAATGCGAGCGGCGCCAGCAGACCCGCGACCCAGTGATCCAGCATTTGCCTTTGAGTAAGCAGTGCCGCTTCGGGACGGAATTCTCACCACTTCGACGCCGGGAGTACTACCGGTCCTGCCGGGGGATCTGCCTCAGGCCTTTTGCTACCATGAATCTCGTCAGGTTCCGGGCTCCGTGCAATGGGCGGCTGCAAACCCCGCCAGGTCTGGAAGGAAGCAACGGTAGTGGCTTACCCCGTGTGCCGCGGATTACCCGGAGCCTGGCATTGTTTGAGTTGCGCTCGGAGATTTGACCCGCGCACAACGGCCGCCGAGCGGCCTGTGCGCCCGGAAACCCTATCCGCCCATGTACCAGGTTATCGCGCGTAAATATCGTCCGCAGTCGTTCGACGATGTGCTGAGCCAGGAGCACATCAAGACCACGCTGCGGAACGCCATCGCGCAGAATCGCATCGCCCACGGTTATATCTTTTCCGGGCAGCGCGGGACCGGCAAGACCACCACCGCGCGCATTGTCGCCCGCTGCCTCAATTGCCTGCAGGGGCCTACGGATCAGCCTTGCGGGGTGTGCGCCAGCTGCCTCGAAGTGACGGCCGGCGGATCGGTGGACGTGATTGAAATCGACGCGGCCTCCAACCGCGGCATCAATGAGATGCGGGAACTGCGCGAGAATGTGCGTTATCAGCCGGCGCGCGACCGCTACAAGATCTTTATCGTCGACGAAGCGCACCAGATCACGAGCGAAGCCTTCAATGCGCTGCTGAAGACCATCGAAGAGCCGCCGCCATGGGCCGTCTTCATTCTCTGCACCACGGAATCGCACAAAATTCCGGCGACGATCGCCTCGCGCTGCCAGCACTTCAGCTTTCGCTCGGTGGATTTCAACGACCTGATCGAGCGGATGCGCGAAATCTGCGTGCAGGAAGGGATCGAGGCGGACGACGAGGCGCTTTCCGTCCTCGCGCAGGCGGGCGAAGGCTCGGTGCGGGATTCGCTTTCCGCGCTCGATCAGGCCATCGCCTGCTGCGGCAACAAGCTCGAAGCCGCCCAGGTGCGGGAGTTGCTCGGAGCCTTTTCGCTCGACGCGATGGCGCAGGTGACGACGGCTCTGGCGGCGCAGGACGGCGGCGCCGTGCTCGCGCTGGTGGACGATCTGGAGCGCAACGGCGGCAGCCCCCAGCACTTCTCGCGCGAACTCTCGCGCTACCTGAGAAACCTGCTCGTGACCCGGATTTCGGGCGCGGATTCGAGGCTCGTCACGGCCAGCCCTTCGGAGCGCGCGGAGATGGCGCGGATTGCGGCGGCGTTCAGCGAGGAAGATCTGACGCGCTACCTGCAACTGGCGCTCGACCTGTTCCGCGAGCTGCAATTCTCGCTGCAACCGCGGTTTCATCTTGAGATCGGGCTGTTGAAAATGGTCCAGGCGGGCAAGTTGATTTCGCTGGAGGAAGCCCTCGCTTCGCTCGGGACGCAACCCGTTGCTCCGAAGCCGGTGGCTGCGGCGCCGCCGGTGGCAGTGGCGCCGCCTCCGGTACGCACGGGCCCTTCGCCTTTCGAGCTGGACCGTCAGAAGAAGACGGCGCCTGCCGCGGCTCCGGTCCCGGCGGCCGCGCCATCGGCGTCGGACGACTGGCGGGCGAAACTGCACGGCGCCATGACGGAGACCGGCCTCGCGTTCTCCGCCGACGCCATCGCGCAGGCGGAAGTGGCGCTCGTCAATAACGAACTGCAGATCTCCGCGCCGAAACAGTTTCAACTCGATCTGGGACGCGGTGAAATTCTGACGGCGCTGAAGCATCTGGGTTTCCCCGCGCTTCGTTTTAAAGTAAACTTCGGTGAGGTCCGTGCCGCCCAGCCCGCGATGCAGAAGCCCGCGGCAAAGGAAGATGAAGCGACGGAGCGCGCGCTGGCGCATCCGGAAGTGCAGCGTTTTCGAGAACTGTTCGGCGGCGAAGTGCGCACCGTCCGCAACCTGAAGGAGCCCTGGAACGAATGAAGATGCCCGGAAACATGCAGGCCATGATGCAGCAGGCGCAGAAGATGCAGGAAAAGCTGCAGGCCGAAGTCGCCCTGATCCGCGTCGACGGCACGGCCGGCGGCGGCATGGTCAGCATCCGCATGGACGGCCATAAGAACGTGCTTGGCGTGAAGATCGACCCGGAGGTGGCGGGCGATGTGGAGATGCTGCAGGACCTGGTGCTTGCCGCGTTCAACGAAGCCGTTAAAAAGGTCGACGACGAGTCGCAGAAGAAGATGGGCGGAATGCTCGGCGGCATGGGCCTGCCACCGGGACTTTTCTAACGCATGCCTGATTTTGCGGAGCCGCTGGCACGGCTGATCAACGAGTTCAAGCGGCTGCCGGGCGTGGGGCAGAAGTCCGCGCAACGCATCGCGTTCCACATTATGCGCGCCAGCCGCGAGGATGCGGAGCAATTGGCGCGCGCCGTTCTGGACGTGAAGGACAAGCTCACCGTCTGCACGATCTGCAACAACATCAGCGATGCGGAGCAATGCCAGTACTGCCGCGATCCGCGGAGGGACCGGAAGGTGGTGTGCGTGGTGGAGGACCCGAATAACATCGTCGGGATTGAGGTCACGCGCCAGTTCAACGGGCTGTATCACGTGCTGGGCGGGGCGCTCTCGCCGCTGCGGGGTATCGGGCCGGAGCAGTTGAAGATCAAGAGCCTGGTCGACCGGATCGCCCGGGGCGGCGTCGAGGAAGTGATTGCCGCGACCAACCCCACGGTGGAAGGCGAGGCGACCGCGGTTTACCTGTCGAAGCTTCTCAAGCCGCTTGGGATCAAGGTCACGCGGATTGCGATGGGCGTTCCCGTCGGGAGCGATCTGGAGTTCGCGGACGAAGTGACGATGTGGAAGGCCATGGAAGGCCGCCGCGAAATATAAGTCCGGTGTCGATAGAATCGAACCATATGGCAAACGAAATATACGCGGTGTTCGATACGACCGAAGGCCGTTTCAAAGCAAAGCTCTTCGACAAGGAAGCGCCCAAAACGGTGCAGAACTTCGTCGATCTCGCCGAAGGCGCGAAAACGGGGAAACCCTTCTACGATGGCGTGATCTTCCATCGCGTGATACCGGACTTCATGATCCAGGGCGGATGCCCGGAGGGTACAGGGCGGGGCGGCCCGGGGTATCAGTTCGAGGACGAGTTCCATCCGTCGCTGAAACACTCGAAGCCCGGTCTGCTGTCGATGGCGAACGCGGGACCGAATACGAACGGAAGCCAGTTCTTCGTTACGGTGGCGCCGACGCCACATCTCAATAACCGGCACGCGATCTTCGGCGAGGTGGTCGAGGGTTATGACGTGGTGGAGAAGATTTCGAAGGTTCCCCGCAACTCCCAGGACAGGCCGAACAAGGAAGTAAAAATCAACTCGGTAAAGATCGAAAGGAGCTGACGTGGGGCGGATCGCGCGCGCTCTGTTCGGGGGCACTTTCGATCCGATCCATAACGCTCATCTCCAGATCGCGCGGGCGGCGGCGGACCGCTTCGGTCTGTCAAAGATCCTGTTCGTTCCCGCCGCCAATCCTCCTCATAAACCGGCTGGAGCCGCCGCTCCTTACGAAGACCGCGTGCGCATGGCGGAATTGGCTTGCGCGGTCGACACCCGCTTTGAAGTGTCGCGGATAGAGGCCGGTTCGCCCCGCAGCTATTCGATCCTGACCATTCAGAAGCTGACGGAGTCTGGAACAGGACCGCTGGGTTTTCTGATCGGCGCGGATGCGTTTGCCGATATTCGCTCCTGGTATCGCTGGCGGGACGTGGTGGCTTCCGTCGAATTCATCGTGGTCACGCGGCCCGGGGCGGCATGGGAGGCGCCTTCGGGCGCGATCGTGCACGAACTGACCGGCGTCGAGCTGGCTGTATCGTCGTCGGAGATTCGCGCGCAGCTGATGGCGGGCGTTTCCGGCGTGCCTGTGCCCGCGCCTGTCCTCGACTACATCCGGGAACACGGCCTGTATCGAAGCGGCTGAAGCGCCGCGCTACCCGGCGAACTGCACCGCCCCGGCTTCCTCCTGCGCTTGCGATCCGTTCGCCTCCTTTGCGCCCTGCTGCCGGAGAGACACGAGAGCGTCGAACGCGGCCCGCCTGACGCTGGGATCGGCATCTCGAATCAGAGGTTTCAGCTTGGTCACCGCGCCGGCCTCGGCGCTCGTCTTCAGTACCCATATGGCGGCGCGCCGGAATAACGGGTCGTGGCTGCCGATCATTCGACCCACGCCTTCCATGTATGCCTCCTGCGCCTCGGCGCCAAGAAGGTAAAGGCCATAGACGGCGTTGGCGACCACCCGGTGATTGGAGTCTTTGACCGCGTTTTTCACTACCCTCTCCGCTTCGGGTTCGGTACGTCTCCAGAGAGACTCGATGAGGTTGGCGCGCATCCGGTCGTCGCTTTCACCCATGACACTGTTGAGCCAGGTAAAGCTGCGGCTGTTCCGGCCAAGGATCAGAACGCACTTCGACGCAATCTGCGGGTCGCTTGACCTCAGGAACGGCCGGAGCAGCGCGGCCAGCCTGGCCTCGTCCACGATTTCACCAAGTACTTCAAGACCGCGAAGCACGGCCGGAAGATTGACCAGGTTGGCGTGGCACTGGGTTTGCAGAAACCTGACAAGGTCGAGTTCATAACGCGGCGAAGACTGGGCGCCAAGGCGGGCCTCCTGAATCGCGTCTTCCAGGCGGTAGAGTTCCGGGTTGCAGATTTTCGAGATCGGCGCCGCCATATTCCATCAATCGGCGGAGCGGCCGGAAATCTTTAGGCCGCTTCGCGGCGCCGGGCCACTTCGTGCACGGACCTGGAAGCACGGGCCGCCCGCCCGGCTTACTTTGATTGCGTTGCGATATCCGATACAATTCAACAGGTCTCAGCCACTCAGACTTAGCCCAGGCGCATAAGAAATGCATGGAACGCGCTATGATTTGTGTTGGTCAATTAGAAACATACAGGAGCAACAATGACGGAAGGCTTGAAAGACATCATCGAGAGGCTGGAGCAGCAGAGGGCGGGCATTGAGCGTGCCCTGGCGGCTCTCCGCGAGATTGGCGGCGGCCTCGAAAGCGGCGGTGCGGTGACGGCGGTTGTTCGCGGCGCAACCAGGGCGAAGAAGAAGGGCGGCATGACTCCGGACGGCCGCAGAAGACTCTCCGAATCTCTGAAGAAAAGATGGGCGGTCAAAAGGGCTGCCGCGGGCAAGGCTCCCGCAGGCAGGCCGGCGAAAAAGAAGGGCGGCATGACTCCCGAGGGGCGGAAAAGGCTTTCCGAAGCGCTCAGCAAGAGATGGGCGGCCAAGAGGGCTGCGTCGGCCGTACCGGCAAAGCGGGCCGCCGGAAAGTAAGCCCGCGGGCGTCTCAGGCGCTATTCGTCGGTGACGCAGCCGTCGCTGGCGCTTCGGACGAGCCGGATGTATTTGGCGAGCGTGCCGCGATTCGCTTTGAATGGCGGCATGGTCCAGGCTTTGCGGCGAGCGACCAGTTCGTCCTCCGCAAGCTCGACGGAGATCTCGTTCCTTGTGGCGTCAATGGTAATCCGGTCGCCGTTGCGCAGGAGTGCGATGGGCCCGCCTTCCTGCGCTTCGGGCGCGATGTGGCCTACCAGAAAACCGTGCGAGCCACCGGAAAACCGGCCATCCGTAATCAGCGCGACGTCTTTACCCAGACCGGCGCCCATGATGGCGGAAGTAGGAGTCAGCATCTCAGGCATACCCGGACCGCCTTTGGGACCTTCGTAACGGATGACGATGACATCGCCTTTGGCGATGGCTTTCTCTTCGAGGGCGGTGAGAATGCCTTCTTCGGAGTCGAAGACTTTCGCCGGTCCGGAGAACCTCAGGCCTTCCTTGCCCGTGATCTTCGCGACTGCGCCCAGAGGCGCGAGATTGCCTTTGAGAATCTGAATGTGCCCGGTCGCCTTGATCGGATTCGAGAGTGGCCGGACAATCTCCTGACCCTCTTTCAAACCCGGCAGGGCTTCCAGATTTTCCCGAATGGTTTTGCCCGTGACCGTCCTGCAATCGCCGTGCAGAAGCCCCTCGGCGAGCAACATCTTCATGACCGCGGGAATGCCGCCCGCACCCTGCAGGTCTTCCATCACGTACTTTCCGCTGGGCTTGAAATCGGAGAGCAGCGGCGCGCGGTCGCTGACCGCCTGGAAGTCATCGATAGTCAGCGGCACGTTGACCGCGCGCGCCATCGCGATCAGGTGCAGAACGGCGTTCGTCGAGCCGCCCAGCACGGAGACCAGGACCATGGCGTTCTCGAAAGCCTCGCGCGTCATGATGTCGCGCGGCTTGAGATCGAGTTCGAGCAGGTTGCGGATGGCCTGTCCGGAACGCAGGCACTCATCCAGCTTTAAAGGGTCCTCGGCTGGAGTGGAAGAGCTGTAGGGAAGAGACATCCCCAGCGCTTCGATCGCCGAAGCCATGGTGTTGGCGGTATACATTCCGCCGCAGGCGCCGGCGCCGGGGCAGGAGTGCCGGACGATCGATTGCCGTTCCCGCTCGTCGATATTGCCCGCCAGAAACTCGCCATAGCTCTGGAACGCCGAAATCACGTCGAGCTTCCGGTCGCCGTCTCCGCCCGCCAGGTGGCCGGCGCGAATGGTTCCGCCATAGACCATGAGCGACGGGCGGTTCAGGCGCCCCATGGCGATCAGGCAGCCGGGCATGTTCTTGTCGCATCCCGGGATTGAGATGTTGGCGTCGTACCACTGCGCCGCCATCACGGTTTCGATGGAGTCCGCGATCAGATCGCGCGACTGCAGCGAGAAGCTCATCCCGCTGGTGCCCATGGAGATGCCATCGCTGACGCCGATGGTGTTGAAGCGCATCCCGACCAGGCCGGCCGCCGTGACGCCTTCCTTCACCTTTTCCGCGAGACGGAGCAGGTGCATGTTGCACGGGTTGCCCTCATACCAGACGCTGGCGATGCCGACCTCAGGCTTCTCCATGTCGGCCGGCTCAAGCCCGGTGGCGTAAAGCATCGCCTGCGACGCGCCCTGAGACTTCCGCTGTGTGATCTGTGAACTGAATCGATTCAAAGGCATGTGAAATATGGAGTGAGCGCCCGTGAATTTCGGGTGTGCGAGACTCTACTGGTAATTGTAAGGCATGACGCGAAGAGGGCCTGAGTCTCTCTTCGCGTCACGGGGCGTCACGGGTTTGCCGTCTTAAAATACGTACTTCAGGGCCACCTGCAGGATCCGCGGATCCAGAGCCGAAGTGATCTGGCCGAACTTCGTGCCGCCGTACACCGTATTGACGCCCGAGCCGCCCGCTGTCAGAGCCGGCAGCGGAACACCGGCGCGGAAGCTGTTGGTGAGGTTGAAAGCCTCGACCCTGACTTCCAGGGTCTGCTTTTCCCTCACCGTGAACAACCGGACCAGGGCCGCATCGATCTGGAAGAAAGAGGGTCCGGGAACGTTGTCCCTGCCCATGGTGCTGAGCGTGCCGGGAGCCGGGTTGACGAATGCCGCGGGATTGATCCAGCAGGACGGGCCAGGATTCGAGCACAACGGATTGCCCGATACCTGCACCGGCCGCTGCGTGCTTGCGCCGGTAAGCGCGATGTCGGTCGCCGTGGTTACGGTGAGCCAGGGGGCCGATTGCGCCCGGTAGATTCCCGACATGTTCCAGTTCGACAGCAACAGGTTCTCCATCCGGTTGGAGAAGGTTGGCGTTTCATATACGATGCTGCTGTTGAAGATCTGGCGCCGGTCGGCGGAAAAGACACCGCCGATCTGGGCTGACTGGCAGTTGCCTCTGTCATAGGCCCGGTTGTTGGGGATCACCAGCCCGGCGCCCGCATTGCCCGTGCTGTTGCCAATGGTCAGGTCGCCGATGCAGTGCGACCAGGTGTAGTTGGCGTTGGCGCTCACGCCCCTGCTCAATTGCTTCTGCACCGAAAGGATCAGCCCGTTGTAGCTGGACGTCGCGCCGGAGCCGTACGTGTCCATGTAACCGATCAGATTCGCGCCGGGCACCCCGGAGTTCGAAAACAGGCGGTGCGCGTTCTCGGTGCCGACGTTGTTGCAGGCGGTCAGGGGCGCGCCGTTGGGACAGGGGACCGGAGTGGAAGGATTGAGCTGATAGGAATTCAGCAGGTGCTCGGATTCGCTGCCGACGTAGGTGGCCGACGCCACCCAGTTCTGCCCGAACTGCCTCTGAACCACCAGATTCCATTGATGAACCTCTGGCACCTGAAGATTGGGCGGTATGGCGATGAACGTTCCATGAAGGGCGAACGGCGCATTGGCGTTGAGCGCGTAAGGAAAGATATTCGCGCCCGGATTACTGGCGTAAACATTGGTGAACGGATGGAGAATGCTGGTGTTGGCGGGGAAGGTCACCGTGCCGCCGAAGGGTGACGCGTCGGACGTATTCACGAATAGCTGGGCGTTGGCGTAATCGTAAGAGATCCCGTAGGAAGCGCGGATCACGGTTTTGCCGTCGCCGAACGGGTCGTATGCTATGCCCACGCGGGGCGCCCACAGGTTCCAGTGGGTGTTCATGCCAGCCTGGCCCTGGAAACCGGGATCGCCGGGGAAGGTAAATCCCGGAGGCGCGTTGTTATAGACCGTCGTCTTTACGCCCGCGTAGAAATTCGCTTCATTGAAGTTATAGATCGCGCCATTCTTCATCTGGGGCGGCAGGAACGGTTCCCAGCGCAGACCGAGATTGACCGTCAGCTTCGGCGTCACCTTCCACGTATCGGCCGCATAGCCCGCGGCGAAATACTTTCCCTGAATCAGATCGTTGGGGGTGGAGATGGCGTTGGTGTTGAATTGCCCCAGCAGAAAAGCGGGCAGGCTGGGAAAGGTGAACTGATTCTGGGCGTAGACGGTGCCATAGAACACCAGCCGGTAATCGGCCCCGTTTGCGCCCAGGGTGATCTGGTGCTTGCCGCGCACGAGCGTCACGTCGTTGGTGAGCTGATAGGTATTGCTGTGACTGATTCCCTGCGTGCCAGTCGGCACGCCGACGGAGAAGGAGTTGGTCACCGTGAAGAAGCTCTGGTGGGGAAGGTAGCCGCAATACATCTGCACACCCAGATCGCAGGCGGAAAACGAGTCCGCATTGTACCGCTGGATGGCGACCCGGTCCCACGCCGCGCGAAAGGCATTCACCGTGGTCGGGCTGATCAGATAAGTGTCGCCCACAATCGTCGATTGGGTCCGGTCGTCGAAACCGCCCTGGCCCGTGGATAGAAGGTTGTCGGGGGTAAACGTATAAGATGGCGGCCGGTAGTAAGACGTGGTGGTGTAGCGTGCAAACAGCGACTGCTTCTCGCTGATCTGATAATCCACGCGGCCGACGTACTGGCCCTCGCCGATTTTAGTCACTTCGCCGAACGTGGTATTGCCGCAGGGGCCGCTGGTCGGGGGCAAGGCGGCAGCCAGCTTCAAAGACGCCGGATCCAGCAGCGAGGGCGCTATTTTGAGGTTGCCGAAACTGGGGCAGGCGCTGAAATCGCCCTGTTGCATGGCTGCCGTGGGGACGAACGCGTTGGTGGTGGACGGGTCCTGCCTGGTTTTCGTGCCCTGGTAACCGAAGAAGAAGAAGATCTTGTCCTTCTTGATTGGCCCGCCGATGGTGCCGCCGAACTGGTTCCGCTTCAGCGTGTCGCGCGTGGGCGCGAAGAAGTTGCGCGCGTTCAGATCGCCGTTGCGGAAAAAGTCGAATGCATCGCCATGGAAGCCGTTGGTGCCGGATTTGGTCACCGCGGTGATGGAAGCTCCCGCGTGCATCCCGTTCTGCGCCGTCAGCGCACTGGTATCGACCTTGAATTCCTGCAGCGCGTCCGGGAAAGGAAACGGCATATTGGCGTTATCCCACGGATTGTTGAAGAGGCTGCCGTCCAGGAAGTAGGCGACGCCGCTCGACTGGCCGCCGGCCACCACCACGTTTCCCGTGTTCGGGAATCCGCCGGCGCCCGCAACGCCCTGATTGATGACCGCCGGGGTCAACTGGATCAGATCGGTGGCGAGGCGGCCGTTCAGCGGCAACTCCAGAATGCGCCGGTTCTCCATCACCTGGCCGACGCCTGTCGCCTCGGTCTCCACCTGCGCGGCGTTGGCTTCCACCTGAACCTGTTCGCTCGACGCGCCCACCTTGAGCGCAACATCGACCGTCGGGTTTGTGGCAACCTGCAGGACGACGCCGCTCTGGACGTAAGAACTGAAACCTTCTTTGGAAACCTCCAGGCGGTACGGCCCGATGGGCAGATTCGGCAGCACATAGCCCCCGTCCGCTCCCGTGTTGACCGTGCGGACCACTCCGGTGTCCGTCTGCGTGGCTTTGATGGCCGCGCCGGGAACGGCAGCGCCCGAAGGATCCGTTACCGTGCCCTGGATCTGCGATAAAGATTGAGACTGCGCCCAGAGGCTGGCGCTGCCGAGCGCGAAGACAAGAAAAAATGCCGTTACGATTCGAATCGATTTCATTCCGAGGCTCCCCTGACTAACTGGAGAGTTACTTTATATTGCGTGCCGGGCGATGTCAAGCGAAAATTACGCGAGCGCCTGACGCATGTAATCGAGGCACTTCCGCACTTCTTCCACCGGCGTGCCCGTGCCCCGGTACTCATACTCCACAAACGCCGGAATCGGATATTTCCTTGCCTTCAGCAACAGCAACACCGGCTTGATCGGCGTATCGCCTTCGCCCCACGGTACGTTGGGTCCGTCGTTCTTCTTCCGGTCCTTGATGTGCAAGTGGGTGATGCGGCCGTGGTGCTCCTGGATATAAGCCACGGGATCGTACCCGGCCGCGAAAAAATGCCCGATGTCGAGATTGATCCGGGCGTATTTCGACAATGCGAGCGCGGTCTGGAAGCTCTCGGGCGTCGCGAACTCGTTCGGGTCCTTCGTATTCGAATGGCCGTGGAAGGCCAGCAGGATCCTGTGCTTTTCGGCGTGGGACAGAAGCCGCTCCGCCATGCTCATCTGAGTCGAAGTGGCGATAATATCCGTGCCCAGCCCCTTCGCCTGCTCGAAGGTCCTGTCGATCTCTTCATCCGTGAAATCGGGGCGGTAATTCATCGTGTAGGAGTGAATCTTCACGCCCGCATCGTCGAACTTCTTCCGGACCGCCTCGAAATGACTCATCGGGGTCGAAAGCCGCCACTGGCGCAGCGTCTCGCGCGTGACGCCCGGCCCGGGAGGCGGTTCAATCCCCGGCGAGAACAACTCAATCTCACCCGCGTCATCCGCCTTCAGGGCATCGATAATGACGTCCACGCTGTCGGCCGGTCCGTGCGGCAGGCTGCGATAGCTGTAAGTCTGGACGCCGATGGTGACCCCATGCACCACGGCATCGGTCTTCGCTCCCAGTGCCCGCGCCAGAGGGACACTCGCGAGCGCTATTTTCGCCAAATCGCGTCTGGAATACATTGTTGCTCCCGTCACGGCAGAACAGTGAACGCGAAGAGCGAATCGCCCGCGCCCACTACCAGCACCTGTTGCCCATCCAGCATATAAGTCTCCGGACCGTTACTCACATTGGCGCCCAACCCGGCATGCCACAGAATTTTCCCATTGGCCGGATCGTATGCGATCAGATTTTGCGAGCCGTCGCCGGTGAACAACAGCTTCCCCGCCGTTGTCAGTATCCCGCTCGACCCGCCGCCGCCCGGATAGCGGTGGCTCCATACGGTCTTGCCGGTTCTATAATCGATCGCCCGCAGAGTGCTTCCGTAACCGCCGGCGTTGCGCTCAGCCGCGGCATAGCCCTCGGGATGCGGATCGGTGTCCGTGAGATAGAACTCGCTGAACGTCTCGTTGGTGTGCAGGTAGAACAAGCCCGTCTCCGGATCGAAGCTCGGCGCGGGCCAGTTGGTGGCGCCGGACGAGTTGGGCGACACCAGCACGCCGTCGACGGTCGATTCCTTGGCGGGATCGGGAATCGGCTGGCCGTTGGGCTTGATGCCTTTCGACCAGTTCATGGTCTCGATCATCGTCGCGGTTACCAGGTGTTGGCCATTGGTCCTGTCGAGCAGGAAGAAGTAGCCGCTGCGGTTGCCCTGCGCGAGAAGCTTGCGCGGACGCCCGTCGATCGCGCCATCGATCAGGACCGGCGTCTGCGCCGCGTCCCAGTCGTGCGTGTCGTGCGGCGAAACCTGGTAATACCAGGCGATCTTTCCGGTCTCGATGTTCAGCGCCACGATCGAGCAGGTCCACAGGTTATCGCCGTTGCGCCCGTGTCCGGTCTCGACCGGCTGCGGGTTGCCGGTGCCGATGTAATAGAGCTTCAGATCGGGATCGTAGGTGCCCGGTATCCAGGTCATGCCGCCGCCGTGGCGCATCGAATTTTCGTCCGGCCATGTTTCGGACCCGGGGTCGCCCTTCTTCAGCGGCTCCGACCACCATTTCCACTGCAACGCGCCCGTTTCCGGGTCCACCGCTTCGAGGAACCCCGGCACGTCGAGCGAATCGCCGCCCGTTCCGACCATCACGTGATTGCCCACGATAATGGGCGCGGGCGTCGAGAAGTATTCCTGCTTCACGTCCGCGATCTGGACATGCCAGCGCTCCTTGCCGGTGCGCGCGTCGAGCGAGACCAGATAGTCGTCGGGCGTTTCGAAGAACAGCCAGTTCTCGTAGATTCCCACCCCGCGATTGCCGATATGAATCCCGCCGGTGGTCTTCCAGAAGTAATGCCAGATTTCATGGCCGGACCGCGCATCCACCGCCCAGGCGTTGTCGGGCGTGGCGAAATACAGAATGCCGTTCAGCATCAGAGGGGTGGCTTTGATCTGCAGCCCGCCGAAACCGCTCTCCCGCCCGGCAACCGGAGCCACATCCGGGCCCAGGCCGCCGACGATCGTGTCAGGGCCGCTCCGCCCGCCCGCGGGATGATAAATCCACTTGAGCGTGAGCGCTTTGACGTTCAGCCGATCGATCTGTTTGAGCGGGCTGAAACGCCGGCCGGAGTAATCGCCGTTGTAAGTCGGCCATGCATCGACCGGCGGCTTGACCTGCCCGATCGACAACGCCGGCAGCAGGAGCGCAAAAAAGATTGTCTTCATTTCAGAGTCACCAGCCACGCGGTCAGGTTGTGAATGTCGGTATCCGTGTATCGGGACAGCATGTCGTAATGCGCCTGCAGGGGATCTTTCAACTCCACCTTCGGAATCGCGCCATTGCGAACGAACGAGCGATAGTCGCCGTTCGCATCGGTGAGCGCGACGTTGAAATCGTCGATGCGTTCGAGCGTGCCCTGCACCGATTGCCCGGAAGCAGGCGTGACCGTCACGACAATCGGCGAACTCGTCCGGCGCTGGTTGCCTCTTCCGCCCAGAGGCATGAGGAACCGGCCCTGCAGCGCGATGGGATCGTACTTCGCCCCGACGCCTTTCAGATCGCCCTCGGCCGAGTGGCAGGTGCCGCACTTGCCCGCGCCGTTGAAGTAAGCCTCGCCGGCCTTCGGATCGCCCGTCACGATGTTCAGCAGCGTGTAAGTGCCGCGCTCGGCCGCCGCCCGGATCCCTTCGTGCAGGAAGGCGGCAATTGCAGAGATCTGCGCCGCGGTCATGCTGAACTTCGGCATTCCCGCGGCGCGGCCGTTCAGGATGACGGGGCCGATGAGATTGCCATTATCGTCGTCAGCCACCAGTTGCGCGCGCAGCAGGTCCGGCCCGCCTTCGCCCCCCCTGGCGTTGGCGCCGTGGCAGAAGCCGCATTGCGAAACGAAAGCTGCTTTTCCCTGCTCGAGGGTTGCGGCGTCATAGGCTTTGTAATCCATTCCGGCGCCGCCGCCCGGGCGCCGCGGTTTCGGCGCGTCTTGAGCCAACAAGGGCAAAACCGCACCGAGCAACAGCGCGGGAATTTGTTTTCCGTGAAGCATATTCCGGTTCTCCGACCGCAGCTATTTTGTCACATCGCACCGGCACGGCGCTGTGATACCTTGACAAGGCACATATGTGGCCACAAAGCTACACACCACTCTCGAATAATCTCGCGCTTTCGGCCGTCGTGGCCGCGCTGCCCATCTTCACGCTGCTGTTTCTGCTGGCGGTCGTGCGCAAACCCGCCTGGGTATCGTCGCTCTCCGGAGTCGGCGCGGCTGCCATTGTAGCGCTTTTCGCGTATAAGATGCCTCTCTCGCTGGTGGTGAGCGCGGCGCTGTATGGGGCGGCGTACGGGCTGCTGCCCATCGGATGGATCGTCTTCACCGCCATCCTGCTCTACCGTCTCACGCTCGAGACGGGCAAGTTCGAAATCATCAAGGATTCCGTCGCCAGCCTCACGGGCGACAAGCGCATTCAGGCGCTGTTGATCGCGTTCGCATTCGGCGCGTTCCTCGAAGGCGCGGCGGGCTTCGGCACTCCGGTCGCCGTGGCCGCGGCCATGCTCACCGGGCTCGGGTTCGAACCTTTTTTCGCGGCCGCGATCTGCCTGCTAGCCAACACCTCGCCTGTCGCATTCGGCTCGATCGGCATTCCGCTGGTCATGCTGCAAACGGTTACGGGGCTGCCGATGATGTCGATCTCCGCGGACGTGGGCCGGATCTGCGCGCCGCTCGCCTTCGTCGTCCCGGCATACCTGATGCTGGTTATGGGAGGCACGAAAGCCCTGCGCGCCGTCTGGCCCGCGGCTTTGATCTGCGGCCTGATGTTCGCCGCGACGGAGTTCTACGTCTCCAACTTCATCGGTCCGTACCTGGCGGCGCTGCTCGGCGCCATTGTCGCTCTATGCTCCCTGGTCGTGCTGCTCAAATTCTGGCAGCCCGGCAACTCCGTCGCGTCCACGCCCCATCGCCATACGCACGGCAATGTGCTGCTGGCCTGGGTGCCCTACGGCATGCTGGTGATTTTCGTATTGCTCTGGGGAGTGGATGGCGTCAAAGCCTGGCTGGACAAAGCCACCGTGGTCTTCAACTGGCCGGGACTGCATAACCTGGTGCAGCGCATGCAGCCGGTGGTGGCCAAACCAGCTCCTTATGCGGCGCGGTACACCTTGAATCTGCTTTCGGCATCCGGGAGCGCGTGCCTGTTTTCGGTGATCGCTTCGGCGCTGGTCCTTCGCGCCTCGCCGAGCGTTCTGTGGCGTTGCCTGCGAGACACCAGCCGCCAGCTGGCGCTGCCGACGGTGACGATCGCGAGCGTAGTCGCGCTGGCGTACCTGATGAATTATTCCGGGGCAACGACGACACTGGCGCTGGTGATTGCGGGCACCGGTTCGATGTTCCCGTTCTTCAGCCCGCTGCTCGGCTGGCTGGGCGTGTTCCTGACCGGCAGCGACACGTCGGCCAACGCGTTATTCGGACCGCTGCAAGTGGTGACCGCAACACGCCTGGGATTGAATCCCGTATTGATGGCTGCGGCCAACTCGGGCGGCGGCGTGGTGGGGAAGATGATCAGCCTGCAAAGCATTGCGGTCGCGGCCGCGGCCACCGGGATGCACCGGTCGGAAGAAGGGAAGCTCTTCCGCTTCACGCTGCGCCACAGCATTTTACTCGCTCTGGTGATCGGGCTCCTGACGATCTTCTATGCGGCGCTGAGCCTGGTGC
>VFSW01007269.1_pt1 | contig 16105 bp, 7 predicted proteins | sample 5358111 | NCBI WGS metagenome assembly VFSW01 (sample SAMN11554181, study PRJNA540505) | mine drainage metagenome | isolation source: sediment from site ElyBrook_90M | place: USA: Ely Copper Mine, Vershire, VT | collected 2017 | reverse complement strand
GAAGTCGGCTGGCTGGACGAGGTTGCGGTTGAGCATGGTGACGTAGGGACGGGAAGGCTCCACGGTGAGAGGGAGGGTGAGGACACTGCCGTCGCGGAGGGTGATGTGCGCGGTGAGTTTCTCCGCGGGGTGGAGCTTGGGTGCGGCTACTCCGGGGGCGAGGCTGAGGCGTAGCTCGTCGGTGGAGGTGGGTGCTGTGGTGGCGGTCTCAGCGTCTGTAGCGGGTAGAGGTGCGGGGGTGAAGATGAGGTTGTTGATGGCCATCTGCTGGACCTGATCGAGGTTGGTTCCGGTGAGAGTGGCGATGGTGTCGGCTGCGTGGAGGTGGACCTGGGCGAGGGTGGCTGGCTCGGAGAAGGTCTGGGCGGTGAGGATGGCGGGGGTGGAGTCGCCGAACTGGTGGACGGCGATGTGGAGGGCCCCGGGGTTGACGGCTTTGAGGGGGAGGGTGAGATCGACGGTGTTCGGAGTCTCGGTATTGAGAGCATCGCCCAGCTTCCAGTGGAGTTCGGATTGACTGGTGAACTGGCTGGCTGGCACGCCGTCCAGGGTGATGGAGTCGACGCAGGCGGTGCCGTTGGCGGTGAGCACGACATGGTTCTCGTGTCCTGCGATGAGGGGTGCGTCGGAGATGAGCTTCCAGCCAGTGCCGGGGGCTTGCTGGAGGAGAACGGTGGGGCCGGTGAAGGAGTCGAATCCCCACTGACCGAGGACGGTTCCGGAGAGTTCGCCGGGAGGCAGGGGATGTTGGGCGAGTGCGACGGTGGCCTGGGTGGCGGGCTCCGGGCTGAGGAGCGTGCGCTCTTCGGTGGGCGCGATGAGGAGGCCGCCACGGACGGCGTCGGGGGGGAGCGGGATGTCGGGGGTTGGCGTGGGGGTGTTGAGGTGCAGGACGAGCTGGTGGGCGAAGGACGTGGAGTAGACGAGGGGTGCGCCCTCAATGGGCAGGACGAGGCGGGGTTTGACGAGGCAGTTGACGAAGTCCGGGTTGCTGGGGCGGAGAGGGGGCGGAACGGCTTTCTGGATGGCAGGAAGACCGATGACGATGACGGACTTGGGATTGCGGAAGGAGGGCGGGGTGTTGAGGCGGAGGTTGAGGTTCTCCTGTTCGGGTGCGGCGATGGCGGGGATGTACTGGTACTGTGCGGTGTGGAGGCCGCTGGTGATGCGGATGAGATCGACGAGTGCGCCGACGTAGGCGCTGTAGTTGCCGCCACCGGCGAGCGGGGTGTAACTGGCGGCGTTGATGAAGTCGGCGTTGGCTCCGCTGGCGAGTCCGGCGACGATGCTTTGGGCGTGGCCGTCGTCGAGCAGGGTCTGATTGCCGGATTGGATCAGGCAGTTGTACTGGAGGTCTACGGGGCGCTTGAAGCAATCGTCGTTGGGCTTGAGGTTGAGAGTGCGCGCGAGGAGGGCGGAGTGGTCGGCGAGGCGCTGGGTCTCGGTGGGTGGGACCTGGCGGAGGGAGGCGATGTATTTATCGATGCGGGCTTGCTCAAAGCCTGCTTCGATGAGGTCTTGCGAGGCACGAACGAAGACGCCGGGGCGGGCGCGGACGGAGGAGCGGAGGGTGGTGAAGTCGCCGCCGGTCTCTGGTGCGAGGAAGAGGATAGCCTGCTGGGCTTCGGCGGGGACGGTGATGGTGACGCCTTCCTGACGGACGTTTTTGCGCCAGGTTTCGATTTTGAAGAACCAGTTGTCGGGCGGGGGATTGGTGGTTCCACGCAGGAAGGCCACGATGAGGAGGTAGCGCACCGACTGGGTGTCGGGCATGTCGGGGTGGAGCCAGAGCTTGTCTGCGGGCTGCAGGTTGGGAACGTTGGCGATGGGCAGGGTTTTGCCGTCGCGGGTGACGCGGATTTCCAGTTTGGGGCCGGCGAGGTCGAAGCGAGCGGAGTCAGCAAAGGCGGCGGTGCAGGGAAGGAGCGATGCAACGAGACTGCCGGTGAGCAGTACAGTCTTGAGGAACTTTGCCATCATTCTATTTTAGACGGCGAAGGAGGGGCATCCGGGTGTCTGGAGGGGGCGGATATGCCGATGTATCCGAGTTGTATATGGGGCAACGATTTAGCTGCGATTCTGAAAACGGGCGGAGGGGTGATCGCTGGCGATGACGCCGTCGCGGATGGTGACGACGCGGTGGGCGTACTCCGCGATGTCTGGCTCGTGGGTGACGAGGACGATGGTGTTGCCCTTGGCATGGAGGTCGTCGAAGAGGGCCATGATCTCTTCTCCGGTTTTGGAGTCGAGGTTTCCGGTGGGTTCGTCGGCAAGGATGATGGAGGGTTTGTTGACGAGAGCGCGGGCGATGGCGACGCGCTGGCGCTGTCCGCCGGAGAGCTCGTTGGGCTTGTGCATCATGCGCGTGCCGAGGTTGACGGACTCGAGGACGGCCTTGGCGCGGGCGGTGCGTTCGGCTGCGGGGGTGCCGTTGTAGATGAGAGGCAGCTCAACGTTGTGGAGGGAGGTGGCGCGGGCGAGCAGGTTGAAGGTCTGGAAGACGAAGCCGATCTCTTTGTTGCGGATACGGGCGAGTTCGTCGTCGTTGAGCTCGGAGACGTCGTGTCCGTTGAGCCAGTACTTGCCCTGGGAGGGCGAGTCGAGGCAGCCGATGAGGTTCATGAGGGTGGATTTACCGGAGCCGGAGGGTCCCATGATGGCGACATACTCGTTGTGGCGGATGCGGAGGTTGACGCCGCGAAGAGCGTTGACCTGTTGATCGCCCATCTCGTAGGTCTTCCACAGATTGTCGGTGACGATGACGTCGCCCGGCATAGGGCCATTGGTGTTTCTCTGGTTTGGGTCTACAGCGGTTTCGATAGCCATCCGGTCTCCGGGGAGTTTCAAGTGACAAGGTTAGTACGTTTGACGCTTCGAGTTGGTTCCGAGGTGCTGCAGGGATTGCTAGGACTTGTCCGCGTCGGAGGCGGTGGCATCGGGTGAGTTATCTCGTTTGACGGTGGTACCGCTTTTGAGGACGCGCAGGACTTTGTAACGGCCGGTGACCAGCTCGTCGCCTTCCTTGAGTCCACCGAGGACTTCGATATCTGTCGCTCCGGTGATTCCAGTGGTTACGGGAGCGAAGTTGACTTTGAGCTTGCCGTGGTCGCTGGTGACCAGATAGACGCCCTGAACGAACTGCGGCTTGGCGGATGGTTGTGTCGCCGAGGTGGAGGCAGATTTACCGTCGTGGGTGGCGAGATATTTCTCAGTGGCGACGTCGCGCTGGACGAGGGACTGAATGGGGATCACGAGCGTGTTGCTCTTGTGGGCGGTGGTGATTTTGGCCGTGGCAGAGAGGCCGGGACGGAGATCTGGCGATGACTCGTCGAGGGTAACGACGACTTTGAAGTCCTTGGCTTCCTCGGTGCCGGTGGTGCTTTGGGTGGTGGAGAGGCCGGTGGTGCGGAGGAGGGCCTGGTCGCCTACTTCGGTGACGTGGCCTTTGAAGATGCGGCCGGGGAGAGCGTCTACGGTGACGTCTGCGGGCTGGTCCATGCGGATGTTGACGATGTCGGTTTCGTCGACTTTAACTTCGGCGGTGATGACGGACATGTCGGCGAGGGTCATGATGGTGGAGCCGCCGGCGTTCTGGATGCCCACGACGACGGTTTCGCCCTCGCGGACGGGGACGTTGGTGACGAGGCCGTCAAAGGGGGCGCGGCTGATGGTTTTGTCGAGTGCATCGAAGTTGGAACGCTGGCTGGCGACCGCCTGATTGACGTGGGCTCGCTGGGACTCAGTCTGGGCCTGGGCCTGGGCAAGAGAGGCGATGCGCTGGGTGAGGGTAGCGGAGGACATGTCGTAGGCAGCTTTTTTGCTGTCGTAGTCCTGCTTGGCGATGAGCTTCTCGTTATAGAGGGACTTGGCGCGGTCGTAGTCAAGGCGCTTCTGCTCGAGGTCTGCCTTGGCTTGAATGATGTTGGCTTCGGCGGTTTTCTCGGCGGCGACGAGGGAGTTGACGTCGGTTTTGGAGGAGGCGATGGTGGCCTGCTGGGCAGCGACGGTGGCCTCGGGCTGGACGTTTTCGACGGTGGCGAGGACGGTACCTTTTTTGACCTGATCGCCTTCTTTGACGTACAGGTGCGTGATGCGTCCGAAGGCGGTGGCCCCAACGTTGACGTAGGTTTTTGGCTTGATCTGGCCGGTTCCGCTGACGATGGAGGTCAGGTCCTGGCGGAGGACTTTGCCAGTAGCGACTTTGGTGACGTTGGACTGGCTGTGAATGATGCTGCCAGCGATGATTCCGGCAAGAACCAGTACTGCAACTACAACAATGATGATCTTCTTCGCGCTCATCCAGATGCACCCTTTATCCACGTCCGCTGGGGTGCGGAACGGTATTTTCCTGCGGCATGACTCATGCTCGTACATGATTACGCACGGAGAAGTTGAAGCGTTCCATTTAAAACGCCAAAGCGTGAGACAAAGCATGGCGCTGCTGGGCGAGAACTTCTTGTTTTCTGTACGTCTTACAATGCAGATGATATCAGGGCGCGTGGTGTCGGTCGCTTGTATCGCTCGTCCAACAGTCATACAATGAGTCAGGAAACAGGAGTTCCACGTCACATGTCTACCTCACGTACTTTGGTCACAGGATCAGCACTATTTTTAATGGCCTTGATGGGGGCAGTGGCAGCACCGGCACAGACAGCAACCACGACGCAGGCAGCGCCCGCGGGCCAGACGACCGATGGGGTAAACCAGATTCCGGCGACGGTGGAGAAGCCCGATCCGCTCAAGCGCAAGCTGAGCGACCAAGAGCGCTTCAAGCAGCAAAAAGCGCTGCGTGGTGAGTTGCACGGCGAGTACAAGAAGTGGGTTGACGAAGACGTCCGCTGGATTATCACGGACCAGGAGTTGCAGGCTTTCAAGAGTTTGAGCAACGACGAAGAGCGTGACCAGTTTATTGAGCAGTTCTGGCTGCGGCGCAATCCAAATCCTGACTCGCCGGAGAACGAGTATCGCGAGGAGCACTACCAGCGCATTGCGTATGCCAACGAGCATTATGCGGCCGGTAAGCCGGGGTGGCGGACGGATCGTGGACATATTTACATCGCATACGGCAAGCCGGACAGCATCGACTCCCACCCCAGCGGCGGAAACTACGAGCGTCCGATGGATGAGGGCGGCGGAAACACATCGACTTTCCCCTTTGAGACGTGGCACTACCGCTATTTGGCCGGTATTGGGGACAATATCGATATTGAGTTTGTCGATACGTGTATGTGTGGCGACTACCACATGACGATTGACCGCTCAGAGAAAGATGCGCTGAAGCATGTGCCGGGAGCGGGACAGACGCTCTATGAACAGCAGGGACAGGCGAAGCAGGCGGATCGGTTTGCGGGTGGCGGACTGGAGCAGCTTGGCACGGGGCCGATGTCATCGAGCAACCAGAGCAAGCAGTTTGATCGTCTGGATCGTTTTGCAAAACTGATGGCTCCGCCGGAGATCAAGTTCAAGGATCTGGAGGCGTTTATGGCTACCTCCAAGATTCTGACCGGGCCTCCGTTCCTGTTTGATGTGCGGACAGATTATGTGAAGGTGACGAACGATACGGTGCTGGTGCCATTGACACTACAGATCCGGAATCGGGATATCACATTCAACAATAAAGATGGCGTTGCTACCGGTACGGTGAACATTCTGGGCCGGGTGTCTAACCTGAACCACAAGCCCATCCAGACGTTCGAGGACACGGTGAATGTACAGGTTCCCAGCGAGTTGCTGGCCAGGACGCAGAACAACGTGTCGGTCTACTGGAAGTCTTTGCCACTGCGTCCGGGCCTGTACAAGGTCGACATCGTGATCAAGGATGTCAACAATCAGGATCACGTTGGACGGTGGCAGCGGAGCGTGAATGTTCCGAAGTACGATGATGATCGCCTGGCGGCTTCGTCGCTGATTCTGGCGGATCAGATGGAACGGGTTCCATCGAAGGATATCGGTGCTGGCAACTTCGTGATTGGCAATACTCGGATTCGTCCTCGGGTTCCTACTGGAGTTTCTGTACCTGTGACGTTTCATCGTGGTCAGAATTTGAACTTCTGGATGCAGGTTTACAACCTTGGGATCGATGAGAAGAGCAAGCAAAACGGCGCTACCATCGACTACGAGATCACGGACTTGTCAAATAACAAGGTTTTGTTGCAGACTCAGGAGTTGACATCCAAGTTGAGCCCTAACTCGGATCAGGTAACGCTGGAACGCAGCGTTCCTCTGGCGAGTTTGCAGCCGGGCAAGTACCAGGTAACGATCAAAGTGAACGACGGCATCACGAAACAGCAGATCGCAGAATCTGCGCCGTTTGTAGTTGATTAGTTGAGTAGCGTTGCAGTAGCTGGATGGTTACGCGGATTGGATGGCGATAGCCGCTGGCAGGCGCAAGCTGGACAAGTATCCCTACTTTTCCTGGGTACGTTTGGAGCAGGCCGTCGACGCGCAGGGTACTGACACTGTGCAACGATCCAAGGTAAAGTTCGCGATTCTGGTGCTATCGGTGGTGATTCCACCTATGTGCCTTGCCGCGCCGCCCGGTGCAGCGGTGACGGGTGTGGTGCGCGACTCGCAGGGTGTGGCGCAGATGGGTGCGTTGGTGCAGATTGTGTCGGGTGATTCTGCGCTGGCCAAGACGGCGTTCACCGATCTTCATGGCCGCTACCTCATTTCAAATCTGATTCCAGGACGATACCGGGTGCGTGCGAGCGCGGCGCTGTTTGTGCCGACGTTGCGGGACAACGTTCAAGTGCGATCGGGAGCACGGGCCGTGGTGAACCTGACGTTGAGTACGCTGTTCGATACGACCTCGTGGCTGCCGGCGGAGCGGCGCAAAGCGGACGAGCCAGGGGATGACTGGAAGTGGACGTTACGGTCGGCGGCGAACCGATCGATTTTGCGGATGGTGGAAGATGGCCAGATCATACTGATCAGCTCCAGTGCGACCGAGGGGCCGCATGTGCGGGATACGGCCAAGGGTTCGGTTTCGACGGGCAGTGGTGATTTGGGTGGTGGTGGAGTGCATAGCATTCTGTCAGTGGATCGGGTGCTGGATGATGGCGCGGATGTGATCTTCCGGATTGATCTAGGGAGTGAGTTGGCCTCGGCGCAGGGCCGTCCGTCGATGGAGTTTCAGACGGGGTACGAGCGGAAGCTGGGTTTTGGTGGGGCAGCACGGACGCTGGTCAGCTACCAGTCGCACCCGGAGTTGATCCAGAGTGGTCAGCGAACGGGGCTGGATGCGATGCGGGTGGCCAGTGTGGAGAAGTTTGCGCTGGGCGATACGGTGGAGTTGGAGGCCGGGAGTGCCCTGGATGTAGTCCACACGCTGGGGTATGCGGTGATGGCACGGCCGTTTTTACGGATCAGTGCGCATCCTGCTGCGGACTGGACGGTTGGGTATCGGATGGCTACGGGGCGTGACCTGCAGTCGTTCGAAGCACTGGATGGACCGCGACCTGATTTGCCGGTGGCGATCCAGTCGCAGGGGGCGATGCGGATGGAGAGTGGGGTACATCAGGAGGTTTCAGTGGCGCGGAAGGTGGGCCGTGGCACGATCCAGGTGGCGTACTACCATGATCGTCTGAATGAGGTCATGATTGCCGGGAGTGGTGAGCTTGGCATGGGTGGGGTTGCGGCGGGAGCGGCGACCAGCGGTGCTGCGACTGCTGCGGCGTCTCCTGGCTACGGGGTGATGTCGGATCCGGCAACGGGGAGTTTCCGCGTACCGACGGCTGGATTTAGAACGCAGGGTGTAAACATTACGTTCACGCAGCCACTGACGGCTGGAGTTTGGACTGCAATTGAGTACAACAATGGCGGAGGGCTGGCTGCGGATCGGCTGGGGCTGCAGTCACTGGCCGATACCATGTCGGGGTTATCGGTGCAGCAGGGTGAGTCTGCGACGATTGCGGTGCGAGGCCGCGTGGTGCGGAGTGGGACGAATGTGCGTGCGGCCTATCGGTGGCAGCCGCGCGCGCTGGTGACCGCAATCGATTCGTATGGGGCGTTCAGCGATCAGGCGTTCTTCAGCTTCTATCTTCGCCAGCCAATCAGCCTGGGGCACTGGCTGCCGCAGGGGTTGGATGCGACGGTGGATGTAACCAACCTGCTGGCTCAGGGGTATCGTCCGTTTTTGTCGGCGGATGGACGGACGCTGTACCTGGCGCAGTCTCCGCGGACGTTGCAGGCGGGACTTTCTTTCAATTTCTAACGAGAGCTGAACGGATTTACTGTGCGTGATTTGTTGCGACGCGCGTAGCACTGTCTGCAGGGATAGGCTAAAGCTTGTGGGGATTTTGATACAGGCAGGTAGCAGCAGGCCGCATAAGGAGCGGTGCCGGAGATGGGTGGAGCGATACAACATTACAGAGACATTTTGATATGGTGCTGCGAAGCGGTTCAGTTCGTCGTGATATTGCTCCTACTTTGGCAGGTCTACTACGGACCATCTCCCGACCAGAAAACAAAGGTGCAGAATAAAAGGCTGGTCATCTTTGGATGTTGTGTTTTATTTGTTTCCTATCTCTTGAAGATGACGATCGAACACCTACATCAGTTTTGACTTTGTCTTTGCGCGCAAGTGACTGTGCTTGGCTGCGCTGGTGAAGCGCAACGCGGCTCAAGGTTTGGGGATCGAGTCCTGAAGAGGATGCATTGCGTAGAACAGCGGGATGGGGTAGCGATCGAACCTGCTATCCGTCGATTAAGAGTCTTGGAATGCGGGCAGCGATAGCTACCAGGCCAGAGTCGCTGGCAAAAACTCCGCAAACAGATCGTCGTAATAGGGCTTCAACTCTTTCATATTTGGCTTGCTATGGCCCTTGGAATAGAGGTCATACTGGTTGAACTTCAGCACCCATTCCAGCATGGAGCGATCCTTGTCGTTGCACAGGTGGTCGTACGCACCATGACGATGCCATGGGTAAAACGAGTGGAAGCGCAGCATGTAAAGCGCCTCGTCGCGCAGGTAGGGCTTCATCACCTCGGCGATGTACCCATCATGACCGAACGACATATGCAGCGATTCCAGTCCGCAGTTCGGTTCGTAGATTCCATACCTGGTCTGCAACTCAGGTCTGTGACGATCGGGATTGTTCGCGAAGTACTCCGGGAACACAATATCGGGCGACCAGGCGCATCCCACCGGAAACGTATCGCCCACCACACCCCACTGCGGCTCGCCATAGAGACACAGGCACTTACCCAGATCATGGATAAAGCCAGTCAGCACCATCCAGCGCGGATGCCCATCGCGTCGAATGGCCTCCGAGGTCTGTAGCAGATGCTCGATCTGGGTCAGGTCGGTGTCCGGATCGCTATCGTCCACCAGCGTGTTCAGAAACTCGGCGGCCTCCCACACCGTCTTCTGTCCCTTCTGCAGGCTAAAGTACGTCCGTTCCTTGTCGAGCACATAATCCAACGTCTGGTGCTCGTGGTTCAGTCGATAGAACTCGGCAACGCCAGGAGTCGCCGTCGCATCGTAAACGCGAAATTCTTCCTGCGTCTTGCCTTCTTTATACCGTCCCTCAAGAAACTCATCCCACTCCTCGAGATCGGCGAGAGATCCATTGTTGTTGACGCTGGCCGGGCTGGTGCTCATGGTTTGGCTCCTCTTCTCGTATAGGGTGCGGTACGGACAAAGTGGCGTAACCCTCAATACGTTACCGCTAACGTAGCAGGAAGTGACGGCCGCACGCAAGCCCTTTGTGCCCTGACGTCCTCGCAGCAGAGACCATGTTTCAATCCCCAGATCGTCAACTGGACACCACCGTTGCACGCAGCAGGTGAGTGTGCATTTCCTGTACCTTCATAGACATGCTGTAGATCGGCATCCTCATGCATGTAGCTACACATGATTTAGCTCAGGAAAGATAGGGAAAGCGCCGGATGGCTATTCGTCTCAAGGACATTGCTGCAGACCTCGGTGTCTCCACCATCACGGTCTCGAAAGTCCTCCGCAACCAGCCAGACGTGGGCGAAGCGACTCGCCGACGCGTGCTCCAGCGAGTCAAAGAGCTTAACTACCGCCCTAACCTGCTTGCCCGCGGTCTGGCGTCGGGGCGCAGTGATACGGTCGGCTTGATCGTTCCCGATCTCGTTCACACCTTCTTCGCTGAATTTGCCAAGGGCCTGAAGGCTGGCCTTCGCCAACGCGGATATCAACTCGTCCTGGCATCGGCAGAAGAAGAGCCGCAGTTGGAAGTAGAAGAGATTGAGAACCTGCTCGCACGAGGGGTCGACGCCTTGCTGCTGGCCTCCTGCCAAACCAGTACCGAAGGCCTGCGCTCGCTGCTGGAAAGCAAGCGACCCTACGTCCTGATCGACCGCGTATTGCCTGATCTGTCCTCGCATTTTGTCGGTACCGACGACGTTGCCGCCGGCTTGATGGCAACCGAACACCTCATCGCAGGCAACCGTCGCAGAATTGCCCACATCGGCAACTCGGAGCTGAGCACAGGTGCGGACCGGTTTCGCGGCTATCAACTAGCCCTTCAGGCAGCAGGCATCCCGCTGAGTGATAGCCTCATCGTTCAAAGCGCTCGACTGGAAGAGTCAGGCGATACGGTTGGCTACGCCGCCATGGATAAGTTGTTGCAGTCCAGGCAGCGTCCAGACGCCGTATTCTGCTACAACGATCTCTCGGCCGTTGGTGCGATCAAACGCATTCTCGAGGCTGGACTGCACGTGCCGAACGACATCGCAGTCATCGGCTGCGGCAATCTCCGATTGGCCGCCTATCTCGAAGTTCCTCTCAGTTCAATCGATCAGAATACGACTGAGCTAGGTGAGCAAGCCGCCAGCCTTACGACCTCGCTGCTCTCAGGATCAAGTCGCCCGGAACCTCGAGAGGTACGCGTTAAACCCAAGGTCGTCGCCAGGGCCTCCACAGTAGGCAAATTGTAAAGAGCAACGGACTCGCCTGAGGGGCACGAGTCCGTTGCGGTTCAGATGTTGATTACACAGCTAGAAGCGGAAGCGGCCTGCGAACTGCCAGTCGCGCGGAGGAACCAGCGCATTCTGCCCTCCGATCGTGCCGTACGCGTTGGCGGCGCACTGCTGGATCGTCGTCAAGCCCGCAGCGCAGGTGTTCCAGTTGGTGGCACCGGACGCAAGCGAGAAGTACGTGGAGTTGGTGACGTTGGTGACATCAGCTTCGACCTGCAGGGTCAGATGGAGAGCCTCGGTATTGCGAATGTCGAACGTCCGACGGAAACCAAGATCGAGATCTTTCCAGCCGGGGCCGCGGATACCGTCCGGAGCGGACCGCGCGACATTGCCCAGCTTGTAGCTGCCAGGGTTATTGTCGGGGTACTGAAATGCATTGGAGTTGAGGTACTGAATCGTTTGGATGTTGCTGGCGTTCGCTCCCGGACCTCGTCCCCAAGTCCCATTGATGCGTGCCTGTGAGGGGGACACATTGGGGTTGTAGTCCGGAACGCAGGTACCCTGAAAGGCCTCTTGCGAGGTCAGACACCCTTGGCTGGCGCTGTTACCGGTCTGAATCTGGAGTGGGAAGCCCTGGCGAATTTTGACGATACCCGAGATCGACCAACCTCCCCCAATCAGCGTAGCCACGCGGCTTTGGGTGAAGAACGTCTGGCCCCGGCCAATCGGCGAGTAGTAATTGAACGTGCCGTTGAAGGTGTGTCGCTGGTCGTAGGTGCCGAGACCGCGATCCACTGCGTTGGCACTGTAGTTGCGCCCGAAGTTGCCCACCTGCGGCCCCACCGCATACTGCGTGCGATGGATTCCGGTATCGTCGATCGACTTGGCCCAGGTGTAGTTCATAAACCCGCTGAGGCCGTGCCATGGGCGCTGTACGATCATCACCTGTAGCGCGTTGTAGTTGGAGTTTCCGGTCGCGCCCCAGATATCAGTCAGGTTGCCAAACTGAGGAAACGCCGACAAGGCGTGCGCCACAGTCGCCTGTGGACCCTGATAGTTGGCATAGGGCAGCTTCCAGGCAGGGCAGGCCGCTTGAATGGCACTGATCTGCGGGATGGACAGACTGGAGGCAGCGACAGCCAGCACATTCTGCGGTGGCCCACCATTGACAACCAGGTTAGCTAGCGACTGGATGCAGTCCGGTGCGATGGAGTTGGTGGCGTAGCCGCGGCCAGAACCATTGGGCAGAAAGTGAGTCTGCGAACCCGCATAGTTGATGCTCAACACGGCAGAGTGGTTGATCATCTGCTCGATACCGAAGTTGTAGTTGACGAACTCCGGACCACGGCCACCGTAGTACTTATCGACATAGTTTTGGGTCGAGGGATTGCAGTAGGTGTTGGTTCCGTCAGGGTTCGCGCACTGGAACTGGGTGGTGTTATTGCCCAGTCCATAGTTGCCGGTGGTACCCAGTGGGTTGATCACATTCCCTGCGGCGGGATACGGAGGCAGAGAAGCATAATCGGCCTGACCGCCAGTGCCCAGCGGACCGGACTGCCCGGGAGCATACAGGCTGTTCTGCGGCGATCCGGTAATGCCGGGATTGAGAAAGAACGCAGGCAGTGAGGTACTGCCAGCACCCTGCCATACCTGGGTGTAGGCATACTCGGAGTTGTTACCCGGACCTGCCGTAGCTGCCACGTGACCACCCGTGCCGCCCGCGTGCGTCGTCATCATGGCCATGTTGCCGCGGATGACCAGCGAAGAGTTCGGCGAGTAGGCAAAGGCTACCGCAGGTTCGAAGTTCTTGTTGTACGGATTGATCGGAGTGTGGCACTGGCACACATAAGGCGTGTAGGCAGGGTTAGGACCTTTGCCAAAGCCACCGAACTGAATCACGCCAAGATTACCGGTCACCGGGTTCACCAGGGTGGGATTGATGAAGGCAATGCGATCCTTCACCTCGTGGTACGGCTGAAGATAGTCATACCGCAGCCCAAGGTTCAGGGTCAGCTTGGGCGTGAGCCGCCAACTATCCTGCACATAGGGCGCAATGGGCCGATACCGGCCGCCAACGTCGGATATCGTCTGCGTCCGGACGTTGCCGCTGTAGACTGCGCCAACAAGGAAGCTGGCGTATGCAGAGCCGCCGTTTTCAATGTTCACACTGGGCAGTGTATTGAAGTTTAGATTCTCTGTACTGTACGCACTGTAGTTCAGCGCCAGCGCTCCGCTGAAGCCGCCGTACGATGCGGCGTTGGTCTGCAGCCACTGGAGTTGAATGCCGAACGTTACATTGTGGCGGCCCTTGACCCAGGCAAGATTGTCGATCAGCGTGTAGTTGTTGGTGGCTTGCGGGCCGCTGTCGACGTTGGAGGCAAAGCCCTGCGGCGAGGCCTCTGCCGTGATGGCACCACCACCAAACGTGATGCCGGGTGAGGTGTCGGCGGCGTTGCCAGCGGGCAGGTTGCCGATGCCGGTCTTGGATGCGGCGAACATAGTACCTCTGGTCGGAGAGAAGGACTGGCCCCAGCCACGGGTGTAGCCATAGTTCACCGTATTCACCAGCGCCTGCGTCGCAACAAACGTGTAGGTGATGATGCCGGTGGAGGTCTTCTGCGAGGTAAACGTGCCGGCGGCGTAAGGGAAGGGAAGCTGAATCTGATTGCTGTAGCGGGGGATGGTGTTGTAGCCGTTCAACCCGCCCAGACCGATGATGCTGATCTTGTGCCGTGGCGTGATGGTGTAGTCCAGACGCACGTCCATGCGATAGTCGTCTTGCTCCAGCGGCAGACCCGCGAGATAGTTGTTGACCGTACCAAGGTTCGTCGGCGCAGGCAGCGCCTGGGCGATGTATTGCGAGATGGACGAGATCTCACTCGATGGGATTACGTTATAGGTCGGAATACCATTCAACAGTCCTCGAAACTGCGGACGATTGCCGCCGGGCGTGGGATCGAAGATGCCGGCAACACCCGGCTGGGAGGCATCGCCCGTACCGAAGGCGTCTGTAAAGTCACCGGTGCGCTCGCGAACCGTAGGCACCGTAAGGTACTGCGGCGTGTTGCTGACCTTGGTGTAATGGAAGCCTTCATAGTCGACGAAGTAGAACAGCTTTTCTTTGATGATCGGCCCGCCGATGGAAGCGCCGTAGGAGTTCTGGTGCTCACCAGGCTTGACCGCATAGCCATTGGCGCCGGGCACCTTGGTGAAGTATCCCCACGTGTCAAAGGCAGTGTTGCGGATGTAGTCGAACACCGTGCCGTGCATGCGGTCGCCACCAGCCTTGATGGAGTAGTTGGTGACACCAGCACCGCCAAACTGCACCCCGGCACCGTTGGTCTTCACCTGGAACTGGTCGACGGCATCGACCGAGACAGCGTTACGAACCGTGGTCGGGTCGCCCTGCGCGTTGATGGTGCTCACCGGCATGCCGTTGATGTATGTCTGGTTCAGAAAGCCCTGCCCTGTACCGCCGTAGACACCGGTGGTACCGTCACCCTCCTGCACGCCAGGCATCAGGTAGGCAAACTGTGTCGGATCGCGCGGGCCGCCATTCATCGAGAGCGGAAGCTGCGTGTACAACTCGTTTTCAATTGTGCCGCCCAGCGAGGCATCCTGAGTGTCCAGCATCGGTGGAGAATCGGTGACCGTAACCGTCTGCGACTCGCCGCCGGGAGAAAGCTTAAGATTCAGACCAAGCGTCTGCAGAGAGTCCAGCGTAATGTTCTCCTGAACCAACTTCTGAAATCCCTTGGCCGTCACGGTGACCGTGTAGTGATCTGCCTGTAGCGGCGCGACCGTAAAATCGCCAACCTTGTTGGTCGTGCGAACCACCTCGATACCAGTGCTGTTGTTCGTCACCGTGACGATCGCATGTTGGACGACAGCGCCTGTCGTATCGGTAATCGTTCCCTGAATCGTTCCATCACCCTGCTGGGCGACGAGGACGGCAGGTACAAACAGCATCAGTGCGGCAGCGACAAGTCGTAGCAGGCGAAGCGTAGTTACGCCCCAAGGTGATGCAGCAGGGACGGTGTGGATCTCGACAGCGTGCTTCATGGTCACTCCACTGGATGCGTTCAGAGACATGGATAGAACTCTCCCTTTGCGTAGGAGGACAGGAGCCGGCGGCCCTCCAACGCAGAAGTCATGACAAAACTTGAGTGCGAGCAAAGTATTGGGTTCAGCTTGCGCTTGTCAATAAGAAAATGATTCCTCAGTTGGAAAATCTCATTTCAATCAATAAACATTTTTCTCTTCCCAGTGCCGTGTTCAGCGTGGTAACTTGAGCGCCACAATTCAATAGTGGATTTATGTGTCAATTGGACTGGCGGCTTCGGAAGCCTGCTGGCCAGCCCAATCTGATGTTTGATTGCGGTTGCTGGAGCAACAAATCTCTGGCAACTGCCCTGTTTCAGGCGCATGCAGCTTGGTGTCGCAGGAGAGCAAGTGTGATCGATCTAAGTCGAGTCCGTCGATATGCCGCCATCGCTGCCTTGGGTGCGACTATCCTGCCGTCTTCGCTGGTGGCGCAAACGGCGACGCAGAGCCCCGACGACTTTACGCTGCGAGCCTACTCACGCTTGACGTTGGTGGATGTAACGGCAGTAGACGCCAAGGGCAACCCCGTCCATGGGCTGCCTCAGTCCGCGTTCACCGTACTCGAGGATGGCAAGCCGCAGACCATTCGCAGCTTCACCGAGATTGGTAAGGACACGCCGGTGGTAACGCGGCAACTGCCAAAACTGCCGCCGCACATCTACACCAATCTCCAGCCTGCACCCATCTCAAACTCGGTCAATGTGCTCTTGCTCGATGCCTTGAACACACGGCCGCAGGATCAGATCTTCGTCAAGCAGGAGACGGTGAACTACATCAAAAATATGCCCGCAGGAACCAGGGTGGCGATCCTGCTGCTGGGTTCAAGCCTGCGCTTGCTCCAGGGATTCACTTCGGACCCTGAGATCTTGATGGCTGCGGTCAAGACCAAGAAAAATCGTGCCTTGCCATCACCCTTCAGCGATACCGATGCCGGCAACGGCGACAGTGCGGAACTGGACGTCGCCGGTGCGGATGCAACCAGCGCGATTCAGGAGTTTCAAAATCAGCAGATGGCCTTTCAGGCCGACATTCGCAATCGTATGACGCTGGAGGCCTTGAACCAGATCGCGGCTTATCTCGCGGGTATCAAGGGACGCAAGAATCTCATCTGGCT
>VFSW01007268.1_pt1 | contig 16105 bp, 16 predicted proteins | sample 5358111 | NCBI WGS metagenome assembly VFSW01 (sample SAMN11554181, study PRJNA540505) | mine drainage metagenome | isolation source: sediment from site ElyBrook_90M | place: USA: Ely Copper Mine, Vershire, VT | collected 2017 | reverse complement strand
CCCAAGAAATTATAATTAAATTATGGAGAAAATACCGGAAGATTATGTCCGAGGGCTTATTGAGGGCGAAGGGTGCTTTACTTTTGATACTAAGCACCCTAAAAATAAACCACCCCAAAAGATACCGACTTTTGTCATCGGTATGCATCAACGCGATCATAATCTTTTGATGTTGGTAAGAAATACTATGGAATTACCACCGATCAATAGCCACACGGTTTATGACTATAAACCAAGTAAGAGGAAGGATAATTATCACCAAGGGCCAATGTCCAAACTCATTGTCAGAGATTACATAACTCTAAAAGAGAAGGTAGTTCCATTTTTCTATGGTAAATTATATGGTCACAAGGGCCTTCAATTTTATGAATGGTTAGATAGGATTGGTGATGAGAATGTTCCTTACCCGTACAAATTAATTAACAGACTCTACAAAAGAGGCTTTTATGATAAGAATCTACAAAATTAACTTGTTTGCGCACAAACACTTTTTTTGGTCAAAAACCCGATAATGCGATAACCATCGCATTATCGGCTTCTCACGCACTTAACAGTGTTTCACATGTTTCACACTTTTATGTCAAATTTACATCTAAATAACCGCATCATTAAATTAAAAAACCTGATAAGTTAGTAAATAAGCATGTTTCACACACCACGTAGATTTAATCAGCTTATCTGGTTTTCCTGATTTAATAGATTAATCAAATAACAAAGTTTTATAGCATTACTTGCCCCGCACCATCCGCCACAGGCGGATCGGTGCTGGGGTCGGATTAACCAGGTTTTACAGGTTTTTCCAGTTTTTTGATATTTCTAATTTCTAAATAAAAACCGGGTGTGTTGCTCACAATGAACAAAGACCCGGTAAAACTCCTTGGCGTTCAGTGCCTCAACTTATATGCCGTAGCGACATATGCGAACAGAGTGCATGCCACGCCGATCAGTATGACCGTTCCGACGTATCCGCCAAATTCCTTGTCGGGAACATTAGCGAATAGTATATAGAGCAGGATAACGTAGGCTAGCCCGCTCAGGCTCAGAACCGTATCGGCAATCTTATGAGGTAGCTTTTTATACCTTAACGTCGTTATTAGAACAACGAACATAATTATGCCGACAAAAAATTTCAGTAATGCCACTTCTTGAGGTGACATCTATACCTCCTTTTTAGTTGTTAAGTGCTAATAATCTAGCACAAAACAATGAAAATGTCAAACCAGGAGCCGGTGAATAATCCGCCTCGTTTCTGCCGGACCATTAACTTTAAAACAGGGGACGCCGGTCTTTTGGGCCGGGTAGTCGTTGCCGCCGGGATATATGGCATCGCCGACGAAGATCATCTCGTCCTTTTTGATATGGAAATGTTTTTGGGCGCGCTGCACGGCATAGCTTTTATCAATTCCGCGGCGCGTAATGTCTATGGACGTGAGGCCGGCCATATGAACGTCCAGGTCCGGCAAAAGTTTTCGGAGCTCTTTCAGCAATCGCGGCCGAATATCGTCTGTGCGATTCCATTTAAGCTTGGCCGGCAGGGGAGCGTTCTGGCCGAGAGCCGAAAAGGTTATCTGCGCACCACGGTCTTCAACTAAATTGCCGTCGGGCCGCTTGGGCGGCTTAAACCCGATGCGTATGAGAGCCGTCTTGAGCGCCGTGCGAATACGCCCCGCTTCGGTCTTCGTCAAAAACAGCTCGTACCTTTTTGACCAGCGGCCGTTCCAAACATAAAGGGAAGCGCCGTTTGTCGGCATAATGCGCAAATTCCGCAGGTTCGGCTTGAAACGGGCGATGGGCCGGACGACCTGGCGCCAAAAGAGCTCCTTTTTGCCGCCGCCGACGATAACGACCGGCATTTTCCGCGTCAGGGCGGATAGGAGTTCAAGGTCGGAGGCAAGCATTGGCTGCTTGCTTTTCGCAAGCGTGCCGTCCAGATCAAACATTGCAAGTCCTACGCGGCGCGGGTTCAATTTCATTAGTTGAATTTTAGCTCAATTTACACTTTAATTATATCGCTGACCGACAGGCGGATATCATCCGAAATTTTATGTCCCGCAAGAAGAAAAAAAACGAGCAGAAAAAACGGGAGCGCGAAGAAAAGGGGAGCGAACGGGAAGAAAAGGTCTCGCCGCTCCATCCCGATACAAAAAAGAGCATTTGGATAGTCATCTTCGCGGGACTGGCCGTCATCTTTACTTTGGCCGCGACCGGCGAAGCCGGTCCTTGGGGCGCCGCTTTTTACTCCCTTTTTGACAAGCTCTTCGGCTGGGGCTACTTTCTCCTGCCGGCCGTTTCCGTCCTGGTCGTCTTTTCTCTCCTCGCGCCGGACCGCAAAAAACTTTTCCGGTCCACGCTCATCGGCGGCGGGGTTTTCATATTGGCCGCCCTGGGATTTATTGACATCGTGGCGCCGGGGAGCGGCGGTTGGATCGGCAGCGGCGTCGGCACGCTCAAAATTCCATTCGGCGTCCCCGTCGCGCTCATCGTGACCATCACGGCGATGATCGTCTCTTTTCTCGTCATCGTTAACAAGCCGCTGAAACTCACCCGGACGCAGCCGGAGGAAGAGGAGCTGCCGGAGATAAACCTGCCCCAGGAACCGTAGCCGGCGGAAGCGGAAGAGAAAGAAGAGACGCCGAAAGAGGAGAAAAAGAAGAAAGAGAAAGAGGCGGAGATACTCGCCGACATGCCCGTGCCGAAATTGAACGCCACGCCGAAGCACATCAAAAACTACGTTCCGCCGCCCCTTACCCTCCTTTCCTCCACGACCGACAAGCCTACGATCGGCGACCTGCGGGCGAACGCGAACGTCATTAAGCGGACCTTGGACAGCTTCGGCATACCCGTGGAGATGGGGGAGATAAACGTTGGCCCCACCGTTACCCGCTACACCTTGAAGCCCGCCGAAGGGGTGAAGCTTTCGCGCATCACGGCCCTCCATCAGGACTTGGCCCTCGCCCTCGCCGCCCACCCGATCAGGATAGAAGCGCCGATACCCGGCAAATCCCTCGTCGGCATTGAGGTGCCGAACAAGGCCGCGGCCGTCGTTCGGCTCGGCAGCCTGCTCCTTTACCCCGACTTCCAGAAGGCCGGCGATCTGGCCTTCCCCATCGGCCGGAACGTTTCAGGCGAGCCGATATTCAAGGACATTGCGAAGATGCCCCATCTTCTCGTCGCCGGAGCCACGGGGAGCGGCAAGTCCATCATGATCCACTCGCTCATTATTTCGCTCCTTTATAAGAACTCGCCGGACATGCTCCGCCTCCTTCTTATAGACCCGAAGCGCGTGGAACTTTCAATCTACGGCGGCATTCCGCACCTCCTCGCTCCCGTCATCACCGAGAACAAAAAATCCATCGGCGTCCTGCGTTGGGCCATCCAGGAAATGGACCGCCGGTACAAGCTCCTTTTAGAGGCGGGTTCGCGAGACATCAAGAGCTATAACTCAAGCGGCCGGTCGCTGCCTTACATCGTCATCGTCATAGACGAGCTCGCCGATTTAATGACCTCCTTCGGCCACGAAGTGGAAAGCTCCATCATCCGCCTGGCCCAGATGGCCCGTGCGACGGGCATCCACCTCGTTGTCTCCACCCAGCGCCCGTCCGTTGAAGTTATTACCGGGCTCATCAAGGCGAACATCACGACGCGCATCGCCCTCCAGGTCGCTTCGCAGATAGATTCCCGGACCATTTTAGACACCTCCGGGGCCGAAAAACTTTTAGGCCACGGCGACGCGCTCTTCATCGCGGCTGACACTTCCAAACCGCTCCGCGTCCAAGGCGCCTTCCTGACCGAGGACGAGATCAAAAAGGTGGCGAGTTTTATCCGCGACAACAACGAGCCCGTGGAAGGCGATGAGGTGGCCATTGATAACAGCAACGACGGTTCGGTCTCCATCAATCTGGATGCCCTGGACGGCAGCGGCGATGACGACGAACTTTTAAGCGAAGCGGTAGAGACCGTCCGCGCGGCGAAGAAGGCCTCGGCCTCGCTGCTGCAGCGCCGGCTCAAAGTGGGCTACGCCCGCGCCGCCCGGCTGCTGGACATAATGGAAGAACGCGGCGTCATCGGGCCGGGCGAGGGAGCCAAGCCGCGGGAAGTTTACGAAGAAAACGAATAGTGGGGTATAATTGGGACAATGGAACCTCAGGAGCCCCAGCCGAACTTGGCCAACCTCATTATTGAAGCCCTTAAAGCAAAGGGGGTGAACCTGGTGCGCCTCTCCGAGGCGACCGGCGTTCCGGAGGGCGTCCTCGCTACTCTCCTTGAAGAGAAGTACGACAAGCTCCCGCCGGCCCCTTATGTCCGCGGCTATCTTTTGAAGATCGCCGAAGCGCTGAATTTGGACGGCCAGAAGCTCTGGGCGGAATATCTGAAAGACCGGAGCGATATCAAGCGGCCGGGCTCCACCGACATTCTGCCGCCCAACCGTTTCAAGACAAGCCGGGTGAAAAAGACGACGATCGCGATCATCGCGGGAGTCGTCATTATTTTCGGCTACATCATTCTGCGCCTGCCTGGGTTCCTCGGCACGCCGTCCTTCGGACTGGCGCCGCTCCCCGCGACCGTGACGTCGCCAAACCTGACGATCCAGGGTAAAATGAACCCAGCCGATCAATTGATACTGAACGGCGAAGAGATATATCCGGACAAATCCGGAAATTTCCAAAAAGAGATCGTTCTCCAGCCCGGCTTCAACACGCTCACGTTTGACGTAAAGAAGCTGATGGGCCAGGCCTACGTCGTGACGAAGCAGGTATTCTATAACGCCCCGACGAGCACGAACTCAAGCATCAATAACGGAAACACAACGTCGACAAAACCATAATTAAACCGAACAAAAACATGGCGGCAAAGAAAAAAGAAGTGAAGAGCGGGGGAGAAAGCATTGATTCGCTCATTGAGTTGCTTCAGTCGCGCTTCGGCGAAGGAGCGGTGATGCGCTTGGGCGACGCGCACCACGCGAAAGTGGAGACCATCCCTTCCGGCTCGTTTTCGCTTGACCTCGCGCTCGGCACGGGCGGGCTGCCCAAGGGCCGGGTTATTGAGATATTCGGCCCCGAAAGTTCCGGCAAGACGACACTCGCCCTCCACGCCGTGGCGGAAGCCCAGAAACGCGGAGGCAAGGCGGCCTTTATTGACGCCGAACATGCCTTGGACCCGGAATACGCCGCCCGCATCGGGGTGAAGGTCAAAGAGCTTATCATTTCCCAGCCGGATAACGGCGAGGAGGCGCTGAATATATTGGAAAGCCTGGTGCGTTCCAATTCCATCGCCATCGTCGTCGTGGATTCCGTCGCGGCCCTCACGCCCAAGGCGGAAATAGAAGGGGAGATGGGCCAGTCGCACATGGGCCTCCAGGCGCGCCTTATGTCCCAGGCCCTCCGCAAACTCACGGCCATCGCCGACAAGAGCGGAACTATTATCATTTTCATCAACCAGACAAGAATGAAGATAGGCATTATGTTCGGAAATCCGGAAACGACGCCCGGCGGCATGGCTTTGAAGTTCTATGCCAGCGTCCGCATTGATATCCGCCGCATCGCCCAGATAAAGAAAGGGGACGAGTCCATCGGCAACCGCGTGAAGGCCAAGATCGTTAAGAACAAGGTGGCTTCGCCATTCAAGATCGCCGAGTTTGATATTATGTTCGGCGAGGGCATTTCATACGAAGCGGACGTGATGAATACCGCCATTAAATACGAGATCGTTAAAAAGAACGGCGCGACCTTCTACTTCGGCGAAGAGAAACTCGGCGTCGGCTTTGACAACGTCCGATTGAAACTCAAAGAAGACAAAAAAATATTGGAGGCCATCAAAAAGGCCACCATTGAGGCCTCGGAAAAGAAGACCGTTATCTCCAGCCCGAGCGCTAGCCCTGCAGCCGAAGAAGAGTAGAAAAGTTCTCAAAAAGTTTCGCGACGAGAATCGGCCCGGTACCGCCGGGAGTCGGCGTGTAAGAAATTTCTTTGGCCTCTACCGCATCAAAATCGCCGGAGGGTTTGCCGTCTTTGAGGCCGTAGCCGAAGTCTATGACGAGCGCGTTCTCTTGAAGCATCTTCGGATTCACGAGGCCAGGGACGCCCGCGCCGCAGACGACAACGTCGGCATTTTTCAAAACGCTAAAGTCGCTCCCTTTATCCAGCAGATAGATCTCCCGGCATTTACCCTTCAGCCAGGTGGAAACCGGCTGGCCCACGAGAGCTCCCAATCCGATAACGGCACAAACGGCATTTTGTATCTGGTGTTTAGTATTTTGCATAACGGCCTCCACGACGCCGACGGCCGGAGGCAAAACCGGATTGCGGCCGGCATAGAAGGCGCCCAGGGCGCGTTCGCCCAAAACATCCACATCCTTCTCGCGCGGAATGGCGTTTAGAACATACTGGGGATTGATTGAAGCGGGGAGCGGCAGTTGAACGATAACCCCGCCGCAATTTTTGTGCTCGGCGATCTTCAAAACCTCTTTGCGCAATTCGTCCTGCGAGAACGTCTCCGGTAATTTGTACAAACGGAAATCAACGCCCAACTCTTTGGCCGTTTCTTCTTTGCGCTTAAGAAAGCTTACCGAGGCCGGATTTTCGCCGACCAAAAAAGCGGCGAAGAACCTCTGCGGCTTCGGCTGCTTTTTGAGTTCGGCGATGATTCCCGCCGCTATTTGCTTGCCGTCTATAATCATTTACTTAATACCCGATCTATCATCTCCGCCAATCTCTTCATATCCTTTTCCTTCATGCCCCTGGTCGTCATGGCCGCCGTGCCCAGGCGGATGCCCGAGGGGTCGGATGGTTTGCGCGTGTCGTAGGGGAGCATATTTTTATTAACGATAATGCCGGCCTTCTCCAAGCGCTCGCCCGCTTCTTTTCCGCCGATACCCCTTTCCCAAGTATCTATGAGAAAAAGATGGGTGTCCGTACCGCCGGAAACTATGCGCCATCCTAAACGAGCAAGCTCGTCGGACAAGGCCCGGGCGTTTTTCACGACCTGCCGCGCGTATTTTTTAAACGCTGGCGTGCCCGCTTCTTTGAGCGCCACGGCCACGGTAGCGATTGTATTGGCGTGCGGCCCGCCCTGAAGGCCGGGAAAGACCGTTTTGTCTATCGCTTGAGAAAATTCTTTTCTAGAAAAAATTATGGCGGCGCGGGGACCGCGCAATGTTTTGTGCGTCGTCGTCATCACGACATCGGCATAGGGGAAGGGTGAAGGATAAACGCCGCCCGCCACAAGCCCGGCGAAGTGGGACATATCAACCATGAGAATTGCCCTTTGACGCGGCTCAGGGTGAACGGTGTCCGCAATATTGCGGAACCGTTCAAAATCTACGACCCGCGAATAAGCGCTCCCGCCGGCGATGATGAGCCGCGGTTTTTCTTTTTTCGCCAGATTCAAAACCTGGGAGTAATCTATCCGTTCGGTATTTTTGTCCACGCCATACGGCACCTGCCTCCAGAGCTTGCCCGTAATACTCGCCTTGTATCCGTGCGTGAGGTGGCCGCCCATATTAAGGTCCATACCCATAATCTTTCCGCCCACCGGCACGAGGGCGTGGAGGATGGCCAGGTTGGCGGGCGAGCCGGAATAGGCCTGGACGTTCACCGCCCACTTTTTCGGGTCCAAATGATACAGGTTTAAAGCGCGTTTTTGGGTCAGCTCTTCAAGTTTGTCCACGACCGCATTGCCGCCGTAGTACCGCGCACCGGGATATCCTTCCGCGTATTTGTTGGTAAAAACGGAGCCGAGCGCTTCCAAAACATCGCCGGAAACGACGTTCTCCGAGGCGATTAAATTGACCGATTTTTGCTGTCTTTTCGCCTCGGCGTCTATCAATTTTTTTATCTCCTTGTCGCGCATTAGATAAATGTAGGGCGAAAATAGATAAATTACCAGATAACGCGGTTATTGACTTGCGATATCAAATAATTTAATGGGTGGTATGTTTAAACATACCACCCATTAATTAACGACTTGCGATATCGTTAGATTGTTACTGACTCTGGTTCAGGAGGTTATTGATGTCGTTCAGCGAATTTTGTTCGGTTTGAAGACCGGAGAGGCTGGACGGCAGACTGGCCGACTTGGTGGATGTCTGCGTTGAGGTCGCCGTTTGGACGTCGGTGCCGCTCAAGGCGTTCTGGTTCAAATTGGCCGTGCCGGATATGTCGCCGGAAATATTTCCGGAGATGTTACCGGAAACGTCTCCCGACACGACGTCGGCGTTTCCCGCCGGCACTTGGGGAAAAAGCATCGGTATGTAAGCGGCCATGAGGCCCACCGCCATCAAAATGGCGAAGCCGGCGACGAAATATCTGTTTTTACCTAGATTGAACATGTTTAAAATAATTGGTTTTGCGGCGGCTCTTCTTCCGTATAAGGTAGCATGAGCTTGGTCATTTGGGAAGTATATCGCTCCGGTATCCAAAGGTAACCCTGCTTTTTGATGAGCTCATAAAGATCTTTCGTTATCTTCACGTCGTTCAGGCAATAGCTCTTGAGCTTGTCCATTTCGCCCTGGCGGTAGAGTTCTATCGCCTCCAAGCCGTGGCCAGTCTTACCGACGCCCAGGTTCGCTTCGGCGAGAATGCCCAAACCGATGCGCCGGCCGAGCCGGCTTTCCACCTCCTCCAGAATGTCAAAATGTTTTATGGCGTTGATATTCCACGGGAAATATTTGGCGAGGACCGGAATGTCAAAACGGACGCCGGCGAAGGTGACGATGAGATGCGATTTTTGCATCAGTTCGCCCAAGGCCTGGAGCTCGTGTTCGTCAAACGAGATGTACCTGTCCTCTTTATACGAGTAGACCCCGACGACGGAGACGTCCAGGTTCTTCAACCCGTCGCGGCCGCCCACGTCCTCAAACGAGTTCTTGGTTTCAATGTCTATGACTAGTTTATCCATAGGTGGGGAATATTGTAGCACAAAAAGTCAAAAATAAACCGACGATAAAATTGGGAAGTCGGACTTCCTGACGGAAGTACGACTTCCTAAACGTAGCGGTCGGCGACGTTGGAGGCGGCGTAGCTTTCGGGCTTCGTTTTCGGTTCAAAGTTAGAAGCGCGGACCATGCCGACGACCTCCTGGATGAGCGTTTTGGTCGGGCCGTTCTCGCCCGCGTCAATGTGGATCTCAAAGCTCCATTTCATGGAACCCTCCGGGTCCTGCTTCGCCGTTTCGGTCTTCAAGGCCGCAAAAAATATTTTGGCGGTATCCAGCGAGAGCATAACCTCCTGCACGATGCGGTCGTGCAAGTTATAGAACTTGCCGAGCTTGCCGCGCCGCCAAAAATAGCGGCCGCCGTTCCCGACGCGGTGGACGACGATCGCCGTCACGAAGTCGGCGGATTTATCCTCCAAAAGTTCCGAGTCGCTGCCGATGATTATTTTGTACTCCGCCCCCGGTTTCACGCGCATAAAAGAGAGGATCTCCGCGACGATCTCCATAATGTCTATCTTCAAGCCGTATGAGGTGTTGAACACTTCGGGCATATAAAAAACCTACGCCCGGCGCGGGGCGGTGTCAAATAAAGGGTGGGCGATGAGGGGATCGAACCCCCGACCTTCTCGGTGTAAACGAGACGCTCTACCACTAAGCTAATCGCCCTTTATGATGTGGGCCAGGAAGGACTCGAACCTTCGATCCTCGAGGTATAAGCTCGATGCTTTAGCCGCTGAGCTACTGGCCCGTCGCTCCATCAAAGTTTCCGACAAAAACACCTTAACGTCAAATGCGGCGGTACTTTTTCTCGCGCGCAGAAGGCCTCCGTGCGTTAAAATCATCCTCGCTTAGTTGCTACTCGCCACCCTACTCCCATTCGGTCGGGAGCCTGGCTCGTTTAACGCAAGCCGCTCGGTGATTTTTAAACGCACTCCGACCATGCTTGCTCGAAAAATTCCCGCCGCCTTAAGAACTAGGCAGTGATCGCGGTCGGCTTCAGATTGAAGTTTTTGAGGAGCGCGTAGAACTCGTCCTTCTCCAAGGTCTCCTTTTCAATGAGGGCCTTCGCTATTTTATCCAAAGCGCCGCGCTGGGAAGAGATGGCCTTCTTCGCGAAGTCAAAGGTCCGCTTGATAAGCTTGTTTATTTCCGCGTCTATTTCCGTGCCGACGGTCTCCGAATAATCCTTCTCCGCCGTGAGCTCGCGGCCGAGGAAGACCATTTCCTGCGTCGCGCCGAAGGTGCGCGTGCCGAGCTTCTCGCTCATGCCGTACCGCGTAACCATCTGCCGCGCCAAATCGGTCGCTTCCTTAATGTCGCTTGAAGAGCCGGTGGAAACATCCTTGAAGACCAGCGACTCGGCGGCGTAGCCGCCGAAAGAAACGGCGAGGTCCGCCAAAAATTCCGCCCGGGTCTTCAAATGCCGGTCTTCCATGGGGAGCTTCAGCGTGTATCCGCCCGCCATGCCGCGGCTGATGATGGAAACCTTGTGGACCGGATCGGCATCCTTTAATGAGGCGGCGACCAGGGCGTGGCCGGCCTCATGATAAGCGGTGATCTCCTTTTCTTTGGTCGTGATGACGCGGCTCTTCCGCGCCGGCCCCAGCATCACCTTTTCAATGGAATCCAAAATGTCCTCCTGCGTCACGGTCTTGCGGTTGTTGCGCGCCGCGAAGATGGCCGCTTCGTTTATGAGGTTCGCAAGGTCGGCGCCGGAAAATCCGGGCGTCCGAATGGCAACTGTTTTGAGGTCAACGTTCTTGTCCAGCGGCTTGCCCTTGGAGTGGATCTTCATTATCTCTTCGCGGTCCTTCATGTCCGGAATGTCCAATATCACGCGGCGGTCAAAGCGTCCGGGACGGAGGAGGGCTGGGTCCAGGATGTCGGGGCGGTTCGTCGCGGCCATTACGATAACGTTCGTGTCCCGGTCAAACCCGTCCATTTCAACGAGAATCTGGTTCAGCGTCTGTTCGCGCTCGTCGTGGCCGCCGCCCAAACCCGCGCCGCGCTCGCGGCCGACGGCGTCTATCTCGTCAATAAAAATGATGGAAGGCGAGGCCTTTTTGGCCGTGGCGAAGAGGTCGCGGACGCGCGAGGCGCCGACGCCCACGAACATTTCCACAAACTCCGAAGCGGAAAGATGGAAGAAGGGGACGCCGGACTCCCCCGCGACCGCGCGGGCGAGGAGCGTCTTGCCGGTGCCCGGCGGGCCCATGAGGAGCACGCCGCGGGGAATGCGCGCGCCGATATCCAGGAACTTCTTGGAGTGGCGGAGGAAATCCACCACCTCTTCCAACTCCTCTTTGGCTTCCTTAAGGCCGGCCACGTCTTTGAACGTCGCCTGGTCGCGATTGGCCGAAAAGAGCCGGATGTTTATCTTCCCGAAGCTCATCGCCTGGTTCGCGCCCGTCCGCGCCTGGCGGAAGATCCACCAAAAGAGCGCGATCATCACGATGATGGTGATGACGGAGGGGAGCAGCAGACCCATCCAATAGTTGAAACCGCTTTGGCTTTGGACGCTCACGTCCACTTTGGCCAAGGCCTCGGGCGTCACGCCGTAGTTCTTCATGGTGTCGGTGAGGCTCGCGTCCGATTCTTTATGCGAGGTCGCCTGCGTGCCGTCCGCGAGCGTGAGCGTCAGGTCGTTGCCATTCACCGTGATGTTCTTAACCGTGCCGGCGCTCACGTCGGAGGCCACCTGGGAGATATCTATGGTTTTCGGCGTCGGACCACCGATGTTAACGAAAAGCGAGAAGATGAAGGCGATGACGACGAGGAGCGCGAAAGCGCCCAAAAGATTTTTGCCGAGGTTTTTCATTGCGTGTTAATTATATACGAAAAACGGCGGACGCAAAATCGTCCGCCGTTCCGAGTTAATCCAAGCTTATTTCTGGAATTTCAAAATTATCCGGTGGTCCTCCGGCTTCACGCTCAAGACGGTGAAGGAGTAGGCATCGCCCGCGACGAGCGCCTTTTTCATCTCGGCCACGCCGCCGAAATCGGTCACCGGGAGCTGACCCTGCAATCCGTGCTCTAAATTCACAAGCGCGCCGAAAGGCGTGAAGGAATAAACGGAACCTTTCACGACCTCGCCTTCTTTATAATTCTCGGCGGCCGTGAGCCACGGGTCTGCTTTGAGGGCCTTCAAGGAAAGGGAAATGCGGCCGTCCTTAATATCCACGATCTTGGCCTTCACCACGTCGTCCAGTTTCATCACTTCCTTCGGGTGCTCCAGGACGCGGTGGTCTATCTCCGAAACGTGGATGAATCCTTCCACGGCCGGGTTGTCGGTAAAGCGGATGAAAGCGCCGAAATCGGCGACGCCCGAGACCACGCCCTCTACCTCCTGGCCAACGCTGTAGTTCTTGGCAAGTTCCTTGGCGCTTATTTCCTGGGCGGCCCGTTCGGAAACAATGAGCTTGCCCGTGCGGGGATTCACGTCGATTATCTTCACCTCCAGCTCAACGCCAACAAGCGTTTGGAGGACCTGGGCGAACCGGCCGGGTTCCGCCGATTCCGAATGAGGATAATGTTCGGCCGAAAGCTGGGAAACCGGCAAAAAGGCGTGTAAACCTTCAATGTCCACCATGAGGCCACCCTTATTGAAGCCGGTCGGCTTGATCTTTATGGCCTCGTCCTTCTCTTTCGTCTCGGCGACGGCGGCCCAAGCGCGCTGCTTGTCCGCTTCGGAGAGGGAAAGTTCCACCAATCCGTCGTCGTTATCCGCCTCCACCACTTTGGCGTGGACGGGGCTCCCCACTTCCAGGTCGCGCGCGATATCGCGGGCGTTTTGGAGCTCGCCGCGATAAACGACGCCCGTGCCGTGGCGGCCGAGGTCAATGACGATGGCTTTGGGGCTCTTTTCCAGAACGACGCCTTCCACGAGGTCGCCCTGCCGGAGGGTCGGCAAAAGGGCCGGATTGCTTTTCCAAATCGGCACCTGTTCCACGGATTGATTGTCCTTCGCGATATTCACGCCGTTAAATGTAACATGAGGGCTTGGAATAAATCAACTAGGCGCCAATGCAAACCTCAAGGGTCAAGATTCAAAGCTGAAACTCAAAACCTAAAACGGCTATCCGACTTTGAACTTCAATTTTGATATTTGCATTTTCAATTTTGCATCCGCGCACGTCCATTGTTCATGCCTTTTCAGGTCGGTTGAAACAACCGGCAAATTTTGGTAAAATTACATCAATAATGGTCATCAACTTCCTCGGGAACGACTATTTTAAGATATCGTCCGGCTCAACGACCGTCCTTATTGACCCGGAAAACCAGCGTTCCGTCCGCGGCGCGTCTTTGATAGTGAACACCGTCATGCCCGCGCCGGTCGCGGAATCCGGCGAAGGTCCGGCCGTCATTTCGCACCAGGGCGAATACGAGGTCCAGGGCATTCACGTCACGGGCTGGAGCGCCGGCAGCGACAAGGGTGTTGAGCGGACCATCTACCGGATAGAGATGGAGGATGTGGTCTTCGCCATCCTCGGGCAGATCGGCAAGGAGCCGGAACCGAAGGTCCAGGAGTTCCTGACCGACTGCGACGTTTTGATAATCCCCGCGGGCGGCAAACCCTTTATGGAAGCCGGCGCGACCGCGAAGCTCATTCGTCAGCTGGAGCCGAGCGTCGTCCTCGCCGCTTTCCCCGAAAACTTGAAGAATTTGATAAAAGAAATGGGCCAGGATAAATGCCCGCCGGAGGAAAAGCTGGTCTTTAAGAAGAAGGACCTGACGCCCAAGGCGATGGCGATAAAGTGCCTGACAGTTTGAATATGAACGCCAAAGAAACGGCCATAAAAACCCGAGATCTTATCAGGCGCCTGCAACGCTCCGACGATAAGACGAAGAAACGGTACGTTTACGGCGCTTCCGCCGCCTTGATGATCGTCGTCATCGGCATCTGGCTCTTTTACCTGAACGCGACTCTGCCTCAGGCCGCTCCGGCGGCTGTGACTTCCACCGCGCCGGTCGCGGCGGCGGAGAGCGGAGCGGCCGGGACATCGCCGTCCATCTGGTCAACCTTCGGCCGCGGGTTTAACCTCGTATGGGAAGATCTGGGCGGAGCCGTGGGCAACATCGGGAACACGGTGAGCGGGGCTTGGCAGGAGTTCCAAAAACAGATACAAAGAACGAATACCATGCAGCTGAACGCGACCACAACGGGTAATTAGTAAATGGCGATTGGCAATCAGAAACTATGGCGGAAGAAAACATAAAAAAAGAAAATATCAGGGACCGCGAGATAACGGCGGAGCTTAAGGAGTCCTATTTGGACTACGCCATGTCCGTCATCGTTTCGCGCGCCCTGCCGGACGTCCGCGACGGCTTGAAGCCCGTCCAGCGCCGCATTCTCTGGGCGATGTGGGATTCGGGTTTCACCCATTCGGCCAAGTTCAAGAAGTCGGCGAACATTGTCGGCGAAGTGCTCGGCAAATACCATCCGCACGGTGACCTTTCGGTCTACGACGCCTTGGCCCGCATGGCTCAGGATTTTTCCCTGCGATATCCGCTCATAGACGGCCAGGGCAACTGGGGCAGCGTGGACGGCGACTCGCCGGCCGCCATGCGTTACACCGAGGCGCGGCTTTCCAAGATTGCCGAAGAGATGCTTTTGGATATTGAAAAAGAGACGGTGGGCTGGCAGCCGAACTACGACGCGACGCGCAACGAGCCCAGTTATCTGCCGGGCAAGCTCCCCAACCTGCTTCTGAACGGCGCCTCCGGCATCGCGGTCGGCATGACAACATCCATTCCGCCCCACAACTTGGGCGAGGTGGCCGACGCGACCGCCTATCTTATTGACCATCCCGACGCTTCCGTTAAGGAGCTGATGGAATTTTTGCCCGGACCGGATTTTCCGACGGGCGGAGTAATCTACGACAAAAAGGCGATGGAGGAGGCTTACGCGACCGGCAAGGGCTCCATCACCATGCGCGCCAAGGCCGAGATAGAAGAGCGGAAGAGCGGGGCCTTTCAGATAATCGTCACCGAGATCCCGTACCAGGTGAACAAGTCCGATCTCATCACGAAAATCGCCGAACTCGTGACCGACAAGAAGGTGGAGGGCATCCGCGATCTTCGGGACGAATCCGACCGCGAAGGCATGCGGATAGTGATAGAGCTCAAAACCGACGCCACTCCCCAGAAGATATTGAACCAGCTCTACCAGTACACCGAGCTCCAGAAGAACTTTTATATGAACATGCTGGCCCTCACGGACGGCATTCAGCCCCAGATCCTTTCGCTAAAAGAGGTGCTCGCGGCGTATCTGGAACACCGGAAGATAATCATCCGCCGGCGCACCGAATTTGACCTTAAGAAGGCCAAGGAGCGCGCGCATATTCTGGAAGGCCTGGTGAAAGCCCTGGACGTCATTGATAAGGTCATCGCGACCATCAAGAAGTCCAAAGACCGCGAGGACGCAAAACAGAATTTGATGAAGAGCTTCAAGTTCACCGCCCTTCAGACGGACGCGATACTGGAGATGCGCCTCCAAACTCTGGCCGCCTTGGAACGGGAAAAACTGGAGGAGGAACTCGCCGAAAAGCGCAAGCTCATCGCTGAACTGGAACTTATTTTGAAACAGCCGAAGAAGATATTGGGCATCATTAAGGACGACCTGGCTTTTTTGCAGAAGACCTTCCCGGAGGGCCGGCGGACCAAGATAATTTCGGGCGGCCTTAAGGAATTCAAGGAAGAGGACCTCATTGCCGCGGAGGAGGCGCTCATCATGCTCACCCAGGACGGCTACATTAAACGGATGCCGCCCGACACCTTCCGCGCCCAGAAGCGCGGCGGTAAGGGACTCATCGGCTTTGACCTCAAAGAAGAGGATCAGATCTACCAATTCCTTTCCGCGAACACCCACGACAACATCCTCTTCTTCACGAATCAGGGCAAGGTTTTCCAAACCAAGGTTTATGACATTCCGGTCGCGAGCCGCACGGCTAAAGGCCGGGCGATCTACAACTTCCTGGAAATGCCCGCCACGGAAAAGGTGAGCGCCATCGTGGCTTACGGCAACGAGCTCGTAAACGGAAAGAACTTCCTAGTGATGGTCACAAAGGACGGCATCATTAAGAAGACCGCTTTGAACGACTTCACGTCCGTCCGCCGAAATGGCATCATCGCCATCAAGCTCGGCAAAAACGATTCTTTGGGGTGGGTGCGGCTT
>VFSW01007267.1_pt1 | contig 16106 bp, 11 predicted proteins | sample 5358111 | NCBI WGS metagenome assembly VFSW01 (sample SAMN11554181, study PRJNA540505) | mine drainage metagenome | isolation source: sediment from site ElyBrook_90M | place: USA: Ely Copper Mine, Vershire, VT | collected 2017 | reverse complement strand
CGGCGCAGCAACTGTATCGCGCGGGCGTCGATCTGTGCGGCACTCCGCTGCGCCGGTTCTCAGCCGATTCCGAATTCCGCGGCCTGCTGTGCACGCACCCGGGCGGCCCGGCACACACCGGAAGCGAGGCCGCCGTCATCGTCGTGGGGATTGCGGTCCCGCCGGAGGAGTTCGAGCGGATTCGCGCCGCCAACGGCTCGCCCCAACTTGCCGATGTCCCGCCGGACCAGGACGCCAGGGAATTCGAATTGCACTTCGAGGATCACACGGCGCTGGATATTCTCACCGCGCGCGATCCCGGCGGCGCGGGCGCCATCGCGCGCTATCTTCAAAAATTCGCGCGGGGGATCCAGCAGGTCGAAATTTGCGTGCGCGACGTGGACCGCGCCACCGGGATTCTGCGCGCCCGGTTTGGCGTCGAACCCGTGTATCCGGCGACGCGCCAGGGCGCCGGAGGCACGCGCGTCAATTTTTTTATGGTGCCCACGTCCCCAAGCCAGAAGGTCCTGATCGAACTCGTGGAAATGCCCGTGCGCGGCAAGTCGCAGGCACGGCTCTAACAGGGTGCTGAAAAAGACGCATCAGGGGGCTTCAGGGGCTAAAGCCCAACTAATTTTACGGCGCTTATGTCGCGGCCCCGACTGCTGTCCGGGACGCAAACGGCGCGCTAAAGCCGCGACCCACGAAGCTCTGGGGTTATTCAGCATCCCACTAAGAGCGCACGCTGGCCGTGCCGTTCCGGCCCCCTGTTATTCCCCGCTTTGCTCGAGGAGCTTGGCAACCAGCGCCGTCCACCCCGTCTGGTGGCTTGCGCCCAGCCCGACGCCCGTCTCCCCGTGAAAATATTCGTAAAAGGAAATGAGGTCGCGCCAGTAGGGATCGTCTTGAAACATCGCCACGTCGCCGTAGACCGGCCGCCGGCCGTCACTCTGGAGGAACAGGCGGGAGAGGCGGCGGGAAATTTCGCTCGCAGCTTCCCAAAGCGTTTTCTCCTGGCCCGACCTTGACGGGAATTCCACCCGGAAGTCGTCGCCGTAGTAGAAGTGAACGCGCTGCATGGACTCGATGAGAAGGATGTTCATCGGAAACCAGATGGGTCCGCGCCAGTTCGAGTTCCCGCCGAATAGCTCGGTGACGGATTCGCCGGGCTCGTAGTCTACGACGTGGGAATGGCCATCCAAGTTCAGCACCAATGGGTGGTCCTGATGAAACTTCGAGAGCGCGCGGATGCCGTGGGGAGACAGAAACTCATTTTCGTCCAGGACGTAGCGGTAGATGCGTTCCAGTTTCCGGCGGTTCGCAATCGTGAGGAGATACCGAGTTCCGCCGGGCGACCGGCGGCTCATATCCAAATGGTTGGCGACACCGGGATGACGATCGAGAAACCACTGCGCCCGGCGCCGGAAATCCTTCAGGCCTTCCAGGTCTTCCGGCTCGAACGTTTCCACGGCAAATAGGGGGATCAGACCAACCATCGAGCGCACTTTTATGGGGAGGCGCTGGTTGTCGCCCGTGTGCAGAACGTCATAATAGAAGCCGTCCTGCTCGTCCCACAGGCCGACACCTTCGCGGCCCATGTCGTTCATCGCTTCCGAGATATAGACAAAATGCTCGAAGAACTTATTGGCAACATCCTCGTATGCCGGGTCCTCCCGGGCCAGCTCCACGGCAATGGCGAGCATGTCCAGGCAGTACATCGCCATCCAGCTCGTTCCATCGGATTGTTCGATGCTGGTGCCGGGACCCATCGGCAGCGAGCGATCGAAGACGCCGATGTTGTCGAGGCCGAGGAGTCCTCCCTGGAAGACGTTCTTGCCATCGGGATCCTTGCGATTCACCCACCAGGTGAAATTGAGCAGGAGCTTCTGAAAAACGCGTTCGAGAAAGACGCGGTCCGGTTTCCCCCTGATGCGCCCCTCGATGCGATAGACGCGCCACGCCGCCCACGCGTGCACGGGAGGATTCACGCTTGAGAAATTCCACTCGTAGGCCGGGATCTGGCCGTTCGGGTGCATGTACCATTCGCGCAGGAGCAGGATGAGCTGCTCCTTCGCGAAATCGGGGTCGATCAGCGCCATGGCCACGCAATGAAATCCCAGGTCCCAGGCCGCATACCAGGGATACTCCCACTTGTCCGGCATGGAAATCACTTCGGAATTGCGGAGATGCGTCCAATCGTGATTCCGGCCCGTCTGTCGAGCCGGATCGGGTGCGGGCTGGGAGGAATCGCCATCCAGCCATCGGCGCACATCGTAGTGGTAGCTCTGCTTACTCCAGAGTAGCCCGGCAAACGCCTGGCGCTGGACGCGGCGCGCGTCGTCACTTAACTGCGAGCAGGCGCGCGCGTAGAACTCATCGGCGTCTTTCTGGCGCTCGGCGAAAACGGCGTCAAACGCGGGACCGAATGGAACCTGCGAGGACGCCGAACCCGCCGAAGGATTCCGATCGGCCAGGCGGAGATGAATTGTCCAGCTCCCGCCGGCGGGAATCTGAGAAACATAATGCGCGGCCGCCTTCGTGCCCTGGAGCGCGGGGTTCACGGCGGCGCGCTCGCCGCCAATCAAATAACGGTGAAACGCATCCTTCACGTACGGGGTGCGGTTGTTCACCTGGTACAAACGTTCGGTATTGGTCTCATTGCCGGTGAACAACAAATCCGGCGAACCCTCGGCGGACAGCCACCGCTGGCCGTAGTGAGCGTCGGTCACCTCGATGAGCCCTGCCCCCGCAGGCCCTTCGATTCGCGCCGCTCGCGGCACGTCGTACTTGTCGCCCCACGCCCATCGATTCCGGAACCAGATCGTGGGAAGAATGTGCAGGCGCGCCTGTTCCGGCCCTCGGTTCCAGACCGTGACGCGAATCAGGATGTCTTCGACATCCGCCTTGGCATATTCCACGAACACGTCAAAATATCGGTTCTCGCCAAACACGCCGGTGTCGATCAGCTCGTACTCCGGATCGTGCCGCGTGCGCTTCGCATTTTCCGTCACCAGTTGGCTGTAGGGAAAAGCCGCTTGTGGGTACTTGTAAAGGAACTTCAAATAGGAACTGGTCGGCGTGGCATCCAGATAATAGTAGTACTCCTTGACGTCTTCTCCGTGGTTGCCCTGATGGTTCGTCAGGCCGAAAAGCCGCTCCTTGAGAATGGGGTCCTGCTCGTTCCACAGCGCGAAGGCAAAACAGATGTGCTGGTGGTTATCGCAAATTCCTCCCAGGCCATCCTCGCCCCAGCGATACGCGCGCGACCGCGCGTGGTCATGAGGGAAATACTCCCAGGCATCACCGTCGGCGCTGTAATCCTCGCGCACGGTGCCCCACTGGCGCTCGGAAAGATACGGCCCCCAGCGCTTCCAGTGGACTTTCCCGTCCACGCTGGCCGCGAGTCTCTGTTCTTCGTTCGTCATCCGTGATCGCCCGTACCGCTGAATTGCAAAGAGCCTCGGGAAGCGCACTCCGCGCGCGGCTGTCGCGATTTTACATCACTGTAGCCGCTCGACCAGAGCGTTCCAAGGCACTCCGGCTTCGATGCGCTTCCGGGTGGCACAAGTTGCAGTCACAAGTAGCGCGGACGCCCCTTCATTCTGTATTCTCGTCCGGTCGATATCCTCCTGGACGAGGCCCTATTCTGACCGAGCCAACAATTCCATCCGCGCCGCCCGCGCTGTCGGGAGCAGCCTCGTCGTTCCGCACGGCTCTGCTCTGCGTTCTTCTCGCGGCCACCGCCGTCGTCACGCCCCTGTGGTTTCGCGGCGACGCTTCCGGCCACGACTTCCTGTTTCATCTTGCGTCCTGGATGGACGTCTCCGGCCAATGGCACGAAGGAATTGCCTATCCGCGATGGGCCGAGTGGGCCAACTGGGGATTCGGCGAGCCGCGCTTCGTCTTCTACCCGCCCGCGTCGTGGACGCTGGGCGCGGCGCTGGGCTCGGTGCTGCCGTGGAGGATGGTTCCGGGCGCGTTTATTTGGCTGGCGCTGATGATCGCCGGAATGTCCATGTGGAAGCTGGCGCGCGAATGGCTTCCGGGTCCGCAGGCCGCCGTCGCGGCCGTGCTGTTTGCCGTGAACCCTTACAACCTGGTGATTGTGTATTACCGCAGCGATTTTTCGGAACTGCTGGCGGCCGCGCTCTTGCCGCTCGTGGTCTGGGGCGCGCTCCACTGCGTGCGCCGGGAGTGGCGCTACGTTCCCCCGCTGGCCGCGGCCTTCGCCGTCATCTGGCTGGCGAACGCGCCGGCCGCCGTGATGGCGACGTATTCCCTGGCCCTCATCTTCCTCACGGGTTGCGCTATGCGCCGCAGCCTGCGGCCGCTGTTGGCCGGCGGGATCGCCATGGCCGGGGGCTTCGGCCTGGCCGCGTTCTACATCCTGCCGGCAGCATGGGAGCAGAAGTGGGTCCAGATCGCGCAGGTGGTCGCGGACAATGTCCAGCCCGCTCGAAACTTCCTGTTCACGCAGGCGAACGACCCCGAATTCGTGTTCTTCAACTGGAAGGTGTCGTGGGTCGCGCTTGGCATGATGCTCCTAGCCGGCCTCGCGGGAGTATGGACCGCCAAAAAGCGCCGGGAGTTCAGCGAGATCTGGTGGACGCTCCTCGTCCTGGGAGCCGCATCCGTTCTCCTGATGTTCCGGCCGAGCGATTTTGTGTGGCGCCATCTCCCCAAGCTGCAATTCCTCCAGTTTCCATGGAGATGGCTGGACGTGCTGGCCGTGGTTTTCGCCTGCTCGCTCGCCACCGCGATGAACTGCATGCGAAGACGGGCCGCCTGGGTTCTGGGCATCTTCCTGCTGGCGATCACCGGCGCAGCCGCTACGGCAATGATCGAGGACGCGTGGTGGGACAGCGCGGGGGCACCCGTCCTATCGCAAGCCATCGGGTCGCATCGCGGCTATGAGGGCACCGATGAATACATGCCCACCGGCTGCGATCGTTCCGAATTGCCGGGAGATCCCGATGACGAGACGCGCCTGCCCTATGTGTCCTCCACTCCCGCGCCGCCCATCGAGAAGTTCGACGCGGCCTCCGGCAGTCTCATCCCGGCGAAAGCAGTGCGGCTGCACATCGAACAGTGGTCCGCCGAGCACAAAGCGTTCCGAGCGGACACGGAGGCGCCCGTGACGCTCGCCCTGCGGCTGCTCGCGTATCCTGCCTGGGAGGTTCGCGTGGACGGGCGGAAGGCCCGCTTCGAGGCGCATCCGGTGACGGCGCAACTTCTTCTGCCGCTCGGTCCGGGCGCGCACCGCGTCGACGTGCGATTCCGCCGGACGTGGGACCGCACGGCGGGCGGCTTCATTTCCGCTCTCACCGCTGTGGCGCTTCTTGCACTGGCAGGCGCTCTTCGCAGGCGGCGCCGCACTGGTGAGGCATGATCTTGGCGACCGGACGGAGAGAATGAGGGGAGCGCCGGGCTATTGCAGCCGGCGGTGCTTGAACTTCTTTTCGCCCCTGCTGTACGGGCCGACGGTGTGGCCGTCGCCAAACAGCTTGTACTTGTAGGTCGTCAGGCCCTCGAGACCCATCGGGCCTCGCGCGTGGAGTTTGCTGGTGCTGATTCCCACCTCGGCCCCCAGGCCGTAGCGGTAGCCATCGGCGAAACGCGTCGAGGCATTCTGAAACACGCCGGCGGAATCCACCTCGCTCATGAATCGCTGCGCGGCTTCGGCGTCTTGGGTCACAATCGCGTCCGTGTGGCGCGAGCCGAAGCGGTTGATGTGGCCGATGGCCTCGTCGAGATCGGCAACGACTTTAACGGAGAGAATCAAGTCGCCGTATTCCGTGGCCCAGTCGCTTTCGGTGGCGGGCACGATGCCCGCGGCCGGCAGGAGCGCCAGGGTCTTCGCGCAGCCGCGAATCTCGACCCCCGCCTCTTCCAATTTCGCGACCATCTGCGGCAGGAATACTTTCGCGATGGCCTCGTGCACCAGGAGCGTCTCGGCGGCATTGCACACCGCGGGGTACTGCACCTTCGAGTCGTAGGCGATCTCGATGGCCTTGCGGATATCGGCGGCGCGGTCCACGTAGACGTGGCAGATTCCCTCGCTGTGCCCCAGCACGGGGATCCGGCTGTGCTTCATGATGAACTGAACGAGCTCATACGATCCGCGCGGAATAATCAAATCCACGTCGCGGTCCAGCGCCAGCAGTTCCATGACGTCGGCGCGCGTCTGCAGCAAACTGATCGCATCCGCCGGAACGGATGGAAAGCGGCCCAGACTCTCGCGCCAGATGGCGACAAGCATTTCGTTGGTGTGCGCCGACTCCGATCCGCCCTTCATAATGACGGCGTTCCCCGACTTCAGGCCGAGCGAAGCCAACTGCGGAACCACGTCGGGGCGGGATTCGAATACCACGCCCACCACGCCGAACGGGCAGGTTTCCTTGTAAAGCACGAGATGGTCGTCCAGCTCGGTGGCCGACAGCCGGCGGCCCAGGGGATCTTCCAGCCGGGCCACCTCCCGTACCTGCGTGGCCATTTGGGCGATGCCGCGCTCGGTGACGCGCAGCCGGGCCAGCATCGCGGAAGTCATTTTGCCCGCCGCGACGGCGCCCTCTGCGGCGCGGCAATCGCGCTCGTTGGCTTCCAGTATCCTCGCCGCTGCCTGCTCGAGGGCCTGCGCGGCGGCCATCAAAACTTCGATGCGAGTTTCCGCGGAAAGCTTGGCGAGCGGCCGCGAGGCGGCCCTCGCCCGCCGGGCGACAGCGGCCACCGAGGCGGCGCCTGCCTGCAATTGCGCGCTGGTCTGCTGGCTCATGGTTTCTCGAATAGCACAATATTATCGCGCGTGACAAGAACCGGGGAGGGCGTCCCGGCCCGTCCGCGGCGACTTCCCTTCTGGCGCGAAAACTTCTCCGCAGCCTCGCTGGCGCAGTTGGCGATGCCGCGCGCGATTTCCCGGCCCTCCGAGTCAACAATACTCACCACGTCGGAGGGCTCAAACGAATGCTCCACCCGCGTGATCCCCGATGCCAGCAGGCTGGCTTTCCCCTGCGTGATGGCCCGGTGAGCGCCGGCATCCACCACCACACGGCCGCGCACACCCGCCGCGTAAGCGATCCAGCGCCGCTTCCCGCGCATCCGCTTGACCGGGAGAAAAGCCGTGCCGATGCTCTCCCCGGCGAAGAGGCGATCGATGGTGTCCGGACGGCTGCCGTTGGCAATCACGGCCGTCGCGCCGCAATTCATGGCGATTTCCGCGGCTTCGAGTTTCGTGCGCATTCCGCCGCGCCCGCTCTGGGAGGGCCCTGCGCCCAGCGCCTTCAGCTCGGCAGTGACCTCGCGCACCAGAGGAATGACCTCGGCGAGATGTCCATCCCGGGCGCCGTGGGGCGCTCGCAGCAAACCATCCACGTTGGTCAACAGCACGAGGGCATCCGCCTCGAGCCCGCTCATCACCAGCGCGGCCAGGCGATCGTTGTCGCTGAAGACGGCGGCGCGCGATCCCTGTCCGACGGATTCGAGTTCGGCCGTGGAAACCGTGTCGTTTTCATTGACGATGGGCAAGACTCCGAATCCGGTCAGCTTCTCCATCGTGCGCCGAAGATTGGAATAACGGTGCCAATTGGTGAAGTCGTCTTCGGTAAGCAGCACCTGGGCGATCTTGATCTCCCATTTCGAGAACAGCCCCTTATACGCATCCATCAGCAGGCTCTGGCCAACGGCGGCGCAGGCTTGCTTGGTCACCAGGTCGTCCAAGCGCGAGCGGTGCAGTCCCAGCCACCCTCGGCCCAGCCCCACCGCGCCCGAAGACACCAGCACCGCCTGGCGCCCCGTCTTCATCAGCGCGGCAATGGACCGCACAATGGGCTCCACGCGCTCCGGGCAAAACTCGCCCTCGGCTCCGGTAACCGTGCTCGTGCCCACTTTGATGACGATGCGTCGCGCCGCACGCAGCAGCCTGCCGCGTTCGGCTTCCATCTGGCGATGTTCCTGCACTCGAATGACCTCGGAAAACCCAATGCAGAGCGATCAAACCGGACTACCTTGCTCTCCGCCTGCCTTCGATTGTACCGAATTCACCGAATCGGGCAGGGATCTTTTCCGCCGGGCCATCCCGCGGGCCACGTGCCCGGCCGGGGACGAAAGCGCTGCCCTGCCAGAAAACTCTATTTGGCGACCAAGCGCAATTGTGTTACTCTTCAATTGCGTTTGTCGCTCTTGTAACACCTTTAGATTCGTTCGAAGGGGCTGCAAGTTCACACTTGCCGCTCCTTTTTGCTTTACGGCTGGAGGCGGTCGAGAAGCACAAATAGCTTACAAAGAAGGAAGTACATCAGTGAGAGAACAAGGAACAGTAAAGTGGTTCAATGCCAGCAAGGGATTTGGGTTCATCCAGCGCCAGTCCGGCGAGGACGTTTTCGTCCATTTCTCCGCCATTCAGGCGGAGGGATACAAATCGCTGAACGAAGGTCAGGCGGTTGAATTCGAAGTAACCCGCGGCCCCAAGGGCCTGCAGGCTGCGAACGTCACCAGCCTCTAGTCGAAGAAGGCGGACCGGCAATCGCTGGTCCGCCTTTTTTGTTTCTTCCGCGCTGCTCGCCGCGCTATCGGTCCGGCCGTAAGGAAGCGGTTCCAGGCAACTTGTGGGCCCTAACATCATCGTCCAATTCGTCGGATTCCAGGCTACCGCCCGCGGCCGCGAATATACCTTTACGGTCCGGGCACCCGCCGCCGAACCCATCGAATACGTTCTCGTGATTCCCAGCGAAGCCTTTGACTCCCGCCGCATCAGTTACCAGGACGCACCAGACATCTGCTCCCACAAGTTGCACCATGAACTGGCCGCATCGGACAACCACCCCCTGGAAACCCAGTTCCTCCTCAGCGATCAGGAGTTGGATTAATATCGCGTTACGCCCGCCCCCAAACCCCTGAAATACCCCTACGCGCCCAAGCCCTCTCGCGCCGACTAAATCTGCCTGCCGCAACAAAACAGGTAATCAGAATGGGGATTGGTCCGATTAGTCTTATGTGGACATTTCCGTCCCAGGAACCACGCGGATCTGCCGGCAAAAGGCTTTTTCCAGCCTCCCGATTCCCTGTGCCGGAACGGAGCGCCAATCTGGCGCAGGCGCTGTGCCACCGGGGCGGTGCACTGCCCCGCGAGCTAAAAGCTAGAGCATCCCTATGGCCGACGAAAAGACCTCACTATCCGGAACTCCCACCCAAAATGCGCAGGACCAACGGCGCTCCATCCGCCTGCACCTGGCCATGCCGGTGATTGTGCGCGGGGTGGTGGCGACACACCCGTTCGAGGAAAAGACACAGACCATCACGGTGAACGCCTACGGCTGCATGCTGTGCGTGTCGGCGCCGGTGGTGCGCGGACAGGAAGTGATGGTCGTCAATCCCAGGACCGCGGAGGAACTGGCCTGCCGGGTCATCTCTCTCCGGCTCACCGCGGGCGACCGCAAGGAAATCGGCCTGGAATTCACCGAATCGTCGCCGATTTTCTGGCGCATCGCCTTCCCGCCGGAGGACTGGAACGCCTCCGAGCGCAAGCTCCCGCCCCCCGTGCCGCCTCGCTCCATGCCTCAACGCTAAACAACCGACTCATGGTATGTTGGCTCCCGGCAACGAAGCGACATTTGCACCGGGATACATGCGTTGACGCTGGGATTGAACGACACTCCCCTCCATACAGACAGCCAAACGACGGGGCATCGCCCTCTGGCGCCGCCGCACGCGAGCGTCCTCGCCGAGTCCGCGTCGTTTGCGCGCCGGCACAGCCGGAGGCTTCTGGCGATTTCCTGCGTGCTCCTGATCCCGTGCTTCTGGCACCGGCGGATCATGACCTCCGATCTGGGAAGCCATCTGTATAACGCTTGGCTGGCGCAATTGATCCGCCACGGACAGGCGCCCGGCCTGTGGATCGCGCGCCAGTGGACCAACGTGCTGTTCGATTTCCTGTTGAGCGGCTTGAGTTCGGTCTTCGGGTTTTGGGCGGCCGAAAAGATGGGGGTCTCGCTCGCGGTTTTGATCTTCTTCTGGGGAGTGTTCGCGCTGGTTTCCGCGGCCACGCGGCGCGCTCCGTGGTTCCTGGTGCCCTGCATCGGCTTGGTGACGTACGGCTACACGTTTCACATGGCCTTCTTCAACTATTACTTGTCTCTCGGCTTGTCGTTTTTCAGCCTGGCGATCTTCTGGCGCGGCCGGGGCTGGGAGCGATTTCTGGGCTACGCCCTGGCTCCGCTGATCGTGCTGGCGCATCCCCTGGGATTGATATGGCTGGTTGGGGCGTCGGTCTATGTGGGTATCGCTGAGGTGCTGCCGCCGCGTTATCAATGGCTGTTGCTGGTGCCGGCCGCCGCGGCGCTCGGCGGCGCGCACTACTATCTATGGAGCCACTTCATCGTCGAGGCTGCGCCAGCCCCGCTGTACATGTTCAACGGCGCCGATCAACTGCTGCTGTTTGGCGAGCGCTACCACCTTGTCGAAAGGGCGGCTCTGGCTTTTGGGTTGGTTGCGTGCGCAACGGATTTCGTGCGCCGCCGGCGCGAACCGGGGATGTGGAGAGATTACGCAATTCCACTACAGCTCTACCTGCTCGTGGCTCTGGCCGTTCCGTTGCTCCCCCGAGGGATCGCCTTTTCGCATCACAATTCGGCGATCGCCCTGCTGACCGAACGGCTGACGTCGGTCTCCGCCGCTCTCGCCTGCTGCGTGCTGGGCGGGATGCGGCCCAGCAAATGGCATCTGGCCGGCTCGGCGGCCATCGCCGCGGTCTTTTTTTCCTTCGTGTACCAGGACACCGGCGTGTTCAATCGGATGGAACAACAGGCCGAACAACTGGTGCGCACGCTGCCGCCGAATCAGCGGGTCCTGGCGACCATCCTGGCGCCTTCCGGTTCGCGCATCCTCATCGAGCACATGATCGACCGCGCCTGCATCGGCCACTGTTTCAGCTACGGCAACTATGAACCAGCCTCCTCCGATTTCCGCGTCCGCGCTTCGCCGGGCAATCCCTATGTCATGAGCCTGTCGGAGGACACCGCCTCGATGGAGGACGGTTCGTACGTGGTCAAGCCGGAAGATCTGCCCGCTTATCAGATCTATCAATGCGACGAGAGCGGCACGATTCTGTGCGTGAGTCCGCTCCATGCTGGCGAAGAAAACGACACGCTCGGCGTTCACCCCGACGAGTAGCCCCTCGACACCGAAACGATCGCACCCCTTACGCCATTTCCGCGGTGGTCGGTTCGTTGCGCTCGACGCGGCCGCCCGAGCGACGCTGTCGCCGCGCCACCAGCCACGCGCCGAGCCTCCAGGCCAGCAAAATCCCCACCAGGGAGGCGTATTGCAGCGGCTTGCGGACATCCGACTTGACCAGCCAGTAGTAATGAATCACGGCGGCCATCGCCGTGAGATAAATCGCGCGATGCAGCAGCTGCCAGCGTCTTCCGCCCAGCCGGCGAATCCATCCCGCCGTGGACGTGATGGCGAGCGGAATCAGGAGGATGAACCCCGTAAACCCCACGGTGATGAATCGCCGCTTCTGCACGTCCTTCCACATCTCGGCCCAGTCGAAAAACTTGTCCAGCCCGATCCACGTGCCGAAGTGCAGGCAGGCGTAGAAAAATGCAAACAGCCCCAGCATGCGCCGGAAGCGGATCAGCGGTCCCAAGCGCGGAAGTTTTCGCAGCGGCGTGATGGCCAGCGTGAGAATCACGAAGCGCAGCGTCCAATCCCCGGTCCGGTGGGTGATGAACTCGATGGGATTGGGCGTGAGATCCTGGTGCAGCGCCCGCCAGATGAGGTTCGCGAGCGGCACGAGGCAAACCAAGAACACGGCGAGCTTCGTCCACTTGCTGTTCAAAAACCGGTTCAACGCGGCGGCTCCAATCAATAATTTTTGCGCAAGTCCATGCCGGCGTATAGGCTCGCGACCTGCTCGCCGTAACCGTTGAACATTAACGTGGGGCGTTTCAGGAATTCGCCCAGGCCGCGTTCCTTCCTCTGGCTCCAGCGCGGATGGTCGACCGTCGGATTCACATTCGAGTAAAAGCCGTATTCCCGCGCATTGGCGAGATTCCACGTCGTGGGCGGCTGGTTCTTGACGAAGCGAATTTTCACAATCGACTTGATGCTCTTGAACCCGTACTTCCAGGGAATCACCATGCGCACCGGCGCGCCGTCCTGATTGGGAAGCGTTTCGCCGTACATCCCCACGCAGAGCAGCGTGAGCGGGTGCATGGCCTCGTCGAGTCGCAGCCCTTCCACATAGGGCAGATCGATTCCCGAGCCGGCGCCCCACGGCATCTGCCGCGGATCGTAATAGCTCTCGAAAGCCGCGTACCGCGCCTTGGCCGTCGGCTCAGCCAGCTTCGCCAGCGTGCTGAACGAGTAGCCGACCCAGGGCACCACGATCGACCATCCTTCAACACAGCGATGCCGGTAAATGCGCTCCTCGAGCGGCGCCAGCTTCATGATTTCGTCCATCGTGAACTTGCGCGGCTTCGCTACTTCTCCTTCGACCGAAACGGTCCACGGCGAGGTCTTAAAATTCGTCGCGTTGGCGGCCGGGTCCGACTTGTCCGTCCCAAACTCGTAAAAGTTGTTGTAGTGGGTCACATCGTTGTAGGACGTGGCCTTCTCATCGGTGCTGTACGGAGCCTTGAGACCCGTGATCACGCCGTTCAATTTTACCGGCACCGACCCGGTGCCCGCGGCCGACACCAGCCGCGGCAGTTTGTTCCACGCGGCCGCTGCCCCGCCGGCGGCTAAAAGCCCCAGCAGAAAATTCCGGCGGCCCATGTAGAGCGCCTTGGGAGTGATGTCCGCATAGGTCAACTCCGAGCTTCGTTTGATGAGCATGTCCCGCCTCCGGCGACGCTGGCTAGCTTGCGTCGATCATACGCGATGCACTGTAAATTGGATGCACGAACTTGCCGCCGGGAACCTAAGGACCTAAGAACCCGGCCATCCGCCGGCCGGCCAGGTTTTTGGCGAACCGCCACATCTCAGTACGTCGTCGAAGTCCGCCGGACAATTCCGGCAACCACAATCAGGCGTTGATCGAAATGCAGGTCGTATATGACTCGGTAGTTTCCCACGCGCCGGCGCCAGCCCGAGGGCTGTCCCTGCAGGCGTTTGACATCGCCTCGGAACGGATCCCGTTCCATCGCGACGAGCGCGGCTCTAACGCGCGCTTGATCTCTTGGCGGGAGTTTTCGGAACTCTTTTTGGGCGGGACCGGCGAGTTGAAGGCTCCAGTTCATGGAGGAATTGCTGCAAGGATACAACATCTCCGCGGCGGAAGGCAGCGCGGCCTCGGCGAAGCGCAGTGAGTTCCGCCTTGGTCGCCTGGACGGCCGGATACCGCTGCTCGAAATAAGCGCGGAGGGCCTCGCGGACCAGTTCGGAGCGCGTCCGGGATTCCGCTCTCCGCACCTGCTCGAATTGCCGCACCATCGCGGGCGGCAGGGAAATCGTCATCGTTTGCGTAGTTCTCATGGGTTTCCAGAGAGTGTTATCCAGTAACACTTGTTCTTATCGTATGCCCGCACCGTTTCGGTGTCAAGAGTCCGGCCCCGCGAGTTCGGCGAGCAAGCTGGCGCGCAGGCGGTTCTGGTGCTCGGGCGTGAGCTTGCCTCCGCCCGAGGTGAGGTAGAAAACGTCGATGGCCATCTGGCCCTCGGTTTCAATCAGCGCGATCTCGATGTTGCACTTCTCCCGCGCGAACTGCGAACTGATGCGGTACAGCAGGCCGGGCAGGTCCTGCGTGATGATCTCGACCAGCGTGCTGTGCGCCGAGCAGGTATCGTCGATTTCGACCTGCGTCTCGACTTTCACCTTTGGCGCCACGTTCTTCTGCGACCGCAAGCGGTCGCGGAGCATGCGCTCGAGGTCGGCCTTATCGAGCAGCACGTCGTGAATGCTCTTCTTGAACCGCTCCCATTCCGGCAGGTTCAATTCGAGCGTCTGAAAACGGTCCGTGAAAAAAAACGTGTCCACGACCACGCCCGCGTGGTTCGAAAAGGCCCCGGCCTTGACGATGTTCATCCCCCAGGCCGCCAGCGCTCCGGCCACTTTGGCGAACAGGAAGGGCCGGTCCGGCGTGACGAGCGTCAGTTCGTACCAGTGGCGCCCGCGCGTCAGCGACAGTTGCACGGGATCTTCTTCCAGGTGGCCCGCCATTTCCATGTGGTGGATGACGTCGTTGGCGGTGTGCGTCCCCAGATAGCGCCGCGGCAGCCCTTCCAGAAAACTCTGGAGCCGTTTTCCGGCGGCCGGCGCGAGCGTGCGGAGGTGCGTCATCACTTCGTTGTCGGCGCTCACGTGCAGGCGCTCGTCCACGCTGCGCATCATGAAATTGGCCGTGCCGATGTAGAGCTGCCAGATGTTCTCGGCCTTCCACGGCGTGAGGGCGTCGGGATTCACCGCCTTGATATCGGCGTAGGTGAGCAGGCAGAGCATTTTTAAGCGCTCGGGAGTCCCCACCTTCTTCGCAAGCTGCCGGATCGTTTCCAGATCGAAGATGTCGCGGCGCAAGGCGGCACTCAGATCGAGGTGGTGCCCGATCAGGAAAAGCACCGTTTCGCGGTCGGGCGGATCGAGCTCCAGCCGATCGAGGCACCGCTCCGCAATCTCCAGGCTGGCGGTGACGTGGTTATCCGATTTCGCGCCCTTGCCCGTGTCGTGCAACAGCAGCGCCAGGTAGAGAAGATCGGGCTGCTCGAGTTCATCCAGAATTTCGGCGTACCGCTGGTCCCATTTCGAGGCGGACTTCCGCAGGTCGTGGAGGTTCTCGATGGTGACGAAGCTGTGCTCGTCCACCGTGAAACGGTGCGAATAGTCGCGAATCACCAGCGAATCGATGGACTCGAACTCCGGCACAAGCGCCGTCAGCAGGCGCAGCAAGTGCATCGTGCGGAGCGCCTCGGCCGCGTGGGGCGCCAGCAGAATGTCCTGGAGGTAGTGCCACAGCTCCGCGCCCCTGGGCGGCGCCGCCACCAGAGCCGGGAGAGATTCCTCCATTTGGTGTTCGGTGGCCGAGCTGAGGTGCAGGCCGTGGCGCGCCATGAAGCGGAACATCCGCAGAGGCAGCTCGGGATCCTCGAGCGATTCCGCGCGCTGCAGAAATATCCTGCCATCCACCACGGCGAATTCGGAATTGGAAAGCCGCGACCGCAGATTCTGAAACTGGCGGTAGAGCGACGGCCGCGCCGCGGGAAATTCCTCGAGCAGTTGCGTGGCGATCCGGTGGATCAGCCGCGCATGCCCGAAGTAGATGCGCATCCAGTCCGAGGCCGTGAGCGAGCCCGCGCCCGGCGCTCCGACGTTTTCGGCGGCGGCTTCGTCCTGCGCCACCCAGGCGAGCGTATTGTCGTCGCGCCCGTGGCGAAAGTGGAGAAAGCAGCGCACGGACATCAGGAAATCGAGCGCGGCGCCCAATTTCGTTCGCAGCCACGGCGGCAGGAGCGTCTGTTCGTCGGGCCAGCCGCTCTTTTCTTCCATGGCCGCGATCAGCGCCAGCCAGCAAGCCAGGTTGTAATCGCGCAGTCCGCCGGGACCATCCTTGATGTTGGGCTCGAGGTGAAAGACGGTGTTGCCGAATTTGTTGTAGCGGCCGCGCGTCAGATCGGTGAGCCGCTGCACGATGGCCCGCGCTTCCCGCGCCACCAGCTTCGGAATCACCTCGTCGTGCAGCCGCGTGAACAGAGCCCGGTCGCCGGCCAGATACCGGCAATCGAGCAGCGAGATGGTGAACTCGACGTTATTGGGATCGAACTTCTCGCACTCCCCCAGCGTGCGCGTCGCGGGACTCAGCTTCAGCCGCAAATCCCACATCTCCTGCGAAAAACTCCGAATGCGGCTCTTGTATTCCTGCTCCGTGCCTCCGCCGTGCAGAAGCAGAATGTCGATGTCCGAAAATGGGAACAGCCACCGGCGGCCGAACCCGCCCAGCGCCACCAGCGCGAAATTGCGGGGGCCTTCGGCTTCGGGCGAAATCAGCTCCTTCCAGAGGCGCAGCGCGAGAGACTCAACGAGCGCGGTGCGGCCCTGGACGGCCGCGCGGCCGGCCCCGGGGGCGGCGAATTCCAGCTGCAGGCGCGCCGCTTCCGCGGCATATAACGCCCGCAGTTGGTTCCCCCGTGCGGCATTTGTGG
>VFSW01007266.1_pt1 | contig 16106 bp, 9 predicted proteins | sample 5358111 | NCBI WGS metagenome assembly VFSW01 (sample SAMN11554181, study PRJNA540505) | mine drainage metagenome | isolation source: sediment from site ElyBrook_90M | place: USA: Ely Copper Mine, Vershire, VT | collected 2017 | reverse complement strand
CGCCGGATGTCGACAGCGCGCTGGCGCTGGCGCCGCAGCTCGGCATGCCGCCGCAGAACCTGCTGGTCGCCGACCGCGCCGGGCATATCGGCTGGACCATCGCCGGCAACAGCGTTCCGCTGCGCGCCGGTTTCGATCCGCAGCTGCCGGCCGACTGGTCGGCGCCCGGCAGCGGCTGGATCGGCTGGGCCGCGCCGACGCAGTACCCGCGCATCGAGAACCCCGCCGACGGCCGCCTGTGGACCGCCAACAACCGCACCGTTGGCGGCGACGCGCTGGCCCTGCTCGGCAACGGTGGCCACGATCTGGGCGCACGCGCGCAGCAGATCCGCGACGATCTGCAGGGGCGCACCCGCTTCAGCCCCGCCGACCTGCTCGATATCCAGCTCGATGACCGCGCCCGCTTCCTCACCCGCTGGCAGCTGCTGCTGCAGGCGACCCTGGCCGACAGCCGCGACCCGGCGCTGCAGCCGCTGCGCCGGCTCACCGCCCACTGGCACGACCGCGCGGCGGTGGACAGCGTCGACTACCGACTGGTGCGCGCGTTCCGCAGCGCGGTGCAGGCGGCGGCGCTGGCGCCGTTCGTCGCCATGGTGAAAACGCGCCATCCCGATTTCAGCTGGCCCGGTGAAAACTCGGCCGAAGCCGCCGTATGGGCGCTGGTCCGGCAGCAGCCGGCCAACCTGCTCGATCCGCGCTACCCCAGCTGGCACGCCCTGCTGCTGGCATCGGCGCAACGCGTGGTCGACACGCTGGGCCGGCAGCCCGGCGGCCTGGCCGCGCGAAGCTGGGGCGAGCGCAACCGCGCCGGCATCGATCACCCGCTGGCGCGCGCCCTGCCCGGCTGGCTCGCCCGCTTCATCGACATGCCCGATCAGCCGCTGCCCGGCGACAGCAACATGCCGCGCGTCGCCGCCACCGGCTTCGGCGCCTCCGAGCGCCTCGACGTGGCGCCCGGCCACGAAGCGCAGGGCATCCTCGAAATGCCCGCCGGCCAGAGCGACAACCCGCTGTCACCCTACTTCGGCGCGGGACAGCAGGACTGGGTCGAGGGCAAGCCCACGCCGCTACTGCCAGGCAAGACGCAGCACACGCTGACGCTGGAGCCAGCGGCGTGAATTGTTTGGCTGGGGATGATGGGCTGCCGCCCTGTGGCGGCCGTTGGCGTCGTCAATACAACCAGGGGATCAGCCGCTTGGTGCGCTGGCAGTAACCACGATACGCCTCACCGAATGCGGCCGAGAGCGCCGCATCCTCCTCGTGGATACGGTACAGATAGATGCAGGATGTGATGCCCATCACCACCACCACGCTTAGCCAATTACCCAACGCCAGACTGAAACCAAGGAAAGCGATCAAGGCGCCGAGGTAACTCGGATGCCGTACCTGCCGGTACAACCCGGTTTCCTTCAGCTGGTGGTCGTTGCGCACGGCCACATTCGGGGTGTGCAAGCGGCCAAGCTGCACGATCGCAATCGAGCGTACAACGATGCCGATCCCCATCACGACCAGGCCTGCAACCTGCAGCGCAACCCAGTGCATCGTCCCGATCGTGCTGAACGCCAAGCTGATGCTGATCGTATAGGCCAGCGGGCCGCCGATCATCAGCAACATCAGGGAAAAGCGGTCGCGATTCTCAACCTTGTCTGTCTTGTGACGAAAGACAACGACGCCATCGACAAAGACCCACAGGAAGAAAACGGCAAGCGCCATGTCGCGCACGATGGTCACAGCACACCCTGATTCCCCGGTCAAGGCGAAGTCTAGCAGCCGGTCGGGCTTGGCGGTCGAGGCGAAAATCCGACCGGCTGCCAGATGAAACTCCCGACAGCTGCCGGCTCATCGGATCACCGCGATCGACCCGTGCTGCCGCACTGGACGCCGGCTTTGACGGTGTGGACCAGGGTTGCAGTGGCCGGCAGGGCACCTTCACCGTCAATAGCACTCCGCCGCATACTAAAGGTGCGGCAGGGCACCACCCAGTATGTGCAGATCGTCAACAACATCTTTTGCCTTGCTCGACAAATCGACCAAGGTGGTGGTCCACGAACCGGACACGACCAAAAAAGTCTACATGTGGGGAGGCAGATCACGTCATGCTGCAGACCAACGCCCCGGACATGTTTCCCGAGAACAAAATGTGGCGACTACGCCTGGTCAGCAGCGCCTTCAGCGATACGCCCGCAAGCCGCGGATGGCCGATGGCCACCTGCCTGCTGTTCGCCTTGCTGGTCATGCTGTGCGCCGCGCCGTGCCCTGCATTTGCCAACCCGCCGGCCAGCGCTAACGGACTGCCCTCGGTCGCGTTCTACTATGGCCGGGACCCACCGATCAACGCCCTGCAGGGGTTCGACTGGATCGTGGTGGATGGCAATGCGCGACTGCCCGAGGCCGTGTCGGGAGTCGGCCCGGGACAACAGGGCTCGACCTACTTCGGTTACGTCTCGGTCGGCGAAGTCGCCGGGGCAGCCGATGCGCCGAACCCGCCAGCGGCGAGCTGTGTCATCGGGCAAAACGGCGTGTGGAAGTCGCGCATCCTGGATCTGCGCCTGGCCAGCTGTCGAGCATGGCTATTCACCCAGCGGATAGCGCCGCTGATCGCGCGCGGGTTCAGCCATTTCTTCCTCGACACGCTGGACAGTTACGAGCTGGCGCTGACAGCGCCGGAACAGCGGCGGGCCTATCAGGCAGGGATCGTGGCCCTGATCGAGCGCATCCGCACGCAGCTGCCGCAGGCCGAGTTCATCCTCAATCGCGGATTCACACTGCTCGATTCGCTCAAGCACCAGGGCGTCGTCGGGGTCGCGGCGGAGTCGCTCTATCGCGGCTGGGATCAGGCCAGTCAACGCTACGTCAAGGTGAAGCCCGCCGACACCGCATGGCTGAAACAACAACTGTCGGCGGTCAGGTCGCGCGGGCTGGTGCCGATTGCCATCGACTACGTGGCGGACGATCAGCCCGACCAGGCGCAGCAGACCGCCGCACACATCGTGACGGACGGCTTTGTCCCCTATGTCACCAATGCGCTGCTCAATCGCGTCGGCGTGGGTGCGCTCACACCCGCGCCGCGCGAGATACTGATGCTGTACGACGGCGCGGTCTCGCCGATGAACACCAACGTCAACTGGTATGCGGCGATGGTGCTCAACCACATGGGCTACGCCACCCGTGCGCTCAACGTGGATACGCAGACCCTGCCGGACGTCCCGATGCAAGGCCGCATCGCCGGCGTGGTGACCTGGTTTTCGGGGAATGATCTCAAGCGGAGCGAAGCTGTCTATCGCTGGCTTCGGCGTCAGATGGATGCCGGCGTGCCCGTCGCGATGCTCGGCAATTTCGGGTTTCCAGCCGACGTCCGGCATCTCGCTCCGCTTGGACTGACCGCAGGACCGGAACCGTCGTCCGGATTGAAAGTCATCACCGTCAGTGCCCATGACCCAGCGCTGGTGGGATTCGAAACCCCCGCTCGCGCGCAGCCGGAGGGTTTCACGCCGCTGCAGCTGACGCGCGGCAGCGCCGGACTGACACTTGCCCGCGATGGGCAGCAGGAGACTGCGGTGGCGATCACCGCCTGGGGCGGCTACGCGCTCTCGCCGTATGTCGTGGCGTATCTGCCGCAAGGGGCACTGAACCAGAGCCAGTCACGCGCGCGCTGGATCCTCAACCCGTTTGCCTTTTTTCAGCAGGCCCTGCGGCTCGGCAATCTGCCGGCTTTCGACACCACCACGGCCAGCGGCAATCGCCTGCTGTTCGCGCACTTCGATGGCGACGGCTTCGCGTCAGCGTCGTTTGTACCCAAGTACTGGGGCCAACCGGCGGCCAAGGTGATCCTGGATGCGATCCTGCTGCGCTACCGGATTCCCACCGCCGCCTCGGTGATCGCCGGAGAATTCGTCGATGGCGGCCTGTATGGCCCGCAACACCTGGCGATCTACCGGCCGATCGCACGGGCGATATTCGCCCTGCCGTGGGTCGAGATCGGATCGCACAGCTACTCGCATCCGTTCAACTGGCGCGCATTGGAACAGGATCCCGCCTTGTCCGCCGGCCTGCACATCGAGCCCGGCGACTTGCCCGGAAAAGAGCAGGAGTACGTCACTGCGTCCGGCTTGAAATACGGCTACAACCTGCCGGTTCCCGGCTACACCTTCAGTCCGCAGCAGGAGGTCAATGGTTCGGTCAACATCATCAACGATCTGCTCGCGCCCCCCGGCAAGCAGGTGACGTTGTATCAATGGTCGGGTGACACCGATCCGGATGCGGAGGTCGTCGGACTGACCTACAAGGCCGGCCTGCTGAACATCAACGGCAACAACAGCACCATCGATGCGCAATCGTCCTCGCTGACCAACGTGGTCCCGCTCGGGGTCTGGAAAGGGCACTATTTTCAGGTGTATGCCCCCGACGCCAACGAGGATCAGTTCACCCATGACTGGGCGCTGCCCTATTGCGGCTACAAGAAGGTGCTGCAGACCTTCCGCATGACCGAGTCACCGCGTCGCCTCGCACCGATCAATATCTACTATCACTTCTACTCCGGCACGCGCCCGTGCGGCCTTGACGCGCTGGAGTCCGTCTATGACTGGGCGATCCGGCAACCGACCACACCGGTTTTTCCGTCGTATTACTCGAAAATTGCCCTGGGTTTCGAATATGCAGGCATCGCGCGGGATGGCGATGCCTATGTGCTGGGCGGCTATGGCGCTGACCAGACCGTGCGCATTGCACAGAGCCGCGGCTATCCGGATTTCGCCCGCTCACGCAACATCGCCGGTTTTGACGACGCCAACCAGTCCCGCTATATCAGCCTCGGTCCGGATCGTGCCCGGCTGGTGCTCACCGCGACACCGCCCACCGAGCCCTATCTGGTGAGTGCCAATGCACCGGTCACCGCGCTCACGCGCCGGCACGGCACCCTCGCACTGACGCTTGCCGGCCATGTGCCACTCAAGCTGACACTGGCCAACAGCCGGGCTTGCCAGATCCGCTTCGAGGGCTACCCGGCCAGCACCGTGGCTGATGGCCATCGGCGCCAGTTCAGCTCGCCCCTGGTCGGAGGCCGGCTCGACGTGGAGTGTCCGCCTTGATGACCGCCGCCCGGCCACGCACCTCGCGCTACCGGAGACACGTCACTCCGCAACTCACGACCCATTTCATCGGGCCGGGACAAATCGTTGCCCTGTGCGGTGTCATCGCGGTGCTCGCCGTGCTGCTGTTCCCGAAGGAATTCATCAACCAGCAACTGCATACGGGAGCACCTCCCCACGCAGCCACCATCGCTTATCTGCAGCTGCTACTGCGCGGCCAGCCAAGCGACCGGACCATCCGCCTGGAGCTGGTGCATGAACGCCTGCGCGCCGGACAGCTGGAGGATGCCGAAGCGGCGCTGGCACCGCTGATCAACCACACCGGCCCCGCAAGTCCGTCGGCTGCGGCACTGTGGCTGAGCCTGCGCCGGGCGCAGTTTGTTGCCATTGCGCCCGGTTCGCCACGCCGCGAACAGGCACGTGCCGACTACGCCCGGGCGCTGGACCAGCTCGGCAATCGACTGACCCTCGCCGACCAGCTGGCCGAGACTCACCACGCCATCGCGGCCGGGCTGTATGACACCGCCGCCCGCATGGCCGAACGGTTGCTGGCCGCCACCACGCCGGCCGGGCGCAACCCGCGCCACCGTTCGCGACCGGATCACGCCAACCCGGCGCTCGAGTTTGCCGCGGTGCCGACTGGCGCTGTGCCACAGATCGGGACGTCGCACAATCTGGTGACCGGCATGGAGCGGCTGGTCGGTCTGGTGTGGGCGTCCAGGCTCGCCAGTGTCCACCCCACCGACAGCGTGGCGCCGAACAAGGCACTCACCCGGACGGACATCCACGAGCAGGCATTCGACGCCTTGCTGCAGAGCCATCTGGCGGCTGGCAAGCCGCAGGATGCCTTGCGCGCTGCCCAGGCACAATTGCCTGCCCTCGATCCGACCCGGGTCGACTGGACGCGGCTGATGCAGATCGCGGCATGGGCCAACCAGCCTTCGGCCGAGGCGGACTTCGCCCAGCGCTGGCTGGCCAGCGCCCACGATGACACGGCACGCTGGGCGGCGTTCCAGGCGCTGATCCAGGCCTACCTGTCCGCCGGTCAGCCGCGCCAGGCACTGGCGGCAGCGGCCGCGAACCTGGATCGAATGCCCAGCACCACGGCACTGTGGCGCAGCATGACCCGCCTCGCGATGCAGGCCGGTGACAGCGCAAAGTCGGTGGAGTACGCCCGGCAACTGGTGCACCTGGGAGGGCTCGGTGCCCACTGACCCATCCGGGAACAGGCCAGCGGCTGCGCCGCGTCGGCCGCGTGCCGGCGGCTGGCTGGCGCTGAGCCTGACTCTGGCGGCGTTGCCCGTCGCGAGCATCGCCCTGGTTTCCGCCACGACGCCGCAACCCGACACGCACCCGCCGATCAACCTGTCGGACTACGATCTCGCGTGGCAGGCGTTTCTCGGCGCCGGCCAGCTTGACGATGCCATCACGCTGGCCAGGCAGGCGCTGACGGCTTACCCCGACAGCGTGCTGTGGCATCGCCGGCTGGCCAGTGCCGCCGAGCAGCACAACGATGACGCGCTGGCCGCACGCAACTACGCCTGGCTGGCGACCACCGGCCATCAGGGCGACCAGCTTGAACACGCCATCGCGCTGACCAGCGCCACCCAGCAGTTCGACACGGCCATCCATCTGATGCGCCAGCGCGCCGCCGAAGAGTCCTTCAACGCCGATCACTGGAAAGCGCTGGTTGCGGCGATGCTCAACCTCGGCCAATTCGATCAGGCGCTGGCCGTCCTCAGGCAAGCCGACCAGCGCCACCCACGCCAGTACTTTCTAAGCGAGCAGGTGGACATTCTGGCGCTGGCCGGTCGGCCCGAGGAGCGCGCAGCCGTGTTGCGGCAGATGCTTGCGCGCTACGGTGCCGAACCGCAAACCGTCCTCGAGCTGGCCTCGATGGAATATGCCCAGGGGCACCTCGAACAGGCGCTGGCCACGCTGCGTCGGGCTCAAGCGAGTGCCACCGCGAACGACACGGCTTACTGGCAGACGCTGAGCTCGCTGGCGTGGATGCTGCAGGATTTCGACCGTGCCGCAGACGCCAGCCAAATCCTGGTGCGCGCCGGCACGGCGCAAGCGGAGGATTACCAGCGCCTGTACCGGATTCACGTCACCGCGAACCCCGCGGTGGCCTATGCCTATGCGTTGATCGGCTGGCGCCAGACCCATGCCACCCCGCTGTTTTTCCAGGCTCTGGCCGCCGCCAAGCTGCTCGATCGGAGCGCCCTGAGTCAAACCCTGTTCGACAGCCTGCGCACGCAAGATCGCACCACACTCGGCGCACAAGCGCAGTTCTGGGTGCAGTGGGCGCAACTGGCTCAGCAGCAAGGGCATGACGCGCTCGCCCGCAGCCGCTATGCCCAGGCACTGCGACGGGCACCGTCTGATGCGAACGTGATGGCCGGCTATCTGTGGTTGCTGATCGACAGCCGCGACACCGCGCCATTGCGTGTGCTGACTCGCCGATGGGCGGGTCGACTGCGCGTTGACCCGGCTGTGCGCGAGGCGCTGGCAGCCGCCCTCGCCCTGCTTGATCAACCCAGTCGCGCCCTGGCCTTGCTGCGCCCGGATCGATTCTTTCATCGCGATGACCCGGCCTGGCTGATGCAGTACGCCGACCTGCTCGATCAGGCTGACCATCCCGACGCCGCGCAGGCGGTCCGTCGCCAGGCGGTCAAGCCGCTGCAACGGCAAATCGCCGCGGCGCAGGCCAGGCCGACACCTCGGCAACGCGAGAACCTGGTGAGCCTGACCAGCCGGCTCAGGCCCGGTGACCCGACCCGGCGTGCGATGCGGCCGCTGGTGGACAACCCGGCCGATGCCCACGCGCGCGAGCAGGTGCTGGCCTGGACCATCGCACTGGACAGCCCGGCGGCAACCCGCCTCTGGCTGACCCGCCACTACGCCATGACGATAGCGCCCAGCTGGGCACGCCTGAGCCAGGCCCTGGCCACCGATGACGACAGCGCCAGCATGCGCCTGCTGGCCGCGGATGCCGATAATCTGCCGCGCCGCGATCGCGTCACCGCCGCCAACAAGCTGGGCTGGACATCGCAGGCGCTGACCCTCGCCTACCGCGGGCTCGAAGGCGAGCCGGACGACCGTCAGCTCGAACAGCAGTTCCAGAATCTGGCTGTCGCGCAAGCCGACACGTTCGGCAGCTCGTTGCGCGGACGCTACGGCAGCGGGCTTGAGGCGTTCGATCTCGGCCTGAGCTCGCGCACGTGGGTCACCCATGCGATGGCCGTGGATGTCGAGGCCTACCGCATCCACCAGACGCGCTACGACGTCACCCAGCTCGGCACGATCCCGGCGTACGGGCAATACGCTTCGGCGCAGCTGGTCCAGCAGCTGGCGCGCGGCGAACGCGGACTGTCGCTTGGCGCCGGTAGCAATCTTGCTGCCTATGCTCAGTTTGGCGTGTTCACCCGCTACCGCATGACGCGCAACCTGCAATTGGGGCTTGCCATCGACTACGGTGCGCGCGCCAACGACACCGTGCCGCTGGCGATCGCCGGACTGATGGATCGCGTGAGAGGCACCGCCGAGTACCCGTGGTCTGCCCAGGACAGTCTGGCGGCGACCGCCACGCTGGGTCGCCTGCGGGCACAGGGCGGTGGCTGGCTGGGCAACCGGCAGAGTCTCGATCTGGAGTACCGTCACAAGTTGTGGCTGGCTCCACCGGATTTCACGCTGATCGCCACCGCCACCGATGCGCGCTACCAGCGGGCACCGTCCGTACCGAACGCACTGTGGCATCTGGTGCCGGCAGGGCAGCCCGTCGATACCGGCTTCTTCGTGCCGCGCAGTTATGCCCAGGCCTGCGTCGGCGTCGGCTTCAACGAAAATTTTCTGGAAGCATGGAGTGACCAGCTACGCCTGTTCGGCCATGCCAGTGCCTGTCACAACTCGGTATCCGGTCCGGGGGCATCGGTGCAGGCCGGCGTGGCCACACCCGTGCTCGGGCCGGATCACCTCAGCCTCGAACTGGGCTATGCCAGCAATACCGGTGCGATCAGCAGCCAGAGCCTGAGCGCCTTTCTCAACTACCGCTACTATTTCACGCCATGATCGATGACTCCGCCACGGCCGTCAGGCCACGTTTGCGAGGAACGCTGATGAAACGCCTTTTCGACCTGCCTCGACTCGTCCGGTTGCCCTTGCTGCTTGGCGGGCTGGTCCTGCTCGGGGCCTGCGCCAGCAGCAGCTTTCGCGCCGCACCGGCGCCGAGCGTCGATCGCGCGGCGACCTGGGTCGTGGCGCCGCTGATCAACAATACCGCCACGCCCTACGCCGGACAGCGCGCGGCCCGGCTGATCCGTGCACTGCTGGCCCAGCGCGTGACCGGCCAGGTGCTGATGCCCCCGGCGGAACCCGACGCCAGTGGCCTGCCCACCGACAATGGGGAAGCGGCCGAACAGGCGGCGCGGGGGTTTGCCTCGCAACAAGGCGCCCGTTACCTGATCAACGGCAGCGTTGACGAATGGCACTACAAGATCGGACTGGACGGCCAACCGGCAGTCGGCTTCACGCTGACCCTGGTCGACATCGACTCAGGCAAGACCTTGTGGACCGGTGCGGCCTCGGCCAGTGGCGGCAGCCGCGAGGGTGTCGCCGTGCTGGCCCAGAAAACCCTGGATCGCCTGATCACCCGCCTGACCGGCCAATGAGGCTGAACCGCATGCCGCGATTGCACCGACGGCAGCTGCCCGTTGACGGCACCTTTGCCGTCACATCCGGACAGGCGCAATCTCTGGCCAGTTCGCGTGCTTCCGCTACCCGCTGATGGCGTTCATGGACCCGGCGCTCTCCTCCATCCTGAAAAAGTCGCTTGAGTCAGCCCTGTTTCCCTTGCTGGCGCTGGCCGTGCTGTACCTGTGGAACGGTGCGCACTTCGACTACCCCTGGTGGTGGCTGGCTCCGCTGGCGATCGCCCTGCGCTACGGTGTGGCCTACGGCGTCGGCTCGGGACTGGTGCTGGTCATCGGCAATTTCGTCGAGATCTGGTTGCTCGGCATCGCTCGCTCACAGCCTGGCGGCGAGATCATTGGCGGTCTCATCGCCACCTACCTGGCGGGGCTTTACGCCAGCCATTCGCAAAGCCGCCTGATCGAGGCCAATTCCAGCCTGGATTATCTGGAGCAGCGACTGGAGTCGCTCACCCGCGTCTTCTACGTGACCCGGCTCTCGCATGCCCGACTCGAAGAAAACCTGATCACCCAGTCATACGACCTGCGCACGGCGCTGGACGCCATCGCCGCCGAGCTGGGCAAATCCGACGCGCAGCAAGTTGAACTGCCGCAGCGCCCGCTCGGGCATATCCTGCAAATGCTCGCCTACTACGGGCGACTCGGTACCACCGGCGTATTCCAGGTGACCGACAATCGCCGGGCGCAGCCCGAGCCGCTGGCATACATCGGCCCGCACTTCGTGCTCGATGTGAACGATCCGCTGGTCACCGGCGTCATCGAAAACCAGCAGCTGGCCTATTACTCGGTCGACCAGATTCTGGCCGGACAGGCCTCCGCCTATCGCGTGGTACTGCCGATGAGCGCTGCCGATGGCACCCTGCTGGCGTTGATCGTGGTGGTCGAGCTGCCCCTGCTCGCGGTGGATGAGGAAAACCTGCTGACGCTCGCCGCGATGACCGCCTTCGTGGCCGACGCCATGCGTGCCGGCCAGCTCAGTCACGCCGTACGACGCACGGTGCCGACGTGCCCGCCCGAATTCGCGCTGGAATGGGCGCGGCTGGGTCATCTGCGCCAACGCGCCGAAGTGCACTCTGCATGGGTCCTGTTGTCGCCTGGCAATGACGCGCAGGACGGCGTGGTCGAGCTGATTCAGTCCGCACGGCGTGGCCTCGACCAGTACTGGCGAGCTCCGCTGGAACCGTCGCAACCGGGGCTCATGATTCTGCTGGCGCTGGCTGGTCACGGCGCTACCAACGGTTTCCTGCAGCGGATTGATGCACTCTGCCGCGAAAATTTCGGCAGCCACCTGCGCGGCCTCGGCTGGAGCGTTCGCCACGGCCAGATCCGCAAGGGGACGGGCGAGGAACTGATGGCCCTGCTGCGGCGGGAGGGCTGAGATGAGCGCAAGCATCGATCTGTTCGGGGGATGGCTTGCCACCGGCAGCCACGCCGCGCATGCATTGCTGCTGCACGTGCTGCTGCTCAACGCCGTGGCGAGCGCCTTGCTGGCGGCCATCGGGCTCGGCCTGCGCCCGGCGAACCGGCGCGAACGCTGGTACCGGGATTACCTCGCGCTGCTCGGCATCGGCCTGCTGATACCGTTGCTGGGACCGATCCTCATGCTGCTGGCGCTGCTGCTGTTCAACCTGCTCAGCCAGCGCAACGACCCTGCCGAGGCGCAACAGCTCGCCACCTCGCCGTTCGTCCCGGCAAGCCCGCGGCCGGCCGTGCATTTCGGCGTCGGCGGGACGATCCACGGCTTGCGCACGGGTGCGTTCGACACCGACAAATCCATTCGCGCGCTGATGATCATCGAGCAGAAACGCAGCGCGCATACCTCCCAGGTGCTGTTCGATACGCTCAGCCATCCGGATGAGAGTGTCCGACTGACTGCGGCCGGCCTGCTGGATCGGCGTGAGTCCAGGCTGCTGCACATGATCCGCCGGGTCGAGAAGACCATCGAAAGCATCGAGACAGCCGAGACCGCCAGAGCGGCCGCGCTGCATCTGGAGGCAGCCCATCTCAATGCGGAAATGCTGTATCTGCGGCTGGCCCGCGAAGGCATGGCCCGCCTTTACGTGGAGCGCTGGCGGCATCATCTGGACCTCGCTGAACCGCTGTACGGCCACCAGCCGGACTGGCTGATCTCCAAGGCGCGCTGGCTGCAACAGTGCAGACTGCCCGGCAGCACCGTGCATTACGAGCGTGCCTTCGAAGCCGGCGCGGCGCCCGCGCGGGTGATGCCATATCTGGCCGAGCGCCAATGGGAAGCGCGCGACTACACCCAGCTGCGCCGCCTGGCAGATGCCGGCGATCTGTTCGCGGCACTTCCGATTGCGGGAATCATCCGGCGCCGCTGGGGCCGTCCTGCATGAGCACCCCGCCGGACATCGACATCCTGCTGCTGCTGGAAGGCACTTACCCCTACATCAAGGGTGGCGTCTCCTCTTGGATGCATGAGGTCATCCGCGGGCTCGACCACTTTCGATTTGGCGTGGTGTTTCTGGGCTCGTGCAAGGGGGACTACGAAGGCTGGCGCTACGAGCTGCCACCCAATGTGGTGCAGGTGCAGAGTCATTTCCTGTTCGACCAGATGAAGGAGCCCGCCAGGCGGCCGCGCCGTGCACGACGCCGCCCGGATCATGCCATCGAAACCACCATCAGGCAGTTCCATGACCGGCTGCAAACCAGCCAGCCGGACATGCCGACCAGCCGGGAACTGGCCGATCCGGACAGCCCGCTCGGCCAGGCGATGTTTCTGCAGAGCGAGAGTGCCTGGAACTACCTGACCGGGCGTTACGAGGCATCCGCACTGGCCGAGTCGTTCGTGGACTACTTCTGGACCGTGCGCAACATGCATGCCCCACTCTGGCTTCTCGGCAAGATCGCGGCACAGCTGCCCTCGGCGCGGCTGCTTTTTTCTCCCTCGACCGGCTATGCGGGACTGCTCGGCGCGATGTGTGCGCGCGAACGGGGGACGCCGTTCGTGCTGATGGAACATGGCATCTATACCCGCGAACGGCGCATCGACATGATGAACGCGGAGTGGATCCACGACCGCCGCAATTTTCTGCAGACCGACCAGGCCGAGATCAGCCATCTGCGCGCGCTGTGGGTGAAATTTTTCGAAACCGCGAGCCGGCAGGCCTATGGCAAGGCCGATCCGATCATCAGCCTGTTCGACCGCGCACGCCGTCAGCAGATCACCGATGGCGCGGCCGCCGAGCGAACCCGGATCATTCCCAATGGCGTCGAGATCGAGCGCTTTGTCGGCCTTCGAAGGCCGCTGGACGCACCGATTCCGGCGGTGATGGCGCTGATCGCACGAGTCGTGCCGATCAAGGACATCAAGAATTTCATCCGCGCTGCGGCGATCGCGGGGCAACAACTGCCGCAGCTGCAGGCGTGGATCGTCGGCCCGACCGAGGAAGACCCAGCCTATGTGCTGGAGTGCCGCGAGCTGGTGCTTTCGCTGGGGCTGGAAGAAACGGTGCACTTCCTTGGCTTTCGCCGCGTCGAGGAAATTCTGCCGCAGGTCGGCGTGGTCGTGCTCAGTTCGGTCAGCGAAGGCCTGCCGCTGTCCGTGCTCGAAGGCTTCGCCGCCGGCATACCGGCGGTCACCACCGATGTCGGCGCCTGCCGCGAGATGATCGAAGGCAGTGGCGAAGCCAATGACGTGCCGGGGTCGGCCGGCGGTGTGGCCGGACTGGCTGATCCCGACGGACTGGCCGCGCAAGTGCTGGCGCTGCTGACCGATCCACAGCGTTACCGCGATGCCGTGGCAACGGCGGTTGCCCGGGTCGAGCGCCGTTATGACCGGTTGACGATGCTGGCAACCCTCGATCAGTTGTTCCGCGAGGCCATAGGCTGATGGCCGGTATCGGTTTCGAACTCAGGCGGCTCAGCCACAGCGAAACCTACCTGGGCCTGCTGCGTGCCTATGCGTATGCCGGCATCGTCAGCAGCGGCCCATGGGTGTTGTCGATCGCGGCGATCCTGATGCTCGGCATGTTGAGTATCGGGTTTGTCATTCCCTCCGTGCTGATCACCCAGTTCCAGGTCAGCGTGACCTGGATGATTGCCTTGAGCCTGATCTATACCGGTGGTTTCCAGCTGATCTACACGCGCTATGTGGCGGACCGCCTGTTCGAGCGGCGCCCCGAATGCGTCGTGCCCAATCTCAACGGGGCCATGCTGGTGCTGCTGCTGCCGGCCAGCCTGCTGGCAAGCGTGGCCATGGTGACGCTGTTTTCCGGCACCTCAGCCGCCTATCGGCTGCTGATGATCACCGGGTTCATGCTGCTGTGCATGGTCTGGGTGTTGACCGTGCTGTTGTCCGGCCTCAAGCAATTCCGGGCGGTGCTGACCATCTACATGGCCGGCTACGGTGCCGTCATCGTGCTGGCGCTGTGGCTGCGCCCGTTCGGCATGGAGGGATTGCTCGCCGGTTTCGTTGCCGGCCAGTTGCTGCTGGTGCTGGGCATGTCGAGACTGATCTGGAAGGAATACCCGCCGACCCGGCTGGTCGACCTGGATTTCTTCCGCCGCCAGAAGAGCCGACTGTGGCTGATCCCGGCCGGCATCATGTTCAACGCCGGCGCATGGGTCGACAAGTTCATCTTCTGGCTTTCGCCCGCCACCGGCAAGCGCATCATCGGGGTATTGCACAGCTCGGTGATCTACGACACGCCGACCTTCCTGGCCTATCTCACCATCGTGCCCGGCATGGCCGTGTTCCTGTTCCGGATGGAGGTCGACTTCGTCCACGCCTACGATCGCTATTTCAACCTCGTGCGCAATGGCGGCACGCTTGGAGCCATCGAGCAGCAACGCCGCCGGATGATTATTTCGGCCCGTCACGGCATTCGCGACATCCTGGGCACCCAGGGGCTGACGCTGCTGGTGCTGGTCGCGTTTGCCCGGACCATCCTGCCCGCGCTGAACATCTCGGTGCTGTACAGCGGTCAGCTCGCGATCATTTCCGTAGGCGTGATGCTGCAGCTGCTGGTGATGGCCGCGTTGAATATCCTGTTCTATCTCGATGACCTGCGCGAAACCGTGCTGATCACCGCCGTCATGTTGCTTGCCAATGCGGCATGTTCATACGCAAGCATCGTGCTGGGTCCCTACTATTACGGCTACGGGTTCGCCGCCGGCATGCTGATCGCCACCGTGGTGGCGCTGCCGCTGGTCAATCGTCGGCTTGAACGGCTCAATTTCGAGACCTTCATGCACACCCGCTGATCCGTCGCCACGGCCCGCACGCCGCGCTGCAAACCAGGCGGCCGCCATGTGCCGGCCCATTGACCGCTAAACCAGCAGGCGCTCGCACACGGCCCGATACAGTGCCGGCAATGCCTGCAGATCGTGCACCGCCACGCACTCGTCCAGCTGGTGGATGGTTGCGTTGACCGGGCCGATCTCCACCACCTCGACGCCGAGCGGGGCGATGAAGCGGCCGTCGGAGGTGCCACCGCCGGTGCTCTGTTCGGGATCGATACCGCACAGCTCGCGGCAGACGGCCACCACGGTTTCGCGCAGCCGGCCGCCGGGCGCGGTGAGGAACGGTTCGCCGGAGAGGTTCCACTCCAGCGTGAAGCGCAGCCCATGCCGCTGCAGGATCGCCTCGGTGCGCGCGCGCAGCGCGTCGGCGCTGCTGGCGGTGCCATAGCGGAAGTTGATCAGCGCGTGCAGCGTGCCTGGGATCACGTTGCCGGCGCCGGTGCCGGCGTTGAGGTTGGAGACCTGGAACGAGGTGGGCGGGAAATCTGCATCGCCCGCATCCCAGCGCTCGGCGGCCAACTCCACCAGCGCGGGCGCGAAGGCGTGGATCGGGTTCAGCGCCTTCTCCGGATACGCCACGTGGCCCTGCACGCCGTGCACCGTGAGCGTGCCGGACAGCGAACCGCGGCGGCCGACCCGGATCAGGTCGCCCAGCCGTTCCTTCGCCGACGGCTCGCCCACCACGCACCAGTCGATGCGTTCGCCGCTGGCGCGGAAATCCTCCGCCACGCGGCGCACGCCGTCGAGATTGGTCGGGCCCTCCTCGTCGCTGGTCAGCAGCAGCGCCACGCGGCCCGGATGCTGCGGATGCGCCGTCACGAACTGCTCCAGCGCCAGCACCATCGCCGCCACCGCGCCTTTCATGTCGGCGGCACCGCGGCCGTATAGACGTCCATCGCGAACAGTCGGCTCGAACGGCGGGCTCTGCCATCCGGCTTCCGGTCCGCTGGGCACCACGTCGGTGTGGCCGAGGAACATCAGCGTAGGGCCGCCCTGGCCATGGCTGGCCCCCAGGTTGTCCACGGCGCCTTGGCGCAGATGCGTT
>VFSW01007265.1_pt1 | contig 16107 bp, 20 predicted proteins | sample 5358111 | NCBI WGS metagenome assembly VFSW01 (sample SAMN11554181, study PRJNA540505) | mine drainage metagenome | isolation source: sediment from site ElyBrook_90M | place: USA: Ely Copper Mine, Vershire, VT | collected 2017 | reverse complement strand
GCGCATCTGCTTTGGGAGCAGAGGGTCGGGGGTTCGAATCCCTCCGCCCCGACCAAGTAACTTATTGATATTTCAGCCAGCTCCCTCCATTCCAGCCGACCGCCGCTTTTTACCGCTACACAGGTGTAGACAATTTTGTAGCGGTTGCTGCTTCCGAGTGTTTCTGCCGAAGCATTGAGAATACAGTTCCGCTCGGCGCTTCGCGATAACATCCCTCGATTCAACATCAGGTTTCCTTACGGTCTATCTCATCTGAAACTTGAGACCCCGACCATCTGCCGCGAGAGCAGATGCGCTACGCATGAATCGCAGACTTCATATCTCACAATTGTTTCGGGGGATATGCAAGCTGAAAATCCTTATCAGATTTTTGGATAAAGCCCTCTCTTCCGAAGCTAGGGTCTTCAATCTGATCCGTAACGTATTCCGCACCCAAGTAATTGCCGTACAGAAATCTACACTCAAAAACTAGGCTAGGCTGGGTCAGCAGGGCATCTTTGGTGATGGTGCCAAGCGCAGTGTTCATGGAAAACAACTGCGAATTGCGTTGTTCAATCAAAAGGTCGAGTTTTCGTTTAGCAGGCTCTCCACTGTTCTTCTTCATTGCGATTCTATCTGTTATTGATTTGGCGCTTTGATCCAGAGCATCGATAAGGAGCGCTTGACATAATACGATGTTGTAACCCTCTTTAAGGTCATCGGGGTAGCGCATCTCATAAGCTTTTTCAAGCAAGCCAAGGAAGGTTTCATCCAATCGCAGGCTACTACCCTCCTTCACTTTGTTTTAAATTTCCAAAGGCTTATGTCCTCGAACGGCTTCTTTGTTCTGGAAGGCAAACAATGCCTTCAGATATTTCTCAATCGAGGTATTGGCTAGAGACGCACCTTGAACCAGTAGTCCATCTAAGAGTAGCCTTCTAGCTGCGAGGTAGTCGCTATCTGCCCAGGTTAGCCAGTGCAGAACCTTCAGCGCCTGATCGCCCGTTACTTTGTGTAGCTTTCTCTCTGATTGATCCTGATCGTCGCTATAAGGCATCGAGTGTTCCTTTTGCACTATCTGCGATCCCCGCGTCCAAGCCTAAATCGCAAACTGCTTCGGATCGTCCTTCCATGGATTGAATACAGACGCGCCGCTATTTGTCATGTCCGCGACGTTCCTTGTTGCGAGATAAAGATCGTGTTCAATTGCCGTGGCCGCGAGGAGCGTATCAATAACTGAGGGAGAGTGGCCCGTGAGGCGTTTAACCTCGCCGCTGATGGCTCCCCACCGCAGCACGATCTGGTCCGAGACAGAGAGCACCCGTCCGGCAAACCGCGTTTCCAGCGCCACGATCGACCGTTGCAGGCGCGGACGCCGCTTGTCTTCCGGCGGAAGATGATGGATGCCTTTTTGATATTCGCCGATGGTGAGAATGCTCAGGTAGAGGTTATGTTCCGGCAAGGACTCGATCCACTTTGTGACTTTCGGGTCGGGCTTGGCACCGCTCACTTCGGCAATGACGTTGGTATCGAGCAACCAACCATTCACAGGGCAATTTCCCTTCCAGTGTCGTATTCACGTTCCAGATCGAGATCGGCCAGGCCAAGCCCCTGAAGGAAGCGAACTAATGGCTGGTGTCCTTTGGGCTTGGGGAGGAGCTGCTTGTATTCTTCAGGCGCAAGGATCACGGCGGCTTCCTTTCCGCGAATCGTCACCAACTGCGGTCCCTCGGTTCCGGCCAGCCGCACAACCTCACTGAACCGCGCTTTGGCGTCCTCGAGTTTCCACCGCTCCATGCTCTGAACGGTCCTGACGGTTGCACCCACGTGTTTTCTGCGGCGAGTTGCAGTGCGCGGCATGGCAATTCACGCTCCGAGTTCAATCTGACTATCTGACCAGTTGATTATATCCGAGGCTGCGAATCGGTGTAGACAATTTTGTAGCGGTCAGAGCATCCAAGGTCAACGCGGATCAACCGGCTACGAGGCGCTGTCTGCAAGCCATTCAATCAAAAACAGTTATTTCCATCAAATTTCAACAGCCTTCAACAGGCCGCTAAATCGGCTTTGGGAGCAGAGGGTCGGGGGCTCGAATCCCTCCGCCCCGACCAGTTAACACAGTAAGTTCTTAGGCTGACATCTCCTGAACATCGCTAGGGTTCGGTCCCCGCCCAGCTTGTACGGGAAAGGCGGCGCGGCTGCGATTGCTTCTACTCGCTCGACGAAACGCGCTCTCCTCGGAATAGCCATACCGTTTCGCAAGTTGGTTGACGCTCAAAAGACGCCATCCTACGACCTTCGCAATGACAGGAAGCGGCTGACCGGAGCCAACCATTCGACTGACTGCCAAATGCGGGAGATCGCGGAAGCGTAGCTTGGTCGTCCTTCCGGCGGTTCTTTGTATGGTGGCCGCGTGCGTCGCACAGATCTCCGGAGGTGGTGCCTCTGGCTGTCCTCGTCTCGACTTTTGAGTTGGCTTTACGTCCTTGAGAGTTTGCCTGCCGCATTCCAGAACGTACAGGTGGGTGCGGCACTTCGCGGGCTGCCGTGCGGATTGGATCTTGGCTGCAGGGATTCTGAGGCTCTGTGTCGAAGGGTTCACCTAAGTGCACAGCTATGAACCGGGCAATGGCTGCGAGATCAGACCGGGCCGCGACAAAAGACGTTGAGCTTTTTGTCCTGGCCCCTATGGTTCGGATTGACTGATCTGAATCACTTTTGGGTCAGTGTGGCAGTTGAAGGCAGGGCCCAGTTCATACGCAACAGGGGAGTCGCCGCACTTCGCATGTCTGAAGGCCAGGAGGCTTCGGATGCGCAGTGAATGAGCGGCGGCAGGAGACCGGACAATCAAATTGCCGAACCAGCCGGCAGATGTGAATAATGGTTGCGCGCGATCAAGCCTCATTTCGTACCGCATGCTGAATCATGCGCGTCATTTGCTTCCTCAAGTTCAAGGAGAGCTCTATGCGATTGCTGTTTTTCCGGTTGCTGATCTTCACGGCGTTTGCACTCGCCACTGTTTCGGTTGTTGGTTCAATCATGAATCGTCCAGGCACTACAGGAACAGTTTCAGCGGCAAGTTCTGCCTGTTCCAGCAATGACAGCGGCCTGAAGCTGCCGCCCGGATTCTGTGCCACCATCTTCGCCGATGGAATTGGTCACGCACGTCATCTGGTCGTGGCAGACAACGGTACGGTGTATGTGAACACCTGGTCAGGCCGCTACTACCCTCCGAACCAGCCGGCTCCGGACGGTGGCTATCTCGTTGCTCTAGAGGATACGACTGGCTCGGGAAAAGCAGACGTTATCAAACGCTTCGGAGGAACGGAGCAGACCGGAGATCACGGCGGTACCGGCATCGCTCTCTACGGAGGCTCGCTCTACGCCGAGAGTAATGATCGTATTGTGCGCTATGCGCTCCCTCCCGACGCGATTGTCCCTTCGGGAACGCCGTTGACCGTGGTCTCTGGGTTGCCTCTCGGGGGCGACCATCCGATGCATCCCTTCTTCATCACCCCAGACGGGCTTCTCTATGTCGACGTGGCCACGGCCACCAACTCCTGCCAGGAGAAGAATCGCATGCCGCTCTCGCCGGGGGCCGAGCCCTGCACGGAGCTCAAAATCAGGGGTGGCATCTGGCGCTACGATGCCAAGAAGACTGACCAACATTTTTCTCCCGCCGAGCGCTACGCCACCGGAATCCGGAATGCCGAAGGCTTCGGTATCGATTCCGAACATCAGCGCGTCTATGTAACCCAGCATGGACGTGATCAGCTGTATGCCAATTGGCCTGCACTCTACAAGCCAGATGAGGAGCCGACGCTGCCCTCTGAAGAGGTCATGCTGCTCACGCAAGGGGGTGACTACGGCTGGCCTGAGTGCTACTACGATCCTTATCAGAGCAAGCTGGTGCTGGCACCAGAGTACGGTGGAGATGGCGGACACACGGTCGGAGTGTGCGCAAGCAAGATTGGTCCGATTGCCGCCTTTCCTGCACACTGGGCCCCGAATGCCATGACCTTCTACGACCGCAAGCAATTCCCGGCGGCTTATGAGGGCGGCCTCTTTATAGCATTTCACGGCTCATGGGATAGAGCTCCCTACGCGCAGGGCGGATACAACATCGTTTTCCAGGGGCTTTCAGCCAGCGGAGCGCCCGGCCGGTGCGAAGTGTTTGCCGACGGCTTTTCCGGTGGATTCAATTCTCCGGGTGAGGCTCTGCATCGTCCCTCTGGCGTCGCTGTAGGACAAGACGGATCGCTTTACGTTGCCGATGACGTGAGGGGTCGCATCTACAAGATTGTCTACAAAGGGAGTGCGCAGGATGCTGCAGAGCAGGCAACCTTCAGACCATGCCCCAGTCTGACGGCGTCGCCAGGCGAGATTGTCCAGGCGCAGGCCAAGCCACCCGAGGGCACGCATCCCCATGCAGGCGACGCGGCTCTTCCTGTTCCTAATGGCGCAACACAGGCCATGGTCGCATTGGGTGATCGCATCTTCCATGGCCAGGTAGCCAGCGGGACCTGCACAGCCTGCCATGGTCCAACCGGCAAGGGAACTCCACTGGGGCCTGACCTGACCCAGAACAAGTGGCTTTGGAGCGATGGCAGCCTGGACGGCATCACCAAGGCCATTACCCGGGGCGTAATGCAACCCAAACAATATCGCAGTCCCATGCCGCCCAATGGTGGCTCATCCCTTAACAACAAGCAAGCGCAGGCAGTAGCTGCCTATGTCTGGGCGCTCAGTCACCGCTAGCGATCCTTCCGGGGGCTCGTGCCACCATGGCTCTCGAGCCCTCGGCAGCCAACCTTTGGATGTCCGCACAATCTTTTCGCGTAGATCAGCCCTCATCCAGTAAAGACCTTCGAAGCCGCCTTCGATACTCTTCCGCTGAGTAGGAGAAGCAGACAGCGAGCGCGAGAACGGATGGGCCTGCTCAGCTCAGCGCTGGAGCCTGATCGTCAGGCCAAGTCGCGCAACGCGCGGCATGTCGAGCGTAGTGGTGGGTGTCTTGGCCACTTCGATCGTTCGGTCAAAGAGGTTTTCACCCGACGCGAAGAGCATATATCGTTTGCCGATGTCATGCTCTGCGTAAGCATCCAAACGAAAGTAGCCGTGCAACAGGAAGGCGTTGGCGTCGTCGTCGAATTGACGGCCGCTCAACCGGCTCTGGAGGCTGAGTGAGCCAAGCCGCGAGCGCGAGGCGCGCACGTTCAGCGTGGCCATATTGCGTGCCACTTCGGGAATCCATTTGCCAAGGTCCTGGGTCCCACGTGTAACCGTGGCATGTGCGTATTGGTAGCCTCCGTTGACAGTGAGCCAGTACTGTGGGGCGAGATCAAAATCAACAGAAACGCCGCGGCTCTCGATCTGCCCTAGATTTTCTCGCTGAAGAAGGATCGGCGATGAGCTTGAATTGATGGTGACGGCGCTGATCGGCCGGTTGATCTGGGTGAGAAAGTAACTGGTGCGCACCATTCCCCAGTTTTGCTGGGTTGTGAGACCGGCTTCCCATCCTGTGGCGCGCTCGCTGCGTAGTGCTCCGTTGGGTTTGGTTAGCTCATTGCCAACCTGTGTGGCGCGATAGAGTTCGCTGGGTGTGGGCGCGCGAAAGGCACGAAAGCCTGATGCGGAGAGCGCCCAGTGCGACCTAAGCCTGCGCGTAATGCCGAGCCGTGGATCAAAGACGCGCTGATCGAATTGAGGAAGTGGAGATGCAGGCGTCCATTTGCCACCACTCAACAGATTCTGCCGCACGTCAAAGTTCTGGAACCAATCCAAGCGCGCCGAGCCGATGATCGTCCATGATTTCAGCGTGGCCATTGCCTCAATGTAAGCGGCCGAGTCGCGCTGATGGACGCTGGTAGAGGTGAGAACAGGGCTCGTGCCCAACGCCGTTTCAGGGTCCCAGACGCGTACGTCATGGGAATCGGCGCCGCCGAGCAGCAGGAAGAGTGGCGAAAGAGTCTGGCTTGTGTGCAAAGCGCCGCCTAGCTCATTGGCGGCGGGCTCCGCCAGCTTCTTGGGAATCTCTCCACAGCGGAACGAGCAGGAAGGATCACCGAACCCAGGCAGATTGGAGATGCTGGAAAACGTCTGTCGATAATGCTCGGCCGAGCCATAGAGTCTCAGATTGACGGCCGTTCCGTGCTGATTCTGCCAGTCACCGCCAGTCGCATAACGCCAGAGGCGTGTGCCGTTCTTTTGAAAGGGCGTGCCATTTGCGCGAGCTTCGTTGAAGGCGCTGACGCGCGTAAACAGGCTCAAGGGTGCTTGAACATGCTCAACGAGGAAGAGACCGTTCTGCGCGTGGACATTGGATGCGATATCGACAGGTCCACGCTGCCAGGGAGCCTCCTGGATATAGCCATCCGTTCCCATCGCGCTGCCGGCGAGCATCGTACCCCACGGGCCGCGCCTGGCCTGTGTGCGCAGACTCTCAAGGTAGGTACCCTCGCCGCCATAAGTAGACTCCAGTTCGACGAGATTGAACTTGGGCCGGGCCAGCTCCATGTTGATGACGCCACCAATCGCGCTCGACCCGTACAGATCACTGGCACCTCCACGGACGACCTCAACCCCTTGCACTGCAAGATCCGGCTGTTCGTCCCAGTGAATCCAGCCACCAACAGGATCATTCAGCGGAACATCGTCTAGCGTGAGCAAGGTGCGGCTGGCTGAAGTGGAACCAAGGCCGCGCAGACTGATTCCCTGCGAGGTTGGATTGGCAACCAGTGAACTCGACCGGCGGAATAGTTCGACTCCCGGAAGCTCCCGCATCTTGTCATCCATCGTCACGGCAGCTGAGCTTCTGAGCGCGGTCTCAGTCAGCAGGCGCGTGGAAGCAGGACTTTCCAACTCTCCCAGCGGCGCGCGGTAGGCAGTGATTGTGGTTTGCTGAAACGCCGATGCCACATCGAGTGAAGTTGAGGCGTTACCGCTGATTGTCAGATTTCTGGGCGCAAACCCCTCAGCGCGAATCACCGCCCGGCATGGGACGTTGCAGAGAAATGTGACTTGCCCCTCTGCCGTTGTACGTCCCAACTTCCTGCCCATGGCATCAAGGACGGTTGCACCTGAAATTGGGGCGCCTGAGCCGTCTGTCACCCTGAGAGTCAACGATGCGGCAACCTGCGCGAAGGACCAATGGCCCGAACACAACCATCCAGCCAGCATCAGGCTGAAGCCCATCCAAATTGTGATATTTCGCAGCAATCGATCTCCTTCAAAAAAGGACTTCACTTCCAAGAATGGACGAGAGATGAAAACCAACCGGGCTTTCATGCGCTTTTCCACTTACACGCACTGTCCTTTCTTGAATAGCATGTTTTTTGTCGTCTGCGGCATCTGCATTGAATCGATGTCAGAAGACCCCGCTTGTCCTCTCGATGCGCGATCCTATGGATGATCGGCGTGCACTGAAAGAAGCTCCGAAAAATGCTCGGATGCCGAAGTTGCTGAACACGGAATTGGCGACGGGCGTTTACGAGCAGGTGGAGAAGTTTTCGCCACGCGGCAAATTAGCCAGCCATCCGGAGACGGATGTGGCTGTTCGCCAAATGATTGCTTTGTCCTGAAACAAGCGGCGGCGTCGCTCTTTACGTGAGTTCGGCGGACGGGTACCGCATTGCACTTCGAGATAATCCCATACTCGCGCAAAAGTCATCTTGAACTGGACAATGATGCCTGTGCCGATGGGGTGAATTCATCTGACTCGATAAATCTGCAGGCGCAGGGTTTGGGGTCGAAGAGCGATGCCTGATATCTCAAATGTCTTATGAGAAATTCATTTGTTTCGCAAAGCTCGCCAGAGATCAAGTCCGGTTACCGCGCAGATGGAGACGGATACTCCTCGGAAAAAGCGCAGTCGCCCTGAGGGCACTCCCAGGTCTCCACCTTTTTTGTGCGGTCCACCTCCGCGAGATAGAGGGCGACGCCACATCGCGGGCATATTCGAGTTGAGGAACGCGAACCATCGAACTGGCCCTCGGTCCGATCCGAGTAACCGTTGCAGGTAAGGAAAATTCGCGTGCAATCTCGCCGCTCACAGGCATGGTAGGAGCGGACATTGTCCGATTCCTCCTCCAGCATCACGCGGCGCATGGGAGCATGATGCACGTCGCATAACGGAGAGAATGGATGCTTCGACATCATGGCGAGAATCTTCTTCGTCTAGCGCGGCTTGTTCAGACGGCCCGTCGTTTACGAATGGCTTGGATTGGGGCTGGCACGCTGCGCGCATGCTCAAGATTCATCGTGCGGAACGAGCGAGGAAGGTCTTTCTCCTCGTATTCAACTCCCGATGCTACGAGTTCCAGAGCAGTCCTCTCAAGAGGCGCCCTCTTCGCCAGCATTTTGCTCTTGGCCTCATCGCGATCCGTGGTGGAGGCAAACTCGACAAAGTTTTCGAGGTAAGCAAGCTTGCGATCGTACAGGTCAATCTCCTGATGAATATCCCGAAGGAAGTATCGATCGCGTCGGAGAGAAATTTTTGCCATGGATGTCTCCTTAAATAAGAAAAGCAAGGCGGCCTTAGCCGCCCTGCTCTGATTCGATGCGCTGAATTTCAGGCAATCCGAACATTCTCAGCCTGGAAGCCCTTGGGGCCCTTAACGACATCGAATGTTACGGCCTGGCCTTCCTGCAGGCTCTTGAAGCCCCCGCTCTGGATTGCCGAGAAATGCACGAACACATCCTCGCCGCTGGCACGGCTCAAAAAGCCGAATCCCTTCGCGTCATTGAACCACTTCACTGTTCCGTTTTCCATTACACTTGTTCCTTTGAATAAATTTACCGCCGAACTCAATTTGGAATTGTTTGCGAGTCAGGCATGAAGGCGGAACAAGCAAGAAATCCAGATCGGATTCTTCGATCTGTACTTAGTGTACACCCCAGGCAACTATAAATGCCGGCGATGAAGACATTTATTCCTCTTGCAGAGAACGCGCTATGTGGAAGATCTATCGAATCAGTCGCTTGAAGTTTCTGTTCCCGTGCGACAGACTCGCCGCCACTCATTTCGAAGGCTTGATTTATCAATGGCTGGCCGTGCCCGCGGTCACGCCGTCCATCATTGTCTCTCTCTAGATTTGAAGCTCTAGATCTGAAGCAGTGCTGACAACATGCGGTCCAACCGCCACGCTCTTCCACCGGTACTGTGATCTGCCTTTCGCAGGCTGAACACCTGATCTTTGCGCCTTGTGATTCATTCGGGTAGTGTCTCGGTCAGTGGCATGCTCGTTCCTTCTGCCGTGCGGCATGCCTTTCAGCGATTGAGAACCGAATTGCCGAGTTCCTTGTGTAATGACTGATTCTCGATTAAGAATGTGAATTCTGCCTGCACCCGCTACAGGTCAATTGCAAATTCTCTGCCATAAGCCTCTTTTGCTTCCCCGTAGCTCAATGGCAGGTCGCCGGAGCATCGCTTGAGGGCCAGATTAGGCAAAGCGGCTCCGGCAGCGTATGCTTGGGATTGAGGCAATCATTAATCCACCTCTCACGATTTTTGGCCCTCCTCGACATCCTCCGCGCTGCTTTGCATAAGGCGTCGTGAATCCAAGATGACGCTACTTGTGTGTGGAGGCGAGCCTGGATTCTTTTAGAAACTCTCCACCACCGGGAATTGAGGAAGACGATGCGATCGGAATTGGTGTTTGAAGCCGAGCTAAAAATTGAGAACCGCTTTCTTCTGGCTACAACAACGATGCAGGCAACCCGAAAACTGCACGTAAGCTCCACGCGAACAGAGGATACTGTCAATCGGGTGCTCTCAGAATTTGCAACATGCACACCGATGCATGGAAAGCTGCCTGAGGTCACACCACCTGTCGCGATTGACTTGCTGCTCATCCCGCCCGCTGCCTGATAAGCCATCCAAAGGATTCGCGCAAAGGCGCTTGCCCCAAGCGGCTTCTCACTTGAAGGAGCGCCTTGCATGTCTACGGAACAAGCGCAGTGGCGTGCCTTCTGCTCTGGGTCCCTTCCGAGAAGGGTCTCGATGATCCGCACACAAATGAGTTCGGGTGTATGCTCAAGGAAGTACGTTTGCTTTCTCGCCTCAGGCATTCCAAGCTTCGCTTCAGACGAGCACCTTTCAAGCACGCAACTGAATGACTGGAGCCGCCATGAGTCTGCATAAGCAAAGCGATGTAAAGAACCACCTATCTCCCCGTTACCGCACCAAGTTACATCTTTTCGATCCCGTATCCAACGCAGCTGGCCTCTCCGTGGACAAATCGGATGCAACCAAGGCAGCTCCGCTGGGTTTCGCTGAGGATTTCCTTGCGGAACATTCGCGCTCTGGCAAAGGCGCACCTGCTGGTGTCATGGCCGGTTCCATCAGTACACAAGTGGCGGAAGTATCGAAAAGCAAGCGGGCGTGAACCCACATTCCATGTTCTGCGCGGGACGCGCAGGCAGGCGCGATTTATTGAGCTTTGGGGTGTGCGTTGAAGCGGTTGAAATGATTCAACGCCGCTAAGCTTGATTCTGCTCAGACGCGCAGAGTATTCGAGTCTCTCATAGGCGCCAGACTACGCGCAGCCCCGCCAAATCCAACACGAGACCTTCCCCGGGAGATTCAGGGGGCGCGCTGTTCCGTGAACCTTCTAGAGATTGCCACGAGCGTCAAGGTAATCGGGGCTGAAACGAAAGAAGGAAAAATGACTCCCCATGAAATCATGCATCCGGCTAAACCGGCTGGGAAATATGCTCCAACAGCGCCGCGTCCCAGTGAGTCAAAGGCCGCACATGCTCCATTGCCAACCCGTATTGCATTTATAGGAAACTATCTTCCGCGCGAGTGCGGCATCGCTACGTTTACTACCGACCTCTGTACAGCACTCGCCTCTGAATATGGCTCGGAGCGGCTGTTTGCGATTCCCGTCAATGATCCCGGCTCAAATTATGACTATCCGGAGCAGGTGAGATTGGAGATCGAACAGGACGACCTGGCCTCGTATGAGCGCGCGGCCGATTTTCTCAACTTCAACGGCAACGATCTGGTATGTCTGCAACATGAATATGGCATCTACGGCGGAAATGCCGGCAGCCACATCCTGACGTTGCTTCGCAAACTGAAGATGCCGCTGGTAACCACGCTGCATACGGTGTTGCGCAATCCAGATAAGGATCAGAGGGCCGTGCTGGAAGCAATTGCAAGACTCTCTGATCGGCTGGTTGTGATGAGTGAGTTGGCGGCTGAGCTTTTGCGCGATGTGTACGCTGTTCCGGCTGAAAACATCGATGTCATTCCTCATGGCGTGCCGGAAATGTCATTTGTGGACCCCAACTACTTCAAGGACAGATTCGGCACAGAAGGCAAGTCGGTCTTGCTGACCTTCGGCCTGCTTTCTCCCAACAAGGGTATAGAAAACGTCATTCGGGCGCTGCCGTCGATATTGGCAAGTCATCCGAACGTGGTGTACATCGTCTCCGGAGTTACGCATCCCCATATTCGACGGCGGGAAGGCGAGCGCTATCGCGAAGAACTGAAAGCGGAAGCTGAACGATTGGGCGTTGGCTCGCAGCTAATCTTCAACAACCGGTTTGTGAGCACCGAAGAGCTGATGGAGCATGTTGGCGCGGCAGACATTTACGTGACGCCCTACCGGCAAGAGGCACAGATCGTCTCTGGAACACTCGCCATAGCTCTCGGCGCAGGCAAGGCAATTATCTCGACACCATACTGGCACGCCAGAGAATTGCTCGCGGATAAGCGGGGAGTGATTGTCCCCTTTGATGATCCCGAATCGATCGCGAAAGCTGTACTCGGTTTGTTAGAGAATGACGCGGAGCGTCATGCGATGCGTAAGCGAGCGTATCTCTATTCTCGCGAGACGACATGGCCGAAGACAGCACGGGCATATATGGCGACATTCCAGCGCGCGCGCTTTGAGCGCAGCTTACGTCCCAAGCCGGCCGCATTGGATGCGCTCTCGCTGAGCGTGGCGGATGATCTGCCTGTACCGCGCATTGTGCACATGCTGAACATGACCGACGAAACAGGTATTTTTCAACATGCGATTTTCTCCGTGCCCAATACGCGCGAAGGCTATACAACCGACGACAATGCTCGTGCTCTGATCGTGTCTACTCTTCTAAATCAGAGTGGAGATTTCGCACATTGGGACGAGCTTCCTAAGCTCTCTCGCCGGTACCTCGCCTTTCTTTGGCTGGCATTTCATTCAGATTCAGGGCGGTTCAGGAACTTTCTTGGCTACGATCGGAAATGGCTGGAAGACATAGGGTCAGAAGACAGCCATGGGCGCGCGTTGTGGGCTTTGGGTACTGTACTGGGCCATTCGCAGGACAGTGGATTACGCGGAGCATCCGGCAGGCTGTTTGAAGCCGCACTGCCGGTAACGCTCAAGTTCAGTAGTCCGCGAGCATGGGCATTTAGCATTCTCGGGATGCAAGCATACCTGAGCTGGTTTCCTGGTGACAGGGCCGTCCAGGGTATGCGCAACATACTCGCCAACCGATTGTTGAATCTCTACGAGCAGTGTTGTACTTCTACCTGGCAATGGTTCGAGAAAAGTCTCAGTTACTCAAATGCCAGGTTATCGCAGGCGCTTATCCTGGCCGGCGGCAAAAGCGGAAACAGAAAGATGATCGCGACCGGTTTGGGATCTCTTGAATGGCTGCTGGCTGTGCAGCATCAAGATAACGAGCAGATATTTGTTCCCATTGGCTCAAATGGGTTCTACGCTGAAGGCAAAGAGAAGGCCCGCTTCGATCAACAGCCCGTTGAAGCCTGTGCCACAATCTCAGCCTGCCTTGAAGCCTACAGGCTGACGCATGAAGGTCTTTGGCTTGAACGAGCGCAGCAGGTGTTCCGCTGGTTTCTCGGCAAAAATGATTTGCAAGTTCCCCTCTATGATGTTGCCACCGGCGGATGTAAGGACGGGCTTCATCCTGATCGCGTAAATGAAAATCAGGGTGCTGAATCGACGCTTTCATTCCTGATGGCCCTCCTCGAATTGCAAGGGGAGAAAGTGGTCAACGCAAACGAACTTCATCAAGAAATGAGCGTTTCTCTTTGAGCCCAAATTTCCATCGAGCCGCATCGTCGGAAACCGTTGTCCTGGACACAATGAAGCCTGGACCACATGTAGACCTTCCCTTGATTACCCGCCATGCCGGGAATCCGATCCTCAGCCGGCAAGACTGGCCTTATCCGATGAACAGCGTCTTCAATGCGGGGGCGGTCCAGTTGCCTGATGGAGATACGCTGTTGCTTTGCAGGGTGGAAGAGCGGACTGGCTTGTCGCATCTGTGCGCCGCTCGCTCCAGCAATGGAGTCGACGGATGGCGTGTTGATCCCGAACCTACGCTGTTGGCCAATCCGCACAAATATCCGGAAGAAATATGGGGCATCGAAGACCCGCGGATTACATTCGTTCCGGAACTCAATCAATATGCGATTGCATATACATCGTTCGCACGCGGCGGTCCCGGAGTATCTCTTGCATTGACCAGAGATTTCAGGACCTTTGAACGACTCGGCGTCATCATGCCGCCCGAGGATAAGGACGCGGCCTTGTTCCCGCGCCGGATCAATGGCTATTGGGCCATGATCCATCGCCCGGTAACGCCTACGGGGGCGCACATGTGGATCTCCTATTCGCCGGATCTGCGGCATTGGGGAAATCACAAAGTCATGCTCGAAGCACGCCGCGGCGGATGGTGGGATGCGAACAAGATCGGACTCTGTTCACCGCCGATTGAGACATCGAAGGGATGGCTGACAATTTACCACGGAGTCCGGCAAACCGCGGCAGGGAGCATCTATCGCCTCGGACTTGCACTCTTTGACCTGGAAAATCCGGAGATTTGCCTGCAACGTGGAGATTCCTGGATGTTTGGGCCGGAAGCCTCCTATGAGCGCAGCGGAGATGTCAAGGATGTTGTGTTCCCGTGCGGGCAAATCATCGGCACCGACGGAGATACGATCCGTCTCTATTACGGTGCTGCGGATTCGTGTATGGCCTTGGCCACTTGCAGCCTAAGCGCGCTGCTCACATGGCTCGACCAGCACTCTGATTCACAAAACATGCGCTGATTTTCGAATACAGGATGGAGGAGACAATGCGTGCAGCAAGTCGACAGAGGCCGATGTGGTTACCGTATCTGATCTGGACCAAGCACGAGTGTCCCAGCTGCAATTCGGTTGAGTTTAAGCCGGCCGAGTTGCGGCCGTTCGATGGTGTGCTCAGCATGTTCCTGCTGTGGCCCGTACGTTGTGCATACTGCTGGCGACGGTATTACTGGTTTGCGTTTCACGCTTTGGGCCCTGCCTGATACCTGCGCATGTCTATAGTGCAGGAATAGCTCAATAGATCGAATGGAAAGAGCGTTCAATGGAATCGTCGTCTAACCCTACTTCGAATGATCTCTTGTTTCGCCTCAAATCGAAGCGTTCGGAAAGTGCCAAGAACTATGCCCTCACTGCATCATGCGCGGAAGAGGCGCAAGACATTCAGAATGCTCCATCCGTAAGCATGGGGCCGCATCTGATCCCTTCTGATCAAGCCCACCTGCTGACAATGTCGGGCCCCAGAGAGTCTGGACCAAGTGAAGCCTAAATTGTCGGCTGGAACCTCGCGTCAAATTGTCCGAGATCAATAAAGAGTTCTTCAAGAGCGGGAGCCAGGCTCTGGGCATTCGGTCTTGTCATTCGCAAAAATCCGGCCGGCATCAATGCATCTTGCTGCACTCGACCTATGACCGGCTTGCGCCTGCGTCTCGTTCTCCGGTGCGGGATTAGCCTGTCCGTATCTTCGTGAAAAGAACTCAACTGCCTCTTGGTTCTCAGCGTGTGCACCAATTGTGCAGCTGCTTCCACCTCAACCTTCGCCGAATTGGATTGCGAGGGTGAGACTTCTCGGCATAAATATTTTTCACTTTGAGGAGTCCGCCTAATCGGGACCTCATTGGCTGCCACTTAAGATTCTTAGGAAATGTACATCTAAAACCTTACTAAGGTATGCATAAAAAACTATAACTTTCGATTCTGTATACGAGATAACTGAAACTCGCTTGGAGTAGCGTAAGTCTGCGATGGGGAGCGGATCCAGATGGGTAACTCGTGCTTCCTCTTTCTTCTAAAAGTGATGGTTGTCACAGCGACCATTCGTGCCGTGGAGCACCATAAGTCGGGCTTGTAGCCAGGCCCTCGTTATGGAGGCCCGCGAATGAGCTGGGGCGACGAGTATCGGGCGAAATTGATGAGCGCAGCCGACGCACTGAAGGCGGTGCGGTCGGGCGAGCGGGTGTGGATCCAGTCCGGGTGCGGGACGCCCTCGACGCTGGTGGATGCGCTGGTGGCGCGGGCGCCGGAGTTGCACGATGTGGAGATCGTGCACATGAAGACGCTGGGGAACGCCGACTATACGCGGCCGGAGTTTGAAGGACATTTTCGGCATCGCGGGCTGTTTCTGGGCGAGAACGTGCGCGAGGCGGTGGCGGCGGGGCGCGCGGATTACACTCCGATTTTTCTGAGTGAGATCGAGGCGCTGTTTGAGAACGGCGAGATGCCGTTGGATGTGGTGCTGATGCAGGTGTCGCCGCCGGATACGCACGGCTTTGTGAGCCTGGGCACGACGGTGGATTGCACGTTGACGGCGGCGCGCAACGCACGGTACGTGATTGCGGAAGTGAATCCGGGGATGCCGCGCACGCACGGCGACACATTCGTCCATATCAGCCAGATCTCGGCGGTGGTGGAGACGGAGCATCCGTTGCTGGAGATGCATCCGGAGCCGTTTACGGACCTGCACTTGCGGGTGGCGCGCAACGTGGCTTCGCTGATACCCGATGGCGCGACGCTGCAGACGGGGATTGGCGGGATTCCCGAGGCAGTGCTGACGTGCCTGGAGGACAAGCGCGACCTGGGGATCCACACGGAGATGGTGCCGGACGGAGTGATTGAGCTGATGGAGCGGGGTGTGATCAACGGCCAGCGCAAGACGCTGCTGCGCGGCAAGGCGGTGGCGGCTTTCGTGCTGGGCACGCAGCGGCTGTTCGAGTTCATTCATGAGAATCCAGGCTTTGAGTTCCGGCTGATTCAATTCACGAACGATCCGTTTGTGGTGGCGCGCAATGACCGGATGGTTGCGATCAACT